>Kit_p2__coassemble_302_pt1 | contig 112084 bp, 98 predicted proteins | sample Kit_p2__metabat2_high_PE_005 | metagenome-assembled genome bin Kit_p2 | reverse complement strand
CCATAAATCATCGATTACACAACCACAGATAGGAGAAAACAGACTATGAATACATCCTTATCCTGGATAAAAGCATATGTTCCAGACCTGGACGTGACCGCCCAGGAATATACCGACGCCATGACCCTGACCGGAACAAAGGTAGAAGGCTTCGAGCGTCTTGACAAAAACCTTGAAAAGATCGTAGTAGGCGAGATCCTTTCCATCGACCGCCATCCCGACGCAGACAAGCTGGTGATCTGCCAAGTGAATGTGGGAGATGAGACCCTCCAGATCGTTACCGGCGCTCCCAACGTCCATGTGGGCGACAAGGTCCCAGTGGTCTTAGACGGCGGAAAGGTAGCCGGAGGCCACGACGGCGGCCCCCTTCCTGAGGACGGCATCACCATCAAGGCCGGAAAGCTGCGCGGCGTGGATTCCTACGGCATGATGTGCTCCATCGAGGAACTGGGCTCTGACCGGAACATGTATCCGGACGCACCGGAAAGCGGCCTCTACATTCTTCCGGCAGACGCGGTTCCCGGAGAGGACGCAGTTGCCCTTTTAGGCCTCCGCGACACCGTGTTCGAGTATGAGATCACCTCCAACCGCGTGGACTGTTACAGCGTCCTGGGCATTGCCAGAGAGGCGGCAGCCACCTTCGGAAAGGAATTCAAGGCTCCGTTGATCACAAAGACCGGAAACAGCGAGGATATCAACGATTACTTAAAGGTAACCGTAGAAAATACAGACCTCTGCAAACGCTACTGCGCCAGAATGGTGAAGAACATCCATCTGGCTCCGTCTCCCAAGTGGCTCCAGCACCGCCTGGCCGCCTCCGGCATCCGCCCCATCAACAACATCGTGGACATCACAAACTACATTATGGAAGAGTACGGACAGCCCATGCACGCCTTCGATTATGACCTGCTGGCCGGTCATGAGATCGTTGTGAAATGCGCCAAGGACGGCGACGTGTTCCAGACCCTGGACGGCCAGGAGAGAAAGCTGGACCATACGGTGCTCATGATCAACGATGCAGAGAAGGAAGTGGGGATCGCCGGTATCATGGGAGGCGAAAATTCCAAGATCACCGATGACGTGAAGACCATGGTATTCGAGTGCGCCACCTTTGACGGCACCAATATCCGCCTTTCCGCAAAAAAGGTGGGCTTAAGGACCGACGCCTCCGGAAAGTATGAAAAAGGACTGGATCCCAATACCGCCGAGGAGGCCGTAAACCGCGCCTGCCAGCTGATTGAGGAGCTGGGAGCTGGAGAGGTAGTGGGCGGCATGATCGATGTTTATCCGGTAAAGGCAGAGGAATCCAGGGTGAAATTCCAGCCTGAAAAGATCAACGCTCTTTTAGGCACTGACATCGCTCCGGAGACCATGCTCCAGTACATGGAAAAGATCGAACTGCGGTACGATAAAGAGACCGGTGAGATCGTGGCTCCCACCTGGAGACAGGACATCCACTGCATGGCAGACCTGGCAGAGGAGGTGGCCAGATTCTATGGCTACGATAAGATCGGAACTACCCTCCCCACCGGCGAGGCCACCACAGGAAAGCTTTCCTACAAGCTGCGTGTGGAGCAGATCGCCAGGAATGTGGCTGAGTTCTGCGGCTTCTCCGAGGGCATGACCTACTCCTTTGAGAGCCCGAAGGTATTCGATAAATTAAACATTCCGGCAGAGGATGCCGCAAGACAGACCGTAGTGGTCTCCAACCCCCTGGGCGAGGACTTCAGTGTCATGAGGACCCTTCCTCTCCACGGTATGTTAAACTCCTTATCCACTAACTACAACCGGAGAAATAAAAATGTCCGTCTGTACGAGCTGGCCAACGTATATCTTCCCAAGAGCCTGCCCTTAACAGAGCTTCCCGACGAGCGGATGCAGTTTACCCTGGGCATGTACGGAGACGGCGATTTCTTCACCATGAAGGGCGTGGTGGAAGAGTTCTTTGATAAGGCCGGAATGCATGGACGCGTATCCTACGATCCGGAAGCAGGGAAGACCTTCCTCCATCCCGGCAGACAGGCCGCCATCCTTTATGAGGGTGACATGGTAGGATACCTGGGAGAGGTACATCCGGATGTGCTGGATAATTATAAGATCGGAGAAAAGGCATACGTGGCAGTTTTAGATATGCCTGCTGTAACGCCCCATACCTCCTTTGACCGCAAGTACACCGGCATTGCCAAGTATCCGGCAGTGAGCCGTGATCTGAGCATGGTGGTTCCCAAGAACATCCTGGTGGGCCAGATTGAGGAGATGATCGTCCAGAGAGGCGGAAAGATCCTGGAGAGCTACAACCTGTTTGATATTTACGAGGGCTCCCAGATCCTGGAGGGCTATAAGTCCGTCGCTTATTCCATCACCTTCCGGGCCAAGGACCACACCCTGGAGGAAAAGGAGATCAATGGCGCTATGAATAAGATCTTAAACGGATTAAAGTCCATGGGCATCGAGCTCCGCGCATAAGACAGGATAAAAATGGCTATCCTTACAGTAACCAAACGCTGTAAGGAGGCCATTTTTTTATGGATATGGATTATGAGATCGTAAAGGTAAGAGGAAGAGAAATCCTGGATTCCCGGGGAAATCCCACCGTGGAGGCAGAGGTGGAGCTGGAATGCGGGGCTGTGGGAAGGGCATCCGTGCCCTCCGGCGCGTCCACAGGAAGCCATGAGGCCAGGGAGCTCCGGGACGGCGGGGGCAGGTATCTGGGGAAGAGCGTGAAAAAGGCTGTGGAACATGTGAACCACGGGCTGGCGGAAGCGGTGCTTTTTGAAAATGTCCTGGACCAGAGCCGCATCGACCGGCTCCTTAAGGAGGCCGACGGCAGTGAAAACAAGGAGCGCCTGGGCGCCAACGCCATTCTGGCTGTATCCCTTGCGTCAGCCAGGGCGGCGGCCAGCGCCTTAAAGCTTCCGCTGTACCGGTATCTGGGAGGGATCAGCGGACGGACCCTTCCAGTCCCCATGATGAATATTTTAAACGGGGGGAGACATGCGGACAACACCGTGGATCTGCAGGAGTTTATGATCATGCCCACGGGAGCGTCCGGATTTTCCGAAGGGCTCCGGATGGGGACAGAAGTGTACCATACTTTAAAACATCTCTTAAAGGAAGGCGGGTACTCTACGGCAGTGGGAGACGAGGGCGGCTTCGCCCCGGATCTTAAGGATTCCAGAGAGGCTCTGGATTTTCTGGTGCGTGCTGTCCGGGAAGCCGGATATGAACCAGGTACAGACGTGAAGATCGCCATCGATGCGGCAGCCAGCGAGCTTTATAATGAAGAAACGGGACGCTACGATTTTCCCGGGGAAAGCTCCATGACCGGGATCCCCGTTTCCAGGTCCGCAGAGGAGATGGTGGAATATTTCCGGAGCCTGTCCGACGGCTTTCCCATATGCTCCATCGAAGACGGCCTCCACGAAGAGGATTGGGAGGGATGGCAGCTCCTTACCAGGACCCTGGGGCATCGGATCCAGCTTGTGGGAGACGATCTGTTTGTCACCAATGAAGCGCGGCTCTTGAAGGGGATCCGGTCCGGAGCCGGAAACGCCATCCTGGTAAAGGTAAACCAGATCGGCACCTTAAGTGAGAGCCTGGCGGCCATTGAGACGGCAAAAAAGGCCGGCTTCGGAACTGTGATCTCCCACAGGTCCGGGGAAACAGAGGACAGCTTTATCGCGGATCTGGCGGTGGCTGTCAATGCGGGACAGATCAAGACCGGCGCACCCTGCCGCTCTGAGCGGACGGCGAAATACAACCGGCTTTTGCGGATCCAGGAGGAGCTGGAGTGGATATAGAGGTTTCTGCTCCTGTATAGGAAAAATCAATGACAAAAAATTAAATTATTATAAAATCAATTTAAAAAAAGAAAGAAAATATATACCAATGATTGAGATTTTAGCGGGACAGGGCTATAATAAGAACAGAGGAGTGCCGCTGGAAGGCGTATTATGAACGCTTTCTTTGCGGCGGCTCCAAATAAAATACATAAAAGGAGGAAAGCGTATGATCAGCTTCCTAATCTGCCTTCTGCTGCTTCTGGGCGGCTATTTTGTCTACGGAAAGGTAGTGGAAAACACCTTTGAGGTAGATGACAGGGAGACTCCTGCTGTGCGTATCAACGACGGCGTTGACTATGTGGTGATGCCCCAGTGGAAGCTTTTCCTTGTACAGCTTTTAAACATTGCCGGACTCGGCCCCATTTTCGGAGCCATGCAGGGTGCGCTCTGGGGACCAGTGGTGTTTTTATGGATCACCTTCGGTACGATCTTTGCTGGCGGTGTCCACGATTATTTTTCTGGCATGCTCTCTGAACGGCATGACGGAGCCTCCATCTCCGAGGTCTGCGGGATTTATCTGGGAGGTCTGATGAAGAACGTGATGCGTGTGTTCAGCATCGTCCTTCTGGTTATGGTAGGTACGGTGTTTGCAGTGGGACCGGCAGGACTGATCGTGACGCTGTTTAAAAACGGCGGCGTTACCGGTGTCCTTACCAGTACTGAGCTGTGGCTTTGGATCATCCTGGCTTATTATTTTGTGGCCACCTTCCTGTCCATTGATAAGATCATTGGAAAGATCTACCCGTTATTCGGAATCTGCCTGATCATCATGGCCATTGGCGTTGCCATCGGAACCTTTACCAATGCGGAGTATGTGACTCCGGAGATCTGGACCCACTTTACCAACATGCATCCGGATCATACACCGATCTGGAGCGTGATGTTCATTACTGTTGCCTGCGGAGCTATCTCCGGTTTCCATTCCACCCAGTCTCCGCTGATGGCAAGATGCATGAAATCCGAACGCCAGGGGCGTTTCGTATTCTATGGAGCCATGACGGCAGAAGGCGTGATCGCGCTGATCTGGGCGGCTGCAGGATGTTCCCTGTACGCAGTGGACGGCGGTTTAAATACCGGCTTAAAGGAGATCCTGGCCAACGGTCAGTCCGCAGCCATTTATGATGTGTGCAAAAAGACCATGGGAAGCGTGGGCGTAGCCCTGGCCATGCTGGGTGTGATCGCCTGCCCCATTACCTCCGGGGATACGGCCTTCAGAAGCGCCCGTCTGGTGGTGGCTGACTGGTTTAAGATCGATCAGAAGAGCTTTGCCAACCGGCTTAAGCTCTGTATCCCGCTGCTGGCTGCCGGCGCGTTCATCGGACATCTGGATTATGCCATTGTCTGGAGATATTTCAGCTGGACCAACCAGACGCTGGCTATGATCGTTCTCTGGACTGCCAGCATGTTCCTTTATAGAGAAAAGAAGAATTATTGGCTCACGGCGGTCCCGGCTGTATTTATGAGCTCCGTTTCCATGACATACTTCTTCTATGCCAAGGAGTGTCTGAACCTGGGGGCAGCCATTGCCTACCCGGCCGGCATCGTCTTTGCGGTACTTTTCCTTGGAATCTTTTTATACGCGACAAAGAAACAGCCGAAGAAGGCTTAAGTTTAGGTGTGATCTATGATATGGAAACCCATCTGCCTGGGAGCGAATCCGCTCCCAGGCATTGAATTAGAAAAAGATAAGAAAAACTGCCGGAAGATCGGTCCCTGCGGCGTTGGAAAAAGGGCCCTGTATTTAAACAGCTTCTATATTGACAGGCAGTATTATATCCCTGTGGCGGAGGTCCGCCGTGTTTTCAAGCGGGTGGCCATGAGCAAAGGCGGTTTTACGGGCCGTGGGATCTTCGCGTCCATCCCGTACCTGGTGGTCCAGTATGGCGATGGAAAAGAAAAACAGTGCAATTTCAAATACGAGGACCAGGTGGACCGGATGCTGGAGGAGATCAGGAGTGGATTTCCATGGATCCCGGTCCATAGCGAAGCAGCCCAGAAGCGGCTGGAGAAGCGGGAAAGGGAGCGGCTGGTCAGAAAGCTCCCATCGCTTTCAGAGGAAGCGGAGGAAACGCGCCAGAGGCTTGAGGATGCAAAGACATACCTGGAAAAGGAGCCAGAGCTTTTCATGGAGCTGAGCCAGGCGGCCAGAAGAAAACGTGCCTTTCTAAATGGTAAGCATACCTATAAATGGGTTGCAGCGTCCATATTGGTCCTGGGAGCCGCTTCCCTGCTTTACGGGATCTGTTCCTTTGCTGCAGGAGCCGGATTTGCCGTATACTTTACCCTGTTCGGCCTTGGTGCCATTTTCCTGTTTTCCGGCGCCAATGTACGTCCTACCCTGTTGGAAAACCGCAGGGCTGTCCTTGAGAGAGACCGGATGGCCATAAAACGGATGGAGACATACACGGAGGCATATAAAGGAAAGCAGCCTTTTCCCATCCCCGCCAGATACGCCCATCCGGCGGTCCTGAAGCGGATGGTCCTGGCAGTGGAAGAGGGAAGGGCCGTGACGGAGGAGGAGGCCCTGGATGCGGTCATCTGTCGTCTGAAAGCCTTAAACCATACGGTAGAGGTGGACGAAGAGGAATATCAGGATGTGGTGGCGGTCAAGGCCATGTTCCTTAACGCCGGTTATCGTAAGGATGAACCGGTTTCTGGAAAAGATTTCCAGAAATAACGGTTGTTTTTTGGGACATCCTATGATATGATAGACGTGCTTGTAAACAGGAGGTGTAAGTGTGCTGAGAATCATTCTGACAATCGTATTTGTTTTATTATGCATTGCAATGACTGTGATCGTACTGATGCAGGAAGGAAAGTCCGCAGGACTTGGCGCCATCAGCGGTGCAGCGGAGACATACTGGGGCAAAAATAAAGGCCGTTCCATGGAAGGAAAGCTGGAAAAATTTACAAAGCTCGCGGCGGTCCTGATCTTTGTCCTGGCTCTTGTATTAAACTTAAAGGTATTTTAAGACGATGAACACTCTTGCAGATGAAATGCAGGAGTGTTTTTTGGCTTATAGGAAACCTGTAAAGCAGGATTCCTTTTGAATATAAGGATGAAAAAGGAGATTCATGGAAGAAAATCTTTTAAAAGAAAGAAAAGAAACGCTCATGGCCTTAATGAACGACAAGGCCTACATTCCCATGAAGCTGAAGGAACTGGCGATCCTTCTGGGTGTTCCAAAGGAGGACCGGGGAGAGCTGGAGGCAGTGCTGAAGGCGCTCATGGCCGATGGGAAGATCGCTGTTTCTAAAAAAGGAAAATATGCCCGGGCAGAGATCTTTGCAGAGACAGGCGTTTTCACCGCCCATTATAAGGGCTTTGGCTTTGTATCCGTGGAGGGACGGGAGTCCGATTTGTTCATCGCCCCGGACAACACCGGAGATGCCATGGACGGAGATACGGTCCAGGTGACCGTGGAGGAAGCAAGAAACGGCCGCCGGGCGGAGGGGACCGTCATAAAGGTATTGAAGCGGGCCAACGAAACGGTGGTCGGCATGTATGAAAAGAGCAAAAAGAATCATTTTGGCTTTGTGATCCCGGATAATCCCAGGATCACCATGGATATCTTCGTTCCGGAAGGAATGGACATGGGTGCGGTCTCCGGCCATAAGGTCATGGTAAAGCTCACCTCCTACGGGGGGAAGAGAAAAAATCCAGAGGGGCAGGTGGTGGAGATCCTGGGCCATGTAAACGATCCCGGCGTGGATATTTTGTCCATTGTCCGCGCATATGGCCTGCCGGAGTCCTATCCGGAGGAGGTCATGGAGGAAGCAGCTTGTGTCCCGGAGGAGCTTTCGGCGGAAACCGTGGAAGAGGAGCTTAAAAAGGGCCGGAAGGATCTCAGGTCGGTGCCCATGGTCACCATCGATGGAGAGGACGCCAAGGATCTGGACGATGCGGTCAGCATTTCAAAGGAATGCGAGGACGGCCGGATGGTCTACCATCTGGGAGTGCATATTGCGGATGTGGCCCATTATGTGACGGAAAAAAGCGCTCTGGATACAGAGGCATACCGGCGGGGCACCAGCGTGTATCTGGTGGACCGGGTGATCCCCATGCTGCCTCACCGGCTTTCCAACGGCATCTGCTCCTTAAACGCCGGCTGTGACCGGCTGGCATTAAGCTGTCTGATGGATATGGACGAAAAAGGGAATATCATCGGTCATGAGATCTGTGAGACGGTGGTGCGGATCGACCGGCGGATGACGTATACGGCGGTGAATGCTGTGCTCACAGGCGGGAATACAGATGAGAGCCTTGAAACAGAGGGCTTGAGCCCCATGTTCCGTCTGCTGGATGAGGCGGCCGGGATCCTGCGTAAAAAGCGTATGGAGCGGGGAGCTGTGGACTTTGACTTTGCGGAATGCAAGATCCTACTGGATGAAAAGGGACGGCCGGAGGCTCTGGTACCCAGGGAGCGGAACGCGGCTACCATGCTCATTGAGGATTTTATGCTGGCGGCCAACGAGACGGTGGCAGAGGATTACTACTGGCAGCAGATCCCGTTTCTGTACAGGACCCACGAAAAGCCCGATGAGGAAAAGATCCGCCGGTTTGCGATCCTGATCAACAACTTCGGTTACTCCCTTCATATCGGAAACGGGGAGGTCCATCCCAAGGAGATCCAGAAGCTGCTCTCCCGGGCAGCGGGAACGCCGGAGGAGGCCATGCTCTCCAGGCTTGCCCTGCGGTCTATGAAGCAGGCAAAATATACCACGGACTGCGTGGGCCATTTCGGTCTGGCAGCCCGGTATTACACACATTTTACGTCCCCCATCCGCAGGTATCCGGATCTGCAGATCCACCGGATCATCAAGGAGAACCTTCATGGCAGACTGGGAGAAAAACGGCTGTCCCACTATGGAAAGCTGCTGCCGGAGGCCGCAGTCTGGACCTCCTCCAGAGAACGTCTGGCCGAGGAGGCAGAATGGGAAACGGAGAAGGCGAAAAAGGTCCAGTACATGGAGCGGCGCATCGGGGAGGTCTTTGACGGGGTCATCTCCGGAATCAGCAATTATGGATTTTATGTGGAGCTTCCTGATACGGTGGAGGGCATGGTCCATGTGAGTGAGCTGGACGGCGATTATTATGTGTTCGATGAAGCGCATTATGAGCTGGTGGGAGAGCGCACCAGAAAACGGTTTAAGCTGGGACAGCCCATCCGCGTCCAGGTGGTGGCTGTGGACCGGTATTTAAAGACCATCGACTTCCTTCCGGTGCGGGAGTTTTAGGGCTTTGGGAGCGAAAATGCAGACTCCGGAGCCAGGGGCTTCCGTCCGGGCGTAAAAATCAGACAGAAACGAGGAAAACATCTATGGGGAAGAATAGTATCAAGCTGATCGCCAACAATAAAAAGGCGTATTTCGACTATTTCATCGACGATAAATTTGAATGCGGCATTTCCCTGGCAGGAACAGAGGTGAAGTCCCTCCGCATGGGCAAATGCAGCGTCAAGGAGTCCTTCGTGCGGATCGTCAACGACGAAGTGATGATCTATGGCATGCACATCAGTCCTTATGAAAAGGGAAATATTTTTAATAAGGATCCCCTTCGGGAGAGAAAGCTTCTGATGCACCGGTATGAGATCAATAAATTAAAGGGAAAGATCCAGGAAAAGGGCTATACCCTGGTGCCTCTCCAGGTCTATTTTAAGGGAAGCCTGGTGAAGGTGGAGATCGGCCTGGCCCGGGGTAAAAAGCTGTACGATAAGCGGGCGGATATTGCCAAAAAGGATCAGAGACGGGAGCTGGAAAAGGATTTTAAGGTAAAGAACCTGTACTAACAGACCGGAAGGAGGGAAGTCCATGGATGGCCGCCATACCTATATTGCCATTGATCTAAAGTCTTTTTATGCCTCAGTGGAGTGTATGGAGCGGGGGCTGGATCCTCTCCGGACGTGTCTTACGGTGGCAGACGGGACCCGTACAGAAAAGACCATCTGCCTGGCAGTGTCTCCGGCCTTAAAGTCCTTCGGGATCCCGGGACGGCCCAGGCTCTTTGAGGTGAACCAGAAGGTAAGGGAGGTCAACGCCGCAAGAAAGAGGAACGCGCCGGGAGGCAGGCTTTCGGGGGAGTCCTATGACGCAGAGGAGCTTAAAAAAGATCCGTCCCTGGCGGTGTCCTTTCTTACAGCCCCGCCCAGGATGGCCCTGTATATAGAAAAGAGCACAAAGATCTATGACATTTATCTGCGGTATGTGGCTCCAGAGGATATCCACGTATACTCCATTGACGAGGTATTCATGGATGTGACCCAGTATCTTCCTATATATAAGATGACGCCTCATGAGCTGGCTATGAAGATGATCCGGGAGGTCCTTAAGGAGACAGGGATCACGGCCACGGCCGGGATCGCAGAAAATCTGTATCTCTGTAAGGCGGCCATGGACATTGTGGCAAAGCGGGTGCCGCCGGATCAGGACGGGGTGCGGATCGCAGAGCTGGACGAAATGAGCTACCGCCGGCTTTTGTGGGACCACAGGCCGCTGACTGATTTCTGGCGGGTGGGCCGTGGATATGCGAAAAAGCTGGAGACGGCCGGACTGTTCACCATGGGAGACATCGCCAGATGCTCTCTGGGAAAGCCTGGGGAGTTTTACTGTGAGGACCTGCTGTACCGGATGTTCGGCATCAACGCGGAGCTCCTCATCGACCATGCCTGGGGCTGGGAGCCATGTACCATTGCGGACATCAAGGCCTACCGCCCGGAGGAAAAGAGCGTGGGAGCCGGTCAGGTGCTCCAGTATGCCTACGATTTCCAGAAGACGCGGAACGTGGTCCGGGAGATGGCTGACGCTCTGGCCCTGGAGCTGGTGGAAAAACGTCTGGTCACAGACCAGGTGGTGCTGACCGTGGGCTATGACCGGGAAAACCTGACGGATCCCGGACGACGGAAGGCATACCGCGGGGAGATCACCGTGGACCGATATGGCCGCCAGATCCCCAAAGCCGCCCATGGAACGGATCATCTGCGCCGTCCCACGTCCTCCTCAGATCAGATCGTGGAGGCATTTACGAGACTGTTTGACCGGATCATGGACCCGTCCCTTCTGACCCGCCGGATGTATCTGTCCGCCAGCCATGTAAAAGATGAGAGGGAGGCCGGGAAGGAGGAGGCATACTGCCAGCTGAGCCTGTTTGACGATTTCGGCCTGGAGGCAGAGACATCCCGGGAAGAAACGGAAAAACGGGAACGGGAGAGGCGGATGCAGGAGGCCATGCTGACGATCCGGCAGAAATTCGGAAAGAACGCCATCGTTAAAGGCATGAATTTACAGGAGGGGGCCACGGGCATGGACCGGAACCGGCAGATCGGAGGTCACAGAGCAGAATGAAAAAATATGAGGACATTATTTCTCTTCCCCATCATGTGTCAGACCATCATCCCCAGATGTCCATTCATGACCGGGCGGCCCAGTTTTCTCCCTTTGCGGCCCTGACGGGCTATGGAGATGCGGTGGAGGAAACGGCGCGGCTGACATCCCAGAAGAAGATCCTGGACGAAACGGAGCGGGAGGCCCTGGACCGGCAGCTGGCTTCTCTGGCGGGACTCCTGGAGGAGAGCCGGAAGGCAGACGGAAGACGCGGGCGCGTTCTCGGGGTCCGGATCACATATTTTCTTCCGGACCATAAAAAGAGTGGGGGAGCTTATCTAAAACAGTGCGGAGCCGTCACAGACCTGGACTGGCTGCGGGGGGAGATCGTTATGGAGGATGGAACGAGGATCCCGGCGGAGGATGTGGTGGAGCTGGAGCTGTCCCGGACTTGACTTTTTTCCTGTAAGATGGTATGATGATCATGCTCCATAAGAGCGCCAGTAAGGGCTTGTACTGGTTTCGACGGGGGCTATGAAGCTGGTGAAGCTATCCGCATGCGATGCGTTAAATGGCAAACCTAAATATAAACGCTAACGACGAATTAGCATACGCAGCCTAATTTAGGCGGCTGTCGGCCCCGGCGGACCTGCACTCCGGGTAACCGGCATCATTAATTGCAGGAAACGACACGTGCAAAGCTTTGAGCACGCGGGCGTAGGATGAAGCTACTGAACGTACCAGGATGTCTGTTTCCGGGTACGGGAGGGAATGTCAAAGAACAGACTATGATAGTAGAAGAACAGGGGATTGGTTTTCGGACAGGGGTTCGATTCCCCTCAGGTCCACGAAAAAGACGGGTTTAACCTTATGGGTTTAAATCCGTTTTTTGTTTCATAAAGTAAGCTTAGGGAAAAGGAGGCGGAAAATGAACAAACAAAGACTTTTTATTGCGGTATGTATGACAGCGGCAGTCCTGGGCGGTTGCGGTGCGAAGGAGGCAGACGCGGCAGCGGCCGCGGGAACGGAACAGACGGCTGCCGGCATAGAAAACGGATCCGAAGCTTCTGATGCAAAGGATGAAAAGCTGGGGACTGCCGGGAGCGGGACGGGTGCGCTTATGACAGATGGATCCGAGATCCGGACAGAAAAAACAGGCACAAGGGATCCGGAAGGCATGACTTTGTATGCAGAGCTTTCGTTTTACCTGGGGGATACGGAATGGCGCCTGCAGAAATTCGCCCAGTCCGATCTTGTGGATCATGGAGAGCTGCTCCTGGACGACAGATGCCGCTTCCTCATAAGAGCTGTATCCGGGGATGGTGCTTATGTATTTTTTGATGAGGCTGTGCAGCTGGGGGAACCAGAGGCGGATGTGTGGACGGACCCGGAGGACCGGCTCCATGTGGTGATCCGCGACGCCCGGACGGCCAGATACAGGATCACAGACCACATCTATGATAAAGATACAGAAGTGTTTAATGGAAGAGTACTGATCGGCGAAGATGGGATCAACTACTGGGGAACAGCCGCAGGAAATGGAGGCGGGCTTTCTTTGGAGACCGAAGGCCAGGAGGAGATGGAGACCCTCTGTGGTTATATCCAGAAGATCGAAAACGGAGCGGTCTGGATCGACCAGGTGGAATACGTGGAAGAGAGCGATACGGAAAGGATCAGAGAACTGGGGCTTACAGAGGCAGATATGGCCGGCGGCTTCTATATCTATAACCCGGAGGAGGAATCCGTTCCGCTGACACTGGCTGACGATACGGTCTATACGTTCATTGACTGGGGGAGGGATTTTATCCCTTCCGATTCTTCACAGGAGCTGACGGTCTCTACTACGACTCTGGCTCTTTTTGAGGCCTATCTGGAAACCTACGAGGACGGAGAGCCAGGAATGCCGTTTTTTATGGAGACCGATGGGGATAGGGTGTACCACATTTTTGAAAAGCCTATGGCATAAAAAAAGAGACCTCCGGGACTGTACCCGAAGGTCTTTTTATTATGCATGGATCGCCGCAAGCTTTTCGGCTGTCTGGCTGGAGATATCCCCACCCTTTTGTTCTTCTCTTTCTCTGACCATCTGCCAGATCAGATCATGCATCCACTGGACAGTTTCCTCCAGCTTCTTGTTTTCGTCCCGAAGACGGCGGACCTCATTTTCCAGATTATTGATGAGCTGGTCTTTTTCATCGATCATAACGCTGTTCCTCCCCCCGATATTTTAAATGGAGTATATCATTTTGTACAGAATCTGTCCAGTGAAAGGGGGAGGATTGACAAAGCCGTCACAAACTGGGGAAAAACTGTGATTGCTTCGTACGGAAATTTGAGCTATAATGGGGAAATAAGTCGGACGGACGACAGAATCGAGGTTTACTATGGCATCGGCGCAGAATGATTTTTCAAAGGGAAGCGTGGTGGGGAATATTATGGGAATGGCCATTCCCATGACTGCTGCGCAGCTTATCAATCTCCTATACAATGTGGTGGACCGGATCTATATCGGCCATATCCCGGAGCACGCCACTCTGTCGCTGACCGGTCTTGGCGTCTGCCTTCCGGTCATTACTGCGGTCATGGCATTTGCCAATCTGTTCGGTATGGGAGGAGCGCCCCTCTGCTCCATTGAACGGGGGCGGGGAAACCAGAAGGAGGCGGAGGCCATCATGGGAAATGCGTTTACCCTCATGGTGATCTGCGGGATCCTGCTGACCATCCTGGGGATCGTATTCCGGCGGCCGCTGCTTTATCTTTTCGGGGCCAGTGATTCCACCTATCCCTATGCGGAATCCTACATGACCATCTACCTTCTGGGCAGTGTGTTTGTGATGATGGGGCTGGGTATGAACGCTTTTATCAATTCCCAGGGCTTTGGGCGGATCGGGATGCAGACGGTGTTCCTGGGAGCTGTGGCCAACATCATCCTGGACCCTGTGTTCATTTTCGGTTTTCGTATGGATGTCCGGGGAGCGGCCCTGGCCACCATTATTTCCCAGTTTTTATCGGCGGCGTGGGTGCTGAGGTTCCTGTTCGGTGACAGGAGCATTCTGCGGCTGAAACGGGAGACGATGGTACTGAAAAAAGCCCGGGTGCTGAAGATCGTTTCCATGGGCATGTCCAGCTTCGCCGCAGGCTTTACCAACAGTGTGGTGGCAGTGGCCTGCAACGCAACGCTCCAGACCTGGGGCGGAGATCTGTATGTGGGAGTTATGACCGTGATCCACTCGGTGAGGGAGATCGCAGAAAACCTGGTGAAGGGCCTTACGGGCGGTTCCCAGCCGGTATTGGGCTTTAACTTTGGGGCCGGGCAGTACGACCGGGTCAAAAAGGCCATCCGCTTTTTATCGGTGTCCACCATTGCCTTTACCACCTTCTGCTGGATCCTGATTTCGATCTTCCCGGAGACGTTTATCCACATCTTCAACCGGGATGAGACGCTGGTACAGGCGGCTATTCCGGCGGTACGGGTCTACTTTTTCGGCTTTTTCATGATGTCCCTTCAGTATTCGGGCCAGGCCTGTTTCATTGGCCTGGGAAAGGCAAAGCAGGCCACGTTCTTTTCTATTTTCCGGAAGGTTATCATTGTCCTGCCTCTGACGCTTTTGTTCCCGAGGCTGGGAGGCCTGGGAGCCATGGGCGTATTTCTGGCGGAGCCGGTTTCCAACTTTATCGGCGGCGCGGCCTGTTATGGGACCATGCTGCACACCGTGTGGCCGGAGCTCAATAAGAAAAAGGAGAGAGCGTGACCATGCGGACGGAGCTGCCGGGCTTACGGCGGTTCTGAACTAAAAAAGGGAAAAAATTTGGGAGGGGAAAATTTCATATGGAACTTAACAAAGAAGAAAATGCCAGATTTCTGGTGCATCACCAGGTAACGGAGAAAAAGCTCCTGCATCTGGAAAAGGGGGTCAGGAAGCTGGGCTTCCAGTCAGGAGGAAACAGGATCCTGGCGGGACTTCTGGCGGCCTCAGGCATTGGCCTGGCCATTGGTCTTATTTTTGACGGCATGGTGGCGCGGACGTTTTCGGCCATCGCTGTGGTGTTGCTCCTGGTGTTCGCGGCGGGAGTTTATTCGATCTTCAAAGCATGGTTTGATGCAAAGAAGACCATCCATCTCCAGTATGAGGCTGGGAAAAAGGACATGAATTATGGCTGGGAATACCGGTTTTACGATGACTGCTATGAAGCCATCGGAAAAAATGAGGTCTCCAGAGTGAGCTATTCCAACCTGGGCCGGATCCTGGAATTCACAGGAATGCTGGTGCTGGTGGAGAAGGGGAATGTGGTCCGTTACTTTATGGAGGCGGATGTGGAAAAAGGAACGGCAGAGGAATTAAAGACGTTTCTGGAAAGGAAGAGCGGGACAAAGATTGAATTTGTCTCCGTAAGGTGATGAATATGGAACCGTTATTTGCTGTCAGAATGACACATGATGAGGATATGTATTATAACCAGGTGTTGGCCTCAAAGCAGGCGGCTCCGGTGGAAAAGGCCGGTAAAAAGAATTTCCTTTCCCGGCTGGATATTTCGGATGTGATCTTTGGGATACTGGCGTTTTTTGTCTTTTATATGACCTTTCCTGCGGACGAGTTGGCCCAGCGCGTAGTTCAGTCGGCTCTTATGGCGGGCGTGTTTGTGTTTGTCCTGAGCCAGATGAACGGAAATAAGAGAAGGGAAAAGCAGAGGATCGCTCCGGACGCCGACGACAGGGACCAGGCCGGGATGATCCTGGAGAGCTCCGGCCGGGCCGGGGAGGCGTGTACAGTGTCCTTTTACGAGGATTCGTTCCAGATGGAGAATCCAGGGATCACCACCAGCTACCGGTATGAGGGTGTGGCATGGATCAAGGAGACCGAGCAGTATTACATGATCTTCTGGAACCGCTCCACGGTGATCCCGGTAGAAAAGGCTGGCTTTTACAGGGGAACCCCCGGCCAGCTCAAGGCTTTTCTGGAGAAAAAATGCCAGAAGACCATTATGAAGGCCAGATAAGAAAACGGCCAGTCAGAAAGAAAAACAGGAGAAGACCATGGGAATCAAGATTAAGAAAGATGCAAAACCGCGCCTGGAGGATCTTCCGATGCTGAAGATCCGGTACACGCTGGCGATCCCGCTGATCGGCATTGTGGACATCCTCACAATGGGGAGCTTTTACGCCAATCCGGTCACGGACGGACATATAATGCTGAAGATCTTTTATGTGATCAACGCTCTGATCGGAGGGACCTTTGCTTACTGGGGGCTCAGATGGAAGACCACGGTGGACGGGAAAAAGATCCGTGTCCGCCCGGCCTTCAGTGCCGCAAAAGAGCTGCCGTTTACGGAGATCAAAAAAGCGGTGCTTCATAAGAAAAAGAAAAATGGTTCGCTGATGTATTACACGCTGATAGACAGCAAAGGCCAGGAGATCGTGAAGCTTTATCCCACCATGAAGGACAGTGCCATGCTCCTGGAGCGTCTGAAACGGCTGAAGGTGCGGATCGAAGAGGTAAACGACCGGTAGAGGAATGGACGCCGGAAATCTGCGTATACTACCTTTGAATACGGAAAAGGAGGTATATGCGATGACGAGACTGGAATGTACCGTGGCAAGTTGCGTCCATAACTCGGAAAAGTGCTGCTGTAAACAGGGGATCCTGGTGGAGGGAGCCAATGCCAGGGAAAGCTGCGATACCTGCTGCGGAAGCTTTGAGGAAAACCGCGGAGGCCTGTTCAAAAATCTGTTTAAGACGCCGGAAACCAGGCTGCAGGTGGACTGCGATGTTCTGAGCTGCCTGTATAACGACGACCATCAGTGCCGTGCAGAGAGGATCTCGATCCTGGGAGACGGAGCCAGGGCTGTGGGCCAGACCGAGTGCGGCAGTTTTAGAGAAAGGTAGGCTGCGGAGCTGGGAATGGGGGATGCCGAAGACGGCGGGGGAGATCAGTTTCCCCGCGCCGCCTCTCCGGCATCCCTTTTTGCGGCCGTATGGAGCGGTTTCCGCCTGCTGTTTTTCTGGCGTTTTTTTTGAAAAAACAGTTGACATTGGACTGTGGATGTAGTATAGTTACATAGGTTGTGAAAGCGGCCCACAGGAAAGCAGGTATCCGCCTCACCCTGGCACGAGCAAGTGACCCGGGTTCATACAGAATTGGTTTCATAATCATGCAGCAGCATGCAGAACCGATGCAGTTAATGAGCGGATAGTTTACTATCTGCTTTTTCTTTTCTATTTTGTCGATATTAAAATGAGTATGGAGGTGCACGGCTATTAGCGAGTTAATGATTAACGAACAGATTCGTGATAAGGAAGTTCGTCTGATTGGTGAAAATGGAGAGCAGCTTGGGATCATGTCTGCAAAGGACGCCTATAAGATGGCCAGAGATGCAGAGCTTGACCTGGTGAAGATCGCGCCGACAGCAAAGCCACCGGTGTGCAAGATCATTGATTACGGCAAATATAAGTATGAGATGATCCGCAGAGAAAAAGAAGCGAAAAAGAAGCAGAAGGTCATCGAAGTGAAAGAAGTCCGTCTTTCTCCCAACATCGATACCAATGACCTTAACACGAAGATCGGCTCCGCAAGGAAGTTTATCGAAAAAGGCAATAAGGTCAAGGTTACGCTCCGGTTCCGCGGACGTGAGATGGCCCATATGAATCAGACCAGATATATCCTGGATGATTTTGCCGAGAAACTTGCTGATATCGCAGTCGTTGACAAGCCTTCCAAGGTAGAGGGAAGAAGCCTGGTAATGTTTTTAACTGCAAAAAAATAGGGATAATTTTAAGGAGGAATTTACAATGCCTAAAATGAAAACAAGCAGAGCAGCTGCAAAGCGTTTCAAAAAGTCCGGAACAGGTCTGTTAGTAAGAAATAAAGCTTACAAGTCCCATATCTTAACTAAGAAATCTACAAAGCGGAAAAGAAATCTTAGAAAAGACATCGTTACTGACAGCACAAACAGCAAGGTAATGAAGAAGATTTTACCGTACTTATAATAGATTCGGGATTAAGAAGGAGGAAAATAAGCAATGGCAAGAATTAAAGGCGGCTTAAATGCCAAGAAGAAACATAACAGAGTGCTGAAGTTAGCCAAGGGTTACAGAGGCGCACGTTCCAAACAGTATAGAGTAGCAAAACAGTCCGTAATGAGAGCTTTAACCAGCTCCTATGCAGGAAGAAAAGAGAGAAAGAGACAGTTCAGACAGCTGTGGATCGCTCGTATCAACGCTGCTGCACGTATCAACGGTCTTTCTTACAGCAAATTCATGTACGGCTTAAAGCAGGCTGGCGTTGTAATGAACCGTAAGGTGTTATCCGATATGGCCATCAACGATGCAGAGGGATTTGCAAAGTTAGCAGAGCTTGCAAAAAGCAAACTGGCTTAATTAATAAGAAAAATAAATGCGCCGTTTCCTTTTCCGGTCAGACCGGAGAGGGAAGCGGCGTTTTTGCGTTCTGGCGGTGGATCGGGATCATGCGGAAAAAGAACGAGGGATCCGGAAAGATATATCTGCCTGCAGCATGGATCCGCCCTAGGAAGCTACCCCCGGTAAAGGTACGGGCCGGGGAGATACATTCTGGTCTATCCTGAGGCTGGCCGCCTCTGCTTCATGGGAGCAGGGCAGTGAACCGCTGGGAAGCGGCCGTATAACAACAAAAAAGCCTGGACTCTTACGAATCCAGGCTTTATGCGGAAGATGGGACTTGAACCCACACGATGTAACCACCACAAGATCCTTAGTCTTGCTCGTCTGCCAGTTCCGACACTTCCGCGTATCGTTCTGAGCTTTTGTTGTTTAGCTCTCACCGACGTGTTATAATATACCACAGGTTGAAGGATTTGGCAAGTACTTTTTTGAATTTTTTTAAAAAATATTTTTTTAAAAAAGTTGTTGACAAAATGACAGTTCTATACTATAATTCTACATGTCGCTGAGAGATAAAGCCAAGGCGATAAAAAAAGAAATGCAGAAGTGGCGGAATTGGCAGACGCGCACGGTTCAGGTCCGTGTGGTAGCAATACCATGAGGGTTCAAGTCCCTCCTCCTGCATTATAAAGAAAGGCCTGTTTCCGGAAGGAGACAGGCCTTTTGCTTTTCCGGACGGAAGTCCGCCTGGTCCTGTTTCCTGACTGACGGCAGTGGGCTTTCGGGGCAGGGATCTGCCGGAACAGGGGAGGGGAAAAGCGGAAAGAAAAAGAACCTGGCTCTGGACGGGCGGACGGGGCTGACTGTAAAGGAGCGGCAGAGCCAGGAAAAAATAAAAGAAAATAAAAAAACAAAAAACACTTGACATTTTGGGAAAATCGTGTAAAATAATATGTGTCGAGTGAGAAACACGGCAAATGCAGAAGTGGCGGAATTGGCAGACGCGCACGGTTCAGGTCCGTGTGGTAGCAATACCATGAGGGTTCAAGTCCCTCCTCCTGCACGAATATAAAGCATTAATAGAAACAGCCTCCTGGAAACGGGAGGCTGTTTCTGTTTCAAGAGATCCTGGTGATCGGAAGCTGGGTCTTCTCTTCGAGAAAACGAGCAAATTCCTCCGGACTCCCGCCCTTGAGCCTGGCTTTGTCATACGCCTGGGCATGGTTTTCACCCAGGATTAGGATGAAGCAGTCTGGGAGCTCTGCCATGGCCACGATCCGGTCATAGGGCCAGTCTGTCTGCCCGCTTCTGGTTTCCGTATGGTAGGAGTCCTCCTTAAAGACAGAGACGGCTGATTCTGTACCGGGAAGCAGCCGTTTTCTGGCGAAATAGCCGTTGAGCCTGTCCTCAAAGATAAAGGTTAAGAGGATGGCGAGAACGGCCGCCAGAGTAAGGAGCGTCTTTCCGCTGATGGAAAAGGAGCTGCCCGCCGGAGGAAGGAGAAGAAGGGTTCCCAGAAGGACCACGATCCATCCAAAGATATGGGCGCGGCGGCTTTTCCTTTTCCTTACGGTTTTCCGCAGGGCTTTGGCCATAGCGGTCAGAGTCTTCATGTCATAATCGGTGGCGGTGGTAAATTCCATAGTATCCCCTCCTGTTTTTTATAGAGATATTATACTGGATATGGGCGCAGAGTTTCAAGAGAAGATCAAAAATGAAAAGAAAGGGTAAGGAATCTTAAGATTCGTTTAATTCCCTGTATTTCCAACGGTTCCGGCTTGCGTTATCCGGAAACTTCTAGTATAATCAGAACAGAAATGAAAATAAAAATCAGGAGTGAGGTTTATATGAAATTAAGAAAGGTATTATTACTGACAGCAGCAACGGCTGCCCTCGGGAGCATGAACGTGATCTCTGCATTTGCAGACGCAGTGGTTGTGGAAGAGGATGGAAGCATCCGGAACTCTGCTCCGGAGGAGACCACAGAGGGAGCCGCAGATACGGAATCCATGTTATACGGCTGGACCGAGCAGGGCTCCAACTGGGTGTATTATGATGGAAAGGGAAATACCGTAAAGGGCTGGATCAAGGCAGAGGGCGGAGACGGCCGCGGAAACGAGGTATGGTTCTACACAGATCCGGAGACGGGCCTTATGGTAGCCAACCAGACAAGAGTGATCGACGGCGTATCCTATTCCTTCAATGAGGACGGAAGCTGGGTAGCCCCTGTTCCCACAGCACCCAAGGGAAAATTAAGCGGCGGCGTGTATACAAACACATGGTCCAATATCCGCATTCCCCAGGTGATCGGCTCCACCAATACAGATGTGGAAGCAGAGGAACTGTTCTCCGACGATATTTACGGCACCATTGGAAATCCTAAGGTGACTTATGATTTCTCCATGAGCACAGATTTCGGTGAGCTGGAGATCTACTACGCCAATATGGCGAAAATGCCGGAGATGGATGCGGCCACATTCGCAGCACAGTTAGGAAACGCTGAAAAAGGCAAGACTGGCCAGGTGGGCGCCGTTGAGACCGTTACCGTAGGCGGCCAGAACTATTCCAAGGTTTCCATCACCAGAACAAATAAGAAGGGCAAACAGAACCAGACTTCCTTCTACTGCAGAAAGCATGAGAGCTTTATGGTGATCTTAGCCACCAGCTGCACCATGTCTGATGCAGGCGCTATGGCGGATATCGTAAATACGATCACAGCAGCCCAGTAACAGGAAAAATGATATGGACGCTCCGGGAGATTCCCCGGGGCGTTTTTACGTTATGGAGAGTGCGTCCTGCGGCGTATAAACGCTCCGCGGGGATCGGCTTGCGGCGGAAGAGAGTCCTGATGCAAAGGCGGCCTGCAGCAGACAGAGACCCCGCAGGCAGGCTTCCTTCTTACGTCTGCAAAATTTTCCATATGGGATAGTATTTCCATGGAAAATGGTTTATAATAAACAGGCGTGTAAAAATACGGAAACATACAATCAGGAGGAATTATGTTAGAATTGCAGAATATTTCCTTTGGCGTGTCGGAAAGCCAGGGGAAAAAGGAGATTTTAAAGGATATCAGCCTGACGGTCGGTGAAAATAAATTTGTTGTGATCACGGGTCCCAACGGCGGCGGAAAATCGACCCTGGCTAAGATGATCATGGGGATCGAGAAGCCCCGCTCCGGGAAGATCCTGTTTGACGGCCAGGATATTACAGAGAAGACCATCACAGAAAGAGCCAACCTGGGGATCAGCTTTGCCCTTCAGCAGCCGGTGCGCTTCAAGGGGGTCCATGTGCTGGATCTGATCCGCCTGGCGGCCAGAAAGGACCTTTCTGCCGCAGACGCCTGTAAATATCTGTCCGAGGTGGGATTATGCGCCAAGGATTATATCAACCGGGAGGTCAATGGAAGCCTGTCCGGAGGAGAATTAAAGCGGATCGAGATCGCCACTGTCCTGGCCCGGGGCACAAAGCTTTCTGTGTTTGACGAGCCGGAGGCCGGTATCGATCTCTGGAGCTTCCAGAACCTGATCCAGGTGTTTGAGAAAATGCGGGAGACCACCAATGGCTCCATCGTGATCATCTCCCACCAGGAACGGATCCTGGAGATCGCGGACGAGATCGTGGTGATCTCTGACGGCTCCATCTTAAAGCATGGGACCAGGGATGAGATCCTGCCGGAGATTCTGGGAACGGCCTCTGCGCCTTCCGGATGTCAGTTTTACAGGAGGGAGGCATAAACATGGATAAGATCTTACAGACGCTTTTAGAAAAGGTGGCCGACCTGCACGGGGTACCGGAGGGGGCCTATAATATCCGGGCCAACGGCCAGATGGCTGGAAGAAATACGACGGCCAACATCGATATCGTCACAAGAGAGGACGGAAAGGGCATCGACGTACACGTTAAGCCGGGAACGAAAAAGGAGAGCGTGCATATTCCGGTGATCTTAAGCCAGACGGGCTTAAATGAAACGGTGTGCAACGACTTTTTTGTGGGAGATGATGCGGATGTGACCATCATCGCCGGCTGCGGGATCCACAACGGCGGCGATATGGAATCCCGCCACGACGGCATCCACCGGTTTTTTGTGGGAAAGAACGCGAAGCTTAAATATGTGGAAAAGCATTACGGTGATGGAGACGGAAAAGGGGAGCGGGTCATGAATCCCCGGACGGAGATCACCATGGATGAGGGAAGCTATATGGAGATGGAGAGCGTCCAGATCAAGGGCGTGGACTCCACAAAGAGGGATACAGTGGCCCATCTGGCGGCCGGGGCCAAGCTGGTGGTCCAGGAGCGTCTCATGACCCATGGACACCAGGATGCGGAAAGCCGGTTTGATGTCTGTCTGGACGGGGAAAATTCCAGCGCCAACATCATTTCCCGGTCTGTGGCCAGGGACCAGTCCCACCAGGCCTTCTACTCCAATCTTCAGGGCAATAGCCTGTGTGCCGGTCATACGGAATGCGATGCGATCATCATGGATGAGGCAAAGATCAGCTCTCTTCCGGAGATCACGGCAAACCATCCAGATGCGGCCCTGATCCATGAGGCGGCCATCGGAAAGATCGCTGGAGACCAGATCATTAAGCTGATGACTCTGGGACTGACGGAGGAGGAGGCGGAAGCCCAGATCGTCAATGGATTCCTGAAATAGGAGAAGGAAACACAGCAGATAAAGTCTTTAGGGGGGAAAGCATGGTACTGGATTCGATAAAAAGTGTATTTGCCCTGATGGCGCTGATCGCTTCGGGCTTTTATTTTGCCGGGAAACCGTGGTTTGGAAAGCAGGGAATGGATTTCTTATCCAAATTTACTGTGGAGGCTACGATCCCGTTTTACATGTTCTATAACATATATAAGGATGTGGGGACCAGAGAGTCGCTGATCTCCCTGGTGTCAAAGCTTCCGGTGACCTTCGGACTGATCCTTCTGTGTCTGGCCATGGCGGCGTTTATGGGGGCGCTTTTGAAGGTGGACGGCAAAAGGAGATATACCTTTGTGGCAGCGTCCGGCTTCCCCAATGTGGTGTTCATCGGCTTTCCTGTGATCCAGGCCCTGTGGGGCCAGGGGATCACCTCCATCGGCGTGATCTATTATATCGCCAGCACACTGCTGTTCTGGACCGTGGGGATCTGGCTCCTGAGAAAGGATGGGAAGTCAGAGGCAGCCAGAGAGGGGAGTGCCCTGGCAGGATTAAAGAAGCTGGCGTCCCCGCCGATCATCGGCATGGCCCTTGGCATGGCGGCGGTATTTTTTGAGATCCAGGTGCCGGATTTCGTGTTAAAGCCCCTGTCCATGATCTCCCAGGTGACCTCGCCCCTGGCCCTTGTGTTCATCGGCAGCGTGATCCGCAATATGGATCTGAAGACCATAACCCTGGGACGGGACCTTTACGCGGCTCTGGCCATGCGGTTTGTGGTGGTGCCTGCGGCCTGCGTGGTATTTTTAAATCTGGTTCCGGTGCCGAAGGAGATGAAAGAGGTATTTTTCATGCTGTCCTCCATGCCGGCCATGGCCCAGATGGGCATTATGGCCAGACAGTATGACAGTGATTATGAATTTGCCTGTACGGTGATCACGGTCACCACCCTGATCAGCATGGTGACGATCCCTGTATTCATGCTGTTAATGCAGCAGTTTGCATTTTTTGCCTGATCCGGGGCCGGACCATATGGGCGGAGGTCTCATATCATAAGGAAATGGATAATAAGGCGGCGTTCATATGAAGGACCAGAAGGCGGAGAACCTGCTGAACCTGGCTCTGTCAGTGCCGGAGGAGGAACGGAGACAGACTGGAGAGCTGGATGTGGGCTATGACCGGGAGACCAGGACCTGGGAGCTGATCGTAAAGTACAGCGGAGACCTGGCAGGAGTTGTCAGGGAGCGGTTTCCGGAGACGGAGCTTAAGGAGCTGTCCGGCGGCTTTGGAATCCTTACGGTACCGGAGGAAGAAGTTCCGGGGATCCTTGAGCTTAAAGAAATTGAATATGCAGAAAAACCAAAGAGGCTGTTCTTTGCCATAAACCAGGCAAAGGCGGCCTCTTGTCTTACTCTGGTGCAGCAGGGGCCGGAGGGGCTTACGGGCCGGGGAGTTCTGGTGGGGATCCTGGATTCCGGCATTGATTATTTCCATGGAGACTTCCGCCATGAGGACGGCACCAGCCGGATCCTGTTTTTAAACGACCAGGTGACCGGGAACGTGTATACAAAAGAAGAGATCGACGAGGCATTGGGGACCGGAAGCCGGGAGGCCGCCAGAGCTCTGGTGCCGTCGGCGGATCCGGGGGGACATGGAACGGCGGTGGCTGGGATCGCCGCAGGGAATGGAAGGGAAAGCGGAGGCAGGTACCGGGGCGTGGCCTATGAGAGTGATCTGGTGGTGGTCCGCCTGGGGACGCCGGATCCGGATGGCTTTCCCAGGACCACACAGGTGATGGAGGGGCTGGATTTTCTGGTAAAAAAATCCATGGAGCTGGGACGTCCCATGGCGGTGAATGTGAGCTTCGGAAACTCCTATGGCTCCCATGATGGAACGGGCCTTCTGGAGCGGTTCATGGATTCCCTGGCTCTCATGGGGAGAACCGTATTTGTCGTGGGCATGGGAAATGAAGGAGACACTGGGGGGCATACATCGGGGAGACTGACTGCCGGGAGCGGGGGACCGGAAGGGTCTGGGAACCAGGGCATATCTGGATCCCGCAGGCAGGATGGAAGTCAGGTACAGGCCGGGCCCTGGGGGCCATTGGACGGCAGTGAGGCACGGATCCAGCTTTCAGTGGCTCCCTATGAGGCTGGATTTGGGGTGCAGCTCTGGAAAAGTTATGAGGATACCTTTGAGATCACCCTGTCGAATCCTGGAAAGACCGTGACGGAACGGATCAGCAGCCGTCTGGGCCCCTATGAGATCGACATGGGAGGTGCCAGGGTGCTTCTTTACTACGGAGAGCCGGGCCCCTTCAGTTTGGCCCAGGAGATCTACTTTGATTTCCTGCCGCCGGGGAATGGAGAGGCTGGCCAGTATGTGGAGAGCGGAATATGGGAAATTACCCTGAAGGCGGCGGAGACCGTGGACGGCCGGTATGATCTCTGGCTGCCGTCCGGCGGCGTGCTGAACCGCTCCACCCGGTTTTTAAGGCCTGTCCCGGAAACCACACTGACGATCCCCTCCACCGCCATGCGCCCGGTCTCTGTGGGCGCTTATGACGATACCTCCATGATGTATGCGCCTTTTTCCGGCCGGGGAGATACGAGGCAGTACGGGATCCAGAAGCCGGATCTGGCAGCGCCGGGAGTGGGAATCGTCGCTGCCCGTTCCGGAGGCGGCTATGCTCCCGTGACGGGAACTTCCTTTGCCGCGCCCTTTGTGACGGGAGCGGCGGCGCTTTTAATGGAGTGGGGGATCGTGCGGGGGAATGATCCGTACCTGTATGGAGACAAGGTGAAGGCGTATCTGCGGAAGGGGGCGAAAAAACTGCCTGGGGAGCAGAGATATCCCAATCCCCGAGTGGGGTATGGGGCGTTGTGCGTGAGGAAGAGCCTGCCGTTTTAAATTTTCATACGATCTGGTAAACAGAAAATTCATAAAAAATAAATATAAATCCTGTCGGGAAAATGGTATGATGAGTGCAGAAAAGATGGGAGAGGGCCGGCAGCGGGAAGGGGCAGCCGGCGCGGGGAAGGAAAAATATAAAAGAATACGAAAGGGTCATATATGGATACACGACTGGATCTGAAACTGTCAGAGGAGCAGGAGCTTTTTATATGCAAAGCATTGGAGGGAAAAAATGTTTTAGTGGACGCATGCATCGGCAGCGGAAAGACCACAGCGATCCAGGTGCTGTGCAATCGGCTTCCCGATACAAAAAAGGTCCTTTATCTGACGTATAACAGACTTCTGAAGCTGGATGCAAGAGCAAAGATACAAAAGAGAAATGTCACAGTGACAAATTATCATGGATTTGCATACGCGGCTTTAAAGGCAAATGGGATCTCCGCAGGGATCTCTGATCTGATCCAGCGGTTTATCCAGGAGAAACCGGCCATCGGCGCCTATGATATTCTGATCATTGATGAGTACCAGGATATCGAGCAGGAGCTGGCAGAACTCTTACAGATAATAAAGGATCGTAAGCCGGGGATGCAGATCATCGCGGTCGGGGACATGGAGCAGAAAATATACGATAAGACGACCCTGGATGTGGAATCGTTTATGAAGGGATTTCTTGAGGACCACCTCAGGCTCAGGTTTACCCAGTGTTTCCGGCTTTCTGAGGATCTGGCAGCCATGCTTGGAAGGGTGTGGAAAAAGGAGATCCGGGGCGTCAACGAAAGCTGCAGGGTGGAAGAAATGACGAAGGAGGAGGTGATGGATTTCCTGGCACAGCAGGAACCGGGCGATATTTTATGCCTGGGAGCCAGGACCGGGGCCATGGCCGGTACACTGAATGCTTTAGAAGAAGCATACCCTCATACGTTCAATAAGACAACGGTCTACGCTACGATCTCAGACCATGATTCGGCAGGAAAAACGGAACCGAAAGCAGATTCTGCGATCTTTACGACTTATGACAGCAGCAAGGGCCTGGAGAGAAAAATATGTGTGATCTTTGATTTTACAGAAAGCTACTGGAATGTGAGGATATCCAAGCCGCAGCAGTCGTATTCGGTTCTGCGGAATATTTTCTGTGTTGCAGCCAGCAGAGGAAAAAACCATATTATTTTTGTGAAGGCAGAAGAAGCCATGCTTTCGGAGAAAACGCTTTCAACATTTGTGGAGACAAACCAGAAATTTAAAGATACAGGCATAAGTGAGATGTTCGATTTTAAGTATAAGGAGGATGTGGAGGTCTGCTTTTCAAAGCTGAGGCTGAAAAAGCTGGAAACTTTGGACCCGTCCCCCATAGACATAAAGAGCACGGACGGACTCATTGATCTGTCCCCCTGTATCGGGATATACCAGGAGGCTGTGTTTTTTGAAAATTATGACATAGACGCAGACATACAACTGAGGATCGCATTGAATCCGGAGCTTAAGGGCCTGTATACAGAGGAGGAACGGCGCAGTCCGCTGGATCAGAAAATACTGTTTCTGGTCTCTCTGGAAACAAGACAGAAACGGTACAGGAAGCAGGTGGCTGCGCCATTTGTCAATGGGGAGCAGAGGGAGAGGATCACTGCCCGTTTAAAAACACGGCTGCATACGGATGAAAAAGCACAGGTGGAATGCCGGCTCCGGTTTTATGGCCAGGAGGGCGGAGAACCCCTGTTTTCTGCCAATGGATTTGCCGATGCAGTGAAGGGGGATACTGTATACGAGCTGAAATTTGTATCGGAGCTGAGGCATGAGCATTTCCTGCAGTGTGCAGTCTATATGGATGCCCTGGATCTGCCGAAAGGAATCCTGTGGAACACGCGGGATAATACGGCTTACGAAATTGAAATTCCGGACCGGGCCGCCTTTCTGGATGCCGTGACCAGGACGGTCACAAAGGGAATGATAAAAAAATATCATGGTCACAGGGCGGGTCAGGAGATGCCCCGGAACGTGAAAAACGAAGCTCATACTAAGAAAGCGGAGGAATATGAAGGAGGCTCTGAAAAGATGGAGAAGCCAGGGAAGAAAAGGAAATTCTGGTTCCAGTTCTGGAAGTGATCTTACTGTGCCAGCCGCCGGTTTTCAACCTGTCGAAAAAGAAGAAACTAACCCGGTTTATGGATTATTTAGATATCTTTTCTGAAAATTTGCGGATTTTGTAGGAGAATGTTAATGAATAAGTGTTCTAAAATGGCAGTCTTTGTGATATAATAGTATCATCGCCAAAAATATTCTCCAGGTCTGCGCGTCTGCAGCCCCGGCCTTTGCAAAGGAGGTGGTCTGTATCAATATCAGAGAATCCATGGAACAGTGGGAGTGGGAAAACTTAAGTCCCTATGCCTCCTTAAGCAGTGAGACCCTGGGACGGGACCGGGAGGAGGAGCCCTGTGATATCCGTCCGGCCTACCAGAGGGACCGGGACCGGATCCTCCACAGCAAGTCGTTCCGCCGTTTAAAGCATAAGACCCAGGTGTTCCTGGCTCCGGAAGGGGACCATTACCGGACCAGGCTCACCCACACCCTGGAGGTCGCCCAGATCGCCAGGACCATTGCCAGAGCCCTTAAGATGAACGAAAGCCTGACGGAGGCCATTGCCTTGGGCCATGACCTGGGCCATACGCCCTTTGGCCATGCAGGAGAGTACATATTGAATGAGATCTGTCCGGAGGGTTTTTCCCATTATAAGCAGAGCGTCCGGGTGGTGGAGGTGGTGGAGAAAAAGGGAAGGGGGCTGAACCTGACAAAGGAGGTCCGGGACGGCATCCTGAACCACCGGACAGCCGGGAACCCATCCACCCTGGAGGGAAAGATCGTCCGCTTTTCTGATAAGATCGCCTATATCAACCACGACATCGACGATGCCATCCGGGGACGGATCATCACCGAGCATGACATCCCCAGAAGGTATACGGAGGTGCTGGGAAATTCTGTGAAGGAGCGGCTCAACATCATGGTCCATGACATTATCCTGAACAGCCTGGACAGGCCGGAGATCGTCATGTCCCAGGACGTGCTGGATACCATGGTGAGCCTCCGCCAGTGGATGTTTGAAAACGTATATAAAAATCCGGCGGCAAAGGCGGAGGAGGGGAAGGCCCAGCAGCTGATCGTAAGGCTGTATGAATATTATATGGAGCATGTGGACCGGCTTCCAGAGGAATATTTTATTATGATCGAAAAAAATCATGAAACGAGGGAGCGGGTGGTCTGCGACTACATTGCCGGTATGAGCGACCGCTTTGCCATCGACCTTTTTGAAGAATTATTTGTGCCAAAGGCCTGGAAGGGCTGAGGCGTTGGAGGATATGGATGTATTACCCGGATGATGTGATCGAAGAAGTACGAACGAGAAATGACATTGTGGACGTGATCTCCCAGTATGTCAATCTGAAAAAGAAGGGGGCCAATTATTTTGGCCTGTGTCCCTTCCATAATGAGAAGTCCCCTTCGTTTTCCGTATCGCCGGGGAAGCAGATGTATTACTGCTTTGGCTGCGGAGCCGGAGGAAACGTCATTACCTTTATAATGGAATATGAAAACTATTCCTTTGTGGAGGCGGTGAAATATCTGGCAGACCGGGCCGGGATCACTCTGCCGGAGGTGGAGTATTCCAAGGAGGCCAGGGCCCAGGCGGATCTTAAGAATACGCTCTTGGAGATCAACCGCCTGGCAGGAAACTATTTTTATTACCAGCTGAAGCAGCCCCAGGGACGGGTCGGATATGAGTATTTCAGAAACCGGGGCCTAAGCGACGAGACCATCCGCCGCTTCGGCCTGGGCTATTCCCTGAAGACACCGGACGATCTGTACCGGTATATGCGGTCCAAGGGCTACGGAGACGGGATCCTGAAAGAGACCGGACTGTTCTATATTGAAGAACGGGGATCCAGGGACAAGTTCTGGAACCGGGTCATGTTCCCGATCCTGGATGTCAATAACCGGCTCATCGGCTTCGGAGGGCGCGTCATGGGAGAAGGAGAGCCCAAATATCTGAACTCCCCGGAAACGAAGCTTTTTGACAAGAGCCGGAATCTGTATGGCCTGAATTTCGCAAGAACATCCCGGACCGGGTATATGCTGGTCTGCGAGGGCTACATGGATGTGATCGCCATGCACCAGGCGGGCTTCACCAATGCCGTGGCGTCTCTGGGAACGGCCTTTACTTCCCAGCATGCCTCCCTTTTAAAGCGGTATACGGACCAGGCAGTCTTAACCTACGACAGCGACGGAGCCGGGACCAAGGCGGCTTTGCGGGCGATCCCCATTTTAAAAGAAGCAGGGATCTCAGTGAAGGTTCTGGATATGAAGCCCTATAAGGACCCGGATGAATTTATGAAGAACCTGGGAAGGGAAGAGTTCCAGAAGCGCATTGACAGCGCTGTGGGCAGCTTCATGTTTGAGATCTCGGTGATCCGGAGCCAGTACAATATGCAGGATCCCGAATCCAAGACGGCTTTTTATAATGCGGCCGCAAGAAAGCTTCTGGAGTTTCCGGAAAAGCTGGAGCGGGACGCTTACACCGAGGCCGTGGCCAGGGAGTACATGATCCCCCAGGAAGATTTAAAGCGGCTGGTGTCTTCCCTGGGAGGACAGTACGGAACGGGCATCAAGGCTTCGGATCCGGAACGGGAGAGAAAACCCAGAAAAGAGAAGGAGGACGGGATCCGCAGGTCCCAACGCCTCCTCCTTACCTGGCTCATCGAGAAGCCAGAGCTTTTTGATAAGATCGAAAGGATCATCGGCCCCGAGGACTTTTCAGACGGCCTTTATAAGGAGGCAGCGGCTATGGTCTTTGAGGAGCATAAAAAAGGAAATATGAATCCCGCCCAGATCCTGAATCATTTCATCGGGGGCGAGGAACAATACAGGGAGGTGGCAGCGCTTTTTCACGCCAGTCTTTCTGAATCCTTAAATAATGAGGAACAAAAGAAAGCGTTTTCCGAGACTGTGAAGAAGATCAAGAGGAACAGCCTGGAAATACAGAGTAAAAAAGCAACGGACATTACACAGCTGCAAAAAATCATAAAGATGCAGTCAGAACTGGCATCACTGCAGATTTCACTGGATTAGATCCAGACGCCGGGAAGGATGGGAATTATGGAAGAAAAGATGCTTACGTTTGAAGAGAAACTGGACAAGCTCCTGGAAACGGCAAAAAAGAAGAAGAATGTCCTGGAAGAGCAGGAGATCCTCGATGTATTTGCCAAAGAAGAGCTGACACCGGAAAAGCTGGACCAAATTTACGACTTCCTGGACAATAAGAAGGTGGATATCCTTAAGATATCGTCGGATGACGACATGGATCCGGACCTGTTTGCAGAAGAAGAGGCCGGAGAAGAAAATATGGAAAATCTGGATCTTTCGGTACCCGAGGGCGTGGGGATCGAAGATCCGGTGCGTATGTACCTGAAAGAGATCGGAAAGGTGCCGCTGCTGACCTCTGAGGAGGAGATCGAGCTGGCAAAACGCATGGAGCTGGGCGACGAGGAGGCAAAAAAGAAGCTGGCAGAGGCCAACCTCCGTCTGGTGGTCAGCATTGCCAAACGGTATGTGGGCCGCGGGATGCAGTTCCTGGATCTGATCCAGGAGGGGAATCTGGGGCTCATAAAGGCAGTGGAAAAATTTGAATACCGGAAGGGCTATAAGTTCAGTACCTATGCCACCTGGTGGATCCGCCAGGCCATTACCAGGGCCATTGCGGACCAGGCCAGGACCATACGGATCCCAGTCCATATGGTGGAGACCATCAACCGCCTGGTACGGGCCCAGAGACAGCTCCTCCAGACCCTGGGACGGGAGCCGTCTCCGGAGGAGGTGGCAAAGGAAATGGAGCTTCCGGTGGAACGGGTGCGGGAGATCATGAAGATCTCCCAGGATCCCGTGTCTCTGGAAACACCCATCGGCGAAGAGGAGGACAGCCATCTGGGCGATTTCATCCAGGACGATCAGGTGACTGTACCGGCAGATGCGGCCACCTTTACCCTGCTCCATGAACAGCTGATGGAGGTCCTGGATACATTGACGGAACGGGAGCAGAAGGTGCTGCGGCTCCGGTTCGGCCTGGACGACGGGCGGCCAAGGACCCTGGAGGAGGTGGGACGGGAGTTCAACGTCACCAGGGAGCGGATCCGTCAGATCGAGGCCAAGGCCCTGAGAAAGCTCCGTCATCCCAGCCGCAGCAAAAAATTAAAGGATTATCTGGACGAATAGAAAATACAGACTGGAAGGAATGGAACAACGATGAGATTATCAGACCGTCTGGAAACGGTGGTTTCCATGGTAAGGCCGGCAGAGTCGGCGGCAGATATCGGCACAGACCACGGCCATGTGCCGGTGGAGCTGGTGAGAAGGGGGACCGTAAAGCGGGCCCTGGCCATGGACGTGCGGAAAGGCCCGCTGTCCCGGGCAGAGGAATCGGTGGCCATGGCGGGTCTGGAAAACAGGATCGAGACCAGGCTCTCCGATGGACTGGAAAAGCTGTCTCCCGGCGAGGCGGAAGCAGTGGTCATTGCCGGCATGGGCGGAGAGCTGATGATACATATCCTGGAGCAGGGACGTCACATGTGGGACTCTGTGGGACAATGGATCCTGTCGCCCCAATCGGAGATCCCGAAAATGCGGAAATGGCTCTGGAATAACGGTTTCCCGGTGGAAAAAGAAGAGATGGTCTTTGAGGACGGGAAATTTTATACGATCCTTTCTGTGGGAAGGAAGAGAGAGGATGATCGGGAGGAGCGGCCGGAACGATTTTTTTATTACAGCCAATATCTGATCGATGCAAAGGATCCTGTTTTTCTGAAATATTTAAAGGAAGAGGAAGAAAAGCTCTGCTTCCTGGCAGAAAGCCTGGGGCCTCTGGGCGCACACTCGGAGCGGGCCGCCGCAAAGAAGCGGGAAGCAGAGGAGGATCTGCGGTATAACCGGGAGGTACAGAATGAGATGCAGTGAGATCATAAATATACTGGAGGAGCTGGCGCCCCATCGTATGGCCTGTGAGTGGGATAACCCGGGGCTTCTGGCGGGAAGGAAGGAGAAGGAAGTAAAGAAGCTCCTTCTCTGTGTGGATGCCGACGATGAGGCAGTGGCTCTGGCTGTCCGGCAGGGGGCGGATATGATCGTAAGCCATCATCCGCTGATCTTCAGATCCATAAAGCGGGTGACCGATGAGGACTTCATCGGCCGGCGGCTGGTGGAGATGATCCAGTCAGATCTTTCCTACTTTGCCATGCACACCAATTTTGATTCGGCCCCCGGCTGTATGGCGGACCTGGCGGCAGAACGGATCGGGATCTGCGGCGGAGAGCCGCTGGAAGCCATGGGAGAGGAGAATGGGGTCCCTTATGGGATCGGAAAGGCCGGCAGCCTCGAGACGCCTGTGACGGGAATGAAGCTGGCCCGCCGGGTAAAGAAGATCTTCGGCCTGCCCTTTGTGACGGTTTACGGAGAGGGGCTGTGGGAAAAGGAGCCAGTGGCACGGGCGGCTGTCTGCCCGGGCTCCGGAGGCAGCACCATCCAGGCGGCCCTGGAAAAAGAGGCCCAAGCACTGATCACCGGGGACATCGGCCACCATGCCGGCATCGACGCGGCAGCCCAGGGACTGATGATCATTGATGCCGGCCATTACGGCCTGGAGCATATCTTCATGGACTATATGGAGGGATACCTGAGACAAAGACTGGGAGACCAGATACAGATTTTAAAAATGCCGGTTCATTTCCCGGCGGCAGTGGTGTAGGATAGGAGGTCTGCTTATGATGATCAAGGTTCATGCATGCGGAAAGACCAGAGAGTACCCAGAGGGAACGCCGCTTTTTACAGTGGCGGAGGAGTTTCAGCCGGAGTTCCAGGAGGATATCCTGCTGGCCCGGGTCAACGGGAAGCTGAAGGAGCTCCACAAGACGCTGACGAAGGAGTCCCAGATCGAATTTCTGACCTTTCAGGATCCGGTGGGAAAAAAGACGTATGAGCGGAGCGCTGTTTTTGTAATGCTCAAGGCCTTTTACGATGTGATCCCCAGGGAGAAAATCAAAAAGGTTCAGATGGATTTTGCCCTGGGAAACGGGATCTATGGGGAACTGGAGGGCGACGTGGCCCTGACGGAGGAGCTCCTGGACCAGGTGAAAGAGCAGATGCACGTTCTGGTGGAGCGAAAACTGCCGATCGTAAAGCGCAGCGTCAACACCGATGAGGCAGTGGAGCTGTTCGGCCGCCACGGGATGCATGATAAGGAGCAGCTTTTCATGTATCGGCGGGCGTCCAGGGTCAATATTTACAGCATTGAAAAGTTTGAGGATTATTTTTATGGATACATGGTACAGAATACAGGGTATGTGAAATATTTTGACCTGATCTCATATCACTCCGGTTTCCTGCTCCTGCTCCCGGAAACGAAAGCTCCCCGGAAGGTGGAGAAAAGCGGAAACCATGAAAAGCTGTTCCAGGTGCTGAGGGATTCCTACCGCTGGAGCGACTGCCTGGAGGTCCCCAATGTGGGAACCTTAAACCGGCTGATCTCTGAAGGAAAAGCGGCGGATCTGATCCTGATGCAGGAAGCGCTCCAGGAAAAGACCATCGGCAATATTGCCGAGCAGGCGGCAAAGGCCGGGGACAAGAGACTGGTGATGATCGCCGGACCGTCCTCATCGGGAAAGACCACCTTCAGCCACCGTCTGGCCACCCAGTTCAGGGCCCTGGGCTATACGCCCCATCCCATTGCGGTGGACAACTATTTTAAGAACCGGGAGGATTATCCCAGGGATGAAAACGGGAAGCTGGACATGGAGGCCCTGGAATGTGTGGACATTGAAAAATTCAATGAGGACATGAATGGTCTTTTAAACGGCAGGCTGGTAGAGATCCCCAGATTTAACTTTGTGACCGGGACCAGGGAATACAACGGGGATTTTTTAAAGCTGGGAAAGAACGATGTGCTCATCATCGAGGGGATCCACTGCCTCAATGATAAGCTCAGCTATTCCCTTCCGGCAGAAAGCCGGTTTAAGATCTATATCAGCGCCCTGACCCAGCTAAACGTGGACGAGCATAACCGGATCCCCACGGCAGACGGGCGGATCATCCGCCGCATGGTGCGGGATGCCAGGACCAGGGGGACCTCGGCTCTGGAGACCATCCGGCGCTGGTCGTCGGTGCGCCGGGGCGAGGATAAGAATATCTTCCCCTTCCAGGAGCAGGCTGACGTGATGTTCAACTCGGCGCTGGTCTATGAGCTGGCAGTGCTGAAGCTGTATGCGGAGCCCCTTTTATTCAGCATCCCCAGAGATGTGCCGGAGTACGACGAGGCAAAGCGGCTGCTGAAATTCCTGGATTATTTCCTGGGGATCGACAGCGAAATCATCCCGAAAAACTCCATTATCCGGGAGTTTATCGGAGGAAGCTGCCTGAAGGTATAAAGGGATAGAAGAAAATGCCAGAACGGCGGTATGGACATACGAAAAAAATTGTGGTATAGTAAGGAGGTTCTGAGTAAGACAGATGGTCGCTGCTGCATGACCGAAAGGATGCAGGAGAGGAAAGTCCGGGCTTCAAAGGGCAGGGTGCCAGATAACGTCTGGCGGAGGCGACTCCAGGGACAGTGCAACAGAAATAAACCGCACGGCTTGCCGTGTAAGGGTGGAAAGGCAGTGTAAGAGACTACCGCCTCGCTGGTAACAGAGAGGGCACATGTAAACCCCATCCGAAGCAAGGCCGAACAGGGAGCATAAGGCGGCCCGTCTGCTCCCGGGTAGGCCGCTTGAGCTGTCTGGCGACAGGCAGCCTAGATAGATGACCATCCAGGACATAACCCGGCTTACAGTCTTGCTCAGAGCCTTATAAAAGACCGGTGTCAGACCGGCGGAGAATCCCGTTTCCGGGATTCTATTTTTATCCAACAAAAGCAACATTTTTACAGGAGAGCATTCAATGAGTACAAAAATAAAACGGGCGCTTTTCCTTCTGCTGGTCTTTGCCGTTCTCTGTGCGGCGTGCAGCAGAAAGGAGGAAACGGCAAAAGAAGAGAATCCCAAGACCCGGGAGCAGATGGCCCTGGCAGAAAAGTATCTGGGAGAGCAGAAGTTTGACGAGGCCATCGAGGCGCTTCTTGAGGCAGTAGAGCTGGATCCGGAGGATGTGAACGTCTATCTGAAGCTGAGCGAGATCTATGCGGACCAGGAAATGGATATGGAAGCCATGGATATCCTGGAACAGGGCTGGGAGGCGTCCCAGGACGAGGCCCTGCGGGACCGGTACGTGGAAGTATGTACGGAATATGCGGAAAAGTATTTTAATGACGAGGAGTTTGACAGCGCCATTGAAGCCTACGACCGGGCCATTGCCGCAGACGAGACCTGCAAGAAAGCGTATCTGGGACTTCACCAGGTCTATCTGTATCTGGAGGAGTACGACAGCGCCGATGTGGTGCTGGAGGAAGGCTGTCTGGCCACCGGCGATAAGGAACTGGAGGAGATCCGGTTCAAAAGCCTGACGGAGCTGGGACAGAGGTTTGTGGGGGAGGAGAATTACGAGTATGCCATCCCCTGTCTGGAAAAACTCCTGGAGGCAGGCCGGGGCGATGACAATACCCGCCTTGCCTTAAGCAATGCCTATGCGATGATGGAGGAGTATAAGAAGTCCATCGAGATCCTGGAGAGTCTGGAAAATAAAGAGGATCCGTCCATACAGGGCAGCCTTGCCACAGCTTATGCCCGTTATGGAGAGCAGTGCTTCAACGAAGGGAACACGGAGGAAGCAGTTACATACCTGACAAAAGCCAGGGAGCTGTCCCCGGATACCATGGATGTTTATGTGACCATGATCGCCCTGCATATGGATTCCGGCGATCTGGCGGCAGCAAAGACTGTGGTGGATGAGGCAGTGGCCAAGTTCATGAATGCAGACGCAGCGGCAAACGAGCGGTTTGACGATCTGCTTTACGAGATCTCCGGTTATTATTCGGAAACAGAGGATATGGCCGCAGGATTAAGCTTCTGGGAGAAGGCGGTGGCCTTAAAGCCGGAGGATGAAAGCTACAGAGGCGAGCTGGAAAATTACAGGGCCACGGCAGCCGACGAGGCGGCCATGAAGGCCGGAGAGCTCCTGGAGAACGGAGACGGGCCTGGAGCCATGTCTTACTTCAAGAGGGCCTATGTTTTATCGCCTGCCAGCATCGTTCCAGGCTTTTTATCCAATGAAAACGGAACGTATTACCTCAACGAAGACGGTACCTTCCGGACTGGCTGGTACGACGCGGGAGACGGCGATATTTATTACTTTAACCCTGCCCAGGGAGCGGCCTACGGCTGTTCAGTTATGGGATGGCAGAACCTGGACGGCAGCGAATATTATTTCATGGATGACGGCCGCCTGCTGACCAATGAGGAGACTCCGGACGGATTCATGGTGGGCCCGGACGGAAAGAAGATCGGAACGGTCCCCACAGAAGAGGAGACAGAGGAGGAGACCGAGCCGGAGGCAGAAGAAGAGACTGAGAGCGGCCAGGAGAGCGAAGGCCAGGAGGAGACCTCCCAGGAGACGAAGCCGTCCGGTTCTGGTTCGGGAACCCACAGCGGCAGTCTCAAGCTGAATCCGGAGCTTTTAAATAAAGCCAAGGAGGGAAGCGGAGCCTATGCAGTCAAAAAGGAAGAGCTGTTCTTCGGCGCAGAAGGCGTAAGCCTCACCTTAAATGATGTTTATAAATGTATGAGCCAGTATGGGATGCAGGTCCAGTGGATCCTGGAGGAATCCACCTACGAGCTGGGTATGGGCGATATGCTGATCTGGGTATTCCCGGGCCAGAGCCTGGCCGGGGACGGCGTGGTGGTAAAGGATGCGGAGGAGTACAGGGAATCCCTGCGGAACAAGACACTTCCGGAGGGCACCACCTTTGCAGTCCAGTTTGATGCCAGGGCCACAGGCACCAATGAGACTGTGGATATTGAAAAGATCCGTGAGATCAATGGCCAGTAAATAAAGAAAAGACGTTTTCTGTTCCATGAAAATGGAGGAAAACGTCTTTTTTTGTGATAGGACAGCCGGCTTATAAGTGATCCAGGATCAGGGAGATGCCGGAGATCATAAGAAGGATAGTCACAGAGAGCCTGGTCGTCCGCTCCGGAAGCCGCCTGTGGAAAAAGATCCCGATAATGAGTCCCAGGACCATAAAGGGAGCCAGACAGAGGGCCGTTCTGGCAGCCTCCAGGGTCAGGATCCCTGTGGATCCATAGAGGAACAGGCGGAAGGTGTTTTCTGCCAGAAAAACCATACAGTTGTTGGCCCGGAATTGCCTCTGGTCTCCGGCGGTACGGCTCACATAAGCCACAAGGAGGGCGCTGACCCCAAAAAGCCCGCAGAGGATGCCGGAGAGGAGTCCTATGATCACCAGAAGAGCCGGGGACGCGCTTTTTCCAGAGCCGGGGGTTCCGGATCCAGAGGCTTTCCGCTCCCTTAAAAACATTTCCAGACCTAAGAATACCACCACAAAGCCGAAAAGGATCTTTATGCTCCTGGCGTCTCCGGTCTTCAGAAAGAACACTCCTGGTATGGAGCCAGCGATCACCAGGAGGCTCAGAGGGATCCAGATCTTTGGCCGGATCCCTTTCCGTTCCGTCCAGGCGATCCACAGATTGGAGGGATAGCCCAACAGCAGATCTACCGGAGAAATATTCACATTGTCAGTGACAAATCCAGCCAGGGTGCCGAAGACCAGGGTGTTGGCAAAGCCGCACATGCCTTTTACGATATAGGCCGCCGTGACCGCCAGAAAAACAGGGATGGTCAGCATGGCCTAGCTGTGCTTCTCGTCACAGTACTGGCAGCGGTAGACTTCCTTTTCTTTATCAGCCAGATAGAAGATATGGGGAAGCTCCTGCTCCACGGATGTGATGCACCGGGGGTTCTTGCAGTGGATCACGTTGACAAGACGGTCGGGAAGGCTTAAACACCGCTTTTCCACGATCCGCTCGTCCCGGATGATGTTGACGGTGATGGTGTGGTCGATATAGCCCAATACATCCAGGTCCAGGGAATCCAGGGGCCCTTCGATCTTTATGATGTCTTTTCTTCCCATCTTGCTGCTCCGGGCGTTTTTGATGATGGCCACGGTGCAGTCCATTTTTCCCAGTCCCAGATATTTATAGATCTCCATGCTCTTTCCGGCCTGGATGTGATCTAAAACAACGCCTTCTTTGATGCCGCTGATATTTAACATGGTTTTTCCACCTCCAGTAAAGTCATGATCAGAGCCATGCGTACATAAACGCCGTACTGGGCCTGCTTAAAATAGGCGGCTCTGGGATCGTCGTCCACCTCCACGGAGATCTCGTTGACCCTGGGAAGGGGGTGGAGTACGAACATATCGGGTTTTGCCAGCTTCATTTTTTCCTGGTCGAGGATATAGCAGTCCTTCATGCGGATGTAGTCCTCTTCGTTGAAGAAACGCTCTCTCTGGACTCTGGTCATGTACAGGATATCTAACTCCTCCATGGCGTCGTCCAGGTTGGTGGTCTCACGGTAGGGGATGTGGTTGGCGTCCAGGACGTTTTCCTTGATGTAATCGGGCACCTTAAGCTCCGGCGGAGAGATCAGTACGAAACGGATCCCCGGGTAGCGTACCAGGGCGTGGATCAGAGAGTGGACAGTACGGCCGAATTTCAGATCGCCGCAGAGGCCCACAGTCATATCTCCCAGGCGTCCCTTTAAGCTTTTAATGGTCAGAAGGTCGGTCAGAGTCTGGGTAGGATGCTGGTGGCCGCCGTCTCCGGCATTGATCACAGGGATGGAAGATTTGGAGGCCGCCACGTATGCGGATCCCTCTTTGGGGTGGCGCATGGCGCAGATGTCAGCGTAGCAGGAGATCACGCGGATCGTATCGGAAACACTCTCGCCTTTGGCCGCAGAGCTGGAATCAGCCGAAGAAACGCCTAGGACGCTGCCGCCCAGGCTCAGCATGGCGGATTCAAAGCTCAGCCGTGTTCTGGTGCTGGGCTCAAAAAAAAGAGTCGCCAGCTTTTTGCCGTCACATACGTGGGCATATTTGGAGCGATTCTTTTCGATGTCAGATGCCAGGGATAATAACTGATCGGTCTCCTCAACGGAAAGATCCAGAGGACTCAGTAAATGTCTCATGAAATATTCTCCTTTCATTGATCCCGGGCCGGAAAGCTGCCGGCGGACAAGGCCGCACCGGCTCCTTGGTATTCTGGCCCTAGTATCCTCATTATAACGGATAGCCAGGGGAAATTCTACATTTTTTTCAAAAATATGTTATAATATCCTCAAATGAAAATTTAAGTGGATGGAGAGACCAATGAGAAAAACCATGGAGCAGATCGTAATAGAAGGCCAGACTGCCAGATGCGGGAGCCTGGAGGAGCTGTATCTTTTATGGCAGATGATGCAGCAGATGGAGGAGGAGCCCTTTGGGAGCACGTGCTATGAGGAGATCGATCCCAGGAGCTTTCATATAGACGGCGCTGTGTCCCCGGAGCATTACGACGGGACGCTTTTCATACTGAAGGAGACCAGCATGAAAAAGCAGATCAGAAAGGGCCAGACCATGCCGGTGGTCTCTGATGTCCGGAGAGATCTGCGGACGGGCAGGAGCCCGTCGGGGGAAGTGGAGTACCTGTCTTATCTGAAGGGGATGAAAAGGATCCTGGACGGCGGATCCGCGTCCGGCGATAAAACCCCTCTTTTGAAAACGGCGGTGATCTACGTGAATAAGAGGGGAGGAAAGGGCGCAGCCGATGATATCAGCATGGATTACGGCTTTTATTATTCGGAATTTCTGAAGCGGCAGATCCAGCTCCTGGAGCCCAGGACCATTATCTGCTGCGGTGAGGACATCTTCCGCCTGGTGGCCATGGAGGTGTTCCAGAATAAAAAAACGAAGAAGAACCAGGAGACCTATATGAAATGGAAGGACGTGGTGGCTGGCGATATCCTGCCGGCAGACCGCCGGTTTAAGCCTGTAAAGGATCTGGCCAAGGCCGATATACAGGTGATCCGCATGTGGAACCCGGCGTACCGGGTCAACAACGGCCAGTACGTATCCCTGGAGGAATACCTGCGGGAATTCCAGAGACGCACGGAGGGCGCAAAAATTTGTAAGAATTGTTAAGCAATTCTCTATATCCAATGGGACATGGTTTTTATATAATGATAACAGGCATATAGAAAGAAATATAAGGAGAGGGATGCGCGTGGAAGCAGAGAAAAAGCGGGAAGTGGTGATCCGGGTACGGGATCTCTATAAGGTATACCGCATGGGCGATACGAAGGTCTATGCGTTAAACGGTGTGGATCTGGATATCCGCCGGGGAGAATTCTGTGCCATTACAGGCCCCTCGGGTTCTGGAAAATCCACACTGCTGAACATGCTGGCCGGTCTGGAGCACCCTTCTAAGGGAGAGATCGTCATTGCCGGAAAGCATATAGAAAAGCTGAACGAGAAGCAGCTTGTGACGTTCCGGCGGGAGCGGGTGGGTTTTATCTTCCAGTCCTATAACCTGATCGCCACCATGGACGCAGTGGAGAATGTGGCCCTTCCCCTGTCCTTCCGAGGGATGGGAAAGGCCAAGCGGGCCAAGCGGGCCAAGGAATATCTGAAGCTGGTGGGCCTGGAAAGATTCATGACCCATATGCCCAACCAGATGTCCGGCGGACAGCAGCAGCGGGTGGGCATCGCCAGAGCCCTGGCGGTGGATCCCCAGATCATTTTTGCAGACGAGCCCACAGGAAACCTGGATTCCAAAACAACCATGGAGGTCTTAAAGCTGATGCAGACCATTGTGCGGGAACGGAACCAGACTCTGGTAATGGTGACCCATGACAACAATCTGGCCACCTATGCGGACCGGATCATCAAGATCATTGACGGAAAGATCGTCAGCATTGAAGAAAACCATAAAGAAGCGGACCTGGAAGCGGCCCGGGAGGAAGGGGCCCAGAAAAATAAGGACTGTAAGGAGGCGGCCCGGGAGGAAACGCCCCAAAAGAAAATGACAGAGGAAAAAGAAAGCGGGGAAAATCTATGAGAGAGCGGTTAAAGCGGATATTTATTTTATTTATGGCAGCGGCGGTGCTTCTGGGGGCAGCGCCCTCCACAGCCTTTACAGCCCTGGCAGACGAGAAGGAGACGGAGAACGAGGATCTGGAGATCCCCAAGGTCTTCCATAAGGATGACGATAATGAAGTGGTGCGCATCGTGATCGGGAAAACTCCCTCCATCACCATCGGAAAATCCTCCACCATCTCCATCGCCGTAAAAAATACCACCGATACAGACTGGCTGGAGAGTGAGATCTGGATCGCGCCGGAGGCCGATTACCAGGGATATTACGACGAGATCGAGGACGAGGACGGCGAGATCATCAAGACCATGAACGCTACCTACCCATTTGAGATCACCGACAGCCTGAATAAGCATTATAAGGTCGGCCACATCAACGCAGGAGCCAAAAAGACCGTAAACCTGCGGGTCAATGTAAAAAAGAACCTGAAGGAAGGCTATTATCCTGTAAAGCTGTATATTTCCAAGCGTTCCAGAGGTGAGGACGGCATGTCAGGCGAGTTCCAGAAGACCGTCATGGTATGGGCAGAGACAAAGGAGGCGTCTTCCACCTCTGAGTCCGACGAGTCCAGCACCGAGCCCATCGGCTTTGCCCTGGGAGAGAACCAGTCCACACCCCAGGCAAACTACAATGAGGTCATGAATTTTAATATGAACCTCAGGAACACAGGCTACAAGACCGCCTACGACGTGCGGGTGGAAATGGAGCTTTCCGAGGATATCACCAAGTTCCCCTTTGAGATCAACGATGGAAACTACGACCGCTGGATGAACAATATAAACCCGGACCAGACCGTGGAGGTGCCGTACAGCATGGCCATCCGGGAGGAGGCAAAGAGCGGCTATTATCCCATTAAATTTAAGATCCGATACAGGGAAGAGGAAAACGGGGCGTTCTTAACGCCAGTGGAGGATACCTTTTATGTGCGGGTCATCGGAAAGGACGAGGAGGACGAGCTTTCCGACGACGCCGGAGAAAACGAAAGGACCAAGGCCCGCATCATCGTGGACAGCTTTGAGACGGATCCGGCCAGGATCCTGGCGGGCCAGGATTTTACGCTGAAGGTGAAGATGAAAAACGCGTCCAGCGACATTACGGCCTCCAATATCCTTTTCACCTTTGAACCGGAGGCAGTGGAAAACAGCCCTGTGTTCACCACGGCCAACGGCTCCAACTCTGTGGTGGTCAACAGCCTGGCTCCCGGAGCGTCAGAGGTGCTGACCATGAAATTCACCTCCAGCCCCAGCGCCGAGCAGCGGGCCTATAACATCACCATTACAGAGCAGTACGACAGCCCGGAGTTTAAAAATGCCAAGGAGACGGTGAAGATCGCCGTGGCCTTAAAGCAGGAGGCCAGGCTCAATACGGGAACCATCGAGGTCATGCCCGATTCCATCGAGGTGGGGACCGAGACAAACATCATGTTCCCCATCAACAACACGGGAAAGGTGACCCTTTATAATGTGACCGCCATTTTTGAAGCGGATTCCATCCAGCGGGCGGAGAGCTATGTGGGCAATATAAAGCCCGGAGAGAGCGGCAACGTGGATGTCATGGTCGCCGGAGCCGCCCCGACCATGGACGAAGGGAAGATCCGCCTTACCATTACATACGAGGACGAAAACGGCGAGGTGACGCCGGTGGAAAAGGAGGTCCAGCTCTTTGTGACAGAGCCGGTGATCATGGACGATCCGTCCATGGACGTGGGAAATATGGACATCCCGGAGCCGGAGCCCACGAAAATGGAGCTTCTTAAGAAATATGCCGTTCCCCTGGGAGCCGCAGCCGCCGTCCTTCTGATACTGGTCGTTGTTCTTATCAAGCGGAAAAAGAAGAAAGCGGGAATGGACGATGAAATTCTCTGATCTGCTCCGGATGAGCATTAACAATCTGAGACGAAGAAAGCTGAGGACCGGTCTTACGGTCCTTGGCGTCGTTATCGGAACCGCCTCCATCGTGGTCATGGTCTCCCTGGGCATCGGCCTTAAGGAGATCACGGTGGAGCAGTACGAGTCCTCGGGAAGCCTTACAAAGATTGAGGTGTACCGGAATTATGGCATGGGCGGCTCGGAAAATGAGGAGGACGGCTTTATCACCGATAAGACCATCGAAAGCTTTAAAGGGATCCCCCATGTGAAGGCCGTCTCCCCGGTGCTCTCCACCTATGTGCAGATGCGCCAGGGCGCGTACGAAGGCTCCTCCAGGATCGAGGGCTTAAGCCGCGAGGCCCTGGAGGAGATCGAGCTGGGGGAGGGACGGCTTCCAGATCCGTCCTCCGGCACCATGGAGCTGGTGGTGGGCCCCATGGTCGCCCAGAACTTCTGGGACGCCAAAACAGGCAGGGGATTCTGGGAGACGGGAGAGCAGCCAGCGGTGGATCTTTACGGAAAGCCGTTTTTTACCATGTTCCAGAGTTCCGGAGCCGAGGAAAGCGGCAAGCAGAAAAAATATGTATTTCCTGTCAGCGGACTTGTAAAAAGTGATACTGACGAAAACGGAAATCCGATGTATAATGAATACAGCTATGGCATATACACGGACGTGGAGACCCTGAAGACCCAGTTAAAGCGTATCTATAAAAAGAACCCGATCCCCGGGCAGCCCGTCAATAAAAAGGGAAAGCCCTATAACTATTACGTTTATGACAACGCGTATGTCTATGTGGACGATATGAACAACGTCATGGAGGTGCAGGCGGCTGTAACGGATATGGGATATGAGGCCCACAGCAGCATGCAGTGGCTGGAGCAGGCTCAGGAGCAGATGGATATGATCCAGGCGGTGCTGGGAGGCATCGGAGCCGTATCCCTTTTTGTGGCGGCCATCGGTATCGCCAATACCATGATGATGTCCATCTACGAAAGGACCAGGGAGATCGGCGTTCTGAAGGTGCTGGGGTGCGCCCTGGGAGACATCCGCAGCATGTTCCTCATTGAAGCCGGATTCATCGGGCTCATGGGCGGAGCGGCCGGGCTTTTGTTAAGCTACGGCGTTTCCAGCCTGATCAATAAATTTCTCGGTTCCGGGCTCATGGGAATGGGCGGAGGCGGCGGGGATATTTCCCGCATCCCCATATGGCTTTCGGCGGCGGCCGTGGGCTTTGCCATTGTCATCGGTATGCTGGCAGGACTGTTCCCGGCCTTAAGGGCCATGAAGCTGAGCCCTCTGGCAGCCATCAGAAACGAATAGGCAGGAAAAGGAGGCATCTATGGAGAATTTTATTTATTCCATCCCCACCACCATTTATTTTGGGAAGGGGCAGATCGAACACGTGGCCCAGGCAGTGCGTCCCTACGGGAAGAAGGCGCTGATCGTCTATGGCGGGGGAAGCGTGAAAAAGAACGGTGTTTTTGACCGTGTGACAGAGATCCTTGAGCATGAAGGCATTGCATGGGAAGAGCTGGGGGGCGTGGAGCCCAATCCCAGGATCGAAACAGTGAGAAAGGGCGCTGAGCTCTGCAAGGCTGGAAATATTGAAGTCGTTCTCCCCATCGGCGGCGGCTCCACCATCGACTGTGCCAAGATCATTGCCGCCGGTGCCCTTTATGGCGGCGATGCCTGGGACCTGGTACTGGACGGGAAGAAGATCCAGGCAGCCCTTCCCATCGTTGCGGTCCTTACCCTGGCTGCCACCGGCTCGGAAATGGACACGGCGGCCGTGATCTCCGATATGGCCTCCAACAATAAGCTGGGGACCAAGAGCGAGCATATCCGTCCAAAGGCAGCCATTATGGACCCCTCCTACACAGAGACCGTCAACGCCTGGCATACAGCCGCGGGCACGGCGGATATCATGTCCCATATCCTGGAATCGTATTTCTCCAATGCCGAGGGATATATGCAGGACCGCATGGCCGAGGGGCTCCTTAAGACCTGTATCCAGTTTGGGATCCGGGCGGTGGAGCATCCCGATGATTATGAGGCCCGGGCCAATCTCATGTGGGCCGGAAGCTGGGCCATCAACGATTTTCTGAAGCTGGGGAAGCTGGTTCCCTGGTCGGTCCACCCCATGGAGCATGAGCTGTCGGCGTATTACGATATCACCCATGGAGCCGGTTTGGCGATCCTGACGCCCCACTGGATGCGCCATGTATTAAACACCAGGACGGTGGAAAAGTTCCGTACCTACGGCGTCAACGTCTGGGACGTGCCGGCGGATCTGCCGTCTATGGAGGCAGCAGAGCTGGCCATCAAACGGACGGCCGATTATTTTAAGGCCCTGGGGCTTCCGTCAAGGCTGTCCGAGGTGGGGATCGACGAAAAATATCTGGAGATCATGGCAGAAAAGTCCGCATCCCGCATGAAGGGAACGTATGTGGAGCTGACGAAGGATGAGATCCTCCAGATCTTTAAGGAAGCCATGTAGGCGGAAGGGAGAAACCATATGAACGTACTGGATCATGAAAAGCTGCATCAGAAATATTTTGAGGAACTCTCCAGGATCCCCAGGGCTTCCTTTAAGGAGGAACGGGTATCAGACTACCTGGAGGACTTTGCCAGGACCAGAGGCCTGGACTATAAAAGGGATACCATCGGCAATGTGGTGATCTATAAGCCGGCGTCTGCGGGCTATGAGGACCACGGCGCGGTGATCCTCCAGGCACATACAGACATGGTCTGCGAAAAGAATGCGGACTGCACCCATGATTTTGACCTGGATCCCATTGACCTTTACATTGAAAACGGGATTTTAAAGGCCAGAGGCACGACCCTGGGAGCCGACGATGGCATGGGCTGCGCCTATATGCTGGCGCTTCTGGATATGGATACGCCCCACCCGGCCCTGGAATGTGCCTTTACAGTCCAGGAGGAGGTAGGCTTAAACGGGGCCTTTGCGTTAAAGCCGGAGTATTTTACGGCGAAAAAATATGTGAACCTGGATTTCGGCGGACGCGGAAAGGGAACGTGTACCACCAGCGCCGGAGGCGAGATGGTGGGCCTTAAAAAGCCTGTGGAATATGAGGACTGCACCCTTCCGGCCTACCGTCTGTTCATCACAGGCTTAAAGGGAGGCCATTCCGGAAGCTGCATCATCCTGGAGCTGGGCAATTCCTTAAAGATCTGCGGACGGATCTTAAAGGAGATCTCCGGAAGCTCGGATCTTCGGATCGTAAGTCTGGACGGCGGCTTAAAGAACAACGCCATTCCCAGGGAATGCGAGGCTGTGTTTGCCAGCGGAGCGCCCAGGGAGCAGATCGAAAGGGCCATGGAGTCCATAACGGCTGAGATCCGGAATGAGCTGAAATTCCAGGAGCAGGAGCTTTCGGTGACTCTGGAGCCGGCTGCCTGCACTAGGGCTATGAGCGAAGAGACCAGCGCAGACCTGGTGGATCTTATGTACCTCCTGCCCACGGGACTCCGCCACAGGAGCCTTCAGATCGAGAACCTTCCGGTGGCGTCAGAAAACCTGGCGTCTGTACGGTGTAAGGAGGATTATGTGGAGTTCCAGTATTCCCTTCGGGCAGAAAAAATGTCCTGGCGGGACCAGATGGAAAAGGAACTGTGCATCCTGGCCGGTATCTACGATATGACCGTGGACGTATACAGCAAGTTCCCGTCCTGGGAATTCAATCCGGATTCAGCCCTCAGAAATACGCTTTTAAAGGCATATAAAGAGGTGAAGGGGACGGAGATGGAGCTTCTGGCCACCCACGGAGGCCTGGAGTGCGGAGTGTTCTGCGACATGATCCCGGGCCTTGATGTGGTGACCCTGGGAGCCGAGACCGACGGCGCCCATACGCCCCAGGAGCAGATGAACCTGGAATCCTTTGACCAGACCTTCGAGGTGCTGAAGACCTTCCTGGAGCGCTTATAAACAGCCAGGGGCCCGGCCCCTCTGCCGGTAAACGTCCGGCATACTGAAAATAAAAATATGTAAAAGCACCTGGAAAGCCGCCTGAGCATAAGATAGATTAATAATGCTCTAAGGTGGCTTTCTTTGAAGACGTTTTTGCAGCCATTAACAGCCAGGGAAGAAAGAGAGTACCTCCGGCAGTACAAAGAGGGTGACCGGGAGGCAAGGAATGTGCTGATCAGCCGGAACATGCGCCTGGTCGCCCATGTCATAAAAAAATACCAGAACTCCGGCTATGAGACCGAGGATCTTCTGTCTGTGGGGACCATCGGCCTCATAAAGGCGGTGGATTCCTATAATATGGAGAAGGGCTCCAGACTGGCCACCTATGCAGCCAGATGCGTAGAGAATGAGGTGCTGATGCTTTTCAGGGCTGGGAAGAAATTTTCCAAAGAGGTCTCTATTTATGACCCCATCGGTACCGACAAGGACGGCGAGACCGTGAGCCTCATGGACATTCTGGAGATGGAAGGGAAGGAGGCAGTGGAGCAGGTCATCCTGAAGGAGGATGTGAGAAAGCTTTACGAGGCCTATGAACAGAATCTGAAAGATGCCGAAAAGACCGTGATCCGTCTGCGATACGGCCTTTTCGGCTCTAAGGAGCACACCCAGAGGGAGATCGCCGGGCAGCTGGGGATCTCCAGGTCCTATGTCTCAAGGCTCGAGAAAAGGGCGGTGGAAAAGCTGCGCGAGGAATTCCAGAGGGACGGGTATACGGCGTAGGGGCGGTTTACAGGGCCCCGCACAGGACATAGGCCAGGGTCCCCACGGCTCCGGAGCCCAGGATGATGGAGACGGCCCCCACCTTTCCATGGAATCTTCTTAACAGAAACAGGGACCCGGCAAACAGTATGAGCTCAATGGGGCGCAGGGCTGCCAGGGAGATATTATAAAAGCTGGTGTTGAACAGTGCCAGCATCAGAATGGACATTCCGGCGGAGCCGATCATGGCAACCACCGCCGGGCGCAGGGCCGAGAGCACTGTCTGGACGCCGGAGAAGGAGCGGTATTTATAGTAAAAGTGGGCCAGGGTCAGACAGATGATGAAGGAGGGGATGATACAGCCCAGAGTGCAGAGGACTGCGCCCAGGGGACCTGCTAACCGGGTCCCCACAAAGGTGGAGGAGTTGATGGAGACCGGGCCCGGGGTCATCTCTGCAATGGTGATCAGATCCGTAAACTCAGCCATGGTCATCAGCTTGTGGACGTTTACGATCTGGTCCTGGATCAGCGGGATCGCAGCGTAGCCTCCGCCTACGGAGAACATGCCCACCTGGATGAAGGAGAAAAATAAGCTAATTAAAAGATTCATTTCCGGTTACCCCTTTCTTTTTATAAGACGTAAGGACCGCCTCTGTGATCCCGATGACAAGGCAGATCAGAATGATGATCATGGCGCTGACGCCGAAGAAATACGCTCCGCAGAAAGAGAGGGCCATGAGGGACGTATAGAACACGGAATGGCTGTTCCAGACGTTTTTTGCCAGATTCCATGTGACGTCCAGGATCACGGCCGCAACGCCTGCCCGCATGACCTGGAGGGCGGCGGCAATATAGAGATTCTGCCGGAATTCTGTGTAAAAAACACAGATCAGGGAGATCACGAACATGGGCGGAAGGATGGTCCCCAGGACTGCGGCCAGGGAGCCGGGGATGCCCTGCATCCGGTAGCCAATGATCACAGAGGCGTTGACCGGCAGGGGGCCGGGAGAGGACTGGGTGATGGCCGTGATGTCTAACATCTCATCCTCCTCCAGCCATTTCAGCTCTTCCACAAATTTTTTCTTCATAAGAGATACGATGACGAAGCCGCCGCCAAAGGTGCAGGCGCTCAGGAGGAACATGGATTTAAAAAGGATCCACAGCTGTTCCAGGTTCTTTTTTTGTAACATGATGATTTCCTTTCCTGTTGTTTGATGAGGCCATTATATCCAGGTTTTACAAGAAAGTAAAATTATATATATTGATATAACGATAAAAATACGTTATGATAAAAGAGAGGAGGGATGAGGAATGCTGGATTTTCGGATCGAAACGTTCCTGGCGGCCTGCCGCCATATGAATTTTACAGCGGCGGCGGAGGAGCTTCACATCACCCAGCCGGCAGTATCCCAGCATATCCGGTTCCTGGAAAAGAAATACGGCGCAGAGCTGTTTCTCCGGGACGGGAAGCGGCTGGAGCTGACCCGGGCAGGAGAGATCCTTAAATGGACCATGATCACCATGGAGAATGACCAGAGAGCCATGGAAAAACGGATGCGGGAGTCCGGGAACGCTGTAAGGACGCTGACCATGGGCGTGACCATGACCATTGGGGAATACGCGGTCACAGGGCCTCTGGCCCGGTATCTGAACCTCCATCCGGACGTGAATGTATGCCTGCGGTTCGGCAACACGGACCGGCTTTTGGAGGCGCTCCGGGCAGGGGAGATGGATCTGGCCTTAAGCGAGGGGTATATCCGGTCAGAGGAGTTTGATACGGAGCTGTTCCGCAGGGAGCGGTACATCCCGGTCTGCGCTGCCGGACATGCCCTTCCCGCTGGAAAACAGAAGCTTAAGGATCTTCTCGGGGAGCGGCTGATCCTCAGGGAAAAGGGCTCCGGAAGCCGGAAGATCCTGGAAAGGAATCTGGCGGCCAGAAACCTTAAGATCAGCGATTTTATTCATTATGCCGAGGTGGAGAACATCCATACCATAGTGAGCCTGCTGGTCCGGGACTGCGGGATCGCTTTTTTGTACGAGGCGGCTGTGGAGCAGGAGATCCGGCAGGGACTTTTAAAGGAGATCCGTCTGGATGACTTTTCCATGAACCATGAATTTCTGTTTTTGTGGAACAAGGGCAGCGTTTTTTCCAGCGAGCTGAAGAAGCTCTGTGAGGAGTGGATCCAGCTGGACAAGGACGCTTCCCGCGGAAGATAATGCCGCTCCGGGACTTGAGACAGGTGATGAAATTTCAGAAGAAAGGGGAAAAGAAATGAGAGAAAGGGAATTTTACCTTCCATCCAGCGATGGAAACTCCAGGCTTCACTGTATGGAATGGCTGCCGGACGGGGAGATCCTGGGAGCCATACAGATCGTCCACGGGATGATGGAGCATACTGGACGCTACCGGGAAACAGCAGAATGGCTGGCAGACCGGGGGATCGCCGTCTATGGCCACGACCATCTGGGTCATGGAAGGACTGCGGCGGAAAAAGAGGATCTGGGGTACTTTGGAGACAGAGATGGGGAGTTTTCTCTGGTGAAGGACGTGCGCAGGCTGACGCTTTATGGAAAAAGGAGATACAGAGGGAAGCGGCTGTTCCTTCTGGGCCACAGCATGGGCTCATTTATGGTGAGGCGGACCCTGACCGTCTATGAGGACGGGCCCGACGGTGTGATCCTCATGGGGACCGGCTCCCAGCCGGAGGGAATGGTACTTGCCGGATGGTGCCTGGCGTCTCTGGTGAGCGCCGTAAGGGGGAGCCGAAGCCGGAGCCGTCTGCTCCATGAGCTGTCCCTGGGAAATTATAACCGGAAATTCCGGCCGGTGCAGACGGATCACGACTGGCTTACCAGGGATATGGAAAAGGCCAGGAGCTTTGAAGCAGATCCGTATTGCCAGTTCCTTTTTACTGCCGGGGCCTACCGGGATTTTTTCCGGGTGATCCTCATGGACCAGCGGGCAGAACGGCTGGGAAGGATGCGGACAGACATGCCCCTTCTTCTGCTTTCCGGGGACCGGGATCCGGTGGGAGAAAACGAAAGAGGTGTCAGAAAGGTGTATAAACGGTTTTCAGACGCAGGCTGCCGGGATATTACCCTGGGCTTTTATAAGGACGCCCGCCACGAGCTGTTCAATGAGACCAACCGGGAGGAGGTACAGGAGGATCTTTTTTCCTGGCTCCTGGGGCATCTGGAGGAACAGAACGGTTAAAACCGGCCCCGGGGCTGCAGCCCGCCGGGGCCCTGGCCGAAATAGGGCTTGAAATTCCAGCCGGTATCCGGTATAGTAAACATAAGGTTCGATCTTTTTATTCTAAACCAATCTATATAAGGATCTGTACACATATCAAAAACGATCAGAGAATTCCCATGACAAGATATGGATGACAAATTGAAAAAACCATAGAACTGTGGATGTATTCCGGAAAGAAGGGAAAACAGGATTTGTTTGGAAAAGTGAATAGTATTTATCTCCAGGGCATGTGGGGGACCCAGGTGTCTGTGGAGGCGGATGTGAGCGGAGGCCTTCCCGGCTGGTCCTTTGTGGGATACCTGGCCTCTGAGGTACGGGAGGCCCAGGACCGGGTCCGGACGGCCATCCGGAACCTGGGAGTGGAGCTGCCGCCAAAAAAGGTGACCATCAACCTGTCTCCTGCGGATCTGAGAAAGGAGGGAACGGGCTTTGATCTTGCCATTGCGGCGGCGATCCTGACGGCCTACGGGATCATCCCGTCCCCGGAGGAAACGTGGCTGTTTTTGGGGGAGCTGGGGCTGGACGGCCGGATCAAGGGGATCCCGGGAGCCCTTACCCTTACGGTCCGAGCCCAGGAGCTGGGGTTTACGCGGCTGTTCCTGCCAGAGGAGAATCTGAAGGAGGCGTCCATGATCCAGGGGATCGGCCTGGTGGGAGCCGGAGATCTTAAGAGCCTTATGGAGCTCCTTAAGGGAGCGGGTCCCATAAAGGAGTATGAGCGCCTGGAAGACCAGGAAAGGGACCCGGGACAGGAGAAATACGCCGGGGATTTTTCAGAGGTCAATGGGCAGAAGGTTTTGCGGCGGGCGGCTGAGGTGGCTGTGGCCGGGATGCACAATCTCCTGATGATTGGCCCGGCGGGATCTGGAAAGACCATGGTGGCCCGGAGGCTTCCGACGATCCTTCCGGCAATGACCCAGGAGGAACGGATCGAAATTTCAAAAATATACAGTGTCTGCAACCTTCTTAGCGGGGAGGAGCCTCTGATCCGGAGACGGCCCTTCCGGGCGCCCCATCATACGGTATCGGTCCAGGCCCTGACCGGCGGAGGGAGCCGGCCAAAGCCCGGGGAGATATCCCTGGCTACGGGAGGGATCCTGTTTCTGGACGAGCTTCCGGAAATGAGCCGGGGAGCCCTGGAGGCCCTGAGGCAGCCTCTGGAGGAGCGCCAGGTCACTATCTCCCGGGTTTATGGAACGTGCAGCTATCCGGCTGATTTCCAGCTTGTGGCAGCCATGAATCCATGCAGGTGCGGCCACTATCCGGATCTGTCCAGATGTACCTGTACCGCAGGAGAGGTGAACCGGTATCTGGGAAAGATCTCCGGGCCGCTTCTGGACCGGATGGATATCTGCGTGGAGGCCCAGGCGGTGACCTATGAGGAGATGGAAGGAAAGGCGGAAAATGAGAGCTCGGCATCCATCCGCGCCAGGGTAGAGGCGGCTCGGGCCATCCAGAGAGAGCGTTTCAAGGGGCTTTCCATTCGGTGCAACGGGGAGATGGGAGGAGGACAGATCCGCCGGTTCTGCCCACTTAATAAGGAAGAAAGTGAATTCATGGAGCATATTTTTTTCAGCCTGGGAATTTCCATCCGGATGTACGGGAAGATCCTGAAAGTGGCACGGACGGCGGCGGATCTGGACGGCCGGGAACAGATCCTCACAAAGGACCTCAGCGAGGCCGTATCCTATGTGCGGATCCGGCAGCGGTACTGGAAAAACGGTTAGGGGGAGGAAGATGACAGAAAAAGAGTACCTTTATCTGCTCCTCCACGCAGCGGGGACCGGAGCGGTCACAGCCCAAAGGCTGTATGAACATTTTGGCAGCTATGAACGTATATGGAAGGCGGAAAAAAGAGAGCTGGAGCTGTCGGGGCTTTTAAGCCATGGAAGACTTTCCGGACTTTTGGCAGCCCGGCTGCGGGAAGAGGAGATCCTGAAGGAATTTGCAGGCCTGGAAAAAAGGGGGCTGCGGTTTATCGCCTGGTGGGAGGAGGGATATCCCAGACGGCTCCTCCCCTTCAGGGACCGTCCGGCGGGTCTGTTCGTCCGGGGCACGCTTCCGGCGGAGGACCGGTTCACGGCGGCCATCATAGGGGCCAGAGGCTGCACGGAGCTGGGCCGTCAGACCGCAGAGCGGCTGGCCTTCCGTCTGGCGGAGGCAGGCGTCCAGGTGATCAGCGGCCTGGCCCTGGGCATCGACGGAGCGGCCCATAAGGGCGCGCTGGAGGCGGGAGGGAATACCTTCGCTGTCCTGGGCTGCGGAGCCGACCGGTGCTATCCCAGGGAAAACTATGGATTGTTCCATAAAATGGAAACACAGGGAGGCGTCCTGTCTGAGTTCGTACCCGGAACAAGCCCCCTTCCCATGAATTTTCCCATGAGGAACCGGATCATCAGCGGCCTTTCGGACGCAGTCATCCTGGTGGAGGCCAGGGAAAAAAGCGGCTCCCTGATCACCGCCGACCTGGCCCTGGAGCAGGGGAAAGAGGTATTTGCCGTCCCGGGGCGGATCACAGATCCCCTAAGCCGCGGCTGCAACCGGCTGATCCAGAACGGAGCCGCCGTCTGCCTGGGGCCGGAGGATGTGCTGGAGGCCTTTGGGATAAAATTTGAAAAAAAGACAAGGGCCGATAAAAAAACAGAAAAGAGGCTTGCAAAGAATGAAAATATGGTGTATAGTTTCTTAGATTCGCGGTCCGGAACCCTGGAAGAGGTCATGGATGCGTGCGGTTTATCCGTCACGGAAACAATGGAATGTTTACTGAAGCTGGAACTGATGGGACTGGTCCAGGGGAGCGGGGATCAATATTATTGCAGAAAGTTGTGAGGTTTGTATGGCCAGTAATCTTGTGATCGTAGAGTCTCCTGCAAAGGTGAAAACTATAAAGAAATTTTTAGGATCCAGCTATGAGGTGGACGCGTCCGGCGGTCATGTGCGGGATTTCCCCAAAAGCCAGTTCGGCATTGATGTGGACAATGATTTTGAACCTAAATATATTACGATCCGTGGAAAGGGCGAGGTCCTTGCCAGGCTGAGAAAGGAAGTAAAGAAAGCCGATAAGATCTATCTGGCAACGGACCCGGACCGGGAGGGGGAAGCCATCTCCTGGCATCTCTTAAAAGCGCTGAAGCTGGATGAGGTGAAGGATAAGAAGGTATACCGGATCAGCTTCAACGAGATCACGAAAAACGCGGTGAAAACGTCCCTTAAGGAGCCCAGAGCCATCGATATGAACCTGGTAGACGCCCAGCAGGCCAGACGTATGCTGGACCGGATGGTGGGATACAGCATCAGCCCGATCCTTTGGGAAAAGGTAAAAAGAGGCTTAAGCGCCGGCCGTGTCCAGTCGGTGGCCCTGAGGATGATCTGCGACCGGGAGGACGAGATCGCGGCCTTTATCCCCGAGGAGTACTGGAGCCTGGAGGCGGAACTTAAGGCGCCGGGAGCCAGGAAGCCCATGACCGCCAGGTTCCACCACGACCAGAATGGAAAGACTGAGATCCGGAGCCGTGCCGAAATGGAGGAGATCCGGAGCAGTCTGGAAGGCAGAAAGTTCCTGGTGGAGGAGATCAAAAACGGGGAAAGGACTAAAAAGCCCCCGATCCCCTTTACCACCAGCACCATGCAGCAGGAGGCCTCCAAGGCGCTGAATTTTTCCACCCAGAAGACCATGCGCGTTGCCCAGCAGTTATATGAGGGAGTGGACGTGAAGGGCCATGGCACCATCGGTCTTATCACCTATCTGAGGACCGACTCTACCCGCGTGGCAGAGGAGGCAGACCGGACGGCCAGAGCCTTCATTGAGGAGCAGTACGGAAGCCAGTACGTTTCCCGGCGGGAGAGAGAAAAAAAGACTTCCGGAAAGATCCAGGACGCCCATGAGGCCATCCGTCCTACCAACATTGCCCTGACCCCGGCGCAGGTGAAGGAATCCCTGTCCAGAGACCAGTTCCGCTTATACCAGCTGATCTGGAAGCGGTTTGCCGCCAGCCGCATGGCAGCAGCCGTTTATGAGACCACATCCGTAAAGATCGGCGCAGGCGGGGTGCAGTTTACCATGACGGCCTCCAGGGTGAAATTTGACGGCTTCATGTCAGTCTATATGGAGGCCGATGACAAGGAGGAAAAGAACCAGCTTCTGGCAAAGCTGGAAAAGGGCCAGGAGCTTGAGCTGGTAAGCCTGGAAGACGCACAGCACTTTACCCAGCCGCCGGCCCACTATACGGAGGCTTCCCTGGTAAAGGCCCTGGAGGAACAGGGCATCGGACGTCCCAGTACCTATGCTCCCACCATCACCACGATCCTGTCGAGACGGTACATCACCAAAGAGAATAAGAACCTTTATGTGACGGAGCTGGGCGAGGTGGTAAACCGGATCATGAAGCAGTGCTTCCCCAGCATTGTGGACCTTACCTTCACAGCGAACCTGGAATTCCTCCTGGACAGCGTGGGAGAGGGAAGCACCAACTGGAAGACCGTTGTAAGAAACTTTTATCCGGATCTCTGCGAAGCAGTTGAGGAAGCAAAGGAGACCCTGGAAACCGTCCATATTGCCGATGAGGAGTCCGATGAGCTGTGCGAGCTCTGCGGAAGGCGCATGGTCATCAAATACGGCCCCCATGGAAAGTTCCTGGCCTGCCCCGGCTTCCCCGAATGCCGCAACACAAAACCGTATTTTGAAAAAACGGGCATCGCCTGTCCCAAATGCGGAAAAGAAGTGGTCATCAAAAAGACCAAAAAAGGAAGAAAATTTTACGGCTGCGAGGGCAATCCGGAATGTGATTTCATTTCCTGGCAGAAGCCGTCCAAAGAGAAGTGTCCGGAATGCGGAAGCTATATGGTTGAAAAGGGAAATAAGCTGGTATGCTCCAATGAACAGTGCGGTTTTGTGAAAAATAGACAAGACTCATAGGGGGAAATGTGACACCTTTATGAAATAAAGGATAAATATTTCTTAATTAAACGAAAAAGTCTTGATATTCATGAAATATCGTGTTACAATTCTCGTGAAAGAACATTTTTGCTATACGATATTGTGAAGAGGAGGAGGTTTTCGGATAATGAGTGTGGAATTATTGGACAAGACCCGAAAAATTAACAAATTACTTCATAACAACAATTCTCACAAAGTGGTATTCAACGATATCTGTAAGGTACTGAGCGAGATCTTACTGTCAAATATCCTGGTGATCAGTAAGAAGGGAAAGGTTCTTGGAGTGAGCATCTGTCCGGAGGTGGATGAGATCCACGAGCTGATCGAGGACAAGGTGGGCGGCTATATTGATAAAATGCTCAATGAACGTCTGTTAAGCGTACTTTCCACAAAAGAAAACGTAAATCTCGCCACACTGGGATTTGCAGAGGAAAATGTAAAGAAGTACCAGGCGATCATTACTCCCATCGATATTGCCGGAGAGCGTCTCGGAACACTGTTCATCTATAAAGCAGATGAGCAGTACGACATTGACGATATCATTTTATGTGAATACGGTACCACTGTAGTGGGACTGGAAATGATGCGCTCCGTCAACGAGGAGAATGCGGAGGAGACCAGAAAGGTGCAGATCGTAAAATCGGCCATCAGCACTCTTTCGTTTTCAGAGCTGGAAGCTATCACACACATTTTTGACGAGCTGGATGGAAATGAGGGGATCCTTGTGGCCAGCAAGATCGCAGATCGTGTGGGCATCACCCGTTCCGTTATCGTAAATGCCCTGAGGAAATTTGAGAGCGCCGGCGTGATCGAGTCCCGGTCCTCCGGTATGAAGGGAACGTATATCAAGGTCCTTAACGATGTGATCTTTGATGAGTTAAAGAACCTGAAAAAGACGGGCAACAAGTAGTCTGCCTGCGGAATATGGAAAAGAGGGCGCTTCCGGTATCGGACGGCGCTTTCTTTTTTGCAAAAGAATGTGAAAAAACACTTGCACACCGGGAATACTTATGTTATATTTGAAAAGCTGACAATATGCACGTCTGCGGATTCTGAAAATGGTGCTGCCGGGACCCGGCGGTCTTTGAGGAAGTCAGATGCAGGCGGAAGAAAAAAACCATATGGAGGAAAGAAAATGAGCGTTATTTCAATGAAGCAGCTTCTGGAAGCCGGCGTACATTTCGGCCACCAGACAAGAAGATGGAACCCCAAAATGGCTCCGTACATCTACACTGAGAGAAATGGTATCTATATCATCGATCTTCAGAAATCCGTAGGCAAGGTTGACGAGGCTTACAAGGCCATCGCTGACATCGCTGCAGACGGCGGCACCATCCTTTTCGTAGGAACAAAGAAGCAGGCCCAGGATGCCATCAAGACAGAGGCAGAGCGCTGCAACATGTTCTATGTAAACGAGAGATGGCTGGGTGGCATGCTCACCAACTTCAAGACCATCCAGTCCAGAATCGCAAGATTAAAAGCGATCGAGAAGATGGCTGAGGACGGAACCTTCGACGTACTTCCCAAGAAGGAAGTAATCGCTCTTAAGAAAGAGTGGGAGAAGTTAGAGAAGAACCTGGGCGGCATCAAGGAAATGAAGAAGATCCCGGATGCAATCTTTGTTGTAGATCCGAAGAAGGAAAGAATCTGCGTACAGGAAGCCCACACTCTGGGAATCCCGCTGATCGGTATCGCTGATACAAACTGCGATCCGGAAGAGCTGGATTATGTGATCCCGGGTAACGACGACGCCATCAGAGCCGTTAAGCTGATCGTGTCCAAGATGGCTGACGCAGTGATCGAGGCAAACCAGGGCGAAGCAGAAGCAGTTGAAGAGATGGCTGCAGAGGAAGAGTCTGCAGAGGCTTAAACCTCAGCAGTGCCGGCCGGGTTTCCATGGGAATCCGGCCGTTTGAGTATATTCATAAATCGGAGGAAACGAACATGGCAGCAGTAACAGCCGCAATGGTAAAAGAATTAAGAGAAATGACAGGTGCCGGAATGATGGACTGCAAGAAGGCTCTTGCAGCTACCGAAGGCGACATGGACAAGGCCGTTGAGTTCTTACGTGAAAAAGGACTTGCAGGCGCAGCTAAGAAGGCTGGCCGTATCGCAGCAGAGGGTATCGTTGTTACAGCCCTTTCCGCAGACGAGAAGAGCGCAGTAGTTGTAGAGGTAAACGCTGAGACAGACTTCGTGGCAAAGAACGAGAAGTTCCAGACCTACGCAGCTGACGTTGCAGCCCAGGCTCTGAACACCAGCGCAGCAGATATGGATGCATTTATGGAAGAGAAATGGGAAAAGGATCCGTCCATGACCGTAAAAGAGGCTCTGTCCTCCCAGATCTCCATCATCGGTGAGAACATGAACATCCGCCGTTTTGAGCAGGTAAAGGAGGAGAACGGTTTCGTTGCTTCCTATATCCATGCTGGCGGTAAGATCGGCGTTCTTGTGGACGTTGAGACAGACGTTGTAAACGACGCTGTTAAGGAAATGGCAAGAAACGTGGCAATGCAGTGCGCAGCTTTAAAGCCCCAGTATACCGACCGCAGCGAGATCAGCGCTGACTTCATCGAGCATGAGAAGAGCATCCTGATGGCTCAGATCATGAACGATCCCAAGGAGGCTTCCAAGCCGGAGAAGGTGATCCAGGGCATGATCCAGGGGCGTATCAACAAGGAAATGAAAGAGATCTGCCTCTTAGACCAGGTTTATGTAAAGGCAGAGGACGGCAAGCAGTCCGTATCCCAGTATGTGGCTGAGGTTGCAAAGGCCAACGGCGCAAAGATCGCTGTTAAGAAGTTCGTCCGCTTCGAGACCGGCGAGGGAATGGAAAAGAAGAACGAGGACTTTGCTGCAGAGGTTGCAAAGCAGATGGGACAGTAATCCCTTCTGTAATCGTCCGAGTGAATATCGGGCGGATGTCTGGATGAAAACAAGAAATTCCTATCATGATTTAGAAAAGACTCTAAGGTGACTTAGGGTCTTTTTATATGGCTCTTTGTCAAGAGTTGGAATAAACTTATTTGTCTGTTCGTTTCTTGTGGGGGCATTCGTTTGCCATTGATTTTTCACCTTTTTTTTAGTATAATGAAAATATCAGAATGTCATATAAAATATCAGAAAACAGGATAGTATCAGGAAAGTGAGGAAAATTCTTATGCAGTATAACAAAGAACGGATTTTATCCAGACTCATGGAAATGATCAGGATCGATAGTGTTTCCTACAAGGAAGGTCCCATGACGGATTATCTCCAGAAATATTTTGAGGACCGCGGCTATGAAGTATACCGTGACCAGGCCGGAAAGGCTGTGGGCGGTGACCACAGCGGAAATCTCTTAATCCATATCCCAGGCACCATGGAGGGCGAGTCCATCTGTCTCAATGCCCATCAGGATACGGTAGAGCCGGGAATCGGCATCACACCGGTGCTGGAGGATGGAAAATTAAAGAGCAGCGGGGATACGATTCTGGCCGCCGATGATAAATCTGGAATCGCCATCATGCTGGAGCTGCTGGAGGTACTGAACGAGACGGGAACTCCCCACCGGGATATGTACTATCTTTTCACCATTTGCGAAGAAAGCGGCATGTACGGTGCAAAAAATTTTGATTATTCCAAAATTCCTACCAAAAACATCTTTTCCCTGGACGGAGCCGGAAATCTGGGCTTTATCTTAAAATCTGGCGCTGGAAAGGATGTGCTGACAATCACCTTCCATGGAAAATCTGCCCATGGCGGCATTGAACCGGAAAAGGGCATCAACGCCATCAACGCTGCGGCCCAGGCCATCAGCAAGGTAAAATTCGGCCGCATTGATCCGGAGACCACTTCCAATATTGGCCGCATTGAGGGTGGTGCAGCCACCAACATCGTTACGGATAAAGTCACTTTTACCTGCGAGGTCCGTTCTCACTCCCAGTCTCAGATCGAGGCTCAGGTGCAGAAGATCATGGATGCCTGCCAGGAAGCGGCTGCTGAATTCGGTGCAACTGTGGATATCGATGTGGATCACTTCTGCCCGCCTCACAAGCCGGATATGGACGGATTCCTTACAAAGGCAACGGTCCGCGCCCTGGAGCTGGAGGGGATCACACCGGAGTACCATATCAGCAATGGATCCGGCGACAGCAATATCTTCTCCGGCCACGGCTTTGACTGTTCTGGTATCTCCACTGGTATGTTTAATGTCCATACCACTGATGAATACCTGGATTTGGCCGTATTTGAGCAGGCCTTCAACGTGACATGGAGGATCGTGACAGAGCCTCTGGCTTAAAGGAATCATGGTCCGGAAATAAAATCAGAACTGTAAGAGGATGCTACAGAAACAGATATAAAAAATCTATCTTTCTGTAGTATCCTTTTTTATTCCTCCTTTTTATCGCATGGCAGATGTAAATTTGCAAGATGTATTCACATTTTATTTTGAAGGCTCATGTCTGTCTATATGGAACATGCTATATCTGCCATATGGAAGAGGGCATAGGGAATTTTCACATATGCAATAGGTCAAAATCTGAATAGATACCAATGTTTTTCCCTTGTCAGATAAAAATTATGATTCCAGAAACGATGAAAACGCAGCCTGGCGAGGACATAAAATGAAATCAGAATATAGTAGACGAATCATAATACCACAATACTAAAAATTGGCATATAGATTTAACAAAAAACGCCAAGAACTATGCCATATATTGAAAAATAATAATATGAATGGTATGCTTAATAATAAAACAGAAGAAAAATCATTACAGGATAAGCGGGTAGTAAGGACATGTCTGGTTTTTTAAAGGAATTAAATATAATAATCAAAAGAAAAAAGATAAGTAAAAATAAGTTGGCAGCTAAAATAGATGTTGATCCTTCGTCCTTTTACCAGATGCTTGCAGGAAAACGATATTTAAATGAGAAGCTATTCAGCCGGTTGATTTCTGTGTTGAACCTGTCTCCGGATGAGGAGAAGTATCTGTGTGAACTATATCAGATTTTGCTCACAGGAGAAGAGAATTATTATAAGTCAAAGGCAATTATTAAATTTATTGAAGAATTTAATATAGATGAGGATATACATCCCATTAGCCCCTTTAAAATGCAGATAGGACATATAGAGGAAGTTGTTTATGGACGCGAGAATTTAAAACGCGTCATGTTTCAGATCCTTTTAAATGCATATGAGAAAAATGAGAGTTTAAAGATTTTATGTCAGCCAGAGTGTGAATCCCTCTATTTTCTCTTGAATATATTGCGGGATAATCCTCGATTATCGGTGGAACAGATCATTTGCCTGGAAAGCGAACATAACGACAGTGGAATAAAAAATGTCAGAGCACTGGAAAAATTGATTCCTGGTCTGGTGGGAGAATTTTCTTATTCGATTTATTATTTTTATGACAGCGTTTCTATCCGATATGGGAGTACATCGTTGATGCCATATTTGATTCTAAGTGAATCTATGGGTATGATTTTTTCAACAGATTTTGAGAGTGGCCTTTTCTTTGAAGATAAGGAGAAGGTGGATCTGTTTCAGAGAAGGTATGACAAGATCAAAAATTACACCTCTGTTTTTACAACGAATGATGCCAGGCTGATAGACTTTAAGAGCGTTTTAAATAAGTTTGATTTGTGTACAGGAGAAATATATGTGCTTTGTCCTATGATTCCCTTCCCGGTTTATTGCCCTGATTTTTGGATCTCACTGATAAAACCTGATTATGAAAAAAGAGAGGAATTAATCCAGTTTCTTTGTCAGGAAAATAAAAATGCGGGTGATGCATTTGAAAAAATAAAGAAAGTTAAGTTTTTTACAAGAGAAGGTGTTCTTGATTTCTATGAAACAGGGCATATAATCGATGGCCTATCTGAACATTTTCTTCCTGTTCCCATAGAATTGCGGAAAAAAATCATCCATGAAATCCTGGAGGATATTCTAGCTAACAGGGATGAAGCTTTTTTATTAAAAGATGAAGCGATTACATTGAGTAGGGATTTTTACATGGTTGCCAGCAAAAAAGGCGGGATTAATTGTACTCGTAAGAAAAAAGATAATACTTCTTTGATGCTGACTTTTTTTGAAGACTCACTGTGTCATGCGGTGTGTGAGTTTATGTCAGATTTGATGAAGAGTAATTTAGTGGAAAGCAGAGAAACAATGATTGAATTTTTGGAAGGATTGATGTAGCTTTCCTAGATTGGAATTACAAAAGAAATAAGGGGGAAGAGATACAATGTTTATACAACATAATCTTATGAGTCTGAATTCCTTTAGAAATAGAGAGATTAATCGAAAGAAAATCGGGCGTAACCTGGAAAAACTCACATCTGGTTTCCGTATTAACAGAGCGGGCGATGACGCGGCAGGACTGGCTATTTCAGAGAGTATGCGGTCTCTGATAACAGGTCTGGACCAGGCTTCCAGAAATACAGAGGATGGAATTGGGATGATCCAGACGGCGGAAGGAGCGATGCAGGAGATCCATGCAATGCTGGGACGTCTCCATGAACTGAGTATCTAGTCTTCAAATGGTACGTATGACCAGACTAGCAGGGATGCAATACAGGAGGAGGCAGACAATATTCTGGATGAGATCGACCGGATTTCAAAAACGACAGAATTTAATGGAATACTGGTGCTTCAGGGAAAAGAGAGTGGGTCTATTGTGGATTATCGGGGAACATTGCCTGCTTGGGTAAATACGGGCGCATCCATGCAGGATGGACATATGGTTGAAGAATATGTTACAGAAGAAGTATTTGTTGACGATTCTGGTACGGAGACGTCATACCAAATTAAACATGCGGCGGGAACACTGGATTTTAGCGCCTTCAATGGCACAGATAAAATGAAAAATGAATTGAAAGGTGGAGGTTTTTTCACTACATGTTTCACTTGTCAAAGGCATTATAGCATCCGCTTTACAGATGGTTCAGACAATACAGTGGAAAACAGCGGGGGACATTATATTTATAATATAGGAATAGATAACGTTAAAAATGCGGAAGAATTGGTCGCCGCGATTATAAAAGGAACAGATGGGGGAAATCCCGATGGTCATTTTACCAAGCTGACAGCAGATCCGGCAAATCCTGGAAAACTGATTGTATACGACGACAGGGCCAGCAGTGGAGACCCGATTGCTCAGGGAACCAGTGGAAGATGGAAGGGATGGGATAATCCTGATTTTGATATCAAAAAAGATAACTATCCGAACGATGGGAAATTTGGACAGGGCTATGCAGTAAGTACAGATATAAATGGAGACATAGTTCTTCAGGTGGGGCCCAAGAAAGAAGATATTTTGAAGGTTGACCTGCCCAATATATCTTCTGCTGAGTTAAATATACGCAACATCACCCTATGGACACAGGAAGGGTCCTCAGAGGCAGTCCGTCGGCTGAAGAATGCCATCAGACGGCTGAGTGACGAAAGGGGGCGTATGGGCGCTTATGAAAATCGTCTTGATCATACATTTCTTGTATTGAACAATTATAATGAAAACCTGACGAAGGCGGAGAGTCAGATTCGGGATACAGATATGGCACAGGAAATTACAGAATATACAAAAAATAGTATCATCCTCCAAAGTGCCCAGAATATGCTGATAAAGGCAAACCTTATGCCAGAAACTATTCTGCAGCTGCTGCAATAGAGGCTGATCTGACGGTTTTGGAATAAAGGGTCAGGGGCATCCCTGGAGGGCAGAACGACGCATGTTATATCAAGAAGGATAAAATTAGCTGGGCCGTTGCAAAATAGATGGAAACTGTCTATGACGCAATGGCTCTATTTTTATGCTTAAAGCAGAATGCAGATGCCAATATTTACGAAATCCTGCATATCATTTTGTAGAAGTTATGAAAAACATGGGAGAGGCCTTGCACAAATTCCTTCCCTGTGCTATACTCCTGTCACCGGGATCCCATGGGATCCCCACTGGTTCGTGAACCTCCCAGTATAAAAAACTAGGCATAAGTGAGATGGATAAAAGTATAAAGGCTCCGCTCTTTGCCTGGCGCACCGTTTTTTGGATGGATGTCCAAAAGCCGGTGCGCTTATCTGAGGTTTTCAGAAACAGGCAGGGGCGGCTTTTTTATTTCCCCTGCGTGAAAACGGAAGGAGAAAACAGGATGAACAAAATGGTACAGAAGGTGGTCATTGACTGTGATCCGGGGATCGACGACAGCCTGGCTCTGATGCTGGCGCTGTCTATGGAAGAGATCCAGGTGGAGGCCATCACCATCGTATGTGGGAACAGCCCGGTGGACATGGGATTTTCCAATGCAAAAAAGATCCTTAAGTACAAGGGACGCCTGGATATCCCTATTTATGTGGGGGCAGACAGGCCGTTGAAACGGGAATATGTGAACGCCCTGGACACTCATGGGGCCGATGGGCTGGGAGAAAGCTTTCTTCCAGAAGTTCCAGGCTATGAGAACTCCATGACCGCCCAGGAGTTTCTGAAAAAACGATTTGCACCGGGACAGGGGGGAGAGCCCTGCTCCGTGATCGCCCTGGGGCCCATGACCAATCTGGCCCGCCTGCTTTCGGACTGTCCGGAAGCGATCCTTTCCATGGACCGGATCGTGTCCATGGGCGGCAGCTTTAAAAGCCATGGGAACTGCTCGCCGGTGGCCGAGTATAATTACTGGGCAGACCCGGATGCAGCGGCCTTTGTGTATGAAACGGCGGATCTGTACGGAAAGAGGATCGAGATGGTGGGACTGGACGTTACAAGGCAGATCGTTCTGACCCCGGATCTTCTTTCCTATCTGAAGCGGCTGGATCCGGAGCAGGGCAGCTTCGTGGAGGCTATCACAAAATTTTATTTTGATTTTCACTGGAAATGGGAGCATCTGATCGGCTGCGTCATCAATGATCCCCTGGCTGTGGCCTGCTTTGCGGACTCAGGCCTGTGCCGCGGGTTTGAAGCGTATACGGCGGTGGAAACGGAAGGGATCTCCCGGGGGCAGACCGTGGTGGACTCCATGGGCTTTTATAGAAAAGCCCCCAATGCCCTTATATTGACAGAAACGGATCCGGAGCGGTTTTTCCGGCTGTTTTATTCCCGGCTTTTAAGCTGCCGGGAGGAGGAGCTGGATCTGATCCCCGGGCTGGCGGCGGGAAGCCGGATGACGGGACCAGTGCTCCTGGACAGAGCTGCGGTCCAGGGCAGGACCATGGACCAGACTGGAGCTGCGGTCCATAACGGAGAGAAATCCCGGGAGTCTTTTGCAGCCGGAAGTGAAAAACAGGAGGCAGGGGCAGATGAAAAATAGGAAAAAGATGACTGTAAATCAAATGGTACTGATCGCCCTGGCTGCATGCATCAACACTGCGGGCGGCCAGGCGGCCCTGGCTCTGCGGCTTCCGGTGTACCTGGACAGCGTGGGGACCATTCTGGCAGGCATGCTTTTAGGACCTGTTTACGGCATGCTCCCCAGCCTTCTCAGCGGGATCCTCATGGGAATGACGACGGACATTTATTCTCTGTACTTTGCGCCGGTGGGCATGATCACCGGCTTTATGGCAGGTCTGGCATCCAGGGGAATGCCGGAGCTCACGGGACATATGAAAAAAAGCGGGTTTTTCCTGGCATCGGCCATGATCGCCATTCCGGGAACCGTTGTGAGCTCTCTGATCTGCGCGGGCCTTTTCGGAGGGATCACATCATCCGGCTCCACGATCCTGGTGCAGCTTCTGTCCCATACGCCCCTGGGCATGACGGCCAGCGTATTCCTGGTACAGATCCTGACGGACTTTGCAGACAGGACGGTGAGCCTTTTTCTGGCTGCTGCTGCCGTAGGTGTCATACCGGACCGGCTGAGGCAGTCTGTATGCGGGAGATAAGGCATACGCCGGAGGGAAATGCGACAGGGAAGCGTATAAGAGGGGGAGCGCAGACCGTAGGGGGATGCAGGAGAAAGCATAATACAGAAACTGTGGCAGAACACACAGAAAAACGGCCGGAGCGGCCGGAAGGAAAGGAGAACAGCTATGGGAATACCAGAGGAACGGTACAACAGGATCACTGCTAAAAATCAGAGGGAGATATGCCTCCTCAGGGGCTTTCCCTGTGCCTGGGGAAAATGCGCCTTCTGTGATTATATTGAGGACAACGGAAGGGACCGGGAGGCCATGGAGGCCTTAAACCGGCAGGTACTGGCCCAGGTGACGGGAGACATGGGAGCCCTGGAGATCATCAATTCGGGGAGCTGCTTTGAGCTTCCCGAGGCGACTCTTGACGGGATCGCGGCCCTTGTGCATAATAAAAATATCCAGAAACTGTTTTTTGAGGCCCACTGGATCTACCGTCATAAGCTGGAGGAAATGCGGGAGCGGATGGGCGTCCCCATTATCTTCAAGATCGGCGTTGAGACCTTTGACTATGATTTCCGCCAGCGTGTCCTGAATAAGCATGCGGATTTCCGGGAACCGGGGGAGGTAGCGGAATATTTCGACTCGCCCTGTCTTATGGTGGGGATCCAGGGCCAGACAAAGGACATGATCCGGTATGATATCGACTGTCTGAAGCGGTATTTTAAGCTGGGAACCGTCAACATCTACAATAATAATACCACCCCCATCCGTCGGGACCAGGCTTTGGTGGACTGGTTCATGGACGAGTACCAGTGGCTTATGGAGGACCCCGCAGTGGAGGTCCTTTATGAGATCACGGATTTCGGGGTCGGCTGAACGGAGGAAGAGGATTGAAATTTACTGTACATACCATGGAATATGCAGGAGGAAGGGCAGAGACATCCCTGGACCTGAGAAATTACCAGGACAGCGATTATGAGGAATACAGGACCATGTACAACGGCTGCTTTCTGGCCATGCGGACGGCTCTGGAGCTGCAGCCGGCGGAATGTTGCGCCGGCCGGGAAGAGCTGGCCCGGAGACGGTCAGAGATCTGGATCCTGGAGATCTCAGGAACCCTGGCGGGATCGGTGGCCGTTTATGGGAATGAGATCGACGATCTGGTGGTGAAGGGAGAATTTCAGGGCCGGGGTCTGGGAAGGGGCCTTTTACAGTGGGCTCTGGTGCTTCTGGAATCAGAGGGAGGCGGTCCCGCAGTCCTCCATGTGGCAGACTGGAACCGCCGGGCCATGGAGATGTACAGGAAGCAGGGATTTCGCATCATAAAGACAGAAGTGATAGACAGAACCGCCTGACAGCGATATAATAAAGCTATCCATTATATCCCTTCAGGAAAGGAGATTCGATATGAAGTCGAAAGTATTTTTCACAAGAGAGATCACCCCGGAAAAGGTGGTGGAGCTGTACCGCCTTCTGGGAAAGGAACTGCCGGGAAAGGTGGCTATTAAGCTGCACTCCGGCGAGGTGGGAAACCAGAACTTTTTAAAACCCGCCTTCTGGAAGCCCATCATCGATATGGTAGGAGGCAATGTGGTAGAATGTAATACTGCTTACGAAGGGCAGAGAAATACCACAGCCAAACATATGAGCACCCTGGAGGCCCATGGCTGGAAAAAATATTTCCGCGTGGATCTCATGGATGCAGAAGGCCCGGATCTGGAACTCTCCATTCCAGAAGGAAAGGTGATCCAGAAAAACTTCGTGGGAAAGAACATGAAGAACTACGATTCCATTCTGGTGCTGTCCCACTTTAAGGGCCATCCCATGGGCGGATACGGCGGAGCCTTAAAGCAGCTGGCCATCGGCTGCGCTTCCTCTTATGGAAAGGCGTACGTCCACGGCGCCGGAGACCCGGAAAAGATCTGGACCTCTGACCATGATTCCTTCCTGGAATCCATGGCGGATGCGGCCAAATCCGTAGTGGATTTCTTCCATGGAAACGCGGTGTATGTAAACGTGATGATGAATATGTCTGTGGACTGCGACTGCTGCGCCGTTGCAGAGGATCCCTGCATGAAGGATATCGGTATCCTTGTTTCCGAGGATCCCATCGCCATCGACCAGGCCTGCATCGATCTGGTATATGCGGCAACGGATGATCCGGGACAGAAGCACTTCTTGGAGCGGGTGGAGAGCCGCAACGGCGTCCACACCATCGAGGCTGCCGCTGCCCTGGGCTTCGGCTCCAGAGAGTATGAGCTGGTGGAAGTAAAATAATAAAACAGACATAAGGTGAGACCGGCTATGTGTCTGGCAGGAAGCTGCCGGATGCCAGCCGGTTTTTGCGGCCCGGGGCTGGATCCTGCGGTCTGGGACCGGGAAAACCGAAAACTATGGAAAACGGGAGCCGTCCGTGATACAATGGAACGAAAGACGAGGAAAGGACAAAGAGGGAATGGCAGAACAGAACCAGAATCAGGATATGCAGAAGCCCCATAAGCGGCGGGTCCGTTATAAGGGGACGCATCCCCGGACATTTGAGGAGAAATATAAAGAGAGAGAACCGGAGAAATACGCGGAGACCATTGAAAAGGTGATCTCCAAGGGCAGCACGCCGGCGGGGATGCATTTATCCATCTGCGTCGATGAGATCCTGGAATTTTTACAGATCCAGCCAGGCCAGAGGGGGCTGGACGCCACTCTGGGTTATGGCGGCCACAGCCGGAGGATGCTGGAAAAGCTGGAGGGCTCCGGCCATCTTTATGGTCTGGACGTGGATCCCATTGAGATCGTAAAGACTGAGACCAGGATTAGGGAAAAGGGGTATGGAGCGGATATTTTCACAGTCCGGAAAATGAATTTTGCCGATGTCCTGGAGCTTTCCAGGGAAGTGGGGAAGTTTGATTTTATTCTGGCCGATCTGGGCGTTTCCTCCATGCAGATCGATAATCCGGAGCGGGGCTTTACCTATAAGGCAGAGGGACCATTGGATCTACGGTTGGATCCGGAAAAGGGAGTTTCGGCGGCAGAGCGCCTGCTGGAGGTGACGAAGGAAGAGCTGGCAGGGATGTTCAGAGAAAATTCGGATGAACCTTACGCGGAGGAGATCGCAGCGGCTGTTTTTAAAAGGAACCGGAAGAAGGACTTTATAAAAACCACGATCCAGATGAAGGAAACCATTGAGGATGCATTGAGCTTTCTTCCCGAACAGGAAAGGAAGGAGGCTGCGGCGAAATCCTGCAGACGCTGTTTCCAGGCGCTGAGAATCGACGTAAACAGCGAATTTGAAGTGCTGGACCGGTTCCTGGGGAGCCTGCCGGATATCCTGGCTCCAGGCGGACGGGCGGCAATCCTGACCTTTCATTCGGGTGAGGACAGGCTGGTGAAGCATTATTTCAAGGAAGGAAAAAAGGACGGGCTTTACCAGGAGATATCCGGAGATGTGATCCGTCCATCGGCTGAGGAGTGTCAGAGAAATCCCAGAGCCAGATCCACAAAAATGCGTTGGGCAGTGAGAGCATGATGCTTTCGCTGCTTTTTTAATAAGCAGCTTGACATTTTGGTTAGACAGTGCTAACATTTAAAAGGTGATTAGAAAAAACTAACCGATAAACTGAGGCAGAAAGAAGGAAACGTATGTGGACCAGGGAACAGCTTGAGCATGCCTTTAAAGCCAGAGGGAAGAGGATCACAAAACAGAGACAGATCATTTTTGAGGAAATGCTGAAAAAACAGTGGGTGAACTGTAAAGAAATTTACATAGAGGCATCCAGAAGGGATCCGTCCATCGGCCTGTCCACGGTGTACCGTACCATGCGGACGCTGGAAGAAATGGGGATCCTCCGCTGCGGCTATGGTTATGTGGATCCAGAAAATGACAAAATTTCCCAACACCATGAGTTAGATTTGACTAATAAAAAGTGCGGGTGATACAATACGGGAGTTCAGAGCACAGAAAGACCAGTGAGCGGGGAGTGAGGAATATGAAACAGCACCGATTCTGGGCATGGGCTGCGGTTTTCTGCTTTATTATGACCATGTTGACAGGATACAGACATAAGTAAGAAATGAGGAGGAAAATACAATGAATGGATCGCATTTAAAAAAACTGGGAATTTTTGCAGGAGGCGTTTTATTCGGGACAGCCGGACTTAAGGTCCTTGGAAGCAAGGATGCGAAAAAATTATATGTGAACTGCCTTGCGGCAGGACTGCGGGCCCGGGACTGCGCAATGAAGACGGCGGAAAGCCTTCAAGCGAACGCAGAGGATATCCTGGCTGAAGCAGAGGAGATCAACAGGGCCAGGGCTGCGGCTGAGACGGAAGAATATGACTCGGAGTGCCAGGATTCAGACTGCGGGGAGGAAGCTTCTCGGAGCTGATACAGATGTGGGGGATGCATGGGACGGTGCAGCCCTCTTTTTGTATCCAGGGTCTTGCGTTTCGTAAAAAATGCTGGGGAAGAGGTTTTTGCCCCGGCATCGTAAAATTAATTATGGAGATATAGAAATATGAAGCTGATTGTAAAACATGAGATCAGAGGGCGGATCCGGATCCATATATGCGGGGGAGCCATGACCATACGGCAGGCGGATCTGTTTGCTGCATATCTGGGCAGTCTTTCCATGGTATCAGATGCCCGGGTTTATGAACGGACAGGAGACGCGTCCATCATTTATACAGGGGAAAAGAAGGAACTGATCCAACAGATCCTTAAATTTGATCCGGAGGACCCGGAGTTAAACAGGCTGGTCCCCGAGAACAGTGGGAGAGAGCTGAACCAGAAGTATCAGACAAAGCTGGTGGGAAGGACGGCACTGCGGATTACAGCGAAGTTTTTTTTCCCGGCACCGGTCAGGGCCGCCTTTGTGCTGATACGGTCCGCCGGATTCCTGGCCAAAGGAATCCGCTGTCTTATGAAAAGAAAGCTGGGGGCAGAAGTACTGGATGCTGCAGCCGTTATCGTGTCGCTGGCAAGAAGGGATTTTGATACAGCTGGTTCCATCATGTTCCTTCTGGGAATGGGAGAACTGTTGGAGGAATGGACCCATAAAAAATCCGTAGGAGATCTGGCACGGAGCCTTTCCCTGAATATTGAAAAGGTATGGCTGAAGACGGAGAACTCGCAGATCCTAGTTCCCATTACAGAAGTGAAGGAAGGAGATGAGATCGTTGTCTGCACTGGAAATGTGATTCCCCTGGATGGAGAAGTTTCTTCCGGGGAGGCCATGGTAAATCAGGCATCCATGACAGGAGAATCCATAGCCGTAAGAAAGGCGGCAGGATCGTATGTTTATGCGGGAACTGTGACTGAGGAAGGAAATCTGACAGTTGTGGTGAAAAAAACCTCTGGCTCCACCCGGTTCGAGAGGATCACAGCCATGATCGAGGAATCAGAAAAGCTGAAATCGGTGTTGGAAGGAAAAGCGGCCTCTCTGGCAGATACTCTGGTTCCCTGGAGCTTTGGAGGGACGCTGCTTACATGGCTCCTTACAAGAAGCCCGTCGAGGGCAATATCGGTCTTAATGGTGGATTTTTCCTGTGCTCTGAAGCTGTCTATGCCTCTGGCGGTGCTGTCCGCCATGAGGGAGGCCAGCAGCTATGGGATCACGGTAAAAGGGGGAGTTTACCTGGAGGCAATGGCAGAGGCGGATACGATTGTATTCGATAAAACAGGAACGCTCACAAAGGCTGAGCCGGTGGTGGCGGGCATCGTTCCTTTTGAGGGCAGGAGAGAGGAGGATGTACTCCGTCTGGCGGCCTGTCTGGAGGAGCATTTCCCTCATTCCATTGCCAATGCTGTGGTGGCTGAATCCAGACGCCGCAGGCTGATCCATGAGGAGATGCATTCCCAGGTGGATTATATTGTTGCCCACGGGATTGCCACCTATGTAGGAAACGAGCGGGCAGTCATAGGCAGCAGACACTTTGTGTTTGAAGATGAAAAATGTGTGGTCCCGGAGGGAGAGGAGGATCTCTTCCAGTCGCTTCCGGAGGAATTTTCCCATCTGTATCTAGCTTTGGGAGGCCGTCTGGCGGCAGTGATCTTGATCGAAGATCCCCTTAGGGAGGAGGCTCCAGCTGTGGTGGCAGAACTGCGGAAGCTGGGGATCCGGAAGGTGGTCATGATGACCGGGGACAGTGAGAGGACTGCCAGAGCCATTGCAGCCCGGACGGGTATGGATGATTACAGATCCGAAGTGCTTCCAGAGGACAAGGCAGCGTTTGTGGAGCAGGAAAAGGCAGAGGGCCACAGGGTCATTATGGTCGGTGATGGAATTAACGATTCACCGGCGCTTTCAGCGGCGGATGTGGGAATTGCTGTCAGTGAGGGAGCCCAGATTGCCAGAGAGATCGCAGATATCACGGTTTCCGGAGATGTGCTGGAGCAGCTGGTGATCCTCAGGACCCTGAGTACTAGGCTTATGCAGAGAGTCAGAAAGAATTACCGGTTTGTGATCGGTTTTAATCTGGCCCTGATGGGGCTTGGAGTTTCTGGAATTATGCCTCCGGCTTTATCCGCCCTTTGCCATAATTCTTCTACGCTGCTGGTGAGTCTGGAAAGCATGACCAACCTGCTGCGGGACTATTGAAAAGGAACGGACACCATGATATAATCTATATTCAGAAAATGAAATGATATCAGGGTCAAAAGACCGATGAATCCGGTGCGAGCCTGCTTGTGGGAGGCACTTTGAACTTGAGACCTGCCAAAACACCTCAAATCCGTTCTTTTTCATTCAAAAATGAGCGGATTTGAGGTGGTTTGGAGATTGTTGGAGCCATCGTGCGGAGCAATCCGGTATCACAGGGGTCAAAATAGCTTTTGACCCCAATATCATGAAATACATGAAAGAGAAAGAGGGACAGAAAATGAATTACATGGTCTGTATTCCGTTTCCTGATATGGTGTCCAGGGAAAACTGCGAAAAGGTACATAATATCCTGGCCAGGATGTCAGATGCCTATAAACTCAATATTGTGCCCGAACCGGTGAAGGCGAGACAGGCTCCATGTCCGGAGTATTACAGAAAATACCGGATCTATAAAGAAATCCGTGAGAGGGATGGAAACGGCGAGGCATACCTTCTTCAGGAAGAGGAAGATATGATCCTCAGCGTGTGCCGGACTCCGGAGGAGGAAGCGCTTATGAGGAGCTGCACCTATGCGTACCGTTACCCGTCCAGCCTGGTCCTTAAGAGTTTCCGAGAGGACAAGAAAGAAAAGAAGGAAAAAAGGGAGAGCAGGCCCGAATCCAGAGGAGAACGGAGCCGGGGAGAGGGACTGGAAAAACCGGAACGGGGAGAGTTACAGGAACGGGCAGGAAAGCCGGAGCGTGCTTCCAGAGGGGAACGGCAGACGCGGGGAGAGAGACAGGGTCAGTCTGAGAAAGCGGAGAGACCCGGAAGAGGCGAACGGCGTGAACGGCTCGAAAGATCTGAAAAAACAAGCAGGGGAGGAAATAACGATGCTGGCATTTGAATGTGATTATCTGGAAGGAGCCCATGAAAAAATCTTAAACCGACTGATCGAAACGAACATGGAGAAGCTGCCCGGCTATGGAGCAGACCCCTACTGCGCCAGTGCCAGGGAGAAGATCCTGGATGCATGCCAGTGCCCGGAAGGAGAGGTGTTCTTCCTGGTGGGCGGCACCCAGACCAACGCCACAGTCATCGACGGGCTTTTATCCTCTTATGAGGGAGTGGTTTCCGCAGAGACAGGCCATGTGAACTGCCACGAGTCCGGAGCCATCGAGGCTTCCGGCCATAAGGTCATCACACTTCCCCATCATGAAGGAAAGCTGGACGCCGGGGAGCTGGAAGCTCTTTTAAAGACGTTCTGGGGAGATGAGACGCATGAGCATATGGTATTCCCGGGCATGGTCTACATTTCTCATCCCACGGAATACGGTACACTGTATACAAAAAATGAGCTGAAGGGGCTCCACCAGGTCTGCAAAGCGTATGGGATCCCCCTGTATATGGACGGAGCAAGACTGGGATACGGTCTTGCGGCCCATGGTACGGATGTGACCCTGCCGGTGATCGCCGAATACTGCGATGCCTTTTATATCGGAGGAACAAAGGTGGGGGCTCTCTGCGGAGAGGCCGTTGTGTTCCCGAAAAAGGAGCAGGTTCCGAAGCATTTCTTTACTATCATCAAGCAGCACGGAGCGCTTTTAGCCAAGAGACGTCTTCTGGGGATCCAGTTTGATACGCTGTTCACCGATGGCCTTTATATGGAAGTAAGCCGCCATGCCATCCAGATGGCTGAGGTTTTAAAGCAGGGGCTGAAGGAAAAGGGCTATGGCTTCCATATCGACTCTCCCACGAACCAGCAGTTTGTGATCCTGGAGAACAAAAAGCTGGAGGAGTTGAGGAAGGAAGTGAGCTTCAGTATCTGGGAGAAAAAGGATGCAGACCATACGGTGGTGCGGTTTGCCACCAGCTGGGCAACAAAGGAAGAGGATATCCGGAAGCTCCTGGCGCTGATGTAACACTCACTGTTTACCGGCCTGCCAGTGGGCTGTATATGTAATGTGAAGGATGTGTGAATTTCTGAATAGGATCCATTGACTTTTGGCATAATGATCCATAAGATAAAAATGTCAGTAAAAATAATCTTATGGAGGGAATTGCAATGGAATTAAAAGGAAGTAAGACAGAGCAGAATCTGATCGCCGCATTTGCCGGCGAGTCCCAGGCAAGGAACAAGTATACGTATTTTGCCAGCGTCGCAAAAAAAGAAGGCTATGAGCAGATCGCCGCGATCTTCCAGGAAACGGCAGATAATGAAAAAGAACATGCCAAAATGTGGTTCAAGGAATTATCCCTCCTGGGAAATACAGCAGAGAACTTAAAAGCCGCTGCGGCCGGAGAGAACTATGAGTGGACCGATATGTACAAGACCTTTGCCCAGGAGGCGGAGGCCGAAGGCTTTACAGCCCTGGCCCATAAGTTCCGTATGGTGGCGGAGATCGAGAAGACCCATGAGGAGCGTTATTTAAAGCTTCTGGAGAACGTGGAGATGAAAAAGGTCTTTGAAAAGAGCGAAGAGGTGATGTGGGTGTGCAGGAACTGCGGCCATATCGTGATCGGGAAAAAGGCCCCGGCAGTCTGCCCGGTCTGCGCCCATCCCCAGAGCTTCTTTGAAGTAAAGGCAGAGAATTACTAAAAGTGGATCCCCCGGAGCGCGGCCCCGGGGGATTTTTTCGGAAAAGACTAAAAAAGCGCTGAAGACCTATTTTTTGAGCTTCAATCCGTCTTTAAAAGCCTCTCCGACTCTTCCGGACACCTTATAATAGCCGTGGGTATAGGGATCGAAGGCGATGGCATTTACCCGGTCCATATCAACCCGGTCCCCGTCCATGACGCTTTCATCTGCGGTCACGTTCACGACTTTTCCGATGACGCCGCAGCCGTATGCCCCATCCTGGTATTCAATGAAGGTACATTCCAGACAGAGGGGAAATTCGTTGATCACTGGAGCGTCCACGAATTCGGACCGGCTGGCAGTGAGGCCGCTGTTGGCAAATTTGTCAGGGACCCGGTTGCTGGATTCCACCCCGAAATAATCGGCCTCTGTCACATGGGTGGCATCGGCGATGCTTACGGTGAAGGCGCCTCTTGCCTTGATGTTTTTTACGGTCTTATGGGCTTCGGAAAGGTTAAGGGCCACATTGCCCCGTTCCTGCATGGTGCCCCAGGCGGCGTTCATGACGTTTACGCTTCCGTCCTCATTGTAGGTGGCCACCATTAAAACCGGCATGGGAAAAATACCTTCGGTCAGATCAAGTTTTCTTCTCATTGTGATTACCTCGCTTTTTATATGAAATTGACGGGAACGGTTCCTTATCCTTCCATTATATCTCATGGAAAAAGGAATGCAAGTGCTTATATGAAAAGACGGCTGAAAGCGGGAACCTGGAGAACCTTTTAAATCCATGTTGGCAATTCACAGAAAGTATGATATAATTTCCTACAAACAAAATAGAACCGTTCAGCTATGCCCCTTCCTGCCGCCTGCGGCGGACAGGAAGCGCCGGATCTCCAATGGCCGGACGGTTACAACAAAATACATAGGAGAGCGCAGAGAATGAAAATGAAACGCGTTTTTTTAAAGCTCAGCGGCGAAGCGCTGGCTGGTCCGAAAAAAACAGGTTTTGACGAGGATACGGTAAAAGAGGTTGCAAGACAGGTGAAGCTTTCGGTGGATGCCGGCGTCCAGGTGGGCATCGTCATCGGCGGAGGAAACTTCTGGAGAGGCCGTACCAGCGACGCCATCGACCGTACCAAGGCGGACCAGATCGGAATGTTAGCCACCGTCATGAACTGTATTTACGTATCTGAGATCTTCCGTAACACTGGAATGAAGACCCAGATCTTAACCCCCTTTGAGTGCGGCTCTATGACGAAGCTGTTTTCCAAGGATCGGGCCAATAAATACTTTGAAAGAGGCATGGTAGTATTTTTCGCCGGAGGGATCGGACATCCCTATTTCTCCACGGATACGACCATCACACTGCGGGCCATTGAGATGGATGCGGACTGCATTCTCCTGGCCAAGGCCATTGACGGCGTTTATGACAGCGATCCCAGGGTCAATCCGGCTGCGAAAAAGTACGATACAGTCTCCATCCAGGAAGTGATCGACAAGCAGTTAGCAGTGGTGGACCTGACGGCGTCCATCATGTGCATGGAGCATAAAATGCCCATGGCCGTATTTTCCTTAAATGAGGAAAACGGCATCGCCAACGCCATGCAGGGAAATATTAACGGTACCATCGTTACCGTTTCATAACAGGAGGTTATTATGAAAGAACAGTTAAAGATCTACGAAGAAAAGATGGACAAGACCATTGACAGCCTGATGAACGATTACGCCTCCATTCGTGCCGGACGCGCCAATCCGCACGTTCTGGATAAGATCAAAGTAGACTATTACGGAACTCCGACCCCGATCCAGCAGGTGGGAAATATCTCCGTGCCCGAAGCCCGGATGATCCTGATCCAGCCCTGGGAGAAGAGCCTGTTAAAGGCCATTGAAAAAGCGATCCAGACCTCGGATCTGGGCATCAACCCCAACAACGACGGTTCCTGCATCCGCCTGATCTTCCCGGAGCTCACCGAGGACAGACGTAAGGAGCTGGCCAAGGATGTAAAGAAGAAGGGCGAGAATGCCAAGGTGGCAGTCCGCAATATCCGCCGCGATGCCAATGATACCTTTAAGAAGATGCAAAAGAACGATGAGATCTCTGAGGACGATTTAAAGGATGCTGAGGAAAAGATCCAGAAGATCACCGACAAGGCCATCGAGAAGATCGACAAGGCTGTGGAGAACAAGACGAAAGAGATCCTTACAGTATAAGATAAGATCACAGGGGGCAGGGAAACCTGGCCCCTGTCTTTTGAAATCCGGCTAAGGATGCCGGACGGGAGGAAAAAATGGAAGAAAATCTCAAGATTCCTGCCCATGTGGCGCTGATCCTGGATGGAAACGGCCGCTGGGCAAAAAAACGGGGCCTTCCCAGACAGCTGGGCCATAAAAAGGGCTGCGAGACTGTGGAACAGATCGTAGAAGACGCAGCCAGACTGGGGATCCGGTACCTGACGGTCTATGGCTTTTCCACAGAAAACTGGAAGCGGCCGGCAGAGGAAGTGGGAGCCCTGATGCAGCTGTTCCGGTATTATGCAAAACGTCTTTTAAAGATCGCCAAGGCCAATAATGTGCGGGTAAGGATGATCGGAGAGAGGGGCCGGTTTGCGCCGGATATCGTGGAGGGGATCGACAGCCTGGAACGAGAGACAAAGGACAATACAGGTCTTACCTTTGTGATCGCCGTCAATTACGGGAGCCGGGATGAGATCACCCGGGCTGTAAAAAAGGTCATGGAGGATGTGAAGGCCGGAAGGATCACAGAGGAGGAGATGACGGAAAGCCGGTTTGCCTCCTATCTGGATACTGCCGGGATCCCGGATCCGGATCTTCTGATCCGCACCAGCGGGGAACTGCGTCTTTCCAATTACCTGCTCTGGCAGCTTGCTTATTCGGAGCTCTATGTGACCGACTGCCTCTGGCCGGATTTCAACAAAGAGGAATTACTGGAGGCCATCCGCCAGTATAATAAGAGAGACCGCCGGTTCGGCGGCGTTTCCCAGACGGAGAAGAAGTAAGGGGTGACAATATGTTTACGACCAGACTGATCAGCGGGATCGTTTTGGTGATTCTGGCGGCATTTCTGCTGGTTAAGGGAGGGACGCTTCTGTTTCTGGTGTCCCTGGCAATTTCCCTGATCGGCCTTTTTGAGCTGTACCGGGTCATGAAGATCGAAAAGGAGCTGCCGGGCCTGGTGGGCTACGGGGCCGTTCTGGCGTATTATGCCATCGTATGGACTGGCATGGACCGTCATGTGACCTTCCTTGCCATCGCGGCGCTGATGCTTTTAATGACCATCTATGTGTTTACGTTCCCTAAATTTACCACCGAGCAGATCACAGTGGCCTTTTTCGGGATCTTTTATGTGGGGCTGATGTTTTCCTACCTGTATCAGGTGCGCTCCATGCCAGACGGAAAATACCTGGTGTGGCTCATCGTTTTAAGCTCCTGGGGCTGCGATACCTGTGCCTACTGTGCGGGAATGCTCCTTGGAAAGCATAAGATGGCGCCGAAGCTGAGCCCAAAAAAGACGGTGGAGGGAGCCGTGGGAGGCGTTCTGGGAGCGGCCCTCCTGGGCTTTTTATACGGCGCATACTTTGAAGGCCATATGGTGGAGCTGGCCCGGCCCGGCGTCATCAGCGCCGCCGCATGTGCCATTGCGGCTGTGATCTCCCAGATCGGGGATCTGGCGGCCTCTGCCATCAAACGGAATCACGGCGTCAAGGACTACGGCCATCTGATCCCCGGCCACGGCGGGATCTTAGACCGGTTCGACAGCATGATCTTTACGGCCCCGGCCATTTACTTTGCAGTGATGTTCCTGGGCTTACGATAAGAGAAAGAGGGAAATCGAAATGAAGACCATAGGGATCCTCGGCTCCACCGGCTCCATCGGCACCCAGACCCTGGATGTGGTGCGGGCCAACGGGGATATTTCAGTAAAAGCCATTGCGGCGGGAAGCAATATCAGGCTCCTGGAGGAGCAGATCCGGGAATTTAAGCCGGCTGTCTGCGGCGTCTGGGACGAAGAAAAGGCAAAGGACCTGGCCCTGCGGGTCGGGGATACGGATACAAAGATCGTTTCCGGCATGGACGGCCTCATGGAGATCGCGGCCATGGACGGATATGAGATCCTGGTGACGGCGGTGGTAGGGATGATCGGAATCCGTCCCACCATGGCTGCCATTAAATCGGGAAAGGACATTGCCCTGGCCAATAAAGAAACGCTGGTGACAGCGGGCCATCTCATCGTCCCCCTGGCCAGAGAGCACCAGGTGCGTCTTCTTCCGGTGGACAGCGAGCACAGCGCCATTTTCCAGTGCTTAAACGGAGAGCATGGGAATAAGATAGATAAGATCCTTCTGACGGCCTCCGGAGGCCCTTTCCGGGGCTGGACCAGGAAGCAGATGGAGCGCGTGCAGGTGGAGGATGCCTTAAAGCATCCCAACTGGTCCATGGGAAGAAAGATCACCATCGACAGCTCTACCATGGTCAATAAGGGCCTGGAGGTGATGGAGGCCAGGTGGCTCTTTGACGTGGACCTGGACCGGATCCAGGTGGTGGTGCAGCCCAAGAGCATCATCCACTCCATGGTACAGTTTGAGGACGGGGCCGTCATGGCCCAGTTGGGAACGCCGGATATGAAGCTTCCGATCCAGTATGCCTTGTATTATCCGGAGCGGCGGCCCCTGGCTGGGGACCGGCTAGATTTCTGGAAGCTGACGGAGATCTCCTTTGAGAAGCCGAATCCGGAAAATTTCCGCGGTCTGGCTCTGGCCTATGAGGCCGGAAGGGCCGAAGGCTCCCTGCCGGTGGTGTTCAACGCGGCCAATGAGTTTGCCGTGGCGGAATTCCTGGACCGCAGGGCCGGATACCTGGAGATCACGGATATGATCGCCGAGGCCATGGCCCATCATACAAGGATCAGCCATCCGTCTCTGGAACAGGTCCTGGAAGCGGAGCAGGAAACGTATGAGTTCCTGCGCAGACGGCAGGAAAAGAATAATTTTCAGATATAATGGAGGAACAGCGTGATACTGGCACTGGTTGTCTTAAGTGTGATAGTTTTATTCCATGAGTTTGGCCATTTTCTTCTGGCCAGGCTCAATGGGATCACTGTGGTGGAGTTTTCCCTGGGATTTGGTCCCCGGCTCCTTTCCCATGTGAGTAAAAAAAGCGGGACCAGATATTCCTGGAAGCTGTTCCCCTTCGGCGGCTCCTGCGCCATGCTGGGGGAATTCGGCGACGAAGAAGGGGAGAGCGCCCTGGAGGACGGAAGCGGAGTCTCGTTTTTCTCAAGATCCCCGGCGGCCCGGATGTCCGTGGTGGCCGCAGGCCCGGTCTTTAATTTTATCCTGGCCTTTGTATTCGCCATGGTCATCGTATCCTGGTCCGGTTACGATCCGGCAAGGATCCAGGAGGTGACGCCGGGCCAGGCGGCGGATGCGGCAGGGCTTAAGGCCGGAGATGTGATCACAAAGATCGGCGGCCGCCGGGTGATGATCGCCAGGGATGTGGTCCTTAAGATGCTGGTAAACGGGAACCGGGACATTACGGTGCAGTATGACCGGCTGGACGGAGAGACTGGAAAATGGGAGAGCCATGAGGCGTTCCTGGATGCGGATCTTTTTACGCTCCAGAACGGCCGGTATCTGACCGGGATCCAGTTTTCCGGCTATGAGTCCTTGGGCTTTAACATCCCGAAGATCATAAAATACGGAGCCGCAGAAGTGCGGTACGCAGTGCTTACTGTGGTGGACAGCTTAAAGGAGCTGGTAAAGGGCCGGATAAGCGCCGACGACATTGCCGGCCCGGTGCGTATCGTCTCCATCATCGACAATACGGTGGACCAGGTGCGGCCCTATGGTCTGGTAACGGTGTTTATGAACATCCTGAATCTGATGGTGATGTTTTCCGCCAATCTGGGCGTCATGAACCTGCTGCCGTTCCCGGCCCTGGACGGAGGCCGTCTGGTGTTCCTCGCCTACGAGCTGGCGGCGAAAAAGCCGGTGGACCAGAGGATCGAGGGCGCGGTGAACATGGCCGGAATGGCGCTTCTCATGGCCTTTATGGTGTTTGTGCTGCTTAACGATGTGAGATTCCTTATGTAAGGCCGCCGGTCTGCAAGGCGGTCTGTGGAAAGTTTGGAGGATTTTATGTACAGGGAAAATACGAAGGTGATCCGGATCGGAGATAAGGTGATCGGCGGAGGGAATCCAGTGCTGATCCAGTCCATGTGCAATACAAAAACAGAGGATGTGGAGGCCACAGTGGACCAGATCCTTAAGCTGGAGGCCGCCGGCTGCGACATCATCCGGGTGGCGGTGCCCACCATGGAGGCGGCCGATGCCATCCGCCGGATCAAACGGGAGATCCATATCCCTCTGGTTGCGGATATCCATTTCGATTACCGGCTGGCCATTGCCGCCATGGAAAGCGGTGCTGATAAGATCCGGATCAATCCGGGGAACATCGGCGCCAGGGAGCGGGTCAAAGCTGTGGTGGATAAGGCAAAGGAGTATAACATCCCCATCCGGGTGGGAGTCAACAGCGGCTCCCTGGAGAAGGAGCTGGTGGAACGGTACGGGGGAGTCACGGCGGAGGCCCTGGTGGAGAGTGCCAGAAGAGAGGTCCAGGTCATCGAGGAGCTGGGCTACGATAATCTGGTGGTGAGCATCAAGTCCTCAGACGTGATGATGTGTGTCAAAGCCCACGAGCTTCTGGCCCGGGACTGCCGGTATCCCCTCCATGTGGGGATCACCGAGTCAGGGACCCTGCTTTCTGGAAATATTAAATCCTCTGTGGGCCTGGGGATCATCCTCTACGAGGGCATTGGGGACACCATCCGTGTTTCCCTGACCGGGGATCCCGTGGAGGAGATAAAGAGCGCCAAGCTGATCCTCAAGGCGCTGAAGCTGAGGACAGGCGGCATCGAGGTGGTCTCCTGCCCCACCTGCGGGCGCACCAGGATCGACCTTATCGGCCTGGCCACCCGGGTGGAGGAAATGGTGGCGGATATCGACCTGGATGTGAAGGTAGCCGTCATGGGCTGCGTGGTCAACGGACCGGGAGAGGCCAGGGAGGCAGATATCGGAATTGCCGGAGGCATTGGCGAGGGCCTGCTCATTAAGAAGGGGCAGATCCTTAAGAAGCTGCCGGAGGATGAGCTTCTGCCGGCTCTGCGGGCGGAGCTTCTGGCCATGAAGGAAGCAAAGGGAGAATAATGGAAAAACCGTTTCTGGAAGTATTTCCGGGACTGCATATCGGCGAAGAATTAAAGGAGCTTCTAAAGCTGGTCATGGTGGAAAAGGTATCCATGCCAAAGGACAGAAGCTCTCTTCGCATCTATATCGTAAGTCCCAGACTGATCCATAAAAAGAATATTTGCAGCATGGAGGAGGGGATCGCAAAGCAGCTCTTCCCCGGCCGCTCCATCACCGTGAAGATCCTTGAAAAATACCGCCTTTCGGCCCAGTATACGCCGGAAAAGCTGTACCAGGTCTACAAGGACAGCATCCTAATGGAGTTTAAGAATTTCGGCATGATCGAATACAATATCCTGCGCCGGGCGGAAACGGCCTTTGAGGCAGAGGATACCATGGTCATGACCATCGAGGACAATCTGATCTACCGGGAACGCTCAAAGGAAGTGGGGCGGATCCTGGAAAAGATCTTTACAGAGCGGTGCGGCCTTCCGGCAGAGGTAAGGTTTTCCTTCACAAAGGCAGAGAAGGAGAGACGGGACGACTTTGACGAGGAGGCGGCCCTGGCGGCCCTTCTGGCGTCCCACGTCCAGGATATGGGCGGCGGGCAGGAGGAAATGGCAGGATCCCGGGGCCAGGAGGAAGACCATGGCGATCCAGGCGGGGGGGGCGCCCCGGCCAAGGATCAAAAGCCCGGCTCCCGGACCTTTACAAAAAAGACCTTTGGAGAGAAAAAAACTGCTGGAGGAAAAGGGAATCCTGTCAGCGGAGCCGGAAACGGCGGCTTCCAGGGCGGCCAGAACGGCTCTGGCTCCGGCTTTAAGCGGGACGGAGGCCGGGGAGGAAGAATGCCCTACCGGAAGTCGGAGAATCCCGATGTGCTTTACGGCCGCGATTTCGAGGGCGAGACCATGGAGATCCATGAGATCGCCGGGGAGATCGGCGAGGTGGTCTTACGGGGAAAGATCATCCGGGTGGAAAAAAGGGAGCTTAGAAGCGGCAGCAAGATGATGATCTTTGATCTCACCGACTTCACCGACAGCATCACCATCAAGATGTTTCTGAGAGAGGATCAGGAGGCCGACGCTGACGAGGCCATAAAGCAGGGAAAGTTCATAAAGCTCAAGGGGATCACCACCATCGACCGGTTCGACGGCGAGCTGACCGTGGGATCCATCACTGGGATCAAAAAGTGCGAGGATTTTACCACCCGGCGGGTGGACAACGCGCCGGTGAAGCGGGTGGAGCTCCACTGTCATACGAAAATGAGCGACATGGACGGCGTTTCTGAGGTAAAGGATATCATAAAACGGGCAAAGCAGTGGGGAATGCCGGCCCTGGCTGTGACTGACCACGGCTGCGTCCAGGCCTTCCCGGATGCCAGCCATGCCCTGGATAAGGGCGATGCCTTCAAGGTCCTTTACGGGGTCGAGGGCTACCTGGTGGACGATATGAAGGAGATCGTGGAGAACTCTAAAAACCAGAGCCTGGACGGCGCTTTTGTGGTATTTGACATTGAGACCACTGGCTTTTCCCCTGTGAAGAATAAGATCATCGAGATCGGAGCCGTAAGGGTGGAAAACGGAGTGATCACAGACCGCATGGACGAGTTTGTGGACCCGGAGGTGCCCATTCCCTTTGAGATCGAGCGGCTCACAGGCATAAACGATGCCATGGTCATGGGAGCCGAGACCATAGGCCCGGTCCTGGGGCGGTTTCTGGAGTTTTCCCGGGGAGCGGTGCTGGTGGCCCACAACGCGTCCTTTGATGTGAGCTTCATCAGCCACAATGCCTCCGTTCTGGGATATGAATTCCAGCCCACGGTCATGGATACGGTGGCCCTGGCCCGGGTGCTCCTTCCCAATCTAAACCGGTATAAGCTGGATACGGTGGCCAAGGCGTTAAATGTATCTCTGGAGAACCACCACCGGGCCGTGGACGATGCGGAGGCCACGGCAGGAATTTTCCTGAAATTCGTGGAAATGTTAAAAAAACAGCATGGTATGGAAACCCTGGACGATCTGAACGTCTTTAACCAGGCGGAGGATTCGGCCATCATGAAAATGCCCACCTACCATGTGATCATCCTGGCAAAGAACGACCTGGGCCGGGTGAACCTGTACCGGCTGGTGTCCTGGTCCCATGTGCGGTTCTTTTCCAGACGTCCCAGGATCCCCAAGAGCCTTTTAAACCAGTACAGGGAGGGACTGATCATCGGCTCGGCCTGCGAAGCCGGGGAGCTTTACCAGGCCATCCTGCGGGGAGGCACCGACGCGGAGCTCCAGCGGCTGGTACGGTTTTATGACTATCTGGAGATCCAGCCCCTGGGCAATAACATGTTCATGCTGCGGGATGAAAAGAGCACCGTAAAGACCGTGGAGGATCTGAAGGAGATCAACCGGAAGATCGTGCGCCTGGGGGAGCAGTGCGGAAAGCCTGTGTGCGCCACCTGTGACGTCCATTTCCTGGATCCGGAGGACGAGATCTACCGGCGGATCCTCATGGCCGGCATGGGCTTTAAGGACAGCGACGAGCAGGCCCCCTTATATCTGCGGACCACGGAGGAAATGCTCGCAGAGTTCGATTACCTGGGCAGCGATCTGGCCTATGAGGTGGTGGTCGCCAACACCAGGAAGATCGCCGACATGTGCGAGCCCATCGCCCCGGTGCGGCCGGATAAGTGTCCGCCGGTCATCGAAAATTCCGACGAGACACTGAGGAGCATCTGCTACAACCGTGCCCATGAGATGTACGGGGAAAACCTTCCGAAGATCGTGACCGACCGGCTGGAGCGGGAGCTGACCTCCATTATCTCCAATGGATTTGCCGTCATGTATATCATAGCCCAGAAGCTGGTGTGGAAGTCCAATGAGGACGGATATCTGGTGGGCTCCCGGGGCTCCGTGGGTTCGTCCTTTGTGGCCACCATGTCGGGGATCACGGAGGTAAACCCCTTAAGTCCCCATTATTACTGTACCAACTGCCATTATTACGACTTCGACTCAGAGGAAGTGAAGAAATATTCCGGTATGGCCGGCTGTGATATGCCGGACAAGCTGTGCCCGGTCTGCGGCCATCCCCTGACCAAGGACGGCTTTGACATTCCCTTTGAGACCTTCCTGGGGTTCAAGGGAGACAAGGAGCCGGATATCGACTTAAACTTCTCCGGGGAATACCAGAGCCGCGCCCACGATTATACGGAGGTGATCTTTGGAAAGGGCCAGACCTTCCGGGCAGGGACCATCGGCACCCTGGCGGACAAGACGGCTTTCGGCTATGTGAAGAACTATTTTGAGGAGCATGGGGAGAGGAAGAGAAACTGCGAGATCAACCGGATCGTACAGGGCTGCGTGGGCGTAAGGCGCACCACCGGCCAGCACCCCGGCGGCATCGTGGTCCTTCCCCTGGGAGAGATGATCTATTCCTTTACGCCAGTGCAGCACCCGGCCAACGATATGACCACCAAGACCATCACCACCCACTTTGACTACCACTCCATTGACCACAACCTGTTAAAGCTGGATATCCTGGGCCATGATGATCCCACCATGATCCGTATGCTCCAGGACCTGATCGGCCTGGATCCTGTAAAGGATATCCCCCTGGACTGTAAGGAGGTCATGAGCCTGTTCCAGGACACCTCGGCTCTGGGCATCACGCCCGAGGACATCGGCGGCTGTAAGCTGGGAGCCCTGGGGGTCCCTGAATTCGGAACGGACTTTGCCATGCAGATGCTCCTGGATACAAAGCCCAAATATTTTTCTGACCTGGTGCGGATCGCCGGACTGGCCCACGGAACGGACGTGTGGCTGGGCAACGCCCAGACCCTGATCCAGGAGGGCAAGGCAACGATCCAGACGGCCATCTGCACCCGTGACGATATCATGGTCTATCTGATCCAGCAGGGACTGGAGGAAGGAACGGCCTTTACCATCATGGAATCGGTCCGAAAGGGCAAGGGCTTAAAGCCCGAGTGGGAGGAGGAGATGTCAGCCCACGGGGTGCCCGACTGGTACATATGGTCCTGTAAAAAGATCAAGTACATGTTCCCCAAGGCCCATGCGGCGGCTTACGTGATGATGGCCTGGCGGATCGCTTACTGCAAGGTATTCTATCCGCTGGCTTATTACGCTTCCTTCTTCAGCATCCGCGCCAGCGCGTTTTCCTATGAGATCATGTGTCTGGGACGGGAAAAGCTGGAGAGCCATCTGGCAGATTATAAGAGGCGGTCCGACTCCCTTTCCAAAAAGGAGCAGGATACCTTAAGGGATATGCGGATCGTCCAGGAGATGTACGCCAGGGGCTTTGATTTCCTGCCCATGGATATCTATAAGGCCAGGGCCAGGCATTTCCAGGTCATGGGCAATAAGCTGATGCCCTCCATCAACAGCATCGACGGCCTGGGCGAGAAGGCAGCGGACTCCATCGAGGAGGCGGCCAAAGACGGTCCCTTCCTCTCCAAGGAGGATTTCAGGAACCGGACCAGGGTCAGCAAGACCATCTGCGACTTGATGGGAGAGCTGGGGATCCTTAAGGACCTTCCGGAGACCAACCAGCTTTCCCTGTTCGATTTCTAACGGCTGTCCGCCTGCCGGGAGCTGTGAGAAAAAATTGCGGTCCCTCCTTGACAGAAATATCCAAAAGTGATATTTTATAGATGTACTCGGTACGGGTATAGAAAAGAATCTGATACGGAGGGAATCAATGGAGCAATATACAGTGACCGGCATGAGCTGCGCGGCCTGCAGCGCCAGAGTGGAAAAAGCGGTGTCGAAGGTTCCGGGAGTGGAGTCCTGCTCCGTGAGCCTTCTGACCAATTCCATGGGCGTAGAGGGAAGCGCAGACGCTGCCGATATCATCGCCGCCGTGAAGGAGGCGGGTTATGGGGCCTCGGTAAAGGGAAGCCGCAGCGGAGAGGACGGAGCCGGGAGCGGTCCTGCCGCCGGAGGTTCGGCCTTTGACGAGGACGCCCTGGCGGATCACGAAACTCCGGTATTAAAAAAACGGCTGTTCTCTTCCCTGGGATTCCTGGCCGTCCTCATGTATTTTTCCATGGGACATATGATGTGGGGCTGGCCGGTCCCGGAGTTTTTTGCGGACAATCACGTGGCCATGGGCCTTCTGCAGCTTCTGCTGTCGGCGGCGGTCATGGTGATCAACCAGAAATTTTTTATCAACGGCTTTAAGGGACTCCTGCACCGGGCTCCCAATATGGACACCCTGGTGGCCCTGGGTTCCGCCGCCTCCTTCGGATGGAGCGTCTACGCCCTGTTTGAGATGACGGAGGCCCAGCTAAACGGCGATATGGCCGGGGTCATGACGTATATGCACGAGTTCTACTTTGAGTCGGCGGCCATGATCTTAACTCTCATCACGGTGGGAAAGATGCTGGAGGCCCGGTCCAAAGGAAGGACCACCGATGCCTTAAAGGGCCTCATGAAGCTGGCCCCCAAAACGGCTGTGGTGGAACGGGACGGCGTGGAAACAGAGGTTCCCATTGCCCAGGTGAAAAAGGGCGATATCTTTGTGGTGCGGCCTGGAGAAAACATTCCCGTGGACGGCGTGGTCTTAGAGGGAGAGAGTGCGGTCAATGAAGCGGCCCTGACCGGAGAGAGCATCCCGGCGGATAAGGGCCCTGGAGATATGGTATCTGCGGCCACGGTGAACCAGTCGGGCTTTATCCGCTGTGAGGCGTCCCGGGTAGGAGAGGACACCACCCTTTCCCAGATCATAAAAATGGTCAGCGACGCGGCGGCCACCAAGGCTCCCATTGCCAAGGTAGCGGACCGAGTGTCAGGCGTCTTTGTCCCGGCGGTCATTGCCATTGCGGTCCTTACGGTCATTGGCTGGCTGGCGGCCGGGGAGACCTATGGATTTGCCCTGGCCCGGGGGATCTCGGTGCTGGTGATCAGCTGCCCCTGCGCCCTGGGACTGGCCACGCCGGTGGCTATCATGGTGGGAAACGGACTGGGCGCGAAAAACGGGATCCTGTTTAAAACGGCTGTGTCCCTGGAGGAGACCGGGAAGACAGAGATCGTAGTTCTGGATAAGACCGGCACCATCACCAGCGGGGAGCCCCGGGTCACGGATCTGATCCCAGGGGAGGGGGTCCAGGAAAGGGAGCTCCTTTCCATGGCCTGCGCCCTGGAGAAAAAGAGCGAGCATCCTCTGGCAAAGGCCGTGCTTCTGAAGGCTGAGGAAGAGGGGCTTGTGCCGGGAACGGTGACAGAGTTCAAAGCCCTTCCGGGAAACGGCCTTACGGCCCTGGCAGAAGGAATGCCGGTGTACGGCGGAAATCTCCGGTTTATGGAGACGAAGGTCTCTGTACCGGAGGCAGCCAGAGACCAGGCCCAGGCCCTGGCAGAGAATGGAAAGACCCCGCTCTTCTTCGGTTCAGGAGAGCGTTTCCTGGGGATCATAGCCGTGGCGGACGTCATAAAGGAGGACAGCCCCAGGGCTGTGAAGGAGTTGCAGAACATGGGGATCCGCGTGGTGATGCTGACCGGGGACAATGAACGGACCGCAAGGGCCGTAGGCCGGGAAGCCGGCGTGGACGAGGTCATTGCGGGCGTCCTTCCAGACGGAAAGGAAAGCGCCGTGCGGGCATTAAAGGAGCAGGGCCGGGTGGCCATGGTCGGCGACGGGATCAACGACGCTCCGGCCCTTACACGGGCGGATACGGGCATCGCCATCGGAGCGGGCACCGACATCGCCATCGACGCGGCGGATGTGGTACTGATGAAGAGCCGCCTGTCGGACGTTCCGGCGGCCATCCGCTTAAGCCGGGCGGCCCTGAGGAACATCCATGAAAATCTGTTCTGGGCGTTCTTTTATAATGTGGTGGGCATCCCCCTGGCTATGGGGCTTTTTATCCCGGTTCTGGGCTGGAAGCTGAATCCCATGTTCGGCGCTGCGGCCATGAGCTTATCCAGCTTCTGCGTCGTATCCAATGCACTGAGGCTGAACTTCTTTGATCTGCATCGGGCAGACAGAGACAGGAAGATAAAAGCTGAAAAAAAGAAAAAGGAGAAGAAGATCATGGAAAAGACTTTAAAGATCGAGGGTATGATGTGCGGCCACTGCGAGGCCCGGGTGAAAAAGGCCCTGGAGGCAGTTCCCGGAGTGGAAAGCGCCGCTGTGAGCCATGAGGCGGGCACCGCTGTGGTGACCTTAAAGGAGGACGTGGCTTATGACGTTCTTAAAAAAGCAGTAGAGGATCAGGATTACAAGGTGATTGACTAGTTTTTGAGACAAGGAGAGAGATCGTGGACGAGAATAAGAGCACAGGAATGGAAGAATGTGAGATCAGACACAAGTACAGATCAGCAAAGGAGGAAAAGGACCTTATCAGCCGGCTGAACCGGATCGAGGGACAGGTACGGGGAGTGAAGGCCATGGTCCAGGATGAGCGGTACTGTACCGATATCCTGGTCCAGGTATCTGCGATCCAGTCGGCGTTAAACGGGTTCAGCAGGACCCTGCTGTCCAGCCATGTCAAATCCTGCGTGGTAGAGGAGATCAAAAACGGGGATGCGGATAAGGCCGTGGACGAGCTGTGCGAGACCATCCGGAAAATGCTGTAAAAAAGAATTGTCAGTAATGGTTCCGCCATGCAAAGATCCGCCTGCGTTTTTGTATCATACAGGCATCTGGAAGATGCATGACGGAACTGTTACAATTGTTTGAAAAAAAATGAAAAATATGGTTGACATTTTTTGAGTTTTATATTATACTTACGTCTGTGATCGAGGCGTGGCTCAGTTTGGTAGAGCGCTGCGTTCGGGACGCAGAGGTCGCAAGTTCGAATCTTGTCGCCTCGACTCCAAGGCCTGATGGTCAAGCGGTCAAGACGACGCCCTCTCACGGCGTAAACCCGGGTTCGATTCCCGGTCAGGTCACTTGCTGCTGCAGAGTTGCTGCAGCAGCATTTTTACTAGGTGCTTCCTTGGCTCAGTTGGTAGAGCGACGCATTCGTAATGCGTAGGTCGCCGGTTCGAGTCCGGCAGGGAGCTGTTTAAAGCCTTTGATTTTTCAAGGGCTTTTTTTGTTTGATAGAAAAGGCTGTCCCGGCCGGGACCGGATCCAGAAATTGACCCGGTGCGGGATCTGTGATATGATAACAGAAAACAAAACGAGCCTATGAAATGGGAGGTTATTTTATGAAAGTATTTATCAGTGCGGATATCGAGGGCTGCTGCGGAGTGTTCTCAAACATCGAGACCCATAAGAATGAGGCGGTGTACGCCCCCTTTGCAAAACAGATGACAAAAGAGGTTCTGGCGGTCTGCGAGGCGGCCCATGAGGCTGGAGCCGATGAGATCGTCGTAAAGGACGGCCACGGAGACGCCTCCAACATCGATCCTCTTCAGATGCCGTCCTATGTGACACTGATCCGCGGGAAGAGCGGACATCCCTACAATATGATGTTCGGCCTGGATCCCACCTTTGACGCCGTCCTTTATGTTGGCTATCATGCGGCGGCCGGCTGTCCGGAGTTCGCCGTCAGCCATACCTCTACTGGCAACAGCCTGTATATCACCCTCAACGGAAAGCGCATGAGCGAGTTTATGCTCAACAGCTTCACGGCGGCTTCCTTGGGAGTTCCTGTGGCCTTTATCTCCGGGGACGAGGCGATCTGCGCCGCGGCAAAGGAGCTGGTGCCGGAGATCGCCGCAGTACAGACCAAGCGCGGAGTCGGGAACGCCACCTTCTGCTGCCCGCCGGAAACGGTCATGGAAGCCCTCAGGGAGCAGACGAAGGAGGCGTTGGGAAAGATCGGCCGATGCCATGTGGAGCTTCCGGAAAAATTCGTATACGAGGTGACCTATAAGGACTGGAAAAAGGCGTACCAGATGTCGTTTTTCCCAGGGATGAAGGCAGTGGATCCCTTTACCAACCGTCTGGAGACAGAAAACTGGATGGATGTGGTGACGGCCCATAATTTTGTAGTTTATTAGAAAAGGAGACGGGAGGCTATGGATCCCATCGTAAGCATCATTGTGCCGGTCTATAACGCGGAGGAGACCCTCCGGCGGTGCATCGAGAGCGTTTTAAACCAGGGATTTACGGATTTTGAGCTGCTTCTGGTGGATGACGGCAGTACGGATTCTTCGGCCGGGATCTGCCGGGAATACGAGAACGGGGACCGGAGGGTCCGGGTGATCCACAAAGAGAACACGGGAGTATCGGATACCAGGAATCTGGGGCTTTCAGAGGCCCGGGGAACATTCGTCCAGTTTCTGGACAGCGACGATTGGATCACACCGGACGCCACCAGCCTTATGGTACGGGCAGCCAGGGACAGCGGGGCGGACATGGTGATCGCGGATTTTTACCGGGTCATCGGGGACCGGGTGGCCCATAAGGGGGACATTGAAAAGGACGGGCTTCTGAGTCTGGAGGAATTTGCCGGTTTTATGATGGAGAACCCGGCAGATTTTTATTACGGTGTTCTCTGGAATAAGCTGTTTAAGCGGGAGATCATCGCGCAGCATGGGCTTTCCATGGATAAGACCATAAGCTGGTGCGAGGATTTCATGTTCAATCTGGAGTATCTGCGCCATGTAAAGACCGTGTATGCCCTGCGGGTACCGGTATATTATTATGTGAAGACCAAGGGGTCCCTGGTGAGTCAGGGACTGAGCCTCACAAAGACCATCAAGATGAAGCGCATGGTCTTTGAGTATTACCACGATTTTTATAAATCGGTGCTGACGGAAGAGGACTATGAAAAGAACCGTCTGTATGTGTACCGGTTTCTCCTGGCCGCTGCCGGCGACGGAGCGGTCCCCCTGTCCATTTTTCCAGGGACTGTCCGCCTGGGGGATGAAAGGAGCAGCGTGAACCATGACGCCCTGAGAGGCGACGGGGCTCTGCTGGACGCATACCGGGACCGGAAGCTGCTGGACCATTATGTGGAGCCGGTGGCCATCCGGTACAGCCTGACCCTTCCGGAGATCAGCCTCCTGGTCTACCTCAGCCAGAAGCCGCGGGTGGACACCTTAAAGGAGCTGGCGGATATCACCGGCATGTCCCGGGCCCGCCTGGCCCTTGCGCTTCAGAAGCTGTCCATGAAGGAGTTCATCCAGACCGGGGAGCAGGCGGACGTGGTGCTGCTTGCGGCGGCGGAGCCGGTGCTGGCAGAGCTGGGAACGGCCCGGAAGGACTATGAGATGGCAAAATATGCCGGCTTCAGTGAGGAGGAGATGATCCAGTACGCCTTTCTTTCCAACCGAATCAAGGAAAATATCTGCCGGGTCCTGAAAAAAGAGGACATGCAGGTCACGGCCAGGAAAAAGAAAAAGCCGAAAGCCCCCAGAGTATAGATAAAAACTATATGGCCTGGCCAGGAAATCGGTTAATTCTACTAGACGAAACCCTGCGGGAATGATAGAATAGTTAGGGCTCGAAGGAAGGAGAGATACAGATGCTGGTAGATATGCACTTACATGAATCCACATGCTCCAGCGACAGTAAGATGACGCTGGAGGAGATCGTTGCCACTGCAAGGGAACGGGGGCTGGATGCGGTCTGCATCACGGACCATGACAGCATGGGACTGAAGGAAACAGCGGAGCAGTATTCCAGGGAGACCGGTTTTCCAATCTTTGTGGGAGTGGAATATTTTTCTCTCTGGGGAGATATTACTGCATTCGGCATCGACCGCTTCCCGGACAAACGGATTCCGGCCCAAGATTTCGTGGACCAGGTCAACGCGGCCGGAGGCTTTTGTGTGGCCTGCCATCCCTTCCGAAATAATAACCGCGGCTTTGAGGATCACCTGTGGGAGATCCAGGGCCTTCACGGGGTGGAGGTCTTAAACGGCAGTACGGATATGGAGGCCAACCGGAAGGCGCTTTCCATCTGTAAGGCAAGGAATATGCAGATGGTGGGAGCCAGTGACGCCCACTGGACCAGCCAGCTGGGAAAATACGCCACCATGGTCCCAGGGGAACCGAAAGACCTGGAGGAATTCGTGGCGGCTCTTCATAAGGGCGGCTTAAAGCCGGCTATCTATGAAGAAGGGAAAGGATATCGGATCGTAGATACCTTTTAGGGTTCTGCGCTGATATAAAAAGAAGCACAAAGGAGACAGTATTATGAAAAAGAAACTGATGGCGGCTGGACTTGCCGCAGCCGTGCTGGGCGCATCTCTGACTGGATGCCAGAGCAAGCCTGCTGAGACGACAGCGGCCGAAGCAACGGCAGCCGAGATCACAAAGGCTGAGACAGAGGCCTCCAGCGAGGCTGAGACCACAAAGGCTGAAACAGAAGCGGCAGAAAAGCCCTACGAGGGGACCACGTTAAACGTGATGCTGGCCTACGGCGGCGCAGAGGCTGCGTTTGACGCCTTCACAGAAAAGACCGGGATCAAGGTCGAGTATGTGGAGATCTCCACCGGTAAGGCCCTGGCACAGCTCCAGGCCGAGAACGGGAACACCACCGCAGACATCTGGTTCGGCGGCGGCGTTGACAGCTACATTTCTGCCACAGACTTAGGATATCTGGAGCAGTACGTTTCTCCGGAGGCCGAGGCTATCAATCCGGCATACAGCGATGCAGACGGCTACTGGACAGGCCTTGCCCTGGTTCCGGCTGGTTTCCTGGTAAACAACGATGTTCTGGCAGAGAAGAACCTGGAAGCTCCCAAGACCTGGGAGGATCTGGCAGATCCCAAATATAAAGGGGAGATCATCATGGCTTCCCCGGCGATCTCCGGAACCCAGTATGCGATCTTAAACGGCACCATCCAGGCTTACGGCGAGGAAAAAGGCTGGGAAGTATGGAAGGGCATCAACGAGAATGTGGACTTCTACGCACAGGGCGGCGGCGAGCCAGGTCCCAAATGTGCGGCAGGCGAGTTTGGGATCGCAGTTCTGGCAATGACTGGCGGTACCTTCGCTATGGAAGCTGAGTATCCAGTCACTGCGGTCTATCCGGAGGATATGATCCCGTGGACACCGGCTCCCATCGCCATCTTTAAGAACTCCCAGAACAAGGATGCAGCCAAGGTGTTCGTCGACTACTTCCTTTCCAAAGAGGGACAGGAGGCGCTCCGTGAGGCAGATGCCAGGATCATGGCCCGCGGCGACGTAGCCATTCCGGAAGCCATCGGAACGGTGGACACAGAAAAGCTGATCGATCAGGACGTACTGTTATTCGGAAGCCAGAGAGAAGCGCTTCTGGAGAAATGGGCCGCCATGGTCGGTGAAAAGGATGCGAAATAATACGGCATAAAACCGGGCGGGTGAAATACCCGCCCTTTTCACACCATTGAGAACCTCACGGGAAAGGAAATATCATGAATCCACGTACAGAAAAAAGAAGGCACGGCAGATACGCATGGGCAGAACTGGGAGACAGGCTGATCCTTACCCTGGTGCTGGCCGGGATCGCCCTGTTCATCCTGTATCCGATCGTTTCGGTGGTGGCCACCAGCTTTTTTAAGGACGGCCATTTCACCCTGGAATATTACAGGGAGCTGGCGTCCGGACGGAGCCTTAAGCTGATCCGGAACAGTCTGTGGGTGTCCTCGCTGTCCTCCGTCCTCACCACGGCGGCGGCGTTCTTCATTGCCCTGGCCGCCTACGCAGCCCCGGGAAGGATCCGGCGGTTTTTGAGAAGATCCCTGCTTTTTACCATGATCTCGCCGCCGTTTGTATCGGCGCTGGCATATATCTTTCTTTTTGGAAGGCGGGGGCTGATCACCCACCAGCTTCTGGGCCTCAGCGTTAATCCCTATGGGTGGCACGGCATCGTGATCCTCCAGATGATCGGAAGCATTTCCTTTGCGTCCCTGATGCTGCTTCCGTCCTTTGACCATATGGACCAGAGGCTGGTCCTGGCATCCAGGGATCTGGGCGCTTCGCCGGAAAAGACACTGTTTTCTGTGATCCTTCCGTTGGTAAGGCCGGGGATCCTTTCGGTGCTGTTCACCCTGTTTACCATGAACCTGGCCGATTTTGGAACGCCCATCGTCATTGGAGGGAATTTTAAGGTCCTGGCCACAGAGGCGTACACCCAGGTGATCTCCACAGCCAATCTGGGGCGGGCTTCCGCCATCAGTATCCTGATGGTGCCGGCGGCTGCCGTGGCCTTTTATTTTTATTACCAGAGCCTGAAAAAGAATGAGTCCGCAGGGGGGACGGACCGGAACGCCATGGACGGGGAACCGGCTTATACATTGACGGGAGCAGTGGCCGGAGCCGCCTGGACCGTAACCGGGATGTTTTTCCTGGTGATGGCGCTGAAATACGGAAATATTTTCCTTTCCGCCTTTTCCAACACGGCCTCTGGATCCCTTACCTTTACCCTGGATTATTTTGGGAAGCTTCCCAGGTCCCAGTGGAACTCCTTTGGCCACAGCCTGGTGTACTCTGCTGTGGCAGCCGCTGTATCCGCGTTTTTGGGGATCCTTCTGTCCTACTATACGCACCGGAGAAAGATCGCCGGAATGCGGACAGCAGAATTTTTTGCCCTGCTTCCCTATATCATTCCAGGAACGTTCTTTGGCCTGGGATATGTGGCGGCCTTCAGCCATCCGCCCATGTACATCCGCGGCACATCGGCCATCATCATCCTGAACCTGGTATTCCGCCAGATCTCGCTGACCAACAAATCGGCCAACGCCATGTTTTCGGGAATTGACAGAAAGATCGAAGATGCGGCCAGGGATCTGGGGGCCAGCCGGCTGGAGGTCCTTTTCGGGGTCATCCTGCCTTTGCTTAAGACCACCTTTGCCACTGGCTTTATTTCGATCTTCACATCCTGCATGACGTCGGTGGGAGCCATTATTTTCCTGATCTCGCCGGGAAAAAACGTGGCCAGTGCGGAGCTGTTCCAGTCCATTGAAAACGGCCGGTACGGCGTTGCCTCCGTCCAGGCGGTCCTGATCATCCTTGTTACGGTGGGGATCAACATGGCCTTTATGAGTCTGACAAAACGAAGAGAACGGGGAGGGAAATAAGATGTTTTTACAGCTAAAAGGGCTTAAAAAGATATATGAAGAAGAAAAGGGCTTGAAAAACCTGGATCTGGAGATCGAAGAGGGGTCATTTGTGACGCTGTTAGGTCCCTCCGGCTGCGGAAAGACCACAACCCTGAACCTTCTGGGCGGCTTCATCCAGCCGGATTCCGGCCATATCCTTCTGGAAGGGGAGGACATCACAGGCCTTCCGCCGGAGCGCCGTCCAGTGTCCACGGTCTTCCAGAGCTATGCGCTGTTTCCCCATCTGAACGTGCTGGACAACGTCTGCTACGGACTCCGGTTTTTCAGGGGGATGAAAAAGAAGGAGGCGGCTCCCATTGCAATGGAGGAGTTAAAGACCGTGGGGCTTTCCGGCTACGAAACGGCCAGGATCGGAGAGCTGTCCGGCGGGCAGCAGCAGAGGGTGGCCCTGGCCCGCGCCATGGCCACAGGGCCCAAGATCCTTCTGCTGGACGAGCCCCTTTCCAATCTGGACGCAGGGCTCCGGGTACAGCTGAGAGAGGAGTTGAAGGAACTCCAGAAGAAGCTGGGCATCACCATGGTCTTCGTGACCCATGACCAGGAGGAGGCCCTGAGCCTTTCTGATAAGATCGTGGTCATGGAAAAGGGCGTGGCTGTCCAGACAGGGACTCCCAGGGAGATCTATTTTTCTCCTGTGAGCCGGTATGTGGCGTCCTTTGTGGGAAAGGCCAATTATATAGAGGAGAACGGCCGGGTACAGATCGTAAGGCCGGAGGACGTGTGGATGGAAATGGACCCGTCCGGCGCTTATACGGTCCGGTCGTCCAGCTTCATGGGAGCCCATACGCTTTATGAGCTGGAAAATGGAAGCAATGTGATCAAGGCAGATCTTTTCGGACGGGAAGGAAGTCTTTTCTCTGTCGGCGACCGGGTGCGGGCCGGCTGGGGAAACAGAAAAGACGGGCCCGGAGACTGCCATTTATAAAGGAGGGACCAGTATGAGATTTGCATTTCTGATCATGGGGAAATTTGACAGCAGGGAGGACCAGGCGATGATCCACAATGGAACGGCCCGGATCATCGGCGTTTCAGACCTTGAGGATGCGGCCCGGACTGCAAAAAGACTGGAGGAAGAGGGGATCGACTGCATCGAGCTCTGCGGCGCATTCCGGGAAGAGGGCGCCCGGGCAGTGATCGAAGCCACCGGGAACCGGATCCCGGTGGGATATGTGACCCACCTTCCGGAGCAGGATGACGTATACCGGAAGGCGTTTGCTGGAAAATAAGATCCGGACAGAAAACGGGGATCCCACGCGGGATCCCCGTTATTTTTAAACGGACCGGTTTTATATACTGGCTTCTGATTAACGATTGAAGCCGCCGGCGTTATATTTTTTAATGAGCTGCTGGATCTTGTCTGTGGGTGACAGGGCGCTGCTGATGGATACGTCGTGGTTTAAGGAGTTGATGATGGCGGCGATATATTTGCTCATATCTGCCTCCACATACCATTCACGCTCAAACAGCTCCGGAGCCCGGTAGTTTAAGTTGGTGGTCACCACGCTGTCGATATAGCCCTTTTCATAGAATTCATCGAATTTATCAAAGCCGCTGGTGAAGAGGCCGAAGGTACAGCATACGGCTACCTTGGCAGCCTTTCTTTCCTTTAACTCTTTTGCGGTATCCAGCATGCTTTCACCGGAGGAGATCATGTCGTCGATGATGATCACGGTCTTTCCTTCCACGGAGCTTCCCAGGAATTCGTGGGCCACAATGGGGTTCCTGCCGTTGATGACCTTGGAGTAGTCACGTCTCTTATAGAACATACCCATATCCACACCCAGGTTGTTGGCCAGGTATACGGCACGGTTCATGGCTCCCTCGTCGGGGCTGATGACCATCAGATGGTCCTTGTCGATCTTTAAGGACTGGTCATGCTTGAACAGGGCCTTTACGAACTGGTAGGTGGGCATGAAGTTATCGAAGCCGGACAGGGGGATGGCGTTCTGCACCCGCGGGTCGTGGGCGTCGAAGGTGATGATATTGGAAACGCCCATACTTACCAGCTCCTCTAAGGCCATGGCACAGTCTAAGGATTCCCGGTGGGTACGCTTATGCTGGCGGCTTTCGTAAAGGAACGGCATGATCACGTTGATCCTGTGGGCGGTGGACGCACAGGCGCCGATGATACGCTTCAGATCCTGGTAGTGGTCATCCGGGGACATATGGTTCACATAACCGGACATTTTGTAGGTCAGGGAGTGGTTGGTCACATCCACCATGGCAAACACATCTGTACCGCGCACAGACTCTCTGACGACGCCCTTGCCTTCACCGCTGCCAAAGCGCGGGCAGGCGCAGTCCAGGAGATAAGAGTCCACATCGTAGCCACGGTACTGAAGGTCCTGCTGTCTGCGCATTAACTCCTCCGTATCGTTGCGACGAAAGTTTACAATGTGGTCATTGACCTTTTTCGCAAGGTCCTGACAGCTTTCCAGAGCCGCGATCTTTAACGGCGCGATGGGAAGACGGTCATTGAAAACGTACTGATTCGACATGTCAAAGATTCCTCCGCTTTTACCATTTTTCCCGTCCCAGGGACGGGACATTCTTTCACTCATATCATTTATACCATTATTCGATGATTTTCGTCAATAGCCGCCGGCCTATTTTAGAAAAAAGAACATCATTTCTTTACAAATCTGCGGAAGATTGGTATGATGGAGAAGGCAGATACCGGCTGAGGATACTGCCGGAAGGGGATTGAAATTGAAAAACAGAGGACATAAAATAACGGCGGTGGCCCCGGGCTCCATCGGCGAAGAGCTGGAGCTGGAGCCGGGAGACGTGCTGCTTACCATAGACGGGGAAGAGATCGAGGATATCTTTGATTATGACTATATGACCGACAGCGAGAGCTTCGTCATGACCGTACAGAAAAAAAACGGCGAGGAATGGGAGCTGGAGATCGAAAGCGGCGGAGAGGATCTGGGCCTTACCTTTGAAAACGGCCTTATGAGTGAATACCGCTCCTGCCGGAATAAATGCATCTTCTGCTTCATCGACCAGATGCCGCCGGGAATGCGGGAGACCCTTTATTTTAAAGATGACGATTCCAGGCTTTCCTTCCTCCAGGGAAATTATATCACACTGACCAACATGAGCGACAGGGACATTGACCGGATCATCCGGTTCCACCTGTCCCCCATAAATATCTCGGTCCAGACCATGAACCCGGAGCTCAGATGCAGGATGCTCAATAACCGTTTTGCCGGAGAGGCCTTAAAAAAGATCGACCGCCTTTATGAGGCCGGGACGGAGATGAACGGCCAGATCGTTCTCTGTAAGGGCGTCAACGACGGGGAGGAGCTGCGGTACACCATCGAGCGGCTGGCCGCTTATGCGCCCCATATGCAGAGCGTGTCGGTGGTCCCTGTGGGCCTTTCTAAATTCCGGGACGGCCTGTATCCGCTGGAGCCCTTTACGAAGGAGGACGCCTGCCAGGTCATCGATCTGATCGAAGAGTGGCAGAAAAAGCTGTATGAAAAACATAAGCTCCACTTTATCCATGCCAGCGACGAGTGGTATATTTTAGCAGAAAGGGAGCTTCCGGAGGAAAGCCGCTATGACGGCTATATCCAGCTGGAAAACGGCGTGGGGATGATCCGGCTCCTGTATGAGGAGTTCATGGATGCCCTGGGAGAAAAAGAGGACGATGGGAAGACGGAGGAGCTTTCCATGGCCACGGGCTTCCTGCCGTATCCCTATCTGAAGCGGCTGCTGGACCGGATGGCGGAGGTATACCCGGGAAGAAAGATCCATCTTTATCCCATCCGCAATGACTTTTTTGGAGAGATGATCACCGTGGCAGGCCTTATTACCGGCCAGGATCTGGTGGCCCAGCTTAAGGGAAAGCCCCTGGGGAGCCGCCTGCTGCTTCCGTCGGTGATGTTTAAAAGCGGTGAGGAGGTATTCCTGGACGATATGACCAGGGCCCAGGCGGAAGCCGCTTTACAGATCCCTATAAATATAGTAAAATCAGGCGGATATGATCTGCTCTCAGCCATCCTGGACCGGGAGGCTGCCGAGGAGCAGACCACAGAGCACGGCATGTACGAGCCGTCCATGAAGGACCTGAACCTTTCCGAAGAGGGAGAGGTCCTTTCGTAGAAAAATCATCCATAAAAAGGAGATCAATATGAGCAAACCAATCGTAGCCATTGTTGGCCGCCCCAACGTGGGAAAATCCACGCTGTTCAACGTGCTGGCCGGCAGTGCCATTTCCATTGTAAAAGATACCCCGGGAGTGACCAGGGACAGGATCTACGCAGACTGCACCTGGCTGAGCCACTCCTTTACGCTGATCGACACCGGCGGCATCGAGCCGGATTCCAGCGACATCATCCTGGCCCAGATGCGGGAGCAGGCCCAGATCGCCATTGATACGGCCGATGTGATCATTTTCATCGTGGACGTGCGCCAGGGCCTGGTGGATTCCGATTCCAAGGTGGCGGACATGCTGAGAAAATCCAGAAAGCCTGTGGTGCTGGCGGTCAATAAGGTGGACAGCTTTGAAAAGTTCGGAAACGACGTATATGAATTCTATAACCTGGGCATCGGGGATCCCGTCCCCGTATCCGCAGCCTCCCGGCTTGGCCTGGGAGAGCTTCTGGACGAGGTGACAAAGCATTTCACTCCGGACCAGTACGACGACGAAGAGGACGACCGTCCCAGAGTAGCCATCGTAGGCAAGCCCAATGTGGGCAAGTCCTCCATTATCAATAAGATGCTGGGCGAAAACCGGGTGATCGTTTCTGATATTGCAGGAACCACCAGGGATGCCGTGGACACGGAGGTGATCCATAACGGCACCGAATACGTATTCATCGATACGGCAGGTCTCAGAAGAAAGAGCAAGGTAAAAGAGGATATTGAACGGTACAGCATCATCCGCACGGTAACTGCTGTGGACCGGGCCGACGTGGTGTTAATGGTCATCGATGCCACCCAGGGCGTTACAGAGCAGGACGCCAAGATCGCAGGCATCGCCCATGACCGGGGGAAGGGCATCATCGTGGTGGTCAATAAGTGGGACGCCATCGAAAAAACAGACAAGACCATCTATGAATATACCAATAAGCTCAAGGAGACCCTGGCCTATATGCCTTATGCAGAGTATGTGTTCGTATCAGCTCTCACGGGGCAGCGGATGCAGAAGCTCTTTGACCTGATCGACATGGTCCGGGAGAACCAGACCCTGCGGGTGGCCACCGGTGTCTTAAATGAGATCGTCACCGAGGCTGTGGCCATGCAGCAGCCTCCGTCAGACAAGGGAAAACGGTTAAAGATCTATTATGTGACCCAGGTGTCTGTAAAGCCGCCCACCTTTGTGGTATTTGTCAACGACAAGGAACTGATGCACTTCTCTTATACCAGATATCTGGAAAACAAGATAAGGGAGGCCTTTGGCTTCCGGGGCACATCCTTAAAATTCATCATCCGGGAACGGAAGGAAAAGGAGTAGACCATGGAAAGGATCTTATGTCTTCTGACGGGGTATGTGTTCGGCCTGTTTCAGACCGGATATCTCTATGGAAAAATGCACCATATCGATATCAGACAGTATGGCAGCGGGAATTCCGGCACCACCAATGCGCTGCGGGTCATGGGGAAAAAGGCGGGCCTCCTGGTATTTATGGGAGACTTCCTGAAGACGGTCTTTGCATGCCTGCTGGTGCGGCTGGTGATGAAGGGAGACCCCAGCGTGGACCTGTACGTCCTTTATGCGGGCCTGGGGGTGGTCCTTGGCCACAATTTCCCCTTTTATCTGCATTTTAAAGGCGGAAAGGGGATCGCCTCCATGGCCGGGATCCTGGTGTCCATGGACTGGCGGGTGACCCTGGTGTGCGCCTCCCTTTTCCTGGGGGCGGTGATCCTCACCAGATACGTGTCCCTGGGCTCGATCCTGGTGGTGACTGCTTTCTTTATCCAGATGGTGTTCTTCGGCCTGCGGGGGGACTATGCAGTGGCAGAGGGAGACCGGATGGAATTCTTTGCGGTGGCCGGAGTCCTTATGGTCATGGCCATCTGGCGCCACAGAGCCAATATCAAGAGGCTTCTGAAGGGCACAGAAAACAAATTGTGGGGAAATAAGGAAAAATAACAGGAGGGGAGTTACTTATGGGAAAGATCGGTGTGATCGGTTCCGGTACATGGGGAACCGCCATTGCAGTGCTTTTAAATAATAACGGCCATCAGGTGGACTTATGGTCTGCGATCCCGCAGGAGATCGAGGAGATGCGCTCCACCCACAAGCATAAAAACCTTCCGGAGGTGACGCTTCCGGATTCCATCCGCTATACGGCGGATCTGGAGGAGGCCATGAAGGAAAAGGATATGCTGGTCCTCTCGGTCCCGTCGGTGTTTGTACGGTCCACGGCGCGGCGGATGAAGGAATTCTGCCCCCAGGGCCAGATCATCGTGGATGTGGCCAAGGGAATAGAAGAGGATACCTTAAAGACCATGACGGAGATCATCCAGGAGGAGATCCCCCAGTGTGAGCCGGCGGTCCTTTCGGGCCCCAGCCATGCGGAGGAGGTGAGCCGCGGCCTTCCCACCACCTGCGTGGCAGGCTCCAGGAAGAAAAGGATCGCGGAGGCCGTCCAGTCCGCCTTTATGAGCCCTGTATTCCGGGTGTACACAAGCCCGGACGTCCTTGGCATCGAGGTGGGGGCTGCCTTAAAGAATGTGGTGGCCCTGGCGGCGGGAGCGGCCGACGGTCTGGGGTACGGCGATAATACAAAGGCTGCCCTGATCACCCGCGGCATCGCAGAGATCAGCCGTCTGGGGATGGCCATGGGCGGCAGCTTCCAGACCTTTGCCGGGCTGACAGGCATCGGAGACCTGATCGTGACCTGCGCCAGCATGCACAGCCGGAACCGCCGGGCTGGGATCCTCATTGGTAAGGGCTATACCATGGAGGAGGCCATGAAGGAGGTCCAGATGGTGGTGGAGGGCGTATATTCAGCCAGAGCAGCCCTGGCTCTCTCAAGAAAATACAGCGTTCCCATGCCTATTGTGGAAGCGGTGAACCAGGTGCTGTTTGAAGGAAAATCCGCGAAAGACGCGGTGACCGATCTGATGATGCGGGACAGACGCATCGAGAATACCTCCCTTCCCTGGGAGGAATAGGCTTTTTTCCAGTTCTGTGAAAAACCCCCTTTGCATATACTCTGGTAGTATAAAAAGGGGGTATTTTCATGGACAATTTTCAGGTATACAAAGACATTGAAGCCCGGACGGGCGGAGAGATCTACATCGGCGTGGCCGGACCTGTCCGCACAGGAAAATCCACGTTCATCAAACGGTTTATGGAGCTGATGGTGCTTCCGAAGCTGCCGGAGGGCCATCTGAAGGCCATTGCCCGGGATGAACTGCCCCAGAGCGCCGCTGGAAAGACCATCATGACCACAGAGCCGAAATTCATTCCCAAGGAGGCGGCGGAGATCGCCCTGGAGGATGGGATCACGGCCCGGGTGCGGCTGGTGGACTGTGTGGGCTTTATGGTGGAGGGGGCGGCCGGACATGAGGAGAACGGAGAGGAGCGGCTGGTGAAAACGCCCTGGTATGACCATGAGATCCCCTTTACCCAAGCGGCAGAGATCGGGACCAGGAAGGTGATCCGGGACCATTCCACCATCGGGATCGCAGTGACGACCGACGGCTCCTTCGGAGAGCTGAAGCGGAATGATTATCTGGAGGCGGAAAACGAGACGGTTCGGGAGTTAAAGGAGATCGGGAAGCCCTTTGTCATGCTGCTAAACTCTGCCAGGCCCTATGCGGAGGAGACAAGAGAACTGGCGGAAAAGCTGGAAAAGGACCATGGGGTCACAGTCCTTCCCATGAACTGTGAGCAGCTGAAGCAGGAGGATGTGGAGACTATCCTGGCCACAGTCTTAAAAGAGTTTCCTGTGACGGAGCTCCGCTTCCATATCCCCAGGTGGATGGAGATCCTTCCGGAGGACCATCCCTTAAAGGCCGCGGCCATTGAAAGCGCCAGGGAGATCTTAAAGAAGGCGGACCAGATGAAGGATGTGGGAGGAGAAAACCTGGCTCCGGCGGGAGAGGGGATCCGGGAAATGACCGTCAGCCGGATGGAGATGGCCGACGGGACCGTGGAGATCCAGGTGAAAACAGAGGAATCGTGTTATTTTAAGGTCATCAGTGAATTTTCCGGAGTCCCTGTCCGGGATGAATATGAGCTGTTCCATACCATGGCCAGGCTTTCGTCCATGGAGAGTGAGTATGAGAAGGTAAAAAACGCCTTAAGCCAGGTGCGGGCCAGGGGCTACGGCATCGTCATGCCCCATAGATCGGAGATCGTCTTAGAGGAACCGGAGCTGATCCGCCATGGCAATAAATACGGCATCAAGATCCATGCCCAGGCCCCGTCCATCAATCTGATCAAGGCCCACATCGAGACGGAGATCGCTCCCATTGTGGGGAGCGAGGAGCAGGCCAGGGATCTGATCGCCTACATAAAGAAAAGCGCCCAGAAGGAGGACGGGGTATGGGAGACCAGCATATTCGGGAAATCCGTGGAGCAGATCGTGGAGGACGGCATGGAGGCCAAGATCTCCCAGATGACTGAGGACTGCCAGGCAAAACTCCAGGATACCCTTCAGAAAATTATCAATGACAGCAATGGAGGAATGATTTGCATTATTATCTGAAAAGTGATATAATTATGTAACTATTTAAAAGCGGTCATTGACCGGCACCACACAAACGACAGGAGGGGTTCTATGAAATTGACATTCATTGGCGCCAACCACGAAGTGACGGGGAGCTGCCACTGCCTGGAGGCATGTGGAAAAAAGATCCTGGTCGATTATGGAATGGAGCAGGGGGGAAATGTTTATGAAAATGCAGAACTTCCGTTTGCGATCCCGGATGTGGATTATATCTTGATCACCCACGCCCACATCGATCATACGGGACTTCTGCCGCTGCTCTATGCAGAGGGCTTCCGGGGACAGATCTTTGCCACCCAGGCCACCTGCGACCTGTGCAACATTATGTTAAAGGACAGCGCCCATATCCAGGAAATGGAGGCGGAATGGAAGAACCGGAAGGCCAGGCGTGCCGGTAAGCCGGAGGTGGAGCCTCTCTACACCATAAACGACGCCGAAGGCGTTCTGACCCATTTTGTCCCCTGCCATTACGGAGATGTGCTGACCCTCACCGACGGCCTCAGGATCCGCTTCACCGATGTGGGCCACCTTCTGGGGTCTGCCTCCATCGAGGTATGGATGGAGGAAGAGGGGGTGGAGAAGAAGATCGTGTTCTCCGGCGACATTGGAAACAAGAATAAGCCGCTGATCAAAAACCCCAGCTATATTGACGAAGCGGATTATGTGGTCATGGAGTGTACCTACGGCGACCGGACCCATGACCGGACCCATGAGCACATCGAAGAGCTGGCCCAGATCCTCCAGGAGACCCTGGACCGGGGCGGCAACCTGGTGATCCCGGCCTTTGCCGTGGGCCGTACCCAGGAGATCCTGTATTTCATGAGAAAGATCAAGGAAGAAAAGCTCATAAAGGGCCATGATGATTTTGAGGTCTACGTGGACAGTCCGCTGGCGGTGGAGGCCACCCAGGTGTTTACAAAAAACATCATGGAATGCTACGATGAAGAGGCCATGGATCTGGTGAACCGGGGGATCAACCCCATCGGCTTCCCAGGCCTTAAGCTTTCCATCACCAGCGAGGATTCCAAAAACATCAACTTTGATATGACGCCAAAGGTGATCATCTCCGCGGCGGGCATGTGCGACGCCGGCCGTATCCGCCACCACTTAAAGCATAACCTGTGGCGGCCCGAATGTACCATCCTCTTTGCCGGCTACCAGGCTGTGGGGACCCTGGGGCGGAGCCTCCTGGAGGGAGCCCAGGTGGTGAAGCTGTTCGGCGAGACCATCGATGTGGAGGCTCATATCGAAAAGCTGGACGGCATTTCCGGCCATGCAGATATGAACGGGCTGATCACATGGGTATCGGCCTTTAAGGAAAAGCCGTCCCAGGTATTCCTGGTCCATGGCGACGACGATGTGTGCACCAGCTTTGCCGGTCTTCTCCACACAGACTATGGGTTTGAAGCAGCGGCTCCGTTTTCCGGCTCTGTTTACGACCTGGCCGCAGGTGCATGGCTTAAGCAGACTGTGGGCGTTCCCCTCCGCAGGGAGACGGAACGGCAGAAGGAGAACCGGACCATCTTTGAGCTTCTTGTGGCCGCAGGCGAGCGCCTGATGCGGGTGATCCGGAAGAACCGGGAATGCGCCAATAAAGACATAAAGAAATTTACAGCAGACGTCAATGCCCTCTGCGATAAGTGGGATCTGTAAAGGGCTGGCGGAAGGAAAGGATCATTCATGAAAGTAACGTTATACACAGATGGCGCGGCCCGCGGAAACCCCGACGGGCCGGGCGGCTACGGAGCTGTCCTCCAGTTTGTGGACAAGGAGGGCACACTCCATGAAAAAGAGCTGTACGCCGGATATGTGAAGACCACCAACAACCGGATGGAGCTGATGGCAGCCATTGCAGGGCTGGAGGCCTTAAACCGGCCCTGTGAGGTGGAGCTTTATTCCGATTCCCGGTATCTGGTGGACGCTTTCAACCAGAAGTGGATCGACGGCTGGGTGAAGCATGGCTGGAACCGGCCCAAAAGCGGACCGGTGAAGAATTCGGACCTCTGGAAGAGGCTTTTAAAGGCCATGGAGCCCCATGTGGTCACTTTTTTCTGGGTCAAGGGCCACGACGGCCATCCGGAGAATGAAAGGTGCGACCGGCTGGCCACGGCAGCGGCCGACGGAAGCGGCCTCCTGACGGATACGGGGCTGGAAGTTTAGTCTGAACGAACTGGCAGTGACGCCGGACCTGTGGAAAAAGTTACGATAATCTTACAAAATATTACTAATTTGCGATTTGTGTTCACAAGTGGTTCCGTTTGTGTTATCTTTATTTCATAAAGCAGACCAGAGATCGAAGGTCATACCGAATGGAGTTTGATATATGAACAGACGGAATGGAATGTGGCTCACAGTCCTGTGCATCCTGGCCGCCGGGATCTTTACCACCAGCGTCACCAGCAGCTTTGTGAGGGAGAGCACAGAGGCCGCCATGGCGGTCGTGACGGGAACCGAGGCCCGTGGGGCACAGATACCTGTGCCCAGGGAAGCATCTGTACCGGAAGCTTCCCTAAAGGCTCTGATGGACCAGGCAGACGCAGGTGCCCGGGGAAAGGGGGAAAAAGCCCCCCAGGCAGCCGGAGGGAAGGGGCCGGGGAATCTGGCTCCGGGATCCCGGACGGCTCTGGCTGTCCCGGAGACAGCCGCTAAAGAGGCGGAACAGGAAGGAGCGGCTGAAGCCGGGTCCCAGGCGGACGCAGAAGCGGATGCCGCTGTGGAAGAAACGGTGAAATCCCCTCTGGATCCGGCGGCGCCTGCGGAGGCAGTGGAGGCCTCCGGCCAGGAAGCCATGGAGGCGAAGGCCGTATTTACAAAGGATGAGCTGGACGCCCGCCTGGAGAAGGCCAGGGAGCTGTCCTGGCAGTACCAGGGCAGCGTTAAGGAAGAAAACGCCATTTCCGCCTATGCGGCGGCAGAGCAGCTCTGGACCCTGTGGGACCAGGAACTGAACCTGGTATACGGCTCCATCCGGGCCCGCATGACTGAAAAAGAAGCGGAGGCGCTGCGGATCGCAGAGCTGGAATGGATGAAGGAAAGGGACCAGGCAGCCGCCAGGGCTGCGGAAGACTCCCCGGTCCCCCAGAACCAGACCCTGGAGTCCAGAAGGGCCATGGCGGAGGAAACGCGGGTCCGGTGCTACGAACTGATGGAAGAATATGAAGAGATCCTGGAGCGGACACCGGATGGGGCGGCTTCAGAATAAAAACCGGGGAGGTTAAAGCCCCGGTTTTTATTATTTAAATTTTCTTCTTGCATATCTGTGGATTTAAGATTATGATATATCGTATATCAATGTGCCATTTATCAAAGCACAGGCGTCTGAATCTGAAAGACAGCCGGAAAAGGAGGAGTCTATGACCGCATTATTCGCTGCTTTTATAGAAACCGCAGGAAAGTTCCTGATCCTTGGGGCCGCCGCTTTCTTTGGCGTTGTCTGCGGAAAAAAATTCAGAGACAGAAGAAATAAACAGTAACCAGGAGGCAAAAGACCATGCAGAAATATGGTGTGAATGAACTGAGGAGAATGTTCCTTGAATTTTTCGAGAGCAAGGACCATCTGGCAATGAAGAGCTTCTCCCTCGTTCCGCATAATGATAACAGCTTACTTCTTATAAACGCCGGTATGGCTCCCTTAAAGCCCTATTTTACCGGCCAGGAGATCCCGCCCAGGCGCAGGGTATGTACCTGCCAGAAGTGTATCCGTACAGGCGATATCGAGAATATCGGAAAGACCGCCCGCCACGGCACCTTCTTTGAGATGCTGGGAAACTTTTCCTTTGGAGATTATTTTAAGACCGAATCCCTTCACTGGTCCTGGGAGTTTCTGACCCAGGTGGTGGGCCTGGATCCCGACCGGCTCTATCCGTCCATCTACCTGGACGATGAAGAGGCCTTTAAGATCTGGAACGAGGAGATCGGAGTCCCCGCAGAAAGGATCTTCCGCTTTGGAAGAGAGGATAACTTCTGGGAGCACGGCGCAGGCCCCTGCGGCCCCTGTTCCGAGATCTATTATGACCGGGGAGAAAAGTATGGCTGCGGAAAGCCGGATTGTACCGTAGGCTGCGAATGCGACCGCTATATCGAGGTATGGAACAACGTGTTCTCCCAGTTTGAGAACGACGGCCACGGAAATTATACGGAGCTGGCCCAGAAGAACATCGACACCGGCATGGGCTTAGAGCGTCTGGCCGTTGTGGTCCAGGATGTAGATTCCCTGTTCACCATCGACACCAACAAAGCGCTTTTAGACCGGGTATGCCAGCTGGCCGGAAAAGAATACCAGAAGGACTATGAAACAGACGTTTCCCTGCGGATCGTGACCGACCATATCAAATCCTGTACCTTTATGATCTCTGACGGCATCATGCCATCCAACGAGGGCCGCGGCTATGTGCTCCGCCGGCTTTTGCGCCGGGCTGCCCGCCATGGAAGAAAGATGGGGATCGAAGGAAAGTTCTTAGCCAACCTCTCCGATACAGTGATCGCCTTATCCAAAGACGGATATCCGGAGCTGGAGGAGAAGAAGGTGATGATCTTTAAGGTCCTTACAGAGGAAGAGGACAAGTTCAATAAGACCATCGACCAGGGCCTTGCCATCCTTTCCGATATGGAAGAGGAGATGAAGAAGGGCGGCTCGGATACCCTTTCCGGCGCAGACGCCTTCAAGCTTTACGATACCTACGGCTTCCCGCTGGATCTTACAAAGGAGATCCTGGAGGAGAAGTCCTTCCAGGTGGATGAGGAGGGCTTTGCCGCCTGCATGAAGGAGCAGAAGGAAAAGGCCAGAAAGGCCAGAAAGGCTACCAACTATATGGGCGCAGACGTGACCGTTTACCAGTCCATCGACCCGGCAGTCACCACAAAATTCGTGGGCTATGACCGTCTGGTCCATGATTCAGCCATTACAGTGCTGACCACAGAGGGCGAGATCGTGGAAGCCCTTACGGACGGCCAGAGGGGAACCATCCTGGTGGAGGAGACCCCGTTCTACGGCACCATGGGCGGCCAGCAGGCCGATACCGGCGTGATCGTATCAGAAAACGGCGAATTTACCGTGGAGGACACGATCCATCTCCAGGGCGGAAAGGTAGGCCATGTGGGCGTAATGACAAAGGGAATGTTCAAGACCGGCGACACCGTGACCTTAAAGGTGGATGAAGAAAACCGCGCCTTAACGGCCAGAAACCACAGTGCCACCCACTTACTCCATAAGGCGCTCCGGACCGTTCTCGGGGACCATGTGGAGCAGGCTGGCTCTTTAGTGACCAGAGACCGTCTCCGCTTTGACTTTACCCATTTCTCCGCCATGACTCCCGAGGAGATCAGACGGGTGGAGGAGATCGTAAATAAAGAGATCCATGCAGGACTTTCTGTTGTGACTGACGAAATGAGCCTGGAGGACGCGAAAAAGACAGGCGCCATGGCCCTGTTCGGCGAGAAGTACGGAGAGACGGTCCGCGTAGTAAGGATGGGCGATTTCTCCACAGAGCTCTGCGGCGGGACCCATGTGGCCAACACCTCCTCCATCAGCTCCTTTAAGATCCTGTCCGAGGCAGGGATCGCAGCCGGAGTAAGAAGGATCGAGGCGCTGACCTCCGATGGACTCATGGCCTATTATGCCGAAACAGAAAAGGAGCTCCATGAGGCGGCAGCAGCAGCTAAGACGACTCCGGATGCCCTGACTGCAAAGATCGAGGCCATGTTAGAGGAGATCAAGGCCCTCCATTCGGAAAATGAGAAGCTTAAGAGCAAGCTTGCCAAGGAGGCCATGGGCGATGTGATGGACCAGGTGCAGGAAGTAAAGGGCGTGAAGGTCCTGGCTGTCCGCGCCGACGGCGTTGATATGAACGGCTTAAGGAACCTGGGCGACCAGTTAAAGGAAAAGCTGGGCGAGGGCGTCATCGTCATCGCTTCCGTCCTGGATGGCAAAGTGAACCTGATGGCGACAGCCACGGACGGAGCCCAGAAGGCAGGAGCCCATGCCGGAAACCTCATCAAGGCTATTGCAGGTCTGGTGGGCGGAGGAGGCGGCGGCCGTCCCAATATGGCCCAGGCCGGCGGTAAGAACCCCGCAGGCGTGGACGAGGCCCTGGCAAAGGTGGCCGAAACGGTGGAATCCCAGGTAAGATAACCCGGCATCAGCCAGTTTTTTACAAATTTTTCATAATTCCAAAAAAATCTATTGACGAATGTGTAATTTATGATATAATCATACCAGTGCTAAAAAATACCCAAACAGTTGTATTATGCACAATTACACAACTGGAGGGAGGTTAGG
>Kit_p2__coassemble_301_pt1 | contig 114147 bp, 99 predicted proteins | sample Kit_p2__metabat2_high_PE_005 | metagenome-assembled genome bin Kit_p2 | reverse complement strand
CAGAAAGGCTGTTTAGAAGGTTTCGGAAGTTCAGTATGTGGTTTTGAAGGCATAGAGAGGAAGATCAGAACGATGGTTCTGATCTTTTTGTTTTATAGAAAATTATTTTATGGAAAACGATAGAACTGCGGATCTGGGGAAGCTATGTTTAAATGCAGGAACGAATCTGGATATTGCGGGAAGAATATGAATAGAAATGAAAATGGGATGCCGTAAAGGGCACAAGGGATAAAGAAAGAATCCCAGGCCTGCTTTTACAGCATCCCCGTTTATTTATTATGGGATCTTAGGATCCGTTTAGCCGATCTGCGGAAGGCTTGCCACAGCCATGGACTGGCCAACACGACGGAAGTATTCATCCGGCAGTTTTAACTGGAACTTATCGGCGATCTCCGGATACTCGTCCTTCAGAATGCGGTCACAGGTTTCCATCAGGATGTCTCCGCCCTTACCGCTCATTACACGGCCTAACAGGAGCACATAGCGGAATCCATAGGTCTGGTAGTAATAAGCCAGAGTATGGCCCAGATAGCAGCCGATGGACTCATAAACCTTTGCTGCCCTGGGATCGTCTTCAGCCATCAGCTTCTGGACAGCTTTCAGCTTTTCAGCCGGAGATGCAGACTCATCCAGTTGGATTCCAGCTCTGGGAGCCAGTTTGATCACGCCGTCTTGGGAGAAGTATTTCACGCCGCAGCCGATATCACCGGCCCATTCATCGATCATGGCGTTGGGGTTCGCATCCACCGGAACGAACGCAAGCTCATTGAGCCAGCCTGTAATGCGGCCTTCCTCGTCTACATAGCCTACTGCCTCGCTGGTGCCCATGGCAATACCCAGGACATTGTTGTCCTTTAAGCTCATGGTTCCGGCCAGGGCGGAAACATCCCCGTCGTTGGCTACGGCATAGGGGATATCACCGAAGGTATCCTTTACGGCACGGATATAGATATCCTTTACCTTGGACTCATAAAGGTCCTTGGGAACGCTGAGGAACAGGGATGCGCTCATGGTACGGTTATTGATGAAGATCCCGGCAGAGGAGATACCCACTGCATCCACCCGCGGCATATGCTCTGCGGCAGATTTGAAGGCAGCCACGATCCCATCATAGTGATACTGGGGATCCTCGGTAACCTTCGGGAACCATACGACTTCCTCAGAGAATACAGTCTCTCCGTCGATCACTGCTGAAACCTTACGGTCGGATCCGCCGGCGTCAAAGCCGATGCGGCAGCCTTCCAGGTGTCCTCCCATGGCAATAGGGGCATTTTGGGTCTCAGGAACCTGTTCTGTGAACACGATCTCAAATTCATGCTCATAGATATGGGACATGAAATCCCAGTCGAATTCACGGGCTCCGCCTTTGCAGTAAACGCTGCTTAAGTAGTCATAAAGATCTTTATCATTTACATAAACACGGAAGCCGCCCTGGAGCCAGATCATGGTCTTTACCAGGCGGTCAATGTAATAATGGTTCGCCTGGGTCATTTCCGCTTCTTCATGGATCCTTGTATGGCAGGCAGCCATCTGGCCGTCAGCCCTTTCCACTGCGATGGATACGGGCTTTGTGGCGTCTTTCAGAAACGCTTCATTGAATTTAAAAAGGGGAGTGAACTCCGGATCCAGTTCCGGGATATTTTTTAAATTTACAGAAACTCCGTAACAATTCATAAGATAGAACCCTCCTAAACTACATAATTTCCGACTATGATATAATTATAACATAATGGGGCGTGCTTGTCACTGGCTTCATCAGAAAATGTGAGGTTCAGAATTGTTATGAAAGTGCCGGCCTGTTTCTGATGACACAGGGGTAAAAATGTGATACAATCCTTTATGAAAAACATCCTGTATAGGGATGGAGTATGTATAAGGAAAGGAGACTGAAAAATTATGAGAATATACCGTGAAAAGGACTACGATGCCATGAGCCGTCGTGCTGCGAACATTATTTCTGCCGAGGTGATCCGTCGTCCGGACTGCGTTCTGGGCCTGGCAACCGGTTCTACACCCATTGGAACATACAAACAGCTTGCAGCATGGAACCAGAGAGGGGATTTCAGCTTTAAGGAAGTACACTCCGTGAACCTGGATGAGTATAAGGGACTTTCCGGAGACCACGACCAGAGCTACCGCTATTTCATGCAGAAAAATCTGTTTGACCATATTGATATCCTCCCGGAGAATACATATGTGCCCAGCGGTCTGGCAGAGGATCCGGAGGAGGAGTGCAGAAGGTATGATGAGCTGGTAAAATCCTTTGGATATGCAGATCTTCAGCTTCTGGGACTTGGCAGAAACGGCCATATCGGATTCAATGAGCCCTCCGATCATTTTGTAAAGGAAACCCATGTGGTGAATCTGACAGAGAGCACCATCGAAGCCAACGCCCGGTTTTTCGCCAGCGCTGACGATGTGCCGAAGCAGGCCCTGACCATGGGCATCGGCTGCATTATGGCTGCCCGCCGTATTCTTCTGATCGCCAGCGGTGCAGATAAGGCTGACGCGATCTATAAGACTGTATGCGGCCCCATCACACCGGAGTGTCCGGCTTCGATCCTCCAGCTCCATCCGGATGTTGTCCTGGTATGTGACGAGGCGGCTCTCTCCAAACTGGAGGGAACGGGGGTAGAAATATGCGGATAACCGGCGGAAGCGTGTTCGACCTGGAACATGGTTTTTGTGAAAAGGATCTTTGCACAGACGGCTCTGTATTTGCGGGGACCAGCAGCGACGGGGAAATTGTGGATGCCTCCGGCTGCTATGTGATCCCGGGGCTGGTGGACGTTCATTTCCATGGATGCGTCGGTGAGGATTTCAGCGATGCGACTCCGGAGGGACTCCAGGCCATGGCAGATTATGAGCTGTCTGAGGGCGTGGCGTATATCTGCCCGGCAGGAATGACCCTGGGCGAGGACCAGCTTTCCCTGATCTGTAAAAATGCCGCAGCCCATAAGGAGAAAAACAATGGCGGTGCAGAGCTGGTGGGTGTCCATCTGGAAGGCCCGTTCCTTTCCAGCGCAAAAAAGGGAGCCCAGAACAGCGACTTCCTGCATGATCCCGATGTGCCCATGTTAAAAAGACTCCAGGCAGACGCCAGAGGTCTTGTGAAGCTGGTGACTCTGGCTCCGGAACAGCCGGGCTCCATGGAATTCATCCAGGCTGCGGCTGAGGAAGGGATCCATGTTTCCATTGGCCATACAGTTGCCGATTACGAAACCGCCAGCGCAGCCTTTGCGGCGGGAGCAGATCATGCCACTCATCTTTATAACGGCATGCCGTCCCTTCACCACCGGGAGCCGGCAGTCATTGGAGCGGCCTTTGATAATAAGAAGGTCATGCCCGAGATCATCTGCGACGGGATCCATGTCCACGGCAGCGTGATCCGTGCCACCTTCGCCATGTTCGGAGCAGAACGCATGATCCTGATCTCCGATTCCCTGCGGGCCACAGGAATGCCCGACGGCGAATATCCCTTCGGCGGACAGATGATCGAAGTCCATGGAAACCGTGCAACGCTTCTGGGCCATCCGGAGACGCTGGCAGGTTCTGTGACCAGCCTTATGGGATGTCTCCGCCAGGCTGTGAAGTTTGGGATCCCGGTGGCGGATGCGGTGCGTGCGGCTTCTTATAACCCGGCCAGATCCATTGGAATGGAGAACCGGATCGGAAGCCTGACAGAGGGAAAGGAAGCTACGTTTGTCCTGCTGGATAAGGAAACGCTTGAAACAAAGAGGATCGTATTCAAGGGAAAGACGGTAAGCCAGGCGTAAAAAGCCCGTAAAAACAGACTGGCTGAGGCCTGTAAAAAACTCTGGAAAATTACAGGAAAATATAATTGACAGGCAGACGGATTTGTGATATTGTTACAGTAATTCCGATGCATTATTGAACTCACATGCAATTTTGTAAGTCATTTGCACGTTAAATGAATTACAGATGCATGTGAGTTTTCTTGAATAAAGGCCGACAGAAATGTAAGGGGATTTATTGAGGGCAGTGCGGAAAATTTTATTTATGGAGGTACCAAAATGAACAACGGTACAGTTAAGTGGTTCAATTCTGAGAAAGGCTACGGATTTATTTCCAACGACAACGGCGGCGACGATGTATTCGTTCACTTCTCCGCTATCGTAGGCGAGGGCTTCAAGACTCTGGAAGAGGGTCAGAAAGTTACCTTCGATACCGAGCAGGATCCGAAGAACAGCAAGAAGCTGCGCGCTGTAAACGTAGTTAAGTGCTAATTTACCAATGAGAAAAGGCCGCTCTGTCAGGAAACTGACGGACGGCTTTTTTAGTGGAACAAATGCGTTCCCACAGGCGGAAAGAGAGAACTGTTCCAGGGGCTTGACATTTCTATATAGTTAAGCTATAATAATTATTATAGCTAAAATAAATGAAAAATGGGGGTAGATAATGGAACTGAGAAAGGCACTGGATTCTTTTTATTACAGCACCGCCTTATGCGATCTGCGCCTGATGAACCGGCAGTTCATCGACGAAAATATTACCTACAACAGTCTTCTGTACCTGGAGCTGATCTACGCTATGGACGGACGGCTGACAGCGTCCAAGATCGCGGAGATGCTGTGCGTATCAAAACCAGCAGTAACGCTAAAGATCAATGAGCTGATCCGCCAGGGGCTGGTGGTCAAAACGCCGGATCCCAAAGACCGGCGTCAGAATCTGTTGTCCATCAATGAGGAGGCAGTTCCCAACTACAAAATATATAAAAAGCAGGATAGCCTGGCGGTAAAGAAGATCGCAGAAATGTTTTCAGAGGAAGATATTGAAAAGTTCTGCCAGATGCTGAATGTGTTGTCCGACGTGAATTTTTCGGTCCTCGGGTAATGAGGGCGGGCCGTCGTGTCGGAAAGGACCAGGCCAGACGGATCACGGCGGACAGAGATCGTTGTAAAGAAAGGATATTATGGTTTCAAAGAAAAAAATTAAGTTAGACAGAAGAAAAATAGCACTGTGTATGATCGGCAGCAGTATCATGGCGTTTGGCCTTTATAACGTCCATTCGCTTTCCGGCGTTACGGAGGGCGGGATCCTGGGAATGACACTGCTGTTAAATTATTGGCTGGATCTTTCTCCCGCCATTACCGGTTTTATTATGAATGCGGCCTGCTATCTAGTGGGCTGGAAGCTTCTGGGCTGGTCGTTTATTCTTTATTCCACCATTGCCGGGTTTACGTTCTCCGCTTCCTATGCGGTGTTCGAGCAGTTCCCGAGACTCTGGCCGGGATTAGCGGATATGCCGCTGACGGCAGCCATCGTGGGAGCGCTGTTCATCGGTATCGGCGCGGGACTCTGCGTGAGGGCCGGCGGAGCCCCCAGCGGCGACGACGCCCTGGCCATGAGTATCTGCCGTGTTACAAAGAGCGATATCAGGATCCCGTACCTGGCCAGCGACCTGCTGGTGCTGGCGCTGTCCTTATCCTATCTGGATCTGAAGCGCATCGCCGTATCCCTTTTAACGGTGGTGCTGTCGGGCCAGCTGATCGGATTCGTTCAGAATGCGCGGGTGCCCCAGGCGGAGGGATAAAGCAGGCAGAGAGAACCACGGCCTGGATATTTTCCCCCAGTACCCAGAACTTTTCAAGTTTGTGGGTGCTGGGGGATTTTTTTCGTCTGACATCCAAGATCTCTGTCTTTTCTTGATTTTTACCAAAAAAATCCGGGAAATCTGGGCATGGGAGAAAAAAGATGCTTTCATATCCATATCTACACTGGCAGCCCCATCCCATAACCGGCGCAGATCCCGATGACGGCTGACAGGCAGATCAGAAGGATCGGATGGACTTTTTTGAAGGCCAGTACGGTCATCAGAAGGAAGATGGCCAGGGAGATGTAAAAGCTCATGCTGCCCAGGACGCCTGTGGAGAAGCTCTGGGGGAAGAAAACGGTCTTTCCAACGGAGAGGACGGCAGTGCCGATGAGGCCGATGACAGCGGGCTTTAGACCGGCCATGCAGCCGCTTACGATCCGGCTGTTCCGGAAGGCCTCAAAGCACCGGGCCACCAAAAGGATGATCAGGAAGGACGGGAGGACCACGCCTAGGGTAGCAAAGATCCCTCCGGGGATCCCGGCCAGCTCCGTTCCCACATAGGTGGAAATATTTACAGCAAAGGGACCGGGGGTGCTTTCGCTGACCGCCACGAAGTTCACAAGGTCAGCGGAGGCCATCCAGCCATGGGATTCCACCTCGGCCTGGATCAGGGGCAGCATGGCGTAGCCGCCGCCGAAGGTGAACGCGCCGATCTTAAAAAATGTCCAGAAAAGCTCCAGATAGATCATGATTCAACCCTCCTTAAGGAAATGGTGGATGCAAGAAAGCCTGCGGCGGCACAGAGGATCAGCACCAGAAGCACGTTGACGTCCAGGATGGCCGCCAGGATGAAGGAACCGGCCGCAATGGCATAGGAAACCGGATTCTTCGGACACTGGCGGTACATGGACCACAGGGCCTTCAGGATCAGGGCCAGGACTCCGGCGCGGATCCCGAAGAAGGCGTACTGGACCACCTTCATGGACTGGAATTCCCGGAGCACAAAGGCGATGGCTGTGATGACCAGGAAGGACGGGAGGACGACGCCCAGGGTGGCGCAGAGGGCTCCGGTGAAGCCGCAGACCCGGTAGCCCACAAAGGTGGCCGAGTTGACGGCAATGGGGCCGGGAGTAGATTCCGCTATGGCAACGATCTCCAGGATATCCTTGTCAGAGATCCAGCCGTGTTTTTCCACTGTTTCCTTCTGGATCAGCGGGATCATGGCGTAGCCGCCGCCGAAGGTGAATGCGCCGATCCTTAGGAAGGTCAGGAATATTTCCAGAAGAGTTTTGTTTCGATTCTCCATACATATCTCCTTTTCGTTGTGTTCCCTATTGTTATAACGGTTTTCTTGACATAAATCAATATATATATTAAAATAAAATATATAAATATTTATTTATGAAAGGAAGAACCAGTATGACGGTCCGCCATATGTACATTTTTAAGACCGTGTGTGAATGCCAGAGCATTACTGCGGCTGCCGGGAAGCTGAATATGACCCAGCCGGCAGTCAGTGTTGCCATAAAGGAGCTGGAAAGCTTTTACCAGGTGAAGCTGTTTGAGCGTATGAACCGCACCATCTATCTGACGGAGGCGGGAAATACCCTAAGGGAATATGCGGATTCTATCCTGGATCAGTTTGAGGAAGCGGAGGCGGTGCTGCGGGACGGAAGCTCCATGGCCAGATGCCGTATGGGAGTCAATGTATCAGTGGGAGAAACGTTTCTTCCAGGGATGCTGAAGCTTTTGGAAGAAAAAATACCTGGGATCCATATGGAGGTGCTGGTGGGGAACACCGTGACCATTGAAGAGAAGCTGAATGAGAATGAGATCGATTTTGCGGTGGTGGATGGGCTGAAGGACCAGACCAGGCGGGTGATCCAGCCCTTATTCCGGGGGGAGATGGCAGCGGTCTGCGCCCCCTCCTACGGCCCCCATGGGCCGGTGACTGTGAAGGAGCTGGCGGGGTACCGGCTGCTCCTGCGGGAAAAGGGAAGCGGGAACCGGGTCTGCATTGACGCCATGTTTGAGTCCCACGGATGCAGCGCCAGGCCGGTGGTGGACAGCATCAGCGATCTGAGTCTTTTAAAGCTGGCGGAGGAGGGCTTCGGCATTACGATCCTCCCCAGGGAGCTGGCGGCGGAACAGCTCGCCGCTGGGCGGCTTAAGGAGGTGAAGCTGACGGACGACACTCTGGAACGTCAGTATTTTATTGCATATAATAAGAAGAAATACCTGACTGGACGGATGAAAGAGGTACTCCAGGTATTGAAGCTGTAAAAATGGCTCCGGGCTCAGGTCCGGGGCTTTATTCTGTTATAAGAAAGAACGTCCTATGATATAAAAACACTCCGCGGGTCTGTGTGCCTGCACATATTTTCTTTCCCAGGCGGCATACTAATCCCAAAGCATATGAATTTTTCAAAAAGCGAGGTTGTATGGGATGGAAATGACACTGCGGTGGTATGGGACAGGGTTTGATACGGTTACTTTAAAGGAGATCCGCCAGATCCCCGGCGTGACCGGGGTCATCACAACGCTTTACGATACGAAGCCAGGAGAAGTATGGAGCCGGCAGCGGATCCGGGCGCTGAAACAGGAGGTGGAGGCCGCCGGGCTCCATATTTCCGGGATCGAGAGCGTCAATGTCCATGACGCCATTAAAACAGGGGCGGCAGACAGGGATGTGTATATCGGCCGCTATATAGAGACACTGGAAAACCTGGGCCAGGAGGACATTCATCTGGTGTGCTACAACTTTATGCCAGTGTTTGACTGGACCAGGACGGAGCTGGCCCGGCTGCGCCCTGATGGGTCTACGGTGTTAGCCTATACCCAGGAGGCGGTGGACCGGCTGGACCCGGAGACCATGTTTTCCTCCATTGCCGGGGATATGAACGGCACGGTCCTGCCGGGCTGGGAGCCGGAGCGCATGGCCCGGGTAAAGGAGCTGTTTGCCATGTACCGGGGCGTGAATGAGGAACGGCTGTTTGAAAATCTTCGGTATTTTCTGGAGCAGATCATGCCCGTATGCCGGAAATATGACATCCGGATGGCCATTCATCCCGACGACCCTGCCTGGAGCGTGTTCGGGCTGCCGCGGATCATGACCAATAAAGAAAACGTGCTCCGGATCATGGACATGGTGGACGATCCCCATAATGGCGTGGCCTTCTGTACCGGCTCCTTCGGCACCAGCCGCGTCAACGATCTGCCGGACATGATCCGTGCCCTGAAGGGCAGGATCCATTTTGCCCATGTGCGGAACCTTAAGTTCAATTCCACCACGGATTTTGAGGAGGCGGCCCATCTGTCCTCAGACGGCAGCTTTGATATGTACCAGATCATGAAGGCCCTTTATGACACCGGCTTTTCCGGTCCCATACGGCCGGACCACGGGCGGATGATCTGGGGAGAGGAGGCCATGCCCGGGTACGGGCTTTATGACAGGGCCCTGGGAGCGGCTTATTTAAACGGCCTTTGGGAGGCCATCGAAAAGGAGGTGCAGGTACATGGAGTTAAATGAGGCAGGCTTAAGGAAACGGACATGGTGGACGGAGCGCGGATATAAGCTGCCGGAGTTTGACCGGGAGGCTGTCCGGGAGGCCACCGGGCGGGGACCGGTCTGGGTCCATTTTGGTGCCGGAAATATTTTCCGGGCATTTCCGGCCAGGGCAGTCCAGGAGCTTTTGGACCAGGGAATCATGGACCGGGGGCTTGTGGCCGCCGAGGGCTACGATACGGAGATCCTGGAAAGGGTGAACCGGCCCCACGATGAATATTCGGTCCTGGTCACCTTAAAGGCCGACGGAACGGTGGAGAAGACGGTGGTGGGAAGCGTCCTGGCCTCTTACGGCCTGGACGGATTAAAGGAGATCTTTACCATGGACTCGCTGCAGATCGCGTCCTTTACCATCACAGAAAAGGGATATGGCGTTTCCGGAGCAGAGGAGGACTTTAAAAACGGGCCGGACCGGGCCAAAACCTATATGGGACAGGTGGCGGGGCTTTTGTACCGGCGGTTCCTTGCGGGGAGAAAGCCCATCGCCATGGTCAGCATGGACAACTGCTCCCACAACGGGGACCGGCTTCTGGAGTCCATGGAGACGTTTGCTGGAAAATGGTGTGAAAACGGGCTGGCAGACCGGGGCTTCCTGGAGTATGTGACCGACCGGAGCCAGGTGGCTTTTCCGTGGACCATGATCGATAAGATCACCCCCAGACCAGGGCAGGATGTGCTTAAGATCCTGGAGGAGGACGGATTAACGGGCATGGAGCCTGTGGTGACGGCGAAAAACACGTATGCGGCTCCCTTTGTAAACGCAGAGGAATGTGAGTATCTGGTGATCGAGGACGATTTTCCCAATGGACGTCCGGAGCTGGAAAAGGCTGGTTTTTTATTCACAGACCGGGAAACTGTGGAAAAAGCAGAGAAAATGAAGGTATGTACCTGTCTGAACCCGCTTCACACAGCGCTGGCGGTATTCGGCTGTCTCCTGGGGTATAAGAAGATCTCCGAGGAGATGAAGGACGGGGATCTGGTCTCCCTTTTAAGGCGGATCGGGTATGAGGAGGGACTGCCGGCTGTCACAGATCCGGGGATCCTGGATCCCAGGGAATTTCTGGATATAGTGCTTACGGTCCGGTTTCCCAACCCGTTCCTGCCGGATTCTCCCCAGCGTATCGCCACAGATACGTCCCAGAAGCTTTCTGTGCGGTTTGGGGAGACCATAAAGGCGTATCTGGCGTATCCGGATCTGGATATGGACCGGCTCCGGGGGATCCCTCTGGTGCTGGCCGGATGGCTCCGGTACCGGATGGCCGTGGATGATGATGGCCGGCCCATGAAGCTGAGCCCGGATCCCATGGCGGAAAGGCTGGGACGGCAGCTGGAACGGATACAGCTGGGAGGCTGTCTTCAGATGGAGCATATCCGGGGATCGGAGCATGTTCTCCGGCCAGAAGGTGTGCCGGGACCAGAGATCAGGGAAGCCCTCCGGCCGGTCCTGTCGGATGCGGCGATCTTTGGAGTGGATCTTTTTAAGGCCGGACTGGCAGACCGGGTGACAGAGTATTTCACGGAAATGGCAGAGGGGCCGGGCATGGTCAGAAGGACTCTGCACGCCCTGGGGAAAGAGGAGAAGTGAGACCATGAAGCCGTTTATGGATGAAGAATTTCTTTTGGATACGGACGCGGCCAGGAGGCTGTATCATACGTATGCTGAGCCCATGCCCATCGCCGATTACCACTGTCACATAGATGCCAGGGAGATCTTTGAGGACCGGAGATTTGAAAATCTCACCCAGGCGTGGCTGGGCGGGGATCATTATAAGTGGAGGCTGATGCGGGCCGGCGGGGCGCCGGAGGAGCTGGTCACCGGAAACGGAAGCGACTGGGAAAAATTCCAGAAATGGGCCGGGGTCCTGGAACTGGCGGCGGGCAGTCCGCTGTATCATTGGAGCCATCTGGAGCTGAGGCGGTATTTCGGGTACGGCGGAGTCCTCAATGAAAGGACAGCAGAAGAGGTCTGGGAGCTGACCCGGGAGAAGCTTAAGGAGCCGTCCATGGGAGCCAGGGGGCTGATCCGCCAGTCGGGAGTGAAGGTTTTATGTACCACCGACGATCCGGCCGATCCTCTGGAATGGCACCGGAGGCTGGCAGAGGATCCGGGCTTTCCTGTACAGGTCCTTCCGGCTTGGAGACCGGATCGGGCCATGAGCCTGGAAAGAACCGATTATCCGGCGTATCTGGAACGGCTGGAAGCCGCCAGCGGACGAAAGATCCATGATTTTTCGTCTCTCCTGGACGCCCTGAGAGTACGCATGGACTTTTTTGCTTCCATGGGCTGTGTGACTGCAGATCACGGCCTTCCGTATGTCCCTTATGCGGAGGCGTCCCGGAAAGAGGTGGAAACGATCTTTTCCTGGCGGCTTGCGGGCCGGATGCCGGAAAAGAGGGAGCTGGCGGCGTTCCGGACGGCATTTCTGGCTGTGATGGGACGGGAATACCATAAAAGGGGCTGGGTGATGCAGCTGCATTTCGGCGTGAAAAGAGACAACAGCAGCCGTCTGTATGCGGGCCTTGGGCCGGATGCCGGCGCAGACTGTATCTTAAGCCCTCTGCGGTCCGGGCCGCTGGCGGATTATCTGAACGCCCTGGACCGGACCGGGGAGCTGCCAAAGACCATTCTTTATTCCCTGAATCCGGCGGATAATGCGGTCATCGGCGCTCTCATTGGCTGCTTTCAGGGAGACGGTATTCTGGGGAAGGTACAGCAGGGAAGCGCCTGGTGGTTCAATGACCACAAGGATGGCATGGAGGCGCAGTTAAAGAGTCTGGCAAGCCTGGGCCTTCTGGGGAGCTTTGTCGGAATGCTGACGGATTCCAGGAGCCTTTTATCCTATCCCCGCCATGAATATTTCCGGCGGATCCTCTGCGGTATCCTGGGACGCTGGGTGGAGAACGGGGAGTATCCGGCGGATTGGGAGGCCCTTTCCCGGATCGTCCGGGGGATCTCTTATGAAAATGCGGTGCGGTATTTTGGGTTTTCTGTACCGGGAGCGGAGGCAGTGCAGCTATGAAAAAAGAGAAGTCTGCAAAAAGGAGACTTACGGCGGGCGCGGTCCTGGCAGCCGGGCTTCTGGCACTTTTAAGCGGCTGCGGGTCCCGAACCGATTCTCGCCGGATCGTCCGCATCGGCCACAACCAGTCGGTGAACCATCCGACCCATCTGGCGCTGACTGCCTTCCAGGAAATGATCGGAGAAAGGCTGGGGGACCGGTTCCGGGTGGAGGTGTACCCCAGCGAGCTCCTGGGCTCCCAGACGGATATGGTACAGCTGACCCAGACCGGGGCCATGGACTTCTGTGTGGCCAGCAACGCCATTCTGGAGACCTTCAGCAAGGACTATGAGCTTTTTAATCTTCCTTACCTGTTCCAGAGCACAGAGGCGTACCATGGGGCCATGGAGGACGAGGCAGTGACGGGGCCTGTTTTTTCAGCCACCAGACAGGCGGGCTTTACAGCGGTGGCCTGGCTGGATGCGGGAACGAGAAATTTTTATACAGTAAAAAAGCCTGTGGAACGGCCGGAGGATCTGCGGGGGCTTAAGATCCGGGTCCAGCAGTCCCCCACCAATATTGAAATGATGCGGCTTCTGGGCGGGTCGGCGACGCCCATGGGCTTCGGGGACGTTTATACGGCCCTTCAGTCCGGCGTCATCGACGGGGCGGAAAATAATGAGATGGCCCTGACGGACAATGGCCACGGGGACGTATGCCGGTATTACTCCTATGACATGCACCAGATGGTCCCAGATCTTCTGATCGGGAACTATGGGTTCCTGGAGAGCCTGACAGAAGAGGAAAGAGCCGTATTTGAGGAGGGCTTTGAGGAGCTGGAGCGGGTGCAGCAGGAGGAGTGGGGGAAGGCCGTGGAGGCGGCCAGGGAGAAGGCGGAAAAGGAGCAGAAGGTGACCTTTCTCTATCCGGACCGGGAACCGTTCGCAGCGGCGGTGCTGCCGCTCCATGAGATGGTCCTTGAAAGAAATCCCGCCCTCCGGCCTTTATATGAGAGGATCCGGAAATACAATGAAATGTATACGTCCGGCCAATAGGAGGAAATCATGGAGAAGATGAGAAACGTTCTGGACCACACCCTGGAGATCCTTTCCGGCGTCAGCTTCCTGGCTATGGTGGTCCTTACCTGCTGGCAGGTATTTACCAGGTATCTTTTAAAAAATCCGTCGTCCTGGTCCGAGGAGCTGGTGTCCTATATGTTCGGGTGGATGGCCCTTTTTGGGGCGTCCCTGGTGACTGGTGAAAGAGGGCACATGAATATCCCGCTGCTGACGGAACGGCTGGGGCCGGGGTTGAAAAATGGACTGGCTGTTTTCTCTGAGACAGTGGCTCTTCTTTTTTCTGTGGTCATTCTTTTTTATGGAGGGATGAAGATCACAGACCTGGCCATGGGACAAATGACTTCATCCCTGGGGCTTCCTGTGGGCTTCTTTTATGCGGTCCTTCCAGTGAGCGGCGTACTTTGTGTGGTGTATACAGGATTGAATCTCTGGGAGATCCTGAAAACAGGAAGGGAGGGCTGACCCATGGCATGGAACGCACTTTGGACGATCTTAGGCGTGATGCTGGTTTTTCTGGCGCTGGGGGTGCCTATTTCCTATTCCATTGGGATTTCTTCCCTGGCGGCCATTCTGGCGACGGTCTCCGCGGATGCGGCGGTGGTGACGGCGGCCCAGAGGATCTTTGTGGGAATGAGCCGGTTCAGCCTTACGGCCATTCCGTTTTTCATCCTGGCTGGGAACCTTATGAACCAGGGAGGGATCGCCGGACGGCTGGTGGACCTTGTGCTGGCAGTCCTTGGAAGACTTCCCGGTTCTCTTCTGGTGGCAAATGTGGGGGCCAACGCCTTGTTCGGGGCTATTTCCGGGTCTGCGTCGGCTGCCGCTGCCGCCGTGGGAAGCATGGTGCGGGACGGAGAAGAGGAGCAGGGCTATGATCCGGCTCTCTGTGCGGCATCCAACGGGGCGTCTGCGCCGTCGGGGCTTCTGATCCCGCCGTCCAACGCTCTGATCACATATTCTCTGGCGGCCGGAGGCGTTTCTGTGTCGGCTTTGTTCCTGGCGGGCTATGTGCCCGGTCTTCTGTGGGCCGCCTGCTGTATTGCCGTGGCGGTGGCGGCAGCGGGGAGAAAGGGATACAGGGGAGCCGCCGGGAAGTATGACTGGAAGAATCTGGGAAAGGCCGCTCTGCGGGCCATTCCCCCTCTCACCCTTATCGTGGTGGTCATCGGAGGCATCATAGCCGGGATCTTCACAGCCACAGAAGGGGCAGCCATTGCTGTATTATACGCCCTGATCCTGGGGATCTGCTACGGGAATATCACGGTCCGTTCGTTCTGGCGCATCGTCATCGACAGCGCCAGGATGAGCGGTATGGTGGTGTTTCTCATCGGAGTGTCCAATATCCTGGGCTGGGTCATGGCCTTCACACAGATCCCCCAGGCAGTTTCCGCCGCTCTTCTGGGATTTACATCCAGTCCGGCGGCCCTGCTCCTTATTATGAACGCCGTTCTTCTGCTGGCGGGCACCTTCATGGATGTGACCCCGGCCATTCTTATTTTTACTCCGCTGTTTCTCCCGGTGGTGGAGGCCTTTGGTATGCATCCGGTCCAGTCCGGCCTGATCCTGGTCTACAATCTCTGTATTGGAAATATCACGCCTCCGGTGGGGAATACCCTGTTTGTCGCCATAAAGGTGGGAAAGACCTCACTGTCTGAGGTCATGCCCTATATGCTCTGGTACTATGGGGCCATTCTGTCGGGACTTCTCCTGGTGACGTTTGTGCCGGCTGTCTCCCTGGGCCTGCCCTGGCTGACCGGCGTATTAAAATAGAAGAAAAACGCAGGGGGAACCAGCGGCGCGTTATAAAAACGTAAGAAAATAGAACTGGAGTTCGACGGGCGGAGATGGTATAATGTCTGTAAAACAGAAATTATATCATCGCGCATCTGGTTTCTGCGTTTACCGCAGAAATCCAGGCGCTTAAATCTCCTGGAGGGGTACCATGTCCGGAGGACGGAGGACATGGTATAATGTCTGCAAAGCAGGCATTATACCATCGCGCATCTGGTTTCTGCGTTTACCGCAGAAATCCAGGCGCTTAAATCTCCCGGAGGGGTACCATGTCCGGAGGACATGGTATAATGGGAACATGATAGGATCACTGGAAGGGGGATACGTGATTGTATACCATAAAAGTTCGGATGCGGAAGCTGGGGAAAAAGAACCAGGGAGCCGTGGAGCCTGTGGAGTTTCTTCTGGAATCCAGACCGGAAACTGTGAAGGAGCTGGTGGAAGGACTGGTATGTCTGGGAGTGCGCCAGTATAACGAGAGGAAGGATACGGGACAGATCGTTCCCTGGCTGACCAGTGAGACGATCCAGGAGCAGGCTGTGACGGGAAAGATCTCCTTCGGCCTCAGAGGAGGGAACGATGCGGATGCGGACCAGGCGGTGGAGAATGCGGTCCAGTGTTTTGAAGACGGGATCTACCGGATCTTTGCCGATGACGAGGAACTGACGGAGCTGGGGCAGGCGCTCCCGTGGCACGATGGACTTGTATTTACCTTTGTACGGTTGACGATGCTGACCGGATGGTAAAGGGAGGGAATGTATGGGAGGATTTACCTACGAAACGAGAAAGAAGCTGACGGAGCAGCGGATCCTGGAGGCGAAGGCGGCAGGAAAGGATCTGACCGGAATGGAGAAGAAGCTGCTTCCGGATCCATATTACTCTGTAAAGACCGAGCCTCTCCAGTGGATGACCAGTCTTCTGGAAAACGGGGAAGCCGGGACATTAAGCGAGATTTACAAGAGGGAGCTGCCGGGCCTGGTAAGGGTCTGCGTCCCGGAGGGCCAGGAAGAGGAGTTTTATTATGCCCTGGACCAGATGAACCAGTTCCAGATGACGGCCGGATGGTACAGAAGGAGCCTGCGGACAAAAGAATATATTCCCTTTGTCCGGCAGAGCGTGAGTCTTTTATGGGCGTATTCCCAGCTGAAATTTTATAAGGCCAGTCTGGCAGAGATCCTGACAGGGAAGACGGATCCGGAGATCTATGACCATGCCAGGACGGAAAGCTGGCCCTATGCCGGGATACTGGCGGCCCAGATCGACCTGGGAAGGGAGGAGACGGTCCGTGCAGTCCGGGAGATCCTGTACGGAGAAAATAATACGGCAATGCTGAGCCGCGAAATGATCCGCGGCATCGTCATGAGCAGAGATACCGGGCTTTATAAGGTGCTGGGGGATTTTCTTCTGGCGGCCAGGCTCCAGGAGGGGGCTCGGCAGGCGGTCTGTGAGACCATGGATGCCGGCCGTCCGGAGGCATTCCTTTCCCTGTTCCAGGTGATCGAGGATCATGACCTGATCCGTTTTTCCTCTGTAAAGCGGGCGGTGGGCACCTGGATCGGGATCTTTGATGAGAACAGTGCAGACCGGATCAGCAATAAGCTTCTGCATCTGATGGGAAAGTGCCTGCGGGAGCCGGAGTTCTGTGAGGAGCAGCTCCGCTCAAATGATTCGGTGGCCATCAGCTGCGCCCTCTGGGCCAAAGGCTTTTACGACGCCGGAGCCGGAGTAGAGGCAGTGCTGGAGCTGATAAAGAACGGAACGAAAAACCAGAAGCTGACTGCCTCCTATTTTAACCGCTCCCTGCAGGATCAGAGACTCAGCGCCCGGGCGGCCAGAGAGGTATTTCTTACATATCCGGAGGACCTGGAGCTGATGGCGTGCTATCTTCCGGGGTTTATGGGAAGTCTGTATTCCATCATGTCGGACCTGGTCTGGGGAAAGCGGACAGGATGGTTTTCTGTGGAGCGGGAGGAGGCCTCCGAGCCGGAAAAGCTTCCGGTGACTGCGTATGGACTGTTTGAGAACGAAGAAGAGGCCAGGAAGATCTACGGGATCTTTAAGAATGCCATGGAACGCATCCCAAAAAAGGGCCTGGACCTGGATCCGTGCATCTTTCCCTGGTACCGGGTGACCATGAGCCGGTCCGACCTGGCAGCGCGTATGTGTGTGATCGCCTGGATGCTCCAGGATGAAACGTATCTGGACGAGGCGGCGGCTCTGGTCCCGGTGGTGGGCCAGGGCCAGGTATACGGGGCCAGCCGTGCCATGACCGCCCGGCTGCTTTTATACAGACCAGAGAGCCGCGCCAGGAGAGATATCCTGTTTGAGCTTCTCCATAACCCGGAGGAATATACGGTGTCCTCAGCCTTCTGTCTGGCAAAGGCCCTGGAGGATCTGGACGACAGGGATTACCGGAAGCTGGAAGCGAATCTGAAATATAAAAAGGGCCGCACGGAGACCCTTTCCCTGCTGCGCCGCCAGAGTCCGGAAAGGCTCCGGGAATGTGTGGCCAGGCTCCTGGGAGAAAAATCCGAGGAGTGCCATATGGGGGCCCTGGATCTGGCTCTGGGTATGAAGAAGGATGCTCCGGAGGCGTTTGAAGCCCTGCGTCCGGCCCTTGCGGCCTTCCAGAACCCCACGGGAAGGGAGCAGGTGCTCCTGGCCCAGCTGATCGGAAAGGACGGGGATGGAGAAGATATCCTGAAAAAACCAGGCTATGGCTTTTATGATACGAAAAAGGAGTTTGTCCTTCCGGAAATAAAGACGGATATCAAAAAGGCACCGGAGCTGTTTTCATATGGGGAAAAGGAATGCATCCGGGTGCTCAAGGCTTTAAACAGCCTTGTGGAAGCCAATCAGTTTAAGGAGTATACGACAGTCTGGGGAGAGGAAAAGACCCTGGGAGCAGAGCTTGGAAGATGCCGGTGGAGGAATGCGGAGGATCCTGAAATGGGGCCGTTGGACGAGTATCCCTTCCGGGAAATGTGGGAGGAGTTTTACAGAAAAGAGATCCGGTCCACAAAGCTTCTGACGGAGCTGTACCTGTATCAGGCCTGCCGCCAGCGGAAGGGAGATTACCGGAAAAATACGGAGCTTTACAAAAAGGTGTTTGGAAAGGGGCTTTTAAAGAAGCCGCCGTTTACGGAGTTGGTGGAAGGCCTCCGGTTCGGAGCCCAGGCAAGAACGGTCATCGACTGCCTGTTTTTCCAATATGTGCCCCGGGAAGAGCTGGTATCGTCGGCGCTGCCCGCTGTCGGAAAGCTGGTTTCCGTTTTAAATGATGAAAATGAGAGCTATGAGGTACAGGAAAGCCGTTGGAACGGTGACGTGGAACGTGTCTGGAAGCGTTCGGCCGATCTTCCGGTCTTTGCAGAGCTGATCTCCTGGCTGGGGATGGCCGGAGAAGAGGACTGGGGAACCGCATTTGCCCTGCGGTTCCAGCTAAAGGTCCGGTATGATAAGAGAAGTGGTGAACGGGCTTTGGCCGGATACCAGAGCAGGAAAAATTCCTTCCTGGAGCTTTCGGACCTGGTCCAGTGCTATGTAAGGGGGATCTGGGACAAGGATCTGTTTTATAAGGCAGTGTTTGAATTCCTGGGGATCGGAAGCCTGCTCTCTCCCATCAGCCTCGTGGAACAGAAAGGCGCGGTGGCAGGACGGGACGCCAGGCCCGGGGATCTGGACCGGTTTTTTGGCCGGGGAAAAATAAGACCAGAGGACGGGAAATACCGTTTTGATACCATTGGAGAGGAAATGCCGGAAATGACCCTGGCCCATATGCTTTATAAAGAGATCGTCCCGGCAGTGCTCCAGGTGGAGCTAAAGCGGGGAGAACAGGAGACTCCCTTTTCCAGCTCCATAGGAAGTATCCGTGTGGTTTACGGGATCCCAGTGCTGGTGCAGATCTTAACGGCCCTGGGGAAGGATACGCTGGAGCGGAGCCAGTATTCTTATTATTCGGGCGGGTCCAGCCGCCGTTCTGTCTTAAGCCATCTTCTGAAGGTCTGCCGCCCGGCACCGGAAGAAACGGCAGCAGATCTGGGCCGCGCGCTCCAGGGGACCGACATCACGAAAAAGCGTCTTGTGGAGATGGCCATGTATGCAGAGCAGTGGATCCCCATGGTGGAGGAATATTTAAATCTTCCGGGCTTTAAGAGCGGCTGCTATTATTTTATGGCCCATACCAGTGAATGGATGGATGAGTACGCCAGATCTGTGATCGCCAGATATACGCCCTTATCTCCGGAAGAGCTGCGCGACGGAGCCTTTGATATCCACTGGTTTTTTGAGGCGTATGAAAAGCTGGGCGAGGAGAATTTTAAGCTGCTTTACGATGCGGCCAAATATTCCTCCTCCGGAACGGCCCATGGCCGTGCCAGAAAGTATGCGGATGCAGCCCTGGGAAATACCAGGTATGAGGCTCTGGTCCAGGAGATCCGGGAGAAAAGAAATAAGGATCTGCTGATGAGCCTGGGGCTCCTGCCGCTTCCCCAGGACCGGGCAGAGAAGGATAAGGTCCTTTTTGAACGCTACCGCTTTATCCAGGAGTTTAAAAAGGAAAGCCGCCGGTTTGGCGCCCAGAGGCGGGCCAGCGAAGGCAGGGCGGCAGAGCTGGCTCTGCGGAATTTAAGCGCCAACGCCGGATTTTCGGATGTGACCCGTCTGGTGCTGCGTATGGAGGCCCATCTTGCAGGGGAATCCAGGGCGTTGTTTGAAGGAGACGTGCTGGAGGATGGAACAAAGATCCGCCTTTTTGTGGATGAGGACGGGAAGAGCTCCATTGTCTGCGAAAAGGGAGGAAAGACATTAAAGTCTGTGCCCTCCAGATTTAAAAAGAATGAGACAGTCCTGCGGTATCAGGAGGTCCATAAGCAACTGAAGGACCAGTACAGCCGCACCAGGCAGATGATGGAGCAGGCCATGGAGGACCGGACGGTCTTTGAAGCCTGGGAGCTTCTGGAGCTTCAGAGCAATCCGGTGGCAGGCCCCATTGTGACGCCTCTGGTACTTCTGAGAGCGGACCAGGCGGACAGGGAACCTGGGCTTTCCGGGGAGCAGCAGGAGGCGGCGCTGGGACTTCTGACCAGAGAAGGCCTGGTGGACTGGACAGGAACCATTGCCCAGGTCCAGGAGGACACAGGATTTCTCATTGCCCATCCCTGGGATCTTTACGAGAAGGGCTGCTGGCACCAGTACCAGAGGCTGTTATTTGAAAAACAGATCCGCCAGCCCTTTAAGCAGGTGTTCCGGGAGCTGTATGTGAAGCTGGAGGAGGAACTGGAAAAGACAGAATCAGCCATGTTTGCGGGAAATCAGATCCAGCCGAAGAAAACGGCGGGGACCCTGCGGACCAGACGCTGGGTGGCCGATTATGAGGACGGTCTTCAGAAGGTCTATTACAGAGAAAATATCGTGGCCCGGATCTATGCCATGGCCGATTGGTTTTCTCCCAGCGATATTGAGGCTCCGACACTGGAAGCCGTGGTATTTTATGACAGAAAGAGCATGAAGCCTCTGAGGATACGGGAGATTCCCGACGTCATATACAGTGAGGTGATGCGGGATGTGGATCTGGCTGTCAGCACCGCCCATGCGGGAGGCGTGGATCCGGAGACCAGCCGGTCCACGGTGGAGATGCGCAGCGCCATCATCCAGTGCAGCCTGGAACTGTTCAAGCTGAAAAATGTCCGTCTGGAAAAGACCCATGCGTTCATTGACGGAAAGCTGGGGCAGTATACGGTCCATCTGGGCAGCGGAGTCGTCCACCAGATGGGAAATGCCATGGTATTTGTGGTGCCCGTCCACTCCCAGCACCGGGGACGGATCTTCCTTCCCTTTGTGGACGACGATCCGAAGACGGCGGAGATCCTGTCAAAGATCCTGCTGTTTGCAGAAGATGACCGGATCAAGGATCCCGGGATCCTGTCCCAGATCCGCTGACCGGAAGGCAGCTTCTGGCTGTCCTGTTCGTATTTTTCCTGGAAATTTTGCCCCCGCTGTTTACAGTGGGGGCGTTTTTATAGTAAAATAAACGGGAAATACGAAGAAAAAGGAGAATGTATGGGCAGAAACAGGATATATATACGTGCAGAAAAATTTGGTCTTCTGGCGCTGATCCCGCTGTATTTTATTGTGGTGGGACTGATGATCCAGCCTCTTTCGGACATCATCCCCGGACTCTGGCGGATCATAAAAGAGCCGGATTTCCTGATCACCGATTATTTCCTCGTCGGGGGGATCGGAGCGGCGTTCATCAACGCGGGCCTTCTTACCCTGGCCGCCATCGGAACCATCTATTTCCTGGGAATGGAGATGGATGGCCATACGATCACATCCAGCTGTCTGATGTTCGGTTTTTCCTTGTTTGGAAAGAATCTGATGAATATATGGGCGATCCTTCTGGGAGTATATCTGTATTCCAAATACCATAAGACCCATATGTCCAGATATATTTACATCGGATTTTACGGTACCAGTCTGTCCCCGATCATTACCCAGATCATGTATATCACAGAGCTTCCATACCTGGCCAGGCTGCCATTAAGCATCCTGGTGGGGATCGCCATCGGCTTTGTGCTGCCGCCTCTGGCTACCCATGTCCACTATGCCCATAAGGGCTATTCTCTTTATAATGTAGGCTTTGCCTCCGGTATCATCGCCACAGTGGTGGTTTCGGTGATGAAATCCTTTGGAGTAACGACGGAATCCCGGCTCATCTGGTCCACGGGAAACAACCGGTTCTTTCTCTTTGTGCTCTGCGGCCTGTTCCTGTCCATGATGGGAGGAGCCCTGGTCCTTGGGGGAAAAGAGGTATTTGCCGCCTATGGCCGGATCCTGAAGACCACGGGAATTTCCGGCACCGATTATCTGAAAAGCGAGGGCGGGCCGGCGACCACCTTCAATATGGGGCTGTGCGGCCTGTTCGCCACCCTGTTCGTGGCGGCCGTGGGAGGAGATCTGAACGGCCCCACCATTGGCGGGATCTTTACCATCGTGGGCTTCTGCTCCACGGGAAAGCATCTGAGAAATATTGCCCCCATTATGTTTGGAGTGGTCCTGGGCGGTTTCACCAAGCACTGGCATGTGAACCAGCCGTCTCCTCTGCTGGCGCTTTTATTCTCCACGACCCTGGCTCCCGTAGCCGGGGAATTTGGCTGGATCGTGGGGATCCTGGCCGGCTTCCTCCACTCATCGGTGGCTTTAAATGTGGGCATCGTCTACGGAGGAATGAACCTGTATAACAACGGCTTTGCCGGAGGGATCGTGGCGATCTTTATGGTTCCGGTGATCCATTCCATTGAGGACCGGAGAGCCAGGGCCCGGGGTGAGATCTCCCTGTAAAATGTTTTAGAAAGAGAGTATGCGTATTATGAAAAAATATCTGGCATGGATCCCGGCGCTGGTGATCATGACGGCTATTTTCTGGTTTTCGGCCCAGCCGGCGGACGTGTCCACGGAAATGAGCGACAGCGTTACCAGAGCGCTTTTGTGGACGGCGGAGGCTGTGGGGCTTACGGACCAGCTTTCGCTTGAGCGGGTCCATGAGCTGTGCGGCCTCTTGGCCACACCGGTAAGGAAGGCTGCCCATATCACAGAGTTTGCGGTGCTCCATCTGACCGTTTTATTTGCCCTGTTCCAGTGGGAGCTTCCCTGGAAGAAATGGCTGAAGGCCGCCCTGGCGGTGACCGTGGCTTATGCTTGTACCGATGAACTTCACCAGCTCCTTGTACCGGGCCGGGCGGGAATGGTCACAGACGTTCTGATCGACAGTACGGGAGCGGCCCTTATTACGGGGCTTTTATGGATCGTCGGAAGACGGCGGGAAGGAACGCCTGGGGAAGACGGAACGGTCTGGGCGGCAGGGAGGCCGGAGGACAGGAGCCGCCGGTTCCCGGGGCCGGACAGCCGCGTAAAGCAGATGGTCCAGGGAGCGGCCATCGCCGCGGTCTATGTGGTCCTGACCATGGCCTTCCGCCCCATCAGCTTCGGGCCGGTCCAGTTCCGGATCTCTGAGGCCCTGTGCGTCCTTCCATACTTTACCCCGGCGGCGGTGCCCGGGGTATTTTTGGGCTGCCTGATCTCCAATCTCCTGGGCGGGGCCGCAGCCCTGGACGTGGTATTCGGGAGTCTTGCAACGCTGATGGGAGCCGTGGGCTCCCGGCTTCTCAGAAAAAACCGGTATCTGGTCTCCCTTCCCCCCATTGCAGCCAATACGCTGATCATTCCGTGGGTATTAAAATACGCCTATGGCTCTGGGGACATGGTATGGTTCATGATGATCACCGTGGGTGCCGGGGAGATCCTGGCCGTTGGGATCTTGGGCCAGCTTCTTCTGGGGGCGCTGGAACCATACCGGGAGGAGCTGTTTTAGCGCCAAGAGGCATCCGCCCCGGGAGAGCGGCGGTTCCTGGCGGCAGAGGTGCCTGAAGAGCGGGGATCCAGGGCCTGGATCCTATGGATTTTCTGATTTTTATGTGCTATGATAAAGGTGAATATACCGAGAGGAGCAGATACATGTATCATATAGATTTTGAACGTCCCTGCCATGTGCATTTTATCGGCATTGGCGGGATCAGTATGAGCGGTCTGGCGGAGATCCTGCTGGAAAGGGGATTTACCGTATCCGGTTCCGACGCCAGGGAGTCGGAGCTCACAAAGAAGCTGGAGGCCCACGGAGCAAAGCTCTTTTACGGACAGAAAGCGGAGAATATTATGGAAGGGACCGACGTAGTGGTCTATACGGCCGCAGTCCATCCCGACAACCCGGAATATGCAGCCGCAGCGGGACGGTCCATCCCGATTCTTACCCGGGCGGAGCTTCTGGGCCAGATCATGAGAAATTATAACCAGTCAGTGGCCGTGGCGGGAACCCATGGAAAGACCACCACCACCTCCATGCTGACGGAGATCCTGATGGAGGCACGGAAGGACCCCACCATTTCCGTAGGAGGGATGCTGGACGCCATCGGCGGCAATATCCGTGTGGGCGGCCCGGAGATGTTCGTGACCGAGGCCTGTGAATATACCAACAGCTTCCTGTCCTTTTTTCCCACCATGGAGATCATTCTGAACATCGAGGCGGACCATCTGGATTTCTTTAAGGATATCGATGATATCCGAAACTCCTTCAGACGGTTTGCAGAGCTTCTGCCAGAGGATGGCATCCTAATCATAAACAGCGATATCCGGGAGTATGAGGAGATCTGTAAAGGACTTCCGTGCCGGGTGATCACTGTGGGAAGCGATCCGGAAAAGAGCCGGTACAGCGCGGCCCATGTGGCCTTTGACGAAAGCGCCTGTGCGTCCTATGAGCTTCTGGAGAACGGGAAGAAGGTCTGCACGGTCGTCTTAGGCGTGCCGGGAATGCACAATGTGTATAACTCCCTGGCAGCCTTTGCCGCAGCCCGGGAGCTGGGCGTGGACGATGGGGATATCTGCGCCGGCCTTCTGGCTTACCGGGGCACCCACCGCCGGTTTGAGAAAAAGGGCGTATTGAACGGCGTGACCATCATCGACGATTACGCCCATCATCCCCAGGAGATCGCAGCCACCCTTTCCACGGCGGAGAATTATCCTCACCGGGAGCTGTGGTGCGTGTTCCAGCCCCATACGTATACCAGGACCAGGGCTCTGATGGACGATTTTGCCGAAGCCCTTTCTGCCGCGGATCATGTGGTCCTGGCAGACATTTATGCGGCCAGAGAGACCGATACCCTGGGGATCAGCTCCTCCATGCTGGCGGAAAAGATCGCCGGTCTTGGAACAGATGCCTGGTATTTCCCCAGCTTTTCAGAAATTGAAGAATTTCTTCTGGAAAAATGTGGATCCGGCGACCTGTTGATAACTATGGGGGCCGGAGATATAGTAAAAGTGGGGGAAAATCTCCTTAAGAAGTAAGTTATCCACAATATCCACAGAGTTTTCAACAGTTAGCCGAAGAAAACCCTGTGGATTTTTTTTTTACATAACTGGTAAGAGCCAAATGTGGAAAAGTTAGGAAATACAAGGGATACGACAATTTTCGTGGAAATTCCCCAGGATTATGCCGCAGTCTTATCCACGTTATCCACAATATCCACAATCCGGATTGTGGATGATTCCGCCTATTTCCTTTTGGGTGGAGCTGTGTTATGATGGAAACAGGAAAGTTGTGAGGGTGAAGGATCATGAATTTAGGGTTGAAAAACAAAATGGCATTCCAGGGGACTGTGGTATCCAATGCATTTATCGACACGTATATGACGGCGGCCAACGGGGAATATGTGAAGGTATTCCTTTACCTGCTGCGCCATGATGGGGAGAAGGTCACCGTGTCTGCCATTGCCGACGCCCTGGACCATACAGAGGCGGACGTGAAGCGGGCCCTGGCCTATTGGGAAGAAGCCGGCCTTCTGGAGCGGGAGGGAGACGGAGACCGTCCGGAGCCCCGCCAGAGCACGGAAAAGGAAGCGGCGGCGGCCAGGGATGTGGAGATCCCCGAGGAGGGAGACAACTACGACCGTATGGAGCGCCTTTCCGGGGACGAGGAGTTTACAGCCCTTTTATACGCGGTCCAGCAGTATCTGGGCAAGACCTTTACCCAGATCGAATGTGAAAAGTTTGCGTTTTTTTACGACGGCCTTAAGATGTCCGGGGATCTTTTGGAGTATCTGGCGGAGTACTGCGCCGGAGGCGGCCATTCCAGCATCCGGTATATTGAGAAGGTGGCCTTAAACTGGTACCAGATGGGGATCCATACCAGGGAGGAGGCCAGGGACTACACCATGCGGTATTCCCGGGACACATCGGCGGTAATGAAGGCTTTCGGGATCACAGGGCGGAGCCCGGCCACGGCGGAGACAGAATTTATGAAGCGGTGGTTTAAGGAGTTTGGCTTTGACTGTAAGCTGGTGACAGAGGCCTGCGGAAGGACCATAAAGGCCACAGGGACGGCCAGCTTCCCCTATGCCGACAAGATCCTCACTGGCTGGAAGGAAGCCGGGGTAAAGACCCTGGGGGACGTGGAGGAGCTGGACCGGAGGCGGCAGGCGTCGAAAAGACAGGACCGGCGGGAGCCGGGAAACGGCAAAGGCCAGGAGACGGGAAGAAAGCCCTCCGGTTCCAACCGGTTTAAGAATTTTGAGGAACGGACCTATAATTATGAGGACTATGTATGGGAAGATATGAGAAGGAGACAGCAGAAGGGAGGAAGAACGGATGGCACTGAGTAATTCCCAGTTTGACGCCATCATGCGGGTGTACAACCAGCGCCAGTTTTTAAATAAGCGCCGTCAGGATGAGCGGATCCGGGAGGTATATGAAAGGATCCCCCAGGTGGAGGCGCTGACGGATGAGATCGCCGCCGCCATGGCCCAGGCGGCCAGGAGAAAGCTTCTGGGAGACGAGGACGGAGCCAGGGCTTTCAAGGAGGAGGCCTCCCTTTTAAAGGAACAGAAGAGAAAATACCTGCAGCGGGCGGGCTATCCGGACGACTATATGGAAATGCAGTACCACTGCCCCTGCTGCCGGGACACGGGCTTTGCAGACGGAAAAAAATGCCGCTGCTTCCGCCAGATGGAGATTCAGGTCCTTTATGACCAGTCCAATATCCGGGAAGTGCTGGAACGGGAGAATTTCGATACGCTTTCCATGGAATACTATGACAGGGAGCGGATCGACGGCCGGGTGGGGATGACGGTGTACGATTACATGTCCATGGTCATCGGCGAGTGCAAAGCCTATGTGGAAAACTTTGGCCGGGAAAAGGGAAGCATCCTGTTCACCGGGAGCACTGGCTGCGGAAAGACGTTCCTCAGCAACTGCATTGCCAGGGAGCTTTTAAGACAGTGCTATTCGGTGGTGTATCTGACGGCCACAGACATGTTCGATATCCTGTCGGAAAGCCGCTTCGGCGGCCGGGACGGGGAGGAGGTAAGGGATCGGGCGGCCTATATCCTGGACTGTGACCTTCTGATCATTGACGACCTGGGGACGGAGCTCATCAATACCTTTACGGCCTCCCAGCTCTTTTACTGCATCAACGAGCGGCTTACGAAAAAGCTGGGCACCATCATCTCCACCAATCTGGCCTTAAGCCGGATGCAGGACGAATTTACGGAACGGGTCACCTCCCGGATCATGAGCCAGTACAAGGTCCTTCCCCTTCTGGGCGAGGATCTCAGGCTTCTGCGGCGCGGTTATGGGAAACGAGGTTGACGAAATGGCGGATTTTGTTATAAAATGTAGTTCAGCGCAGAAAAACGGAGGAAAGATATGCTTTACGAAGAAAAACAGATAGATACGATCCCGGTGGGCCCTCTGGGGCTGATCCCCTTAAAGAGCTGTGAGACCCTGGGAAAAAAGGTAGACGCCTGGCTGACCGGGTGGAGGAACGAGCGGGAAAGCGAGCATAAGTCCACCATCGCGTTTGCAGGCTACCAGAGGGATTCCTATATTGTCGGGGCCAGGACTCCCAGGTTCGGATCCGGCGAGGGCAAGGGCGAGATCATGGAATCGGTCCGCGGCGACGATCTTTATATCCTGGTGGACGTGTGCAATTACAGCCTGACGTATTCCTTAAGCGGGATCCAGAACCATATGTCTCCGGATGACCATTATCAGGATCTGAAGCGTGTGATCGCCTCCGTAGGCGGAAAGGCGAGACGGATCAACGTGATCATGCCGTTCCTTTATGAGAGCCGCCAGCACCGGAGGACGGGCCGCGAATCCTTAGACTGTGCCCTGGCGCTCCAGGAGCTGACCAACATGGGCGTGGAGAATATCATTACCTTTGACGCCCACGATCCCCGGGTGCAGAATGCGATCCCCTTAAAGGGCTTTGAGACGGTGCAGCCCATTTACCAGTTCATCAAGCACCTGTTGAAGCATGAAAAGGACCTGCAGATCGACAGCGATCACATGATGGTCATCAGCCCCGACGAGGGAGGAATGGGACGGGCTGTGTTCTTTGCCAACGTGCTGGGACTGGATCTGGGCATGTTCTATAAGCGCCGCGATTACACAAAGATCATCAACGGCCGCAATCCCATCGTGGCCCATGAATTTTTAGGGGCCAGCGTGGAAGGAAAAGATGTGATCATCATTGACGATATGATCTCTTCCGGCGAGAGCATGCTGGACACAGCCAAGGAGCTGAAGCGGAGAAAGGCCAGAAAGGTTTTTGTCTGCACCACCTTCGGACTTTTTACCAGCGGCCTTAAGAAATTCGACGAATATTATGAAAACGGCGTCATTGACCGGGTACTGACCACCAATCTGATCTATCAGACACCGGAGCTTTTATCGAAGCCGTATTATATCGATGTGGATATGAGCAAATATATCGCTCTCATCATTGACAATTTAAACCATGACTCCTCTTTGAGCGAGCTTTTAAATCCCACAAAGAGGATCAACCGGCTTCTGGAACGGTACCGGGCCGGGGAAAGATAAGACAGGAGAGAGGGTTACATTGGAGATCAAAACAGATATATCTTTGCAGGCGAAACAGGTTTTATCCCAGGTACAGATGCAGTCCTTAAACATTCTCAGCATGTCCATGACGGAGCTGGAGGAGTTTTTACAGAACGAGGAGATCGAAAATCCTCTGGTGGAATATTCCTCCGGCCGCCAGGAGGGGGAGCTGCCGGTGGCCTACCGGGAGTACGACCGGTTTTATAACGGCGCGTCCAGGGACGGAGATTCCCGCGGGGAGATCTATGAGGCCGACGATACGGAGCAGTCGGTGGAGAATATGATCATGATGCAGCTTCCCTGGAAGACTTTTACGGAGGAGCAGCACAGGATCGTGAAGTTCTGCGTCCATTCCCTGGACCAGAACGGGTATCTCACGGTCCCGCCGTCAGAGATCGCAGAGGCTCTTAAAGCGGAGGTTTCGGAGGTGGAATACATCGTTTCCAGGCTGAAGGAGCTGGAGCCGGTGGGGATCTTTGCCTTCAGTCTGGAAGAGTGTCTGGTCCTCCAGGTGCTGGGAATGGAGCAGGAGGCCGCTCTCTGCACCATTATCCGGAACCATCTGCAGGATGTGGCCGACGGGAAGGTCAGTACCATTTCCAGGAGGCTGAAGCTTTCCTCTGTGGAGGTGCGGAAGCTGATCCATGTGATCCGGAACCTGAATCCCAGGCCTTTAAACGGCTACGGGGGCGACCGGGCCCAGTATGTGTTCCCGGATATCATTTTAAGCTATCAGGACGGCCAGTGGAGCGTGAGCCTTAACGATAAGTGGGCCGGGAATATCAGTATCAATGAGTTTTATGTACATATGATGGAGACGGCCCAGGACGAGGAGTTAAAGAATTATTTTGAGGAGAAGCTGAAGCGGGCCAGGTTCATCATGAACGCCGTGGAGCAGCGCAGAAGGACCCTGGAGGGGATCACGGAAGGGATCCTAAAGCGCCAGGCCGGGTATTTCCTGGGAAAGGAGCCCTTAAAGCCCATGACCTTAGAGGAGATCGCCGCCGAGCGGGAGATCCACAAATCCACCGTCAGCCGGGCGATCCGGGATAAATATATCCTGACCCCCGCAGGCTGTCTGCTGATCCGGGATCTTTTTACCACCGGGATCTCCGCCGGAGGAAAGACCAGGGAGGATGTGAGCCGCAATACAGTGAAGTCCCGTCTGAAGGCCCTGGTGGACCAGGAGGACAAGAAGCACCCGTGCAGCGACGAACAGCTGGCAAAGCTCCTGGAAGCCGAGGGAATGGCCATTTCCAGGCGTACTGTGGCCAAATACAGAATGGAGCTGGGGATCGGAGGCGCGTTTTCACGCCGGGAAGAATAAAGAAACGGGAGGCAATGGCCATCATGGCATTTACGTTTAAAAGCCTGCTCCCTACACCGGAGCTGATCAAGGCAGAATTTCCCCTGTCCGACGAGGCAGTGGAGTTAAAAGAGAAAAGAGATAAAGAGATCGCAGCGGTATTTACCGGGGAAAGCGATAAATTCCTGGTGATCATCGGGCCGTGTTCGGCGGACCGGGAGGACTCTGTATGCGAATATATGGAGCGTCTGGCCCGGGTCAGCGAGAAGGTGAGCGACAAGCTGATCCTTATTCCCCGGGTCTATACCAACAAGCCCAGGACCACCGGAGGCGGCTATAAAGGGATGCTCCACCAGCCCAATCCTGAGAAAAAGCCCAATATGTACGAGGGCCTGGTGGCGATTCGGAAGCTCCACATGCGGGCGATCCAGGATTACGGCTTTTCCACGGCGGATGAGATGCTGTATCCGGAAAATTACAGCTATTTATCGGATGTGCTGTCCTATATCGCCATCGGCGCCCGGTCGGTGGAAAACCAGCAGCACCGGCTCACCTCCAGCGGTGTGGACGTGCCTGTGGGCATGAAGAACCCCACCGGCGGGGATCTGGGCGTTATGTTAAACGCCGTTTATGCGGCCCAGCACGGCCACGATTTCATCTACCGCACCATGGAGGTGACCACCGATGGAAATCCCCTGGCCCACACGATCCTCCGGGGAGCGGTCAGCAAGCATGGCCAATGCATCCCCAACTACCACTACGAGGATCTGGAGCTGCTTTTACAGCTTTACGGAGAGCGAGAGCTGGTGAATCCGGCCTGTATCGTGGATGCCAACCACTCCAACTCCAATAAGCGCTACGAGGAGCAGGTGCGGATCGTGAAGGAAGTCCTTCACAGCCGCCGCTATTCCCCGGATATCCATAAATTCGTAAAGGGCGTGATGATCGAAAGCTATCTGGAGCCGGGAAGCCAGAAGATCGGCGAGCACATTTACGGAAAATCCATCACCGACCCGTGCCTGGGCTGGGAGGAGTCTGAGCGGCTGCTTTACGACATTGCAGAAGAGATCTAGAAACGGCAGAGCGCCGTCCAGCCCCGCGTCTGATGCGCGATGGGCCGGGCGGCGCTTTTTTGTCCCGGAGCCGTTTATGCGGCTATTTCATTATGAGCTTATAGATGCGGATGATCTGGAGAATAACACAGAAGCCGGCCAGACCAGCCATGGCCCACTGGGACTTGGCACAGTTCTGCCACAGGAGGAGCAGTCCGGCGGCCATGCCCAGGAGATTCCAGTGGATGATGATCGTGAGCGTTCTGTCCTCGCGGGACAGATAATAAAGACCGAGGACCGCCAGCGTATACAGAAGGAGAAACGCATGGTCCTCCAGGCCCTTGACAAAGAAGACGAAAGCTGTGAACATTACGATCCATGGCGGCAGCATGGGATTGAAAAGTTTCATGTAAACACCTCCGGTCCAGATCACAGATTCACAGCCCGCGGCAGGGTGAAGATGAATTCTGAGCCCACGCCGGCGGTGCTGATCACGTCGATGTTTTCCCCGTGAGCCTGGATGATCTCCTTTACGATGGAGAGGCCCAGCCCCGTGCCCTTTTTGTCCTTTCCTCTGGAAAGGTCGGATTTGTAGAAACGGTCCCAGATCTTTTTCAAGGAATCCTTTGGTATCCCCACGCCGGTGTCCTTGACGGAGACGAAGACCTTTTCGTACCGGGGAGCAGTCTGGATATAGATCACGGAGCCGTTGTGGCTGAACTTGATGGCATTGTCCAGGAGGTTATAAAGGACCTGCTGGATCTTTCCAAGGTCCGCGTAGACCATCAGTACGTCGTCGGTAAAGGTCAGGTCCAGGACGATGTCCCTGGCGCTGCAGGTGCCCTCAAAGGAGGCCGCCGTGTCCTTGATGACCCGGTTGATGTCGAAATTGCTGCGGGACAGAAAGCCCTTGCTGTCTAAGGAGTTTAAGGTGAGCATTCCTTCGGTCAGCTTATTGAGGCGCTTCGTCTCAGAGATCACGATCCCCAGATATTTTTCCTCCAGCTCCGGCGGGATGGTGCCGTCTAAAATGGCTTCCAGATAGCCCTTGATGGAGGTCAGGGGGGAGCGGAAATCGTGGGACACATTGGCGATGAAGGATTTCTGGTATTCCTCCATCTTCCCCAGCTCGCTGGACATATAGTTTAAGGTGTCGGCCAGATAGCCCATTTCATCATTGGTCTTTACTTTTATGGTGTGGTCCAGATTGCCGTCGGCGTATTCCATGGCTCCGGCGGTGATCTTTTTCAAAGGAAAATACACAGTTCTGGTGAATACTAAAAGGATGATCAGGGACAGGAAGAAGATAATGGCCGCAGTGATGTATACAATATTCAGGATCTGGTTCTGGCTGTCCAGGATCCGCTCCATGGGCATGTGGAGCACCACATAGCCGTATGTATTGAAATTTCCGGTGATGGGGGCCAGTACCGATAAGGTCTCGCCGGGAAACATACCAAAGAAGTCCCCGATGATATAGGACTTGTTTCCTGTGACCGTAGGATCGAAGCCCTCGATGGTCTTTCCTGAATGGGAGGCGGGAGAGGTCTCGGCCACCACAGCGCCTTTATGGTCCAGGACCCAGGCGGAGGCCCCCAGATAGGTGGATACGGCCTCCAGCTGCGGGTTGGCCGTATCCAGGGAGATGGTCTTTCCCTGGTAAATATCGCTGTATGTGGAGGCCAGGAGGTTGGCTTCATCGTACATGGCATCGGACCGCTCCCGGACCAGATATTCATGGGTCATGTGGGAGGAAAAGGTGGCGATGAGGACAAAGCCAAGAAGGCCGAACAGGAGATAGCCCAGGACAAACTTGGAATACAGGGAATGTGTCATCGTTTTACCTCGAATTTATAGCCGATCCCCCATACAGTGGAGAGGGACCAGTATTCGTTGTCCTTGATCTTCTCCCGGAGACGCTTGATGTGTACGTCCACCGTGCGGGTGTCCCCAATATATTCATACCCCCAGATATGGTCCAGGAGCTGTTCCCTGGTAAAGACCTGGTTGGGAGAGGACGCAAGGAAGTAAAGGAGCTCCAGCTCCTTGGGCGGCATGTCCACGGAACGGCCCTTATAGAGCACGGAATAATTGGTCAGGTTTACGACGAGATCCGGATACTCCACAAACTCTCCCTGCGGCTTCGGCACAGAGGAGACGGCGGAGGAACCAGCCTGGTAGCGGCGCAGGACGGCCTTTACCCGAGCCACCAGCTCCTTGGAGTCGAAGGGCTTTATCATATAGTCGTCGGCTCCCAGCTCCAGCCCCAGGACCTTGTCGAAGATCTCTCCCTTGGCCGAAAGCATGATGATGGGGACCTGGGAGACGGTGCGCAGCTCCCGGCATACCTGGTAGCCGTCGATCCCCGGGAGCATCAGATCCAGCAGCACCAGGTTTGGCTTAAAGGAAGGAAATTCCCGGAGCGCCGATTCCCCATCCCCCACGATCTTTGTTTCATAGCATTCCTTCATCAGGTACAGTGAGATCAGCTCCGCGATATTGGCATCGTCGTCCACGATCAGGATCCTCTGTTTATCAACCATTCCATGTTCCTCCCTGTCAGTTTTACTTAAATGTCACAATGGTAACTCCGGTATCGCCTTCTCCAAAATCGCCCAGCCGGAACTCCTTCACGTATTTCAGTTTTTTCAGATGCTTATGGACCCCGGCCTTTAAGGCACCGGTCCCCCGTCCGTGGACCACACGCACCTTGGGAAGGTGGGCCAGGTAGGCATCGTCCAGGTACTTATCCAGTACGGGAATGGCCTCGTCCACGGTCATGCCGATCAGATTCACCTCCGGGGAAACAGAGAAGGACTTGGACATCTTGATCTTTCCGCTGCCGGTATTGTTCTTTTTCATCAGATCCATACCGGGGCCGGAAATGGCCGGCTCGTTTAAAAGCTCCAGGTCCTTGATGTTCACCAGGGACCGCAGGATCCCCATCTGCACATACAGGTCGCCCTTGGCGTTGGGCAGGGAGCTGACAGTGCCGTTTAAGTTCATGGTCAGCACCTTGACCCCGTCCCCGATCTTTAATTTCTTTGGAGAAATGGTTTTCTTCGGGCCTTTTTCATTTTTAAGGCTCAGGTTTTTATCGACCTTGTCCAGCTTTTCCCGAAGCTTTGTGCGCTCTGCTTCCAACTCCTTTCCCACGCCGGAGGACTGGGCCAGCTTATTGATCTGGCGGATGGTATGGTCGGCGGTCTCCTTGGCCTCCCGGAGGATCCTCTGGGCCTCCTCGTTGGCGTTTCGGATCAGCTTGTCCTTCCGCTCGTCAAACCGCTCCTCCTTCTGCTCCAGACGGCTCTTTAACCGGGAGATCTCCGATTTATAGGAGGCGATCTCCTCCCGTTCCTTTTCGATGGTGACGCGGCTTTCCTCCAGGCTGGCCAGCAGGTCCTCAAAGGCCTCGTCGCCTTCCTCCAGACGGGACTTTGCATCCTGGATAATGAAATCGGGAAGCCCCAGCTTCTGGGAGATGGCAAAGGCGTTGCTCTTTCCCGGAATGCCGATGAGCAGACGGTAGGTGGGCCTTAAGGTCTCCACATCAAATTCACAGCAGGCATTCTCCACGCCGGGAGTGGTCAGGGCATAGACCTTTAATTCACTGTAATGGGTGGTGGCCATAGTGCGGCATTTCATGTTGTGAAGGAAGGACAGCACGGCGATGGCCAGGGCTGCGCCTTCGGTGGGGTCTGTTCCGGCCCCCAGCTCGTCAAAGAGGCACAAGGAATGGCTATCGGCCTTTTCCAGGATCTTCACGATATTGGTCATATGGGCGGAGAAGGTACTTAAGCTCTGCTCGATGCTCTGTTCATCTCCGATGTCAGCAAATACCTCGTCAAACACTGCCAGCTCTGACCCGTCGAAGGCCGGGATCTGGAGGCCAGACTGGCCCATGAGGGTAAAGAGCCCCACAGTCTTTAAGGATACGGTCTTTCCGCCGGTATTGGGGCCGGTGACGATGAGCAGGTCAAAGTCCTTTCCCAGATACACGTTGATGGGGACCACCTTTTTCGGGTCCAGCAGCGGATGGCGGCCGTCCTTGATGTGGATATAGCCGTTTTTATTGAATTTCGGCATGGAGCAGTTATAATGTCTGGCCAGAGCGGCCCGGGCAAAGATAAAGTCCAGCTTTGTCAGAAGCTTCAGGTTTATGAGGATGGTCTCCACATAGGGGACCAGCTCCATGCTGAGGGCAGCCAGCACCATTTCGATCTCCTTCTGCTCCCGGATCTCCAGCTCCCGCAGCTCGTTGTTTAATTTAATGATGGCCATGGGCTCGATAAAAAGGGTGGAGCCGGTGGCAGACTGGTCGTGGACCATGCCCTGGAAGCTGCTCTTATATTCGGCCTTTACGGGCAGGCAGTAACGGCCGTCCCGCATGGTGATCACCGGATCCTGGAGCATGGTGCGGCTGGAATTTAAGATGGCGTTCAACTGGGTGTGGACCCGGTCGCCGGTGATCTTCATCTGGCGGCGTACATGGCGCAGTCCCGGGCTGGCGTCATCGGCCACCTCTTCTTCGGAAATGATGCAGCGGGTGATCTCGTTGTTTACGTTGGTCAGCGGCTCCAGGGCACGGAACATCTCGTCCAGGGAGTCGTCGGGAAGCTCAGATTCCTGGCGGCGGCCATAGTTTTTGGCTCTGGCGGCACAGGTCAGAAGAGAGCTGACGGCCAGGAGCTCATGGATACTTAAGGAACTTCCGATCTCCAGACGCTTTAGGGAGCCGCCGATGTCGGAGATTCCGGTAAAGGAAACACTTCCCTTCTGGCGGACCCTGGCGACGGCATCGGCGGTCTCTGCCTGGGCCTGGACGATCTCCTCAAAGTCCGAGGACGGCTCCAGCTCCCGGCACAGCCTTTTCCCTGGCTCCGAGGCGGCGTATTCGGTCAGTTTTTCTATGATCTTATGATATTCTAAGGTTTTTAATATTTTCTGGTTCATAAAAAGGTCCTTTCAAAACAGCGGGCAGAGACTTTGCCCATTTACCAAAGTATAACACAAAGCAATGGAATATCCTAGAGATATTTTTGTTGCATAAACCCAGCAAAAAAACTATAATGGAAAGGAGAGGAGTTTTATGGGATATGGCCGATGCACCAGACGAAAAGAGATCCAATGAAAAACCATTCATGAGGGAAAAGATCGTAAAGCCCCCGCTCAGCAGACGGCAGACTGCGGTCCGCGTTTTCCGGCTGTTTTTAAGTGCGGTCATTTTCGGGGTCGTGGCAGCGGTAAGCTTTGTGGTCTCAAGGCCGCTGGCGGAACGGTTCCTGGGAAAGGGACCGGAGACGACTCCGGCGCCTACCATTACCATCGAGCGGGATGAACCGGGAAAAGAGGAGGAGACCCAGACGGCGGAAAGCGAATCCCTGCCGCCGGAGAGCCAGTCGGAGGCAGCCCGGGAGGAGATCGAAGGGATCGTAAAAAAAGAGCTGGAGACCTTTGACTGGACCAGGGACAAGGTGGAAGGCATGAACCAGGTCCTTCAGGAGATCGGCAGGGAGGCCGATCAGAGTATCGTGACCGTATCCTCCGTAAAGCACCAGGTGGACTGGTTCGACAATCCGGTGGAGAGCACTGGTCAGTATGCGGGGATCATCCTGTCCATAAGCCGCGGGGAGATCATGATCCTGACGGGTACTGCGGCAGTGGAGGAGGCCGACTCCCTGCGTGTGGTTTTTAAAGACGGAAGCACAGCGGCTGGAACGTTAAAGCAGAAGGACACCCTGGGCGGCCTGGCTGTGGTGTCGGTGGCAGAGGCAGAGGTCCCGGATTCCACAAGGGAGAGGATCGGAGCTGTGGAGCTGGGGAATTCGTACAGTCTGGAGACCGGAGACCTGGTGATCGCTGTGGGCGGCCCCGCCGGGATCGTCCATTCCGTAAAACAGGGGGCCGTTTCCTATGTGGCTGGGAACGTCCAGACCGCAGACGGACAGATCCGCGTTCTTTATACAGACTGCGGCTGCGAGACCGGAAAAGGAACGTTCTTTTTAAACATGTCCGGAGAGCTGGTAGGCTGGGCCACAGGGCTTTACGGGACGGAAGACCGCCATGGGTTTACCATTGCGCTTCCGGTATCTGAGTATAAAGGAAATCTCCAGAAGCTGATGAATGGGATCCAGATCCCGTATATGGGCTTAAAGGGCCAGGACGTCAGTGAGGCCATGCAGGCGGAGGGGATCCCCAGGGGACTTTATATCACGGAGGCCATTGCTGACAGTCCGGCATATCTGGCCGGGATCCAGGCAGGGGATATCCTGACCAGGATCCAGGGAGCGGAGATCTGCTCCATCCGGGATTACCAGGCGTGTCTGGAGGACCAGGCGGCCGGGACCGAGGCCACAGTGACGGTCCAGAGAATGGGACTGGGAGAATATAAGGAAATTGAATACAAAGTGATCATTGGAGCCAGGTGATTCGCCTGGCTCATGATGTCCGGGGCCGGGAGAACGGATCCGGCATATAAAAGGCTGACGCCGGATATGAGGATACCGGAAAATCGGCGGGAGATTGAAGAAGGGAGAAATTATAGTATGAAATATATCGAAACATTCCGGGAGGGCGCTCACATATCCGAGGTATATCTGTGCAAGACAAAGCAGATCGCACTGACGAAAAACGGAAAGGAGTATGGCTCTCTGACCCTCCAGGACAAGACGGGGACCGTAGACGCGAAGATCTGGGAGCTGAATTCTCCGGGGATCAATGAGTTTGCGGCCATGGATTATGTGTTCGTGGACGCAGACGTGACGGTGTTCCAGGGGGCCTTTCAGTTAAATGTAAAGAGGATCCGCAAGGCCGATGAGGGAGAATACAGGCCCGGAGATTATCTGCCGGTGACATCCAAGGATGTAAAGACCATGCAGCATGAGCTGACCCAGTATATCACCACCATCCGGAATGAGTACCTCAGAAAGCTGGCCGCCGGCTTTTTCATGAACGACGCTGCCTTTATGAAGGCATTTTCCTTCCATTCTGCGGCCAAGAGCGTTCACCACGGCTTTGTGGGAGGGCTTCTGGAGCACACCTTAAGCGTTGTGAAGATGTGCGATTATTTCAGTAAACAGTATCCGGTCTTAAACCGGGACCTGCTCTTAACGGCCGCCATGTTCCATGATATCGGAAAGACAAAGGAACTGTCTGCGTTCCCGGAGAACGATTATACCGACGAGGGACAGCTCCTGGGCCATATCATCATCGGTGTCCAGATGCTGGAGGAGAGGATCGCCGCCATGCCCGGCTTCCCAAAGAAGCTGGAGCATGAGCTGATCCACTGTATCCTGGCCCATCACGGCGAGCTGGAATACGGCTCTCCCAAGAAACCGGCCCTGATCGAGGCGCTGGCCCTGAATCTGGCCGACAACGCCGACGCGAAGCTGGAGACCATGACCGAGATCTTAAAGGGCGCAGGCGACAACATGGGCTGGCTGGGCTATAACCGGTTCATGGAAAGCAACGTGAGACGGACCAGCGACGGCCAGGAGAAATAACCGGAGGACGGAATATGAAGAAAAACGACGTATTTACCGTGACCATTGAAGACATGGGCGAGGATGGGGCCGGAATCGGAAAAACAGACGGCTACACCTGGTTCATCAAGGACGCGCTCATTGGGGATGTGATCCAGGCGTCGGTGATGAAGATGAAGAAAAATTATGGCTTTGCCAGACTGGTGAAGATCCTGGAGCCTGCGCCGGGACGGGTGGAGGCCCGGTGTCCGGTGGCCAGGGCCTGCGGCGGCTGTCAGCTCCAGGAGCTGGATTATAGGGAACAGCTCCGGTTCAAGGAGAGAAAGGTCTACAATCATTTAAAGAGGATCGGCGGCATGGACCGCCTGTTCCTGCCGGAGGACCGGGAAAAGGCCGCGGGCGTTCCGAATGCCGTGGTCATGGAGCCCATCATCGGCATGGAGGACCCCTGGCGTTACCGCAACAAGGCCCAGTATCCGGTGGGCCTGGGAAAGGACGGGCAGCCGGCGGCGGGATTTTATGCGGGACGCACCCACTCCCTGATCCCGGCTCCGGGGCTGGACTGTCTTCTGGGCTGCCAGGAAAATAAGGAGCTTCTGAAAATTATCCTGGATTTCATGAAAGAATATAAAATACCGCCCTATGACGAGGCCGCCCACCAGGGCCTGGTGCGTCATGTGCTCTTAAGAAAGGGATTTTCCAGCGGCGGGCTTATGGTCTGCCTGGTCATCAACGGAGAGGAGCTGCCTCACGGCGGGGAGTTGGCGGAGCGGTTAAGGGCGGCAGGTGTCTCCAGTGTATCGTATTCGGTCAACATGGAGCGGACCAACGTGATCATGGGCACAAGGATCGTAGACCTTTACGGCCCCGGCTATATCACAGATATCATCGGTGATATCGAATACCGGATCTCCCCCCTTTCCTTTTACCAGGTGAACCCAGTACAGACGGAAAAGCTTTACGGCACGGCCCTGGAATTTGCAGATCTTTCCGGCGGCGAGACGGTCTGGGATCTTTATTGCGGCATCGGGACCATTTCGTCGTTTCTGGCGAAGAAGGCCGGGAAGGTCTACGGCGTGGAGATCATTCCCCAGGCCATTGAGGACGCCAGGGAGAATGCCAGGAGAAACGGCATCGAAAATGTGGAGTTTTTCGTCGGCAAGGCCGAGGAGGTGCTGCCGGAGCAGTATGAAAGGAACCATGTCCATGCGGACGTGATCGTGGTGGATCCGCCAAGGAAGGGCTGCGATCCGGTGTGCCTGGAAACGATCCTTAAGATGGCTCCGGAGCGGGTGGTCTATGTGAGCTGCGATTCGGCGACCCTGGCCAGGGATGTGAAGTTCCTGGAGGAAAACGGCTACCGGGCAACGCGTGTGCGGCCAGTGGATATGTTTCCGATGGGGGGACACTGCGAGTGTGTGGTAAAGCTGGAGCGAGTGGGAAAGTAATATGTGAGAACGGATAAGGGGCGGCTTGGGGGAGCGTTTGATCCAGGCCGCCGCCTTGTCCGGCTGTCCGGTTCCGGGACTGGACAGTGAGTTTCCGCTGTTCATACAGGATCCGGAAAATCCAGGAAATGGAGAAAAGTTAAAAAAAACCTTGACATTTCTTTATCTCTATTATATAATATCATCGTTGTTTGAAACAACTATTCCTCGATAGCTCAGTCGGTAGAGCACGCGGCTGTTAACCGCGCTGTCGTAGGTTCGAGTCCTACTCGGGGAGCTTTTTATTACTGTCCGGTTTTGCCCGGCTTAAATCGGTTGACAGAGGCAGTCAGATATGATAGTATAAATAAGCAATCCGGCCCCATGGTCAAGCGGTTAAGACATCGCCCTTTCACGGCGGTAACACGAGTTCGAATCTCGTTGGGGTCACTCCTGGAATATTTAGTGTTCCAGTGCATACAATAGAATATGGCGCGATAGCCAAGCGGTAAGGCGTGGGTCTGCAACACCCTGATCACCGGTTCAAATCCGGTTCGCGCCTCTTGAGGAATCACAGAAATGTGGTTCCTTTTTTTATGTCATAGGAAAGTGCGTCCCATGACATAAAAAACGCTCCGCGGGGATCGCCATGCAGCGGAAGGGAATTATGCCACAGAAGCGGCCCGCCGCAGGCGGAGAAGCCCGCAATCGGGCTTTTTTCTTATCAAATCCCAGCAGATTTCTAAGAGGGATTATTAAATTTGATTTTCAAATTTTTCTGTTTATTCTTCCCATCCCCCCAATTTTATTTTATAATAGATGTATTGAGGGAGGGGAATACAACAATATGAAGACAAAGGAACGACTACAAACGACTCTGGACCGCCTGCCCTACGGGCCGGAAGGCGTGCCGGAGAACCAGAAGGTAAGCAAAAGACTTCCGGAGGGCGTCCGGTCCCGGGAACTGTACGAGGACATTGTCCGCATCGCCGGGCCCAGCTTTGTGGAGCTCCTGCTGACCCAGCTCACCTCCATGGTGGACCTGATGATGGTCGGCTCCATGGGAGGGGCGGAGAACCTGGAAATGGGAACCCAGGCCTTGGCAGCTGTGGGACTGACCACTCAGCCCAAATTCCTGCTGATGGCCGCGTTTGTTTCCATGAATACGGGAGTTACGGCTCTGGTCGCCAGAAACCGCGGCCGGGGAGACCAGGAAAAGGCCAACCTGGTGGTGCGCCAGGGGCTTCTGTTTACATTCTGGGCGACGGTGCTCATGTCCATCCTGGGCGTCGTATTTGCCCGTCCTATGGTGGTCTTCATGGGCTCCACCGAAGAGGCCGTGACCGTATGGGCCACCCAGTACCTCCAGATCCAGATGGCCGGTTTCCTCACCATGGCGCTGACCAGTACCATAACAGCGTCGCTGCGGGCAGTGGGGGATTCAAAAACGTGTATGGTCTACAACATGATCGCCAACGGCGTCAATGTTTTCTTCAACTGGCTGCTGATCTACGGAAACCTGGGCTTCCCGGCTTTGGGCGTTGCCGGCGCCTCCATTGCGACGGTGATCGGACAGTTCGTGGCCTTTGCCATTGCGATCTCTGTGATTCTTAAGGGGAACGGCTTCCTGAAGCTGGAATTCCGGAAGGGCTTTAAGCCGGACAGGGGAGTTCTGGGAGATATCCTGAATATTGGCCTTCCTGCCATGGTGGAGCAGCTTCTGATGCGCGCAGGGATCATCATTTACGCAAAGACTGTGGCGTCCTTGGGAACTGTGGCATATGCGACCCACCAGGTCTGCATGAATATCCAGGCCCTGTCCTTTATGACAGGACAGGCGTTTGCCGTTTCCGCTACGACGCTCATGGGCCAGTCCCTGGGAAAACGCCGTTATGATATGGCCCAGGCCTACACGAGCCGCACAAGGACCGTCGGCTTCCTGTTCTCCCTGGTCCTGGCCGCTGTCTTTATCCTGTTCGGCGGCAATATCGTGGGTCTCTACAACAGTAATCCGGAGATCATACAGATCGGCGGGCACATCATGCTGATCGTGGCCTTTTTACAGCCGTTCCAGAGTTCCCAGTTCATCGTTGCCGGCGGACTGAGGGGCGCAGGGGACACAAGGACCACGGCCATGATCACCTTCGTCACAGTGCTCCTGGTGCGTCCTGTATTTGCTATCATCCTGATTCGTATGGGGCTTGGCCTTTACGGAGCCTGGTACGCCCTGGCAGCTGACCAGCTTCTTCGGTCGGCCCTGGTCCTTGCAAGATACCAGAGTGGAAAGTGGAAGACCATACGGCTCCGGAACGAGGTGTAGACGGGCTGCGGTTTGAGATTTCATAAAGAGCGGGGCTGCTGCAAAAGAGAAGGTTCTGAGCTTCCTTTTGCAGCGGCCCCGCTTTTCAAATCTGGCCGTATGATGTATAATAAAACTGTTATCTGCATAGAAAGGACAGGATGAGTATGAAGACTATGTTAGACCGCGGCGCGGGTATCCTGATGCCGGTTTCCAGCCTCCCGTCTCCTTATGGGATCGGTACATTTGGAAAGGCCGCTTATGAGTTTGTGGATTTTTTGAAAAAAGCGAGACAGAAATACTGGCAGGTTCTTCCGGTGGGTCCCACCAGCTATGGGGACAGCCCCTACCAGTCATTTTCTGCATTTGCAGGGAACCCGTATTTTATCGATCTGGATACCCTGGTGGAGGAGGAGCTCCTTACAAGGGAAGAGATCGACGCCTGTTACTGGGGCGACGATGAGGCACAGGTGGCCTATGATACCGTGTTCTGGTACCGGTTCCCTCTGCTTAAGAAGGCCCACGCCCGCAGCGAATTCCATGAGGAAGAGGGCTATGAGAAATTCTATATGGAAAGCTGGTACTGGCTCAATGACTATGCCTTTTACATGGCGTTAAAATTCCATTTTGACAATCAGGAATGGCTGGCCTGGCCGGAGGATATCCGTTTCCGGAAAAAGGACGCGGTGGAGCGGTACAAAGAGGAGCTGAAGGAAGAGATCGATTTCTGGAAGTTCTTACAGTATAAATTTTTCCAGCAATGGAAAAAATTAAGGGCATACGCCAATAGCCAGGGGATCTCCATCATAGGGGATATTCCCATCTATGTGGCCCTGGACAGCGCAGACGTGTGGACCCATCCGGAGCTGTTCCTGCTGGATGAGGAAAACCTGACGCCTCTGAAGGTGGCGGGAGTGCCGCCGGACGCCTTCAGCGAAGACGGACAGCTCTGGGGAAATCCCCTGTACCGCTGGGATGTACAGGAGAAAACGGATTTTGCCTGGTGGAAGGAGCGGATGAAGGCGTCGGGACGGCTGTACGATGTGGTCCGCATCGATCATTTCATCGGCGTGGTCCAGTATTATGCGATCCCGGCGGGAGCTGAGGACGGAAAGGCCGGAGAATGGCTCAAGGGCCCTGGGAAAAAGCTGACGGACGCCATCGGCCAGGTGATCGGAGACACAAAGATCATCGCCGAGGACCTGGGGATCTTTGTTCCGGAGGTAAAGGCGCTTCTGGAGGAGACCGGTTATCCGGGCATGAAGATCATCGAATTTGCCTTCAGCGGAGACCGGTTCAATGAGCATCTTCCCCATATGTATACGCCAAATTCCGTGGTTTATGGAGGTACCCATGACAACGAGACGCTGGTCGGATATTTTAAGCCGGAAGAGCGTCAGTGGTGGGAGTTACAGTATATTGCCGATTACATGGGAGTTTCCCACCAGGACCAGGTGGTGGACCGGGTCATGTTCACGGCCTACGGCTCTGTGGCCAGCGTAGTGATCTTCCAGGCCCAGGACGTTCTGAAGCTGGATAACTGGGCCAGGATGAACACACCGGGAACGGTGGGGAGCAACTGGAGATGGCGTATGCGCTCCGGTGAGCTGAACCAGGGCCATGCGGATCATCTGGCCTGGCTGGTGGATACCTTCGGAAGGTTTTAGGGATGCGCCGGGAGGGGCGATGGACAGCAGGAGACTGCTGAAGAAGGAAAAACGCTCGGGATCGTTAGGATCGTGAAGAAAATAACGATATTTGAAAAATCTGAAGATGACTCCTTGACAAAGTGTGAATGACTTTATATAATAGGGCTTTCCCGTTGACAGAAAACTTTTAAAAGGAGTGCATGGATCATGAATAAGAACACAACAGATATCACATTATCAGCTTATTTTAATGACATTGTCATCGGATATTATGAGGATGAGGCGCTGGTAAAGCAGCTTGGCAGGCAGCTGGGCTTTGATGTGGACATGGATACGTTTATGGCCGTATCGTTCCAGTACCCGTCCGATATGAATGTAAAACCGGAGGACCGGGAAAGGCTTACGGATGCCGCCCAGGCGGTGATCGGGCTTTCGGAGATCAATAAAAGGATCACCGGAAAGCAGATCATCACCTGCGATTCCGGCGTATGTGTGATCCTTATTACCCATGATAAGGCAGAAATGCGCCGGATCCTGGATGCGGTGAAGGCTGTGGCCGCCGAAGAGATGGGGAAGATCATTTCCGACCGGAGGATCCGGGTGGGGATCGGCACCATCGAAGGCGGGATCAAGGGCATCCGGCATACGTACAGCAATGCCCAGGATGCGGTAAAGGCCGGAGAGATCTTTAAGAAGGACCGTATGATCCTGGAATATATGGGCATGGAAATATACAGCAGCATCAACCAGATGGTGGTAAATTTCGGAGACCGGCTCACAAGAACGGTGCTGCGGCAGCTGGGAGAGACGGAAAAACGGGTCCTTTCCAAATATTATAAATGCAAAGAGGATGTTGCGCTGACCGCAGAGGAGCTGGGGATGACCCAGGAGGAGGTAAAGAACAGCCTGGCCCAGGTGAAGGTCAATACGGGTCTGGATGTAAACGATACCGAGGACAATTTCAAGCTCCATTTCATCACCATTGCCAAAAAAGTGCTGGAAAATGACGAGAGGATTCGGAGGAATCGCTGATCCTGGGCTGGACCGTTCAGGGGCAGCAGCCGCTGGCCGATATTTCCGGCGGCTGGCAGCGGAAACTGGCAGCGGAGGCAGAAAAGTGAAAAGGAAGTCGCACGGCTGGGAGATCGACCCGCCGGACGGCTTCCTTTTTATATATTATGGGGTAAGGTATGAACAAGGGTTATGCGGCAGTCCGCTTGTTTTTTCTTGCAAAGAAGATAAAACCGAAGGCTGCAAATCCGAACATCATGGCAAAGCCAACGCCGCAGGTGAGGCCGATGCCGCTGGTCAGCCAGATGGGGGTCAGGCCGACGAATACGTCCTTCCAGGACATGATGGCAGAGTAAACGCCGTGGGTATCGCCTGCACTGGACAGGGAATCCGGGTCAACGGCTCTTACCAGGGCAAGACCGGTGGAGGTGTTGCCGGTGGCGGCGCCGAAGGCCATGCAGGCCTTCTCAAACCACTCCTCACGGCAGAAGCGGTAGGCCAGATAGAAGATGAGCGGAACTGTAAGGACAGCCAGGATCACGGTGTAGATCAGCACCGGCACGATGTAGGTGGAAACAAATTCCATGTCCAGGGTGGCCATGGCCGTGAAGACGGTGATCTCCAGGCAGAAGCCGCTGGCCATCTTGATGGTCTTTAAGTCCACATAACGCTCCAGCTTTGTCACCTTTAAGAGCTGCCAAAGGATCGCGCCGCCGAAAATTCCGTGGAGTACGCTGGGAAGCTCGTTAAAGAACGGGATGTAAGCGCCCAGGAGGCCAAAGAGCTTGCGGCCGATGAAAAGGGCGGTCAGAAGCCAGGCTACCTGTAAGGCCAGATGGTTGATGCTGATGCCGGTGGTGACGGTATGGCCGGAAGCCACACGTTTTTCCTCCGGAAGAACGCCGCCGTAGAAGTAATCGGGCTGCTTTTTAGGCTCTTTTACATAGGTTCCCCAGCCCTTCCGGATACCGAAGTTGACCATGATCATGCCCACTAACATGGCGGCGATGAGGCCAAGGGTGGATAATACCATACCTACGGCCATGTTTCCCTCGATGCCCAGCTTCTCAAAGGCTGCGCCGGCGGCAGCGGCAGTTCCGTGGCCGCCGTGGAAGGAGAATACGCCCATGACGCCCCAGCCATCGGGAAGACCGGGCCATACCTTCTGTAAGAGCCAGCCCAGGAATACGCCCAGGCCCAGCTGCATTCCATAAGAGGTCATAGTCATACAGGAATAGTCCAGATAGGAGCCGATTTTTTCTCGGTTGATGGTCACGCCGAATACGGTAGCGGCCATTACGATGTCGATCATGACGCTGGGAATGGAGCTGAAGCTCTCGGGAACCTCCACAACGCCCAGGATCTGCTGGCCCAGTAAAAGGAGGATCAGTCCTCCGATCAGTGATGATGGAAGGAACAGCTTCTGGAGCGGCTTGCACAGCTCGCGGACGAAGAAGCCCACGAGGAGGAACACGGCCAGCACCAGGATATCATTACACAGTGATGCAACAGTCATTTCTTAAATCCCTCTGCTTTCGTTTGTTCTGAATATTCATTGCAGATCAAATATTCACTAAAAATCGAACATTCCAGCCGGCTTTGTATCCGGTTTTTTTGTATCTGTATACGTTTTTGCGGTTTTATAATCCACATCGTTGATGGGCCATGTGGGAGCCTTGCCCTCGTAGACCTCCTGGATGCCCATGGCTGCGAAATAGGATGCGCGGTGGGCAGCCTCTGTGGTGTTTCCGCCGATGTGGGGATAAATGATCACATTGTCCAGGGTTAAGAGCGGGTTCTTCGGATCCACCGGCTCCTTCTGGATGGCGTCCAGACCGGCTCCTGCGATGATTCCGTCTCTGCATGCCTCATAAAGGGCCGTCTCATCCACACAGCCGCCGCGGGCGGTGTTGATCAGGAAGGCCGTGGGCTTCATCATAGCCAGCCTTTCCTTATTTACCAGGTTCTTTGTCACCGGAGTGTTGGGGCAGTGGAGGGAAACGTAATCACATTCCTTAAAGATCCGGTCCAGATCGCGGACCACCTCAACGCCCTCGGGGAAATCGCAGGCCGGCTTATAGGGATCGTAGGCCATGACATTCATCTCAAAGCCCAGAGCACGCTTTGCAACGCGGCTTCCGATGTTTCCGCAGCCGATGAGGCCCAGTGTCTTACCGTTTAAGGTGCTCTTTTTTACCTTTAATTTTGCTTTGTAATAGTCGTCCACCCAGGTCTTATGGAGAACGGTCACGTTCCGGCTCATTTCCAGGATCAGCAGCATGGCAGTTTCAGCCACAGAGGTGCTGTTGGCCACTGGGGCGTAAAGAGCCTGGACGTTGTTGTCATGACATGCCTTTACGTCTAAGGCGTCAAAGCCTGCGCCATGGCGGACGATGACCTTTAAATTGGGATTGGACTCAATGACCTCTCTGGTGATCGGTGTGATACGGACGATCATGGCATCCGGCTGATATTCCTTAAAATCAGCAAGAACATCTGCGGTCTCAAAGCCGCGGCCATCGATGATGGTGTGACCGGCGTCTTCCAAGAGCTTCCGTCCCTCGGACATGATCTCCTGCGGCAGTAAAATTTTCCAGCCCATAGTATAACCTCCTGAAATCTTTTGTATGTTTTTTAGTTTCTCACGGACGTTTGTCCTTCTGGCTGTCATTATATGGGAATGGAGATGTAAAATCAAACAAGCAGTTTTGGGGATTTTAACAAAAAAACGTTGTGAAGCTCCCCTTATTTATAGAAGAAACAGAAAACAGGATGGAAGATGGGAAATATGGGTGCAGGGCCGCCGGATCCGGGAAGGGGGTTATTTTCCCGGAAGGACGGCAGCGATCTCGTTAAACACATCTTTTGTAATGGAAATGAAATCATGGGCATACTGGGGCAGGGTCCGTTCTTTATGGGATGCAATGACGATCCGGTGGCCGATGAGCTCATTTTTCAGGGTCAGGGGAAAGGCATTGGCCTCTGGATAGGCCGAAAGAAAGGCCGGGAGCCTCGTCTGGGTACAGAAAAACGCCCCGTAGTCATAAGGAAACAGGGAAATGAACAGCTCCGTGGACTGGGATTCCAGGAAGATCCTGGGCTTGACCCTGGAGGACAGGAAGCACTGGTCGATGGTCCTTCTCAGCTTCATGGAGGGATGGGGGAGCAGGAAGGGAAGTCCGGAAAAACCACTCAGATCCGTGCCCTGCTCCGAGCGGTTTTTCAGCACGCTCCAGGTATCGGGATAATACTTTTTCAGCAGATGGTCGGAGCAGACCATGTAAATATGGTCGTTGAGGAGGGGCGTGGAATCTAATTTTGGGTTGTCCTGGTACATGACGCCGATGAAGAGATCCAGCTCTCCGCTGCAGAGCATTTCCTCCATTTCGCTGGAGGATTTGCCGCACAGCTCAATGGAGATATTGGGCCATTTTTCATAAAACTGTGGAAGGATGCTGGGCAGGCAGATCTCTCCCCGGTAGGTGGGGATCCCCAGCTTCAGGCTGCCGATGCTGTTGGCGGATATATCCGCCAGGCGGTTCATAAATTCGTGCTCTTCTGCCAGGATCTTTACAGCCACAGCGTAAAGCTGCTCGCCCTCATAGGTGAGAGCCAGCTTTGGCTTCCGGTGGAACAGGGAAACACCGTAATGCTGTTCCAGACGCTGGATATGCTGGCTTAAATTCTGCTGGGAAATATAGAGCTTCTGGGCCGTGTTGGTGACATGCAGCTCCCGGGCCAGCTCCACGAAATAGTAGAGGGTCAGCAGATTCATAAAACTACCTCCGATCCGAACATAGATTTCTTCTATTATAATAGAAGAAAAGGGGGATGTAAAGCGTGACAATATTTTCTTGTGAAAGAGAAACAGATACATTGTTTGCTATTGTTGTGGTTCCGGATTACAATAGGGCCAGAACAAAGAGCGGACGCTCAGAACATGAAAAAAGAGAATGGAGAGAAGGAGAGAAACGATATGGCAGTAGGCAAGAGAATCTATTTAAAAAGAAACATGCCGGACCCGGAAGTGATGGAGCAGTTTAAAACGATCCCGGCGTCCAATACCTGTGATGTAATGGGAAGAAACGCGGCCATGAATCCGCGGATCCGCCTGATGAGCAGCCCCAAGGCCCAGATGATGGTGGGACCGGCACTTACAGTTAAGGCAAGAGGCGGCGACAACCTGGCCCTTCATGCGGCTTTAAACATTGCCCAGGAGGGCGATGTGCTGGTGGTCTCCAATGAAGAGGATAACACCCGTTCCCTGATCGGTGAGATCATGATGGCATACCTCCGATATGACAGAAAGGTGGCCGGGATCATCATCGACGGACCCATCCGTGATATCGATGAGATCGGCCAGTGGGATTTCCCAGTCTATGCCACCGGGACCACTCCGGGAGGCCCATATAAAGAGGGACCGGGTGAGGTGAACGTACCCGTTGCCTGCGGCGGCATCAGCGTAAACCCGGGCGACATCATTCTGGGGGATCCGGATGGCGTGATCGTCATTCCAAGAAAGGACGCAGCGCAGATCCTGGAAGATGCAAGGAAGTTCCAGGAGGCAGACGAGAAGAAGCTGGAGGCTGCAAAGAATGGAACGGCCAACAGAGCCTGGGTGGAAAAGACCCTGGCTGCAAAGGAATTTGAGATCATCGACGGCGTATACGAGCCATAAGAGTACATACAAAACCTTCCTAAAAGCGGACTGCGGCAGATTCTGTAAAGGATCCTGCCGCAGTCTGTTTTTATGGTTTTATATGTTAAAAGATATTGACTTTTTTTCTCATTTAGATTATATTACAAATGCCCGTACAGGGGCATTTGTTTTACCGAATAGTTAGATAATGCTAATCAAAAAGAACCATGAAATGGATAAAAGGAGATACAAATGAAGCTGAGCAGACTGCCGATCGGAAGCACGGCTACGATCCTCTCTGTGGGCGGAAGCGGAGCGCTCCGCCAGCATTTCCTGGATATGGGACTGATCCAGGGGACAGAGGTGACAGTTGTAAAATACGCGCCAATGGGGGATCCCATTGAGCTGAGGATCCATGGATATGAGCTGACCATCCGGCTGGAGGATGCGGAGAACATTGAGATCAGCGAGCCCCACCAGCCGGTGGATGTACAGAAGAAATCACAGAAAACAGAAAAACATCATCCGGGCTATGGAGAGGGAGGAAAATTCCATAATCGGAAGGAGGAAAATCCTCTGCCGGAGGGAGAGACCCTGACCTTTGCCCTGGTGGGGAATCAGAACTGCGGAAAGACCACGCTGTTCAACCAGCTGACTGGATCCCGGCAGCATGTGGGCAATTTCCCAGGCGTTACAGTAGACCGGAAGGACGGTGTGATCCGCGGCTATGACAATACGCTGATCACAGACCTTCCCGGGATCTATTCCATGTCTCCGTACAGCAGCGAGGAGATCGTCACCAGGGAATTTGTGATCCAGACAAGGCCCAAGGGGATCATCAATATCGTGGATGCCACCAACATCGAGAGAAACCTGTATCTGACCATGCAGCTGCTGGAGCTGGGGATCCCCATGGTGGTAGCCCTAAATATGATGGACGAGCTCTGGGAAAACGGCGGCTCTGTCCTGGTCAATGAGATGGAGGAGGCCCTGGGCGTTCCGGTGATCCCCATTTCTGCAGCCAGGGGCGAGGGGATCGAGGAGCTGGTCCGCCATGCAGTCCATGTGGCCAGATACCAGGAGAAGCCTCTGGAGATGGACTTCTGTAAAAAGGAGGAGGGGATCCATAGGGGGATCCACGCAGTCATGCACCTGATCGAGGACCATGCGGCCCAGGCACAGATCCCGGTGCGGTTTGCAGCCAGCAAGGTGATGGAGGGCGACGAGAAGATCCTGGAGCGGCTGAAGCTGACGGACAATGAGAAAAGGATCCTGGATGAGATCGCCAGACAGACCGAGGAGGAGACAGGAATGGACCGGGCGGCCGCAGTGGCCCAGATGCGGTTCGACTACATCGGAGAGGTCTGTTCCGAGACGGTGATCAAGCCCAGGGAGAGTAAGGAACGTACCAGGAGCCGCCAGATCGACCGGTTCCTGACGGGAAAATATACGGGGATCCCGGCCTTTATCGGGATCATGGGGCTGGTATTCTGGCTGACCTTCAATGTGATCGGGGCGTTTTTGCAGGGGATCCTGGAAGCGGGGATCGAAGAGCTGACCGCCATGGCGGATGCAGCCATGACGGCTGCCGGCGTCAACAGCGTGGTCCAGTCCCTGGTCATCGACGGGATCTTCGGCGGCGTGGGCGGCGTTCTGAGCTTCCTTCCGATCATCGTAACGCTGTTTTTCTTCCTGTCGCTGCTGGAGGACAGCGGCTACATGGCCAGAGTCGCCTTTATCATGGATAAGCTTTTAAGAAAGCTGGGACTTTCCGGAAGGAGCATCGTTCCCATGCTGGTGGGCTTTGGATGTACGGTGCCGGGGGTCATGGCCAGCCGGACCCTGCCGTCGGAGCGGGACCGAAAGATGACCATTCTCCTGACTCCGTTTATGAGCTGTACGGCAAAGCTCCCGATCTACGCCTTTTTTACAGAGGCCTTTTTTCCGGAGCATCAGGCGTTGGTGATGATCGGCCTGTATATGTTCGGAATTTTCATGGGAATTCTCATGGCCCTGATCTTTAAAAAGACCTCCTTTAAGGGAGAAGCTGTGCCCTTTGTAATGGAGCTTCCCAATTACCGGATGCCGGGGGCGGCCAATGTGGGCCATCTTCTGTGGGAGAAGGCGAAGGACTTCCTCCAGCGGGCCTTTACGGTGATCTTCCTTGCTACCATTGCCATCTGGTTCCTTCAGAACTTTGACACAGGCTTTAACATGGTGGCGGATTCCCAGGACAGCATCCTGGCTCTTCTGGCAGGCGCGCTGGCTCCGGTGTTCCTGCCGGTGGGCTTTGGAGACTGGCGGATCGTTACAGCCCTGATCTCCGGCTTCATGGCCAAGGAGAGCGTGGTCTCATCCCTGACCGTGCTGTTTGGGAGCATGGAGGCACTTCAGGGAATCCTTACGGTTCCGGGAGCCGTTTCCCTGCTGGTTTTCTGCCTCCTCTATACGCCCTGTGTGGCGGCCATCGCCTCGGTGAAGCGTGAGCTGGGCGGAAAATGGGCGGCTGCTATGGCGGCCGGCCAGTGCGTGCTGGCGTGGATCGCGGCGTTTGTGGTATACCAGGCGGCACTGCTCCTTTAAATCATAAAAAGCCCTCTCCGAAAGCCGATAGGAATGCGGCGGACGGAGGGGGCTTTTGGCTTTAAGCGGGCTTTATTCCGGGACCTGGAGGCGCTGACAGGCCAGCTCACAGCGCTTTTTGTCATGGGCCAGGCCGATACAGAGGATCTCTCCTTTTAATGGGGCGTAATACTTCTTTTCCAGTATCTGCTCCAGAGCCTCATTTTTCAGCCGGTCCAGGTCGGTTCCCTGTTTAAATTCAATGATCACATGAGGATTTTTTCGATGGAGCGATTCCAGAGTGATATCGCTCCGGCCGTATCCGCTTTCCAGATTGCTCGTTACTTTATAGCTTCCGCGCATGGTCATGCACATACCCAGGAAAAGCATGTGGTAGGCATTTTCTTTGGCATCCAGGTAACTGGTACAGGAAATGACGATTTTTCGGTAAAGTTCCAGAAAACGGTCTGTATCCCTGTGGAGAAGACAGGAGAACATCTGCTGAAGCTCCAGACCATCCATTCCTCCAAGTTCAGTGATCAGGACCTGGAACTCGGACATTACCTCATCATTGGGGATGCGGACGATCACGGTATTTTCGTCCAGCCGTTCCAGTGCCGTTAAATATCCGGAATTTACTAAAAGTCCCCATAGACTGTACGTGCTCCCGCGTTCGACATAAGAGGTTTCCAGGGTAAGCCAGACAGGAATCTGGTTTCCGGAGGCCAGGCGGTCAAAGTCGATCCAGAAATTCTTATCAGCCTCAGACAAAGTCCTTTTAATAAGGTAATTGGAGGATGTATTGACCCAGTATCCATGGAGCTCGCCAGAATCGGCATAGTTTAAAAGAGACCATGGATTATAAATTTCGATTCCGCCAAGCAGATAGCCGTCATATTTACCCTTTACCTTCTGATTTAAGGAAAGGCCAAAATCTTTTAAAAGCTTTTCCGTTTCGGACGATGTAAATCCGAAATAGGAAGCGTACTGACGATGCAGGACTGTATAGACGCGGACGTTATTAAACTGGGAAAAGATACTCTCTTTTGCAACTCTCTGGACTCCGGTCAGAAGGGCCTGACCCAGATCGGGATTTCCTTTCATAGCGCTTCCAAAGAAATTTGAAAAAAAGTTTCCAACAGAGTCATGATACCCGTATTCATAGCTGGACATGACGGGCTGATCGTATTCATCGATCAGAAGGAGAGGGGGTACTCCGTACTGTTCCCGAATGATCTGGCAGAGCAGCCGGATGGAATCTGTAAACAGGACGGGCAGGGAAGCAGGATCCCTAAGGACATCGATCATTGCACGGAAGTCCTGGGCCAGCAGACTGGCCTCATCCAGTTTTCCTTTCATATTTTTTTCATATCTCATATATTCCAGATAAATCTGCTTTTTCATAAGAAGCAGCATTTCCTGGGCGGTCGTTCCCTTGCAGTCTTTCAGCGTAAGAAAAATAACAGGGCGTGAATTGATCTGGCTGGCATATTCCGTATCCATAATGGAAAGTCCCTGGAACAGCTGGCGGCTATCCTTTGTAATATCAAAAAACTCACGAAGCATGGTCATGTTCAGAGTCTTTCCAAAACGTCTGGGCCGGGTGATCAGGGTCACTTTATCTCCAGTGTCCAGAAAATCCCGGATCATCAAACTCTTGTCTATGAAATAAAGATTCTGTCTCCGTACTTCGGCAAAATCATCATTTCCAATGGGAAGTCTTTTTTTCATAGGGGTCCGTCTCCTTTTCTAGGAATAGTTTAGCACAGATGGGGGTGTTTTTGGAAGATGTAATTGATGGCCACAGCTATTTCGTGCAGTCCTTCGAGAGCTCGAGGAGAATTCCAGGAGATTTATCGACCTGACCAGAGAAGTTGGGAAAGCGATCCAGGGCGGATAAAAAAGTCAGAATTTCGTAAGAGAAAATGCCGGAAATGCCGGAGTTTCGCCGGACTCTGTTTCTTGACAGCCGTTCTCCCAGACGATATAATGTCTCTGTATATAACGGCGGCGGGGCAGAAAGAGCCTGGCTCCGGCGTCGTGTAAATAAAGAAGACAGAAGGGGAATCAATATGGATCAGGGCAAGCAGACCAAGGAAAAAGCGGAGAAACTGGCAGCAATGAAGAAACTCAGCACATCGAAGGAGCTTTTTGTGCTCATGTCCCTCTGCACGAAGATGCCGTTTGTAATGTGTGACCCGGAAACCTTTGACGATGAGGTTTTCTTATATGAGAAAGAGGAAGATATCAAGCGTGAGGGACAGCGGTTCCTGGATCAGAAGATCCCGCTCCAGATCGCAAAGATCGATAACAAGCAGTTCCTGCATTTTTACAGCAACCTGTTTACCATGGGCGTCAACTGCCTGGTATTCAACGGCTATATGGAGGACGAGTACAAGCTGCAGCTGGCGGATCTGGTGAACCGTCCGGGACAGAATTTAAAGGAGGGTCAGATCTGGGTGGAGAATCCGGGCCTGCATCTGACAGCGCTTTATTTTATGCAGGAGGTCCGCAGACAGAAATTTGAAAAGCTCCCCAAAGAGCTGCAGGAGCTCCAGGAGGAGATCCTGGCAGATTATGGAAAGGGAACCTACCTGGCTCCGTTCAATGAGGAAAACGGCGTGCCGCTGTTAAAGCAGCAGAACGGGGATTCCTACCAGCCGATCTTTACGGACATGCTGGAATTCAATAAGTTCAACCGGGAAAATTTCTTTAAGGCGTCGGTGATGACGGCGGATAAGATCACAGGAGCTCTGGCCAAGGGCGCCAGGGGCGTGGTGGTGAACCCCATGGGAGTGAACCTCCAGCTTCCGATTACAAAGAGAGCCGCATCGGGTCCGGCAAAGCCTCTGGACCCGGCAAAGCTGGCTGAGGCGGCAGTGGCCGAGGCGCTGAGGGAGCCGGAAAAGCCCGAGGTTCCGCTGGGGGACCTGGGAAACAGCGGGGAATGATCTCCCGCAGAAGGGAAGGATTTTAATGAGGAGAAATGAAAAGTTTCTGACCGCCATGGCGGCGGCCTTTATGACCACGGCAGCCGTGTCCTTTTCATCGATGGCGGCTGTGGACACGGATTTCCACCGGTTCGTGGTGGGGACCATTATCAACGGCGTACCAGTGTCTGGAATGACCACGGCTGACGCTGAGGCGTACATAGAGGGGTATTTTAACGGCGGCTATACCCTGGAGATCGAGGATACCGAGGGAGTCCGGGAGGCGATCACTGATACGTCCATTGGCTATACCGTGGACGTGACCGGGGACCTGGAGGCCATTCTGAAGGAGGAGAACGACGGCGGCAGAGTCAGCGGCCCCGGCGTGGAGCACCGGTATACGGTGGATGCGGTGCTTAAGTACGACGAGGCAGCCCTCAGAGCGCTTTTGGAGAATATGGCGTTTGTAAAGAACGCCTCTCCCACCAGTGATGCGTATATTACTCCTTATGAGGAGGGAAAGGCCTTTTCCATCGTTCCGGAGGTCCAGGGAACGGAGATCGATATGGATAAGCTCATGGCAGCGGTGAAGGATGCCTTAAATTCCCAGACCCGGCTTTTGAAGGTGGAGAATCTGGACTGCTATAAGACGATCCAGGTCACTGCGGACAATGCGGATCTGAACCAGATGTGCGCCAATTTAAACCGGTATAAGGACATCAATATCACCTATGTATTCGGCGACCAGCAGGAGATCCTGCCGGGACTGGAGGCAGTCAAATGGATCGACGGCGTTTCCGGGTCCACAGTCCAGGTGAACCAGCAGAAGGTGGCGGAGTATGTGAAATACCTGGCTGATAAATACGATACCTATGGAAAGCCCCATACGTTTACCAGCACGTCCGGACGCCAGGTGTCTGTAAATGGCGACTACGGCTGGCAGATCAACCAGGCAGAGGAAGCGGTGGCTCTGACCAGGATGGTGCAGAACGGCACCAACCAGACCAGGGAACCGGCATACAGCCGCACAGCGGCCAGCCGGACTGGGAACGATTTCGGGACCACCTATGTGGAGGTGGATATGGGCCTCCAGCACATCTACATGTATGAGAATGGGACTCTGATCGCAGAAGCGCCCATTGTCACGGGAAACGTGGCCAAGGGCTGGACCACGCCAGAGGGGCTTTATACCCTTTATTATAAGGAAAGGGACCGGGTGCTGCGCGGGCCGAAGCGGGCGGACGGAACGTATTCCTACGAGAGCCCTGTGTCCTACTGGATGCCCTTTAACGGCGGCATCGGACTCCATGATGCCAGCTGGCGCGGTAAGTTTGGCGGCGAGATCTACAAGAACAACGGCTCTCATGGCTGTATCAATATACCGCCGAAAACGGCAGCCGTGATCTACGAGCATGTATACAAAGGAATACCGATCCTCTGCTTTTATTAAGCGGGAATAAGAGGGTGTCCGCGGGAAACTGCGGGCACCCTCTGTTGCAGAAAATACGGGAAGAGGGAAGCTTTCCCGGCTGACAGGATCGAAGGAGGCAGCAAGGTGAACGAAAAGGAAAAAGAGCAGGAAAAAAAATATCTGGAGGCAGTGGATGTTTCTTATTCTTATGGTCTGGCCAAGTCCATGGAACGGATAAAAAGCAATCCGGTATTGGGATTCAGGACCGCCGGCTCCAGGGCAGAGTTTGAAACTGGAGAAATGCTGAGGCAGGAAATGGAACGCATCGGCCTGAAGGATATCCATAAGGACCGGCTGTGCCTGGATGGCTGGGAGTTCGAAAAGGCGGTGCTGCGGTTTCAGGACGCAGATGGAAGGAACCATGTTTTCCAGCTGGGGGCCTATCAGACCCAGTTTTTGACCGGGGGCTTTCAGAAATTTCCGCTGGTCTATGTGGGGCGGGGAGGAGCCCAGAACTATGCAGGCCGGGACGTGAGCGGCTGTCTGGTTCTGGTGGACATTAACCAGAGGGACGAGTGGTGGATCAACTTCCCTGTGTACCAGGCCCATTTAAAAGGAGCGGCAGCAGTGATCGCGGTCCAGGACAACGGCTATGGGGAGATCGACGGAGAGGCGCTGAACGCCCAGGACATTGCTGGTCCTAAGGATGCTCCGGCGTTTTCCATTTCCCAGAAGGATGCGGCTGTGTTAAAAGAGGCGCTTCAGAAGGAAGAACGGCTTATGGTGGAATTTGACGCCAGTTCCCGGATCCTGGAGCAGACAGAGTCCTACAATATCTGGGGAACGATCCCTGGGAGAGAGGAGGACATGATCCTTTTAAGCGCCCATTATGATTCTTATTATGACGGGTTCCAGGACGATAACTGTGCGGTGGCCATGATGCTGGGGATCGCCAGGGCTCTTCTGGAAACCGGATATCGGCCCAGAAAGACTCTGGTGTTCTGCGCCATGGCGGCGGAGGAATGGGGGATCGTCAATTCCAAATACGATTGGTCCACGGGAGCCTGGCAGCAGGTCTTCAAGTTGCGGCCTGACTGGCCGGGGAAGGTCATTGCGGATTTGAATTTTGAGCTTCCGGCCTACGCCCACAATGCCTGGGACGCCATCCGTTCTACTTATGAATATGAGGATTTTTTAAAGGAATTTGTGGAAAAGCTGCCGGTGGATCCCACGAACGTATATCCCCAGGGGCTGCGGGTCCACTGCCCCATCGAGACCTGGTCCGACGATTTTTCCATGGCTATTTCCGGGATCCCGTCCATGGTCAATGAATTCAGCAGCGCCGGATTTATGGAGACCCATTATCATTCCCAGTTCGACCGGGACGAGTTTTACGACGAGGCGGCATACCGGTTCCATCACGAGCTTTATGGACTTCTTTTGATGGCCCTGGACCGGGTGAACGTGGCTCCGGTGAACCTGGAACGGACCTTCCGGGCTTTGAGGGAAAGCGTCCGCCCGGTGACCGGGCGGGAAGACGAAAATGTATTAAAGACCCTGATGGAGAAGCTGGAGGAGGGAGAGAGGCTGGCCCGGGAGGTCTACGAGGCTGTGCGGACGGCCAATGCCGGAAATGGGGAGCCGGAGCGGGACAGGAAGCTCCAGAGCCAGCTTCTGTATCTCTTTAAAAAGGCCCAGGGATATTTTGTGCGGCTCAACTGGCACGATGAGGTTTTGTTCCCCCACGAGGCGTCCCAGACCAATCTGTGGTATCTGGGTGAGGCGGTCCGGCAGCTGGAGGACAAAAACGTCCGGGGCGCCCTGGAGGCCCTGTACCAGGTGGATAACAACAAATATGCCTTCCAGTTTGACGACCAGGTATATCGTTACTTTACGGAATACGTGATGAACCAGGAGAAGGAACGGCTTCAGTGGGGAGCCGGAAGGATCGTCCATCATCTGGATCTGTCAAAACAGATCCGCAGCCTTATGGAAAAGGAACGGACCAGGAATACAGGGGTGGAGCCAGAGCTGGAGGCATTGAAGGCCATGGAGCGCCAGGCACTGGGCTGCTTTGACGATGATATCCGGTATATGATTCAGGCTGTGGATACGCTGACAGAGGGCTTGAGAAAGGCGAAAGAGGAGTAGGAAAGAATTATGGAAACCAGTGCGTTGTATCGAGTACAGAGAGAGGATCTGCCCAGACTCCAGAAAATGCTGACAGAGTGCTTTGCGGAGGATCCGCTGTATCATACGCTGATCCCAGATCCGGAAACCAGGAAGCGGCTGATGCCGGAGCTGTTTGAGTGCGATCTGAATGAATTTTATGAGACCTGTGAGATCTATGCGGAGAGCCCGGAGTTAAAGGGTCTTCTGGTGGTCTCTGACGAGGCGGAGGAGTACGATCCCATCCGCTTTTATCTGACAGAGGCCTGGGCCTCCTTAAAGACAGACGAGTATCTGATCAAAGAAGACAGGAGCCTGAAGACCCTCTGGAATTTCATCCGGGGCCGGGATTATCTGAATTCCCGGTGGACGGCCCAGCTCCACCAGGAAAACCGCCTGCACATCATTTACCTGGCGGTGAGCCCCAGTGCCAGGCATACGGGGGTGGCGGAGATCCTCATGGACGAGGTGATCCGCTACTCAGAGAGCCACCGGATGCTGATCTCCCTGGAGACCCACAATGAAAAGAACCTGTCCTTTTACAGCCATTTTGGCTTTAAGACCTTTGGGATCGTGGAAAAGGATATGGGACTGAAGCAGTACTGCCTGGTACGGGAGCCGCAGCAGGCATAGACCGAAGGCCTGCCCCGCGCAGACACCAGGAAGAGATAGGAAATGAAAAACCTCCGGGGCTGGCAGGCCCCGGAGGTTTTTAGGTATATATTGAGGAATAAACTTGCCCTTACTGGCAAATGGGCAGCAAAGTAAGGAAATTATCTCTGAACACGGCCGGATCCGTCGCCGCCGGCTAATTTTGTAACCTCGTCCACGGAAACCATATTCATGTCTCCCTCGATGGAGTGCTTTAAGCAGGATGCGGCAACTGCAAATTCGATGGTGCTCTGGGCGTCATAGCCGTTTAAGCATGCATAGATCAGGCCGCCGCCAAAGCTGTCGCCGCCGCCTACGCGGTCAACGATGTGCATTTTGTATTTTTTGCTGAAGTAGTAGCCGGTCCCGTCGTATAACATGGCGGACCAGTTGTTGTCGTTGGCGGAAAGGGACTCACGGAGCGTGATGGCGACCTTTGTGAAGCCGAAGCGGTCAGCTAACTGCTTTGCCACGTCCTTGTAGCCCTCATGGTTTACAGTACCAGTGGTCACATCAGTATTGGCAGCCTTGATGCCGAATACGTCGGAAGCATCCTCCTCGTTGGCGATGCAGACGTCCACATATTTGCACAGCTCGCCCATTACCTCGCCGGCTTTGGCCTTGGACCACAGCTTATTTCTGTAATTTAAGTCGCAGGAAACGGTAAGACCCAGCTCCTTGGCTTTTTTGCAGGCCTCTAAGCAGATACCGGCAACGGTGTCGTTGAGGGCCGGGGTGATGCCTGTGAAGTGGAACCAGTCGGCGCCTTCAAAGATCTTTACCCAGTCGAAGTCCTCCGGAGAGGCCTCGGAGATGGAGGAATGGGCACGGTCATAGATGACCTTGGACGGTCTCTGGGAAGCGCCCTTTTCCAGGAAGTAGATACCCACACGGTCGCCGCCGCGGGCGATGTCCTTTGTATCTACGCCGTATTTTCTTAACTCGTTGACAGCAGCCTGGCCGATCTCATGCTTCGGAAGCTTTGTAACAAAAGCGGCGTCCATGCCATAGTTTGCTAGGGAAACAGCCACGTTGGCTTCGCCGCCGCCGTAGGTGGCACCAAAGCTGTTGGCCTGAACGAAACGGTAGTAGCCCTCGGGAGCGAGACGGAGCATGATCTCACCAAATGTAATAACTCTCTTTGCCATGATAAAATTCTCCTTTACTTCTGAACTAAATGTACTGCGAATCCGCCGATCTCATCCTCCAGATAAATGGCGGTCAGCTTGTCGCCTTTGAATTTTGCGGTTTCTTCTTTAAATTTATAGCCCATCATTTCCAGATAATTTTTCGCACGCGCAACGGAGTTGGTGGAAACTGCGATGTGGCCCTTTGCGCCAAGGCCCGGCGCTTTCATACATTCTACGGCTGTTCCGGCAAATACGGAGCTGTTTCCGGACTTCTTTGTGAAGCCGAAGAGGCCGTCGAAGGCAGAGGCTGTCTGGTCTGCCTGCTCCTCGTTCTCACAATTGATGCCGATATGGGCTAATTCAAAGCCCAGCATGGTCTGGACGGCTTCCTTTGTCAGATCGCGGATCTTATCGAATTCTCCGGCTGCAACCAGATCTTTTTTCACCATCCAGCTTCCGCCGCAGGCCAGGATCTTATCGAAGGCCAGGTAGGAATTGATGTTCTTTGCGTTGATGCCGCCGGTGGGCATGAACTTCATCTGTGTATAGGGAGCGGCCATGGCCTTGATCATGTTGATGCCGCCGGCCTGTTCAGCCGGGAAGAACTTCACCACATCAAGACCGAGAGAGATGGCCATTTCCACGTCGCTGGGATTGGAGGTGCCGGGTGTTACCGGGATCCCCTTATCGACACAGTATTTTACTACTGTGGGGTTCAGACCGGGGCTTACGATGAATTTTGCTCCGGCGTTCACTGCGCGGTCCACCTGCTCGGTGGTGAGGACTGTGCCTGCGCCCACTAACATGTCCGGGAATTCCTTTGCCATGATACGGATGGATTCCTCAGCGGCAGCGGTACGGAAGGTAACCTCTGCACAGGGCAGTCCGCCTTCGCAGAGAGCCTTAGCCAGGGGGGCAGCGTCCTTGGCGTCATCAAGGACCACCACCGGAACGATACCGATCTTCTGGATCATTTCTAAAACTTCGTTCATATTTCGTTTCTCCTTTGCTTTATTTAATGGAAAGGGATATAAAAATTCGGGTCACAATTCTGTCATGCGATACAAGATTTCACAATATGAAACTCAGTTCCATATTGCGATATTTACTAAAATAAATTATACTCGCCGGCCTTTAAAAGTCAATAGGAAAAAGTAATTTTGTTATCCTTCCCTTACACAGAAAAATGTGATAAAATGAACGCTGAGATAACCGGGAGGACGGGGTCGCCGCCGCGCCCGGAATATGCGGATGCCGGGGAAGGAGACCCGGCGCCGGGGATATATGGAGCTGCGGGCCGGACTGGCCGGACGCCTGGGGACGCAGCTGTCATGAAAGGATGATTATGGATCTGAAATTTGAGAATTTCCGTGCGGAGCATGTGGAAACGCTGGCAGGATATTATGGAAAGCGCCATGACCGGACCTGCGACAGCACGATCATGGACAATTTTCTCTGGGGAGGCTATTACCACATCCGTTTCTGTGAACGGGATGAAAAAGCTGTCCTCTGGATCATGAACATCGACGGAAAGGACTACGCTGCCCTTCCAGTCTGCAGCCTGGAGGACCTGCCCCATTATTTTAAAGAGCTGGAGCAGTATTTTAATGAGGATCTCCATCTGCCGCTGGAGATCTTCCTGGCGGATGAGGAGGCGGTGGAGTATTTAAAGCTTCCAAAAGACCGGTATGCGGTGGAGGAGCTTCCGGATGCCAGGGATTATATTTATAGTGCGGAGTCCCTGAAGGTTTTATCCGGGAAAAAGCTGGGGAAGAAGAAAAACCACATTAATTATTTAAAAAGAGAGTATGCCGGCCGGTATGAGTACAGGACCCTGGGCTGCTCCGACGGTCTGGATGTGTGGCGGTTCCTGGATAAATGGAGAGCCCAGAAGGGGCAAGAGGTGGAGGGTCACCTGGACTATGAGGTGGAAGGGATCCACGATATATTAAGAAACTGCAGCGCGTTCCATGTACACATGGGCGGCATTTACATCGACGGCCAGCTGGAGGCCTTTGCCATCGGCAGCTACAATGAAAAAGAAAAAATGGCCATCATCCATATCGAAAAGGCGAATCCGGAGATCCGGGGGCTTTATCAGTTTATCAATCAGCAGTTCCTGATCCATGAATTTCCCGAGGCGGAGATCGTGAACCGGGAGGACGACATGGGGCTTCCGGCGCTGCGCCAGGCCAAGCTGTCCTATGAGCCCATGGAATTCGCCAGAAAATTCAGGATCCGGCAGCTGTGGCCGGAGGAGGGCCGGGGGAAGGAAGAAAACAGGTTATGATCCGATATCTGGAAGCAGAAGAAAAGGGAAGGACAAGAGCGCTCTGGAACGAGGCGTTTCCAGAGGATTCTGTATCCTTCGGAGACTATTATTATAAGGAAAAAACAAAGGACAACCGGATCCTGGTCTGTGAGGAGGAGGGGCGGATCGTGGCCATGCTCCAGAGGAATCCCTACGCAGTCTCCATGCGGGGGGATGTGAGGACCTGCGACTATATCGTAGGCGTGGCAACGGCGGTCAGCGAGCGTCACAAGGGCCATATGAGGAGCCTGCTGCTGACCATGCTGCGGGACATGCAGGAGGAGCGGATGCCCTTTGCATTTTTGATGCCTGCCCGGGAATCCTTGTATTATCCGTATGATTTCCGGTTTGTTTTCGACCAGCCCCGGTGGGTCCTGGGATACAATAAGGATCTTCGGAGGATGCCCCTGGAGGGAAGCGCCCTGTATAAGGAACTGGCTGACTGGCAGAATGCCTGGCTGAAGCGCCAGTATGAGGTGTTCGCCGTCCGGGATCCGGCTTACCTGGAACGGATGGAAAAGGAGCTGAAGAGTGAGAACGGCTTCGTGAACCTGATCTATGAGGACGACTGGTTCATTGGCATGCAAAGCGAATGGGGGCTTAAGGAACGGGAGCTGCGGTACCTGTATACAGGGGAGCGCTACCGGACCCTGGCAGGTACAAAGCCGGCCATCATGGCCCGGATCGTATGTATGCCGGAATTTGTAAAAAATATCCGCCTTTCAGAGGCGTGTCCGGAGGATGAGGTGACCGTTGAGATCGGGATCCATGACCTGTTTATTCCCCAGAACCAGGGGGCATGGATCTGGAAGTTAAATAAGAGCGGCTCTGAGATCATCCAGGAATCCCGGTTCATTGCCAAGGGAAAAATGGAGGTGTTCACCATCGCAGAGCTGACCCAGTGGCTGTTCGGGTATGCCTTGCCGGAGCAGGTGGAAAACGTTCCTTACGGCCAGTATATCGAGCCGTTCCACGGAGTTTTTCTGGACGAGGTGGTTTAGGGGCCGTTCCGGGGGCTGAGGATCCATTCCGGGCGTTCGGCCTGGGGAAAGGAGTGCCAGAGATGACAGAGCGCGAAACTTTGAAGCAGTGGCTTTCTGAGAGTGAGAATATCGTATTTTTCGGCGGTGCAGGCGTGTCCACCGAGAGCAAGATCCCGGATTTCCGGAGTACCGACGGTCTGTATAACCAGCAGTATGCATACCCGCCGGAGACCATTCTGAGTCACACCTTCTATATGAGAAGACCCGAGGAATTTTACCGGTTCTACCGGAATAAGATGCTGTTCCCCGATGCAGAGCCCAACCGGGCCCATAAGGCCCTGGCGAAGCTGGAGCAGGAGGGAAGGCTCCGGGCGGTGATCACCCAGAACATCGACGGTCTCCATCAGAAGGCCGGGAGCCGGGAGGTGCTGGAACTGCACGGCTCGGTGCTCAGGAATTACTGTACAAAATGCGGGAAATTTTATGGCCTGGAGGCGGTCCTGGAGTCAGAGGGCGTTCCCAGATGTACCTGCGGCGGCGTCATCAAGCCGGATGTGGTCCTCTATGAAGAGGGGCTGGACCAGCATACGCTCCAGAAGGCCGTTTATTATATTTCCAATGCCGATGTCCTGATCATCGGAGGAACCTCCTTAACGGTGTATCCGGCGGCCGGGCTCATCGACTACTATGGGGGAAAAAAGCTGGTGCTGATCAATAAATCCGTGACGCCCATGGACAGCCGGGCGGATCTGGTGATCAGCGGTCCCATTGGAGAGATCCTGGGAGATGCGGCCGGAGTTTAAGCTCCGGGACAGAAAGGAGTGACCGGGTATGTATCATCCGTCAGAACGGCGTTACGAAGGAATGGAATATAAGCGCTGCGGAAGGAGCGGTCTTAAGCTTCCTGCCATGTCCCTGGGACTGTGGCAGAATTTCGGAACTGAAAAGACCCTTAAGGAGCAGGAGGAGATCCTGTGCCATGCTTTCGACCGGGGCACCACCCACTTTGATCTGGCCAACAATTACGGCCATCCGGCCAGGGGGCTGGCAGAGGAGAACTTCGGCCGGGCCTTAAAGGATTGTCTGGGACCGTACCGGGACGAGCTGGCCGTCTCCACCAAGGCCGGATACGATATGTGGCAGGGGCCCTATGGAAACTGGGGCTCCAGGAAATATCTTATGGCCAGCCTGGATCAGAGCTTAAGGCGCCTGGGCCTGGACTATGTGGATATTTTTTACCATCACCGGCCGGATCCGGAAACGCCCCTGGAAGAGACCATGGAGGCCTTAAGCGATATGGTGCGCCAGGGAAAGGCCCTGTACGTGGGGATCTCCAATTATAATGCGGAGCAGACTGCTGCGGCGGTGAAGCTTTTAAGGGAGAACCATACGCCGTGCCTGATCCATCAGGTGCGCTACAACCTTCTGGAGCGCCAGGCGGAGGACGGCCTGTTTTCCGTCCTTTCAGAGAACGGCGTGGGCTGCATCTGCTTTTCGCCTCTGGCCCAGGGTGCGCTGACGGACAAATACCTCCGGGGGATCCCGGCCGGTTCCCGGGCGGCCCGGGAGGGGAGCACCGTGGCAGCCAGATATCTGGATGCGGAGACGCTGGAAAAAATAAAGAAGTTAAACGACATTGCCAGAGCGGGCGGCATGACCCTGGCCCAGATGGCCCTGGCCTGGATCTTACGGAGGCCGGAGGTGACTTCTGTTCTGGTCGGGGCCAGCAGTACGGCCCAGCTGGACAGCAGCCTGGCAGCTCTGAAGCTCCCGCCTTTGGGAGAAGATGTGCTGAAGGAGATCGGGGCAGCGCTTGGGCAGTAAAGGACGGGCAAGAGCAGACGGGGCAGAGCCGTTCCGCCCGGAAACATAGGGAGGGATCCAATGGAGTATGAAGTAGGAGATATCGTCAAATTAAAAAAGCCCCACCCCTGCGGAAGCCAGGAATGGGAGATCCTGAGGGTGGGCGCAGACTTCCGGCTGAAATGCCTGGGCTGCGGCCATATGGTCATGGTGACCAGACGGCTGGTGGAGAAAAATACCAGGGGCCTGCGGAAGGCCGAGAAAAAGGAATAAAAAAGAGGGGCTGTTGTAAAAGCGCGGATTCGGCTTTTTACAACGGCCCCTTTTGCGTCAGGCTTTTTTCTTCTTTTCCTTGGGGATCATCTTAATGATCCCGGCTTTATAGAGCACCACTGCACAGAGTACAGTGAGTACCATACAGATCAGGACCACAAAGCCCTCCATTCCGGCCAGGGGGAACACGGCGTTAACACCGAATACCACTAAGAGCGGGAGGATCATGGTCAGCGGCTTTCCTTTGGCAACATAGTCTCCGCAGTCGTTGTTTACGAAGCTTAAGAAGATGCCGCCGAACAGGGCCGGGAGCAGATAGGTGGTGGCCGTCTGCACCGTGGGGCTGGTGAGGATGGGGCGTAAGGGCACCAGAAGGATCACGCCGGCTACAATGATCAGGGTGGTGACGATGGAGGACACGGCTACGCCGATGGTGGCTACCGCGTCGCCCTCCTCTGTACCGGAGGCTGTGTCAGACATGATCTGGGCGTTTACCACAACGGGGACCTTCAGGTTCATGACATTGCCTGTCAGAAAGGTGATATACGCGGAGGAGCCCAGGATCGGGGTATAGCTGAATACCTCGGCGATACAGGTGGGAATGAACACGGCCAGCAGGCTGCTGCCTGCGGTGATGACCTGGGCTGCGCTTTCCGGCCATACGTCGTATACGGTGGAAACGATCGCCGGGATCCCCAGCATGAGAAGGATACCGATGATGATGCCGATCCGGCCGGTCCGGTGAATGCTGTCTTCGTATTTTTTATCCATATTGTGTTCCTCCTAAAATTAACCAAGGATTTTGATCCAGACCAGCGAGGACGCCATGCCCAGGAGCAGAGTGTTTGCCATGACAAAGTTTCTGAGCCACAGGCATTTGAAACGCTTGATGATCTGTAAGTGGATTAGAACGATGATGCAGGACGTAAATACAACGGCCAGGTGTACCTTGCCCTTCATTAACTGCATGGGAAGGAAGGCTTCGATGATGGCCAGGGAGAGGACGCCGGTGATCAGGGCCCCCAGCTCTCCGTGCTTGTTCCTGGCTTTGGTAAGTCCCATCTGGATCTTTTTGCCGAATAAAAGAATGGCAATGAGGCCGCCCATGATGCAGATGCTCATAACGAACATGACGGTGCCGACCACAGAGGCGTCTCCGGCGGCGTTTAAGGCTGCCACGGATTCATAGCCAGTCCCGGTGGCCACCATGTCGGCTGCCATCAGCTCGTATGTAACGGAGCCCACTACGGAAAGGCGGAACCAGGACCAGGGTACGCCCAGCACTGCCGCCAGGCTGAAAAGGCCGATGACGATGGAGATGGACGGTACAACGGAGTAAATGGCGGAGGAGGTGATCACCAGTCGGAGCTTATCCTTGGTGATCCCCAGCTCCAGGGCGTGTTTGTAGGCTTTTTTCAGTGTGATCAGACAAAACAGGATAATATAGACGATTCCCAGCCCCACCAGTCCGTAGAGCAGGGGGCTGTTCATAATTTCATTAAAAGTCATTTGTGTTCCTCCTTATTACATGGCGTCCACATAGGTGAGGTCGTCGGGGATCGGGGATGCATAAACGCCGCCAGTCTCCTCCAGCAGCTCTTTTTTCGCCTGGTCAGCCAGGGCCGGATCGTCAAAGATCCTGGTGCAGGCCAGTCCGATGGCCTTTGCTGCCGCAAGACAGGCTTTTCCGCCGATGGAGGTGCCCACCTGGGCGGTGTACTGCCAGGTGTGGTGGCCGGTGCCGGGGATGGCTGCGGAGGCGGTAAGCTGGGCGGTGGGAACCAGGTAGCTTACATCGCCCACGTCGCTGGAGGCGGTCAGTACCTTCTGGCGCATCAGGGGGCTGTAAGGGATCACAACGGAATTTAAGGGCCGCTTTTCAAACTCCTCCGGCGTCATTTTGTGGAGGACAGCCATTTTCTGGACCATGGCCTTTTTATCATCCTCGGGAAGAATGGCCAGGAATTTTCTCGCAATGGCATAATCCTCCTCGTCAAACTCGGGGCCTCCCATTTCCACATAGGCGTCGGAAAGCACCTGGAAGGCGGTGGGGTTGGGGATCACATCGCTTAAGCCGCCCAGGACTCTGACCTTGACCTCGGTCTCAGTCATCAGGGCCGCACCCTGGGCGATCTTTTTGATCCGGGCCAGGATCTCGCTGCTCTGGGCCAGCTTCGGGGCGCGCATGAAATACAGCAGGGAGGCATGGTCCTGGACCACGTTGGGAGCTTCGCCGCCGTTGTCCAGATAGGCATAATGGATCCTGGCGTCGCTGATCACATGCTCTCTCATGTAATTGACGCCCACATTCATCAGCTCGCAGGCGTCCAGGGCGCTCCGGCCTTTTTCCGGGGCTGCGCCCGCATGGGCGGAGATGCCAGTGAAGTCAAAGCGGACCTTATAGTTGGCCACCATGCGGGTCCCCATGGGAACGTTCTGGTCTGCCGGATGCCAGGTGAACATCATGTCCACCCCGTCAAAGCAGCGGGCCTTGGCCATAAAGCCCTTTCCGAAGCCCTGCTCTTCCGCCGGACAGCCGAAAAATACCAGAGTGCCGGTTTTTCCGCTCTGCTCCAGGTACGCCTTTGCAGCCATGGCGGCTCCTGCGGCTCCGGCTCCCAGGGCGCAGTGGCCGCAGCCGTGGCCAGTGGTATGGCCCTCGTCCGGCACAGGCTCGGCGGTTCCGGCTTTCTGGCTCAGGCCAGGAAGGGCGTCATATTCGCCCAGGATGCCGACCACGGGAGAACCGCTTCCCCAGACAGCCTTAAATGCCGTAGGGATCCCGGCCAGCTCCTTAGTTACTGTAAAGCCGTCGTCCTCCAGGGCTTTTATGATGGCCGCCGCGCTTTTCGTTTCCTGGTAGCCCAGCTCGGCGTATTCCCATACGGCCCGGTTGAGCCCGGTGATGATCTGTGCTTTTTCACGGACGGCATCGCGGATGATTTGTGCATTATCCATAAGAATAACCTCCTATTTCTATAAAACCTTGTATCATTTTGAAAATAAGTATACTGTCTGGATGGATAGATCACGAATATGTTTTATTTATAGGCGGCTATAAATTCCAGCGATGGACTTTAAAAAGAAAAACAGATATAATGGTGCTGGAACCAGGAAGAGATTGATACCGTACATAGAAGAAGCACAGCAGACAGAGGGAGGAGATGGATCATGACCATACAGCAGCTTCAATACGTTCTGGAGATCGCCCGGTGCGGCTCCGCGTCCAGGGCAGCAAAAAACCTGTTCCTGTCCCAGCCAAATCTGAGCAGCGCCATAAAAAATCTGGAGCAGGAGCTGGGCTTTCCCATCTTTGAAAGGACCTCTGCCGGGATGGAGCTGACGCCTGCCGGTTCCGTCTGGTTTATCCCATGTATTACCCGGCCTTTGAGGCGTTCCGGGATCTTTGCAGGGATTACCAGGGATACGACAAGGTGAACCTGTCCTGCGCTTCCGGTACCGGGGTCAAAACGCTGGAGCTCCTTCACCAGGATCTCTGCGATCTGGTGGTCACCATCGACACCAAAGGCCATTATGCGGATTTCAACCGGTACTGCAATCTGTTTCACCTGGAGTACAGGGATGTGGCAGAGGCCTCTTTTTCCGTGCAGCTTTCCAGAAACCATCCGCTTTTAAGGGAAACGCCCTTTGATTTTGCGAAGCTCAAGAATTACCCGTATGTGGCGTATACAGATGGGAACGGAGGAAATTTAAACTGGACGCCCTGGTCCAGCGTGGTCAATCCAGACAAGCTGATCAGGGTCCAGTCCATCGCCTCACGGATTTCCCTGGTGGCCAGCACCAACGCTTTCAGCCTTGTATTTCCCCATTCCAGAGCGTATAACGAGGCCAATGGCGTAGTGACGGTCCCCCTGCCCTTTGATCCTCTGATCTTAGGCTATATCTATTCCCGCGATCGGGGATTAGGAGAAGCAGGCGAGGCATATGTGCGGCATCTGAAGGAGCGGATACGGGAGCATTTTGGGGAGGATGGCTAGAAAAACAGAAAATGTGCAGAAAGAGAAAAAACATTGCGGAAAACAAGAAGAAAACGCTTGCATTTTCCCCGCGTATTTGTTATGATAATTACCTGTGACATATTAATTCCTTGCTCTCGTTACTGAAAAGCGGGGGCCAGAGACCACAAGGAGGGAAAGAAACTATGAACAAATACGAATTAGCAGTTGTTCTGAGCGCAAAGCTTGAGGACGATGAGAGAACAGCCGCTCTGGAGAAGGTGAAAGGCTATATCACCCGTTTCGGCGGAACTGTTACAGATGTGGATGAATGGGGCAAGAAAAAGCTTGCTTATGAGATCCAGAAAATGAAAGAGGGATTCTACTACTTCATTCATTTTGAAGGTGATTCCAACTGCCCGAACGAGGTAGAGGCACATGTCCGCATCATGGAGTCTGTGATCCGTTACCTTTGCGTAAGACAGGACGCTTAATAAAGAAAGTGTGATTATATGAATAAAGTTATCCTTATGGGTAGATTGACCAGAGATCCCGAAGTGCGTTATTCCCAGGGCGAGCGTTCCATGGCCATTGCCAGATATACGCTGGCCGTTGACCGGAGAGGCAGAAGAAGCCAGGACGGAGACCAGGGTCAGACTGCGGATTTTATTAATATCGTAGCTTTTGACCGCGCCGGCGAATTTGCTGAAAAGTATTTCCGCCAGGGCATGCGCGTGCTGGTGTCCGGCAGGATCCAGACCGGCAGCTATGTAAATAAGGATGGCCAGAAGGTCTATACGACCGATGTGATCGTAGAGGACCAGGAGTTTGCCGACAGCAAGAACCAGAGCGGCGACAGCGGCTTTGGCGGCGGAAGCTATGGCGGAAACAATAACCGCAGCAGCTACCAGCAGGGGACAAGACCTGCTCCGTCCAGTGCCATCGGCGACGGATTTATGAATATTCCTGATGGAGTCGAGGACGAAGGACTTCCATTCAATTAATTCTGACAGGAGGTAATTAAAAATGGCATTTAATAAAGACGGCAAATCCGATTCTTCCAGAGTAAGAAGAGGCGGCATGCATAGAAGAAAAAAAGTCTGCGTATTCTGCGGCGATAAGAACGGCGAGATCGATTACAAGGACGTAAACAAGTTAAAGAGATACGTATCTGAGAGAGGTAAGATCCTTCCCAGAAGAATCACCGGCAACTGCGCAAAGCACCAGAGAGCTTTAACCGTTGCGATCAAGAGAGCAAGACACTTAGCTCTTATGCCCTATACATGTGAATAATATTTGACATGCAGCAGCCCTGGAAACCTAGTGTTTCCGGGGCTTTTTTGCGGTCAGTGGGCCTGCTCCGGACAGAACGGAGCGGTTTCCGGGAGGATACGGCGGCCATGCAGAATTTAGCAGCCTCTTTATATAAAATCCGCCTTGCCAAGTGAAACGAAAAGTATTATACTTTTTGTGTAGCAGTACAAAAGTATTAGAAGGAGGAACTGTTCATGCAGGTAACAAAGGAAACACTTATGGGAGAACTGCTCCGTGCAGATATCAATACCGCCAATATCCTGATGGCTGCTGGAATGCACTGTGTTGGCTGCCCGTCTTCCCAGATGGAATCTCTGGAAGAGGCTTGTGTTGTACACGGCATCAGCTGCGAGCAGCTTGTAAATGCCCTGAACGAGTACTTTGCGCAGAAAAACGCGTAGTTTTATGCCATAAAAAGGCTGCCGGTTCATATTCCGGCAGCCTTTTGCATATTTTTTTATTTATACTCAGATCTTTGCCAAAACTGCCAGGGTGTTCTGCTTCACGATCACCTCATAGTGCTCGGCATAATAGGCCTCGGCCGCCGGATCCTGGCGGAACCGGGTCCCGTACTCGGAAAGAAGATTACAGGTACGGCTGAAGGAAAGCTCATCGGAGCTTTCTTTTTTTAATACCAGATAGTACCTTCCGCTCTGCGGGTTTTTATAGAGGACGCTGGAACCGGAAAAAACGGATCCGGTCTCTCTGGCGGCGGCACAGACCTGGTCCAAGGAGTCAAACTGATAGAAGCGGATGTATCTGGCGGGATCCGGAAGCTCTCCGTCGGGAGCCTTGGCGGCCTTCTGGGCCTGTGTATTTTCATCAGATGCAGCCGGGGCGGCTTTTGCACCTTCGCCCTGGCCGGGGTTCTGGCTTCCCGGGAGGCTTAAAAGGGCGTCCGCGCCGTCCAGAAGCTCTGCGGTCAGATTTCCCACAAAGGGATCGTCGTCCTCATCGGCTGCGGAAAATTTAGAGAAGCGGGTGTCCAGCTCCTCGGGATCCTCGATCTTTGTGATGATGAGCATGACGCTGTCGTTGGCCATAGGGATGGCCTCCACCATCAGCGGGATATCCTCTGCCTCAAAGCCCACCTCCCTGGAGGCGCGCTGGATCATTTCGCGGAACAGGTTTCTGGCCTTTTCACTTCCGTAAGCCAGCTCATTCAGATTGACGTTCCGCACGCTTAAGTCAAAATTGCTGAGGGTACAGCGGATCTGGTTTTCATTGATACGTTCTATTTTCATTGGATCACTTCCTGTCTGTATAGATATATGTGAATGGCGAAAAGATACACTTTTACGCTTATAATATACTATATCCTATTCCGATTTGGCAATGATATGTGGAAAAATTATTAAAATTTTAAGGAATAGAAGAATCCTGTTGTAAAAGGTCAGATCTTGTATTAAAATAAAGGTCAGAGATTGTATTGCCGAAGGGAGGTGCAAAGATCGGAGAACACGTTCTGTTTGGTAAATACCGTCTGTGCAGGAAGCTGGGCGCTGGCCGCTCCGGGAATGTCTTTCTGGCCTGGCATACAGAGCTGGAGGAATACCGTGCGGTGAAGATCGTTCCAAAGACCATGGCCGACTATGAAACCTTCAGAAAGGAGGCCCTGTTCTTAAAAACGCTCCGCCATCCTGGGATCCCTCTTGTATACGACGTGGAAGAGGACCTGACAAACAGTTATCTTATCGAAGAATATCTGGAAGGCGAATCTTTATATGCCCTGGTGAAACGCCTGGGCAGTCTGTCAATGAAAACGGCGGCTGAAATCGGAATTCAGGTGTGCCGTTTGATCCAGTTCATGAATACAGCAGATAATCCCATTTTATATCTTGACCTTCAGCCAAAGAACCTTCTGGTCTGTAATGGAGCAGTGAGGCTTATTGATTTTGACCACGCGCAGTATGCAGAGGATGTGACCGCTTTCGGGGAACGTTATGGGACCATAGGGTTTGCAGCGCCGGAGCAGTACCGGGGAGAGCCCCTGGACTGCCGGACGGACGTTTACGCCATTGGTGCGCTCTTATATTATATGTGCCGGGGAGAACCGCCTGGGAACGGCTTTTGTCTCGGGGACAGAAGCGGTACCTGGGAGCTGGACCGGATCATCCGCGGGTGTATGGCCGCAGAAAAGGATGGGCGCTACCAGAACGCAGGGAAGGTGGAGCAGGCGCTTTGTGAATTAAAGACCGTTCTATCAGAAAAACATGCAATAGAATCTCTGACCATCGTATTTGCCGGGGCCAGGCCTGGGATCGGAACGACCCATGCAGCCTTTGGCATATCAACTTTCTTGACCCGAAACGGGTATCCAGCATTGTATCAGGAAGAATACGATACGGATGCGGTCCGGCTGTTCATGAGAAATACAAAAGCAAGACCGGACGGCACCGGCGTATTCCACATCGGATCCTTACATATCCGTCCATACTATGGCAGAACAGTAAAAATGCCATATCGTTATTTTCCAATTATCATTAAGGACATAGGAACGGCCTGGCAGGGACAGGAGACGCTGCCGGAGGCGGACTTTTTTGTACTGGTATGCGGAGGGAAGTGGTGGGAGACTGCCCGCACACTGGCTGCATCCAGGTACTTTTTAAGCCGCGGAAGGTGTATCCTCCTGTTTAATCATATGTCGGAGGATCTCCGCATGAAGCTGCCGGACGACCTTAAGGGGGTTCCATGTTTTTATCTGCCGTTTTTTGCAAATCCACTGAAGGAAGATCGGGATGCTGCGGCCTGTTTTAGGGAGATCATGACCACTGGAACAGGAGGAAGGAAAACATGGGAAAGAAAAAAGAGACGCAGGGGCTTCTGGACCAGAAGACCAGGCTCATAGGGATCGCGGCGGCAGGACACAGCGTGGGCTGCACGCATTTTTCCATTATGCTGCTCAATTATCTGGCCGGTTACAGGAGAAGACGGGCGGCTCTTATGGAGTGGAACAGCACAGGCGACCTGGAACGGCTGGAGAAGGCCTGCACGGGAATGGTGCGGGAGAGTTCTGCCTACCGGGTCCTGGAGGCAGATTATTTTAAGCATGCCGGTCCCAGGGAGCTTGCCATGGCCCTGGGAGCCGGGTACGACGATATTCTGATCGATTTCGGCGTGCTGGAGGAGGGAAATACCGCAGAGTTCCTGCGTTGTGAAAAACAGTTCGTGGTGGCCTCCTTCAGCGAATGGCAGCAGGAAAATCTCCGGGAGTTCGCCATGGAAAGGGAACGGGCGGAAAAAGAGAGCTGGCAGTATCTGGCCGTTTTTGGCAGCGATGAGACCAGAAAAGAGTTTTGGAGACGTTTTGGCATCCTTTCCAGACGGATTCCGTTTTCAGCGGACGCTTTTTCTGTTACAGAGGAATGCGGAATATTTTTTGAAAGGCTGGTCTGACCAGGAAGAATACGCCGGCGGCGGGGAATATGTCACAGAAGCCCTCCAAAAGTCCCGCCGGCGGGAAAAGGGGAAGGGAATATGGAAAAAGATGTACGCGAGCATACGGAGGAGAAGGCAGGCTGCCAGGGGGCAGGCGAAGGAACAGAGGACTGGAAAGAGAAAGAAAAGCAGCAGTATCTGGGCGGGCTGAGGAGGCTTTCAGAAAAAGGGATCGCCATTTATATGGACGGCCGGGTCTCCGGTCCGCCGGAATGGGAAAAGCTGTTTGAAATACGCGACGATAACATGTTTTATATGGGAGATTATGTACAGGCAGAGTCCGGAGGGCTGAAGGAGGTACGGTTCGACAAGGTGTATCTCAGCCGGGAGGATCTGAAAAAGCCAGAGGAGTAAAAATAATTAAGGAAGGAAAAGGGGGGATGGGAAGAAAAGGGAGGAGCCTGCGCGGCCGGAAGATGCTGTTCTGCCGAATATGACGCTTTTGGATGCGCAGGCGGCGGGAGGGATCCGATACAAAATCGTTACAAAAAATTAATAAACAAAACCATACCCCTATGATATAATCGGGGATATCAGAAAAAACCAACGCATGGAAGCCGCCGTACACGGCGCGGGTCATCGGAAAGGAAAGAGAGCGCAAATGAAAAAAATAATGCCAGTGATCGCGGCCTTGGGACTGATCGCAGTGTGTGTACTGGGATTTTTCGGGTACAGGACGGCCAGAAAGTATATTCCCACAAAGGAAATGGCAGATCTCAAGAGCCTTTATGAGGTGAGCGGGGAGGATACGGCGATCCTTTATAACCAGGAGCTCCAGGAGGCCAAGGGGCTTTATGTGAACGGCCAGACGTATCTGCCCATTTCCTGGGTCAATGAGCACTTAAATAAGCGGTTCTACTGGGACAGTACGGAAAATATGCTGGTCTACGCCCTGCCGGACCAGATCGTCTATGCCGATGGGGAAACCCAGGGGTCCAATGGGAAACCGCTCCTTCTGGACCGGGAGGACGGCGTCTGGCTGGCTCTGGGGCTGGTCAATAACTATACGGACGTGGAGATCCTGGCCTTTGACAGCGGGGACGTGAAGCGGGTATTTGTCACAGACTGGGGAACCCGGAATATGGCCGCAGTGAAAAAGTCCGGAAAGGTTCGGGTCCGGGGAGGGGTAAAGAGCCCCATTGTGACAGAAGTGGAGAGGGATATGCAGGTCTCCGTTCTGGAATCCATGGAAAAGTGGTCAAGGGTGCAGACCCCCGACGGCCATCTGGGCTACATCCAGAATCAATGCCTGGATACGCCGGAGCCCCAGGCCTTTGAAGGGACGGCCGAGCTTCCGGAGTATTACGGCACGCCCATGGGCGAAAAGGTGGTCATGGCCTGGCACCAGGTGACCAGCCGGGAGGGCAACGCCGGGTTAAACAAGCTCCTGGAAAAGACAAGGGGCGTCAATGTGGTGTCTCCCACCTGGTTTGCATTAACGGATAACGAAGGAAATTACAGCTCCCTGGCAGACCAGGATTATGTAAAGGCGGCCCATGATAAGGGGATCCAGGTCTGGGCGCTCCTGGACAATTTCAGCGGCGATGTCCAGTCGGAGAAGCTCCTGGCCTCCACCTCCACCCGGAAAAAGCTCATTGACAGCCTGATGGCTGATGTGGAGAAATATGACCTGGACGGCCTCAATATGGACTTTGAGGGACTGAAGCAGGAGGCGGGCGTCCATTATGTGCAGTTTTTAAGGGAGCTTTCCATCCCCTGCCGTCAGAAGGGCATCGTGCTGTCGGTGGATAATACGGTCCCGGCAGAATTTAATAAGTTTTATGACCGTAAGGAACAGGGGATCGTGGCAGATTATGTGGTCATCATGGGCTATGACGAGCACTACAATGGCGGTGCCCCCGGCTCGGTGGCGTCCCTGGGATACGTGCGGGACGGGATCGAGAATACCTTAAAGCTGGTTCCCAGGGAAAAGGTGATCCTTGGAGTTCCCTTCTATACGAGGGTATGGACGGAAACCGATGAAGGCGTAAAATCCTCGGCCCTGGGGATCGAAGAGGCAAAAGCATGGATCGAGGCCAATCATGTGGACCTTTACTGGCAGAAGGAGCTGGGGCAGTATTACGGAGAGCTTCCTCTGGAAAACGGGATCAAGATGGTCTGGATGGAGGATGAGGAATCCTTAAAGCTGAAAATGAACCTGGCCCGGGAGAATGACCTGGCCGGCGTGGCCTGCTGGAAGCTGGGCCTGGAGGACGCGGAGGCGTGGACCGCCATTGGCTGGGATTGATCCCCGGCCCTGAAAACCAGTTCTTTTTTCGTCCCCCTGCGGATATACTATTAAAAAACGCATTTGGGGACAGGTGGAATGAAGAGACTGGCCATGGAGGAGCTCTGCGGGCTCATCCTTCTGCTCATGGTATTTCTGGCGGCAAAATATGGGAGCGTCCAGGTGGTCTCCGCCCAGGCGCAGAAAAAGGAACAGCCGGTGGTCGTGGTGGACGTGGGCCATGGCGGCAGGGATCCCGGAAAGGTGGGGATCGACGGAAGTCTGGAAAAGGACGTGAACCTGGCTATCGCTCTGAGGTTAAAAACATATCTGGAGCAGTCGGATGTAAAGGTGGTCATGACCCGGGAAACGGACACGGCTCTTTATGGGAAAGAGGACTCCAGAAAAAAGATGGCGGATATGAAGGCGCGGTGCCGGATCATCGAGGAAAGCGGCGCGGATCTGGTGGTCAGCATCCACCAGAACAGCTATCACCAGGAGGAGGTTTCCGGCGGCCAGGTCTTTTACTATAAGTCGTCGGAGAAGGGAAAACGGCTGGCAGAGATCATTCAGAAACGGTTTGACTATGTACTTGGGGAGCAGAACCGCCGCCTGGCCAGGGCCAACGGCAATTATTATCTTCTGCTTCATGTGAAATGCCCCATTGTGATCGTGGAGTGCGGCTTTTTAAGCAACCGGAAGGAGGCGGCCCTGCTGCAGGATCCGGAATACCAGGACCGGATGGCCTGGACGGTCCACATGGGGATCATGGAATATCTGGGAGGAAGTGCGTAATGGCGCAGATGGAACTTGCGGTTTTAGATTTTATCCAGGAGCTTTTCCGGAATCCGTTCATGGATTCCCTGATGCCGGCGGTCACCAGCCTGGGAGATGCCGGCTTTCTCTGGATCCTTCTGGGACTGGCTCTTTTATGCAGCAGGAAATACAGGAGGACCGGGGCGGCAGTACTGCTGTCCCTGGCGGCGGATCTGGTGATCTGCAATCTGCTTCTTAAAAATATGGTGGCCAGGGTCCGGCCCTGCGACTTAAACCCGGCAGTCCAGCTGCTGATCGCCCGGCCGTCGGACTTTTCTTTCCCGTCGGGCCATACGGCGGCAGCCTTTACGTCGGTCTTTTCCCTTTACCGGGAAAACAACCGGCTGTGGAAGCCGGTCCTGGTCCTGGCGGCGGTCATTGCGTTCTCCAGAATGTATCTGTACGTCCATTTCCCCACGGATGTCCTGGGAGGCGTGGCCGTGGGCTGGATATGCGCCCTGGCGGGACAGGCTGTATCCAGGCGTCTGTTTCCTCAGGCATGACCAGGAAATAGTCCTTGCTTTTTTATTTCCCCTGCACTATAATAGTTTTGTAATTAAATATGTTCTTCGGGGCGGGGTGAGATTCCCCACCGGCGGTGACAGTCCGCGACCTGCCAAATGCAGTTGATCTGGTGAAATTCCAGAACCGACAGTATAGTCTGGATGAGAGAAGAAATTGTGTGACTTGGAGTTTATGGCCCCGGACTTATTTTATTGGTCCGGGACTTTTTTATTTACACGGGCAGCGCCGGAGACAGACAGTCCCCGATCCTGCCGGAAAACTCCATAGGTTGCAGCAATTCCTCTGTACACAGGCGGGCCTTTACAGTCCGGCCTGGCAGCTGAAAGAAGGACAAAAACAGTACAAGGAGGAACTACATTTATGAACCAGAAAAAGAGATTATCTGTAAAAACTGTGGTGCTGATCGGTATGTTCGGCGCCCTGGCGGCCGTTCTGGAGACCTTCCAGATCCCGGTGCCCTTTGCACCGCCGTTTTATAAGCTGGATTTCGCCGAGACTCCGATCATGATCGGCGCCTTTGCCCTGGGGCCGGTCCCGGCCATTCTCATGGAGCTTGTGAAAAACCTGCTGAAGATCCTGATCAACGGTACGACGACCATGTACGTGGGAGACCTGGGGAACTTCATCGGCGGCTGTGCCTTTGTGCTTCCGGCGTCCATTCTGTACCAGAAGCACCGCACCAGGAAGATGGCCATGGCAGGCCTGGGACTTTCCGTTCTTACTGGCGTTCTTACGGCCATTGTGGTGAACTGCTTCTTAACGCTTCCGCTGTACGCCAACCTGATGTTCGGCGGGATCGAAAATATCATCTCCATGGGAACGGCCATTAACCCGGCCATCACCAACCTGCCCACCTTTGCCGTGTTTGCCATCGTTCCCTTTAACCTGTTAAAGCTGGGAATGAACGCAGGGATCACGGCCCTGGTGTATAAAAAGGTCAGCGTGATCCTCCATGTGGGCGCGCCTGTACGGGAGCCGCGGACATCCGTGGAGAAGGGCTGATCCTATGGTACGGTATTACAGAGAGCTGACGCGGCTTGAAATGGAGGCTGTGGATAAAGAGGAGACCGTGGTACTGATCCCCATCGGAGCCCTGGAGCAGCATGGAAACCAGTGTCCCCTGGGTACTGACGAGATCATTTCCGAGGCTGTGGCCAGGCGGATCAAGGAGACCCTGGACCGGGAGATCCCCGACTATCCCATGCTGATCTTCCCCCCGGTTCCCGTGGGACTCAGCACGGAGCATGTGAATTTCTGCGGCTCCATCACTTTAAAGCCGGATACCTTTTACCATGTGCTGGAGGATATCTGCCGGGGGCTTTCCCGCCACGGCTTTAAAAAGATCGCCATGCTGAACTGCCACGGCGGAAATACTCCCATCATCCAGGTGCTGAGCCGGGAGCTGCGGAGCGAGCTGGGGCTGGCGGTCTTTATGATCAACTGCGGCGTGTTTTTCGGGAACCAGGCGGTGAAGGACACGGTGACGCCTGGAAACGTGTGGGACTTCCATGGAGGCGAGATGGAAACGTCCATGATCTTAGCGGAGCGGCCGGAGCTGGTGAAAATGGAGACGGCCCAGGCGGGGATCCCGAGAAAATTCATGGGAAATAAGAGCCTTACGGTCTACGGCCCCATTACTCTGGGCTGGGTATCCGAGGAGTGGGAGACAGAGGACGGAACGCCCATCGGCATCGGCGGGGACCCCAGAGGGGCCACGGCAGAAAAGGGCGAGCAGATATACCAGAGCTTTGTGGGATCCATCGTGGACGGATTAAAGGAGATCCGGCGGTGGAAGGACCAGTAGGCACAGGCCGGAGAGGTTTTCTCTCTCCGGTCTCTTTTTATTTCATGAGAAATGTGATAAAATGCCCATAGCGGAGAGACAGGAGGAAGAAAACGATGGACGACGAGAAAGCATTATGGAAAAAATGTGTCGAGTTCCACGGCCATGAGTGCGGCGGGCTGACCATTGGCTATAAAGCGGCCTTGTACGCAAAGGAACTGCTGGATCTGGATTTTTCTGAGGACGAGCAGGTGGTGTGTATTTCGGAAAACGACGCCTGCGGGGTGGACGCCATCCAGGTGATCCTGGGGTGCAGTGTGGGAAAAGGGAATCTTTTGTTCCATATCTGTGGAAAACAGGCGTTTTCCTTTTATGACCGGGGATCCGGAAGGTCCGTGCGGCTGGTATTAAAAGAAAAGCCCAGAAAGATGACAAAGGCAGAGTCCTTTGCCTATTACCAGGCCTGTGAGCCCAGGGAGATGTTCGATGTGAAGGAGACCTTCCTTGCGCTGCCCCGGAAGGCGGAGATCTTCGGATCCGCCCGGTGCGGCTGCTGCGGAGAGATGACCGGGGAAAAATGGCTCCGGGAGGCAGACGGGAAAAAGCTGTGTCCGGACTGTCTGGCGCGCCTTTCCGGGAAATAAGTATAAGAAAAACATCCGGACACGGTCCGGCTGATCTTGGGAGCAGAAAGATGAAAACAAAGGTGATTAAAATAAAAGATAAAACAAGACCGGAGGACGGGGAGCTTCTGGAGGCGGCGGAGATATTGAGAAGCGGCGGCCTGGTGGCCTTCCCCACCGAGACGGTCTACGGCCTGGGAGCCAACGCCCTGGACGAGGCGGCGGCAAAAAAGATCTATGCGGCCAAGGGGCGCCCGTCGGATAATCCGCTGATCGCCCATATCTCGTCCATGGAGGAGCTTCCGGCCCTGGTGCGGGAGATCCCGGAGGCGGGAAGGAAGCTGGCGGAAAAATACTGGCCAGGCCCACTGACCATGATCTTTCCGAAAAAGGATGTGGTGCCCTATGGGACCACAGGCGGGCTGGATACGGTGGCGGTCCGGATGCCGTCGGATCCGGTGGCGAACCGGCTCATAAAGCTGGCTGGTATTCCGGTGGCGGCGCCCAGCGCCAATACCTCCGGGCGGCCGAGTCCCACCCGGGCGGAGCATGTGATCGAGGACATGGACGGGAAGATCGAGATGATCCTAGACGGCGGCCAGGTGGGCATCGGCGTGGAATCCACCATTGTGGATGTGTCCGGCCCGGTTCCCACTCTTTTAAGGCCGGGAGCCGTCACTCTGGAGATGCTCCGGGAGACCCTGGGCCAGGTGGAGGTGGATCCGGCGATCCTGGGGCCGGTGAAGGGCGATGTGAAGCCCAAGGCGCCGGGGATGAAATACCGGCACTATGCTCCGAAAGCGGATATGGTCCTGGTGGAGGGAGCCATGGAGGACGTGGTGGACTACATCAACCGGGAGGCGGCGAAAGCCATGGGAGCCGGAAAGAGAGTGGGGATCATCTGCACCAGGGAGAGCAGGGACCTGTATCCCCAGGGGCTTCTGGAGGTCATTGGCAGCAGGAGCCAGGAGGAGACGGTGGCCCACAACCTGTTCGCGGTGCTGCGGGATTTCGATGACCGCCAGGTGGACTGTATTTTTTCCGAGAGCTTTTCCGAGGACCAGCTGGGCCAGGCCATCATGAACCGGCTCTGCAAGGCAGCGGGATATCATATTGTGAAATGCGGCGGGCCGTCGGAGGAATAGGCGGCATACCGGTAAAAATGGAGGGCATCATGTCAGAAAAGAGAAGAGGCTATATTACATGGGACGAATATTTCATGGGCGTCGCAAAGCTGTCGGCCATGCGTTCCAAGGATCCCAGCACCCAGGTGGGGGCCTGTATCGTCAGCGAGGACAATAAGATCCTGTCCATGGGCTACAACGGCTTTCCCAAGGGCTGCTCCGACGATGAATTTCCCTGGGGAAAGGGCGACCCGGACGATTACAACGATAAATATTTATATGTGACCCACAGCGAGCTGAACGCCATTTTAAATTACCGGGGCGGGAGCCTGGAGGGGAGCAAGCTGTACGTGACTCTGTTCCCCTGCAACGAGTGCGCCAAGGCCATCATCCAGGCCGGGATCCGTACCATTATCTACGAAAGCGACAAGTATGCCGATACTCCCGCTACCCGGGCGTCCAAGCGGATGTTAAATGCGGCGGGAGTCCGGTATTACCAGTACAGCCCCACGGGAAGAAAGATCGAGTATTATGTGTAAAAAATTTCTGCTGGCGGCAGTGAACGCCAGATATATCCACTCCAATCCGGGCGTTTACAGCCTGCGGGCCTTTGCAAAGGAACGGCTTCCGGAGGCGGAGATCCAGATCGCGGAGTATACCATCAACCATCAGATGGATCGGATCTTACAGGACATTTACAGGAAAAAGCCGGATTTTGTCGGCTTTTCCTGTTATATATGGAACATTTCCCAGGTGTATGAGCTGGCCAGGGACTTAAAACAGGTATTGCCGGAAACGGAGATCTGGTTAGGCGGGCCGGAGGTATCCTATGACAGCGGCAGGATCCTTTCCCGGGAGCCGGAGATCCGTGGGATCATGCGCGGCGAGGGGGAGCTGACCTTCTCTCAGGTGGCGGAAGCGTACCTGGCTGCGGAGGACCATCTGGCGGCAGAGGATCCAGAGGGCGGGCTCCTGGCCCGTCTGGCGGGGATCCCGGGGATCACCTACCGGGGCGGTTCTGGAAAGATCTGTGAAAACGGTCCCCAGCGCCTCCTTTCCATGGATGAGATCCCCTTTTATTATAAGGATATGGCCGGCTTTGAAAACAGGATCGTTTATTATGAGAGCAGCCGCGGCTGCCCCTTTTCCTGCAGCTACTGCCTGTCCTCCATTGATAAGTCGGTGCGGTTCAGGAGCCTTTCCCTGGTGAAAAAGGAGCTGGATTTCTTTCTGGAAAGGAAGGTCCCCCAGGTAAAATTCGTGGACCGGACCTTTAACTGCCGGAGAGAGCATACCCTGGGGATCTGGAAGCATATCCTGGACCATGACAACGGCATTACCAACTTCCATTTTGAGGTGTCGGCGGATCTGTTCGACGAGGAGGAGCTGGAAATGATCGGCCGGATGCGGCCTGGGCTCATCCAGCTGGAGATCGGCGTCCAGTCCACCAATCCGGATACCATCCGAGAGATCCGGAGGAAAATGGACCTTACGAAGCTTGAGGCCGCTGTGGACAGGGTCCATGGATACCGGAATACCCACCAGCATCTGGATCTGATCGCCGGACTGCCCTGGGAGGGGCTGGATTCCTTTTTCCGGTCCTTTGACGACGTGTATCGTATGGAGCCGGACCAGCTCCAGCTGGGCTTTTTAAAGGTATTGAAGGGCTCTTATATGGCATCCCAGGCCGGGGCTTACGGCCTCCGTTACCGGATGACGCCGCCCTATGAGGTATTATCCACCCGCTGGCTCTCTTATGGGGATGTGATCCGGTTAAAGGCCATGGAGGAAATGGTGGAGGTCTATTATAACAGCGGCCAGTTTCCCAATACCTTAAAGCTCCTGGAGCAGGAATATCCCTCTCCGTCAGAGCTGTTCCTGGATCTGGCCGCGTATTATGAGGACCATGGCTTTGCCGGCCTGAGCCACAGCCGCATGGCCAGATATGAGATCCTTTACGGGTTTATAAAGGAGAGGAAGGAAAAGAAAATGGGCCAGGGCGGGGAGGCCGCTTCGGACACATGCCTTTCAGCCTTTCGGGACCGGCTCATGGAGGATCTGTATTTAAGAGAAAATGCCAAAAGCCGTCCGTCCTTTGCCATGGACCAGGGGCCCTTTAAAGACAGGATCCGGGAGTTTTTCCAGACAGAGGAGCAGGAGCGGAGGTGGCTTCCGGCTTATAAGGATCATGACAGCCGCCAGATGGCGAACATGGCCCATTTAGAGGCCATGGAGGACGGGAGCTTCCTCCTGTTTGATTACAAGGAACGGGATCCTCTGTGGAAAAATGCCCGGACCTTACGGTTCACATATGAAGAAACATGTGCAGGCACAGAAAGAGGAGAGTATGAGAGAATCAAAGAAGGCCAGAGCAGAACGGGTGGACGCCATCCTGGCGCGGCTGGACGCGGAGTATGGCACCGAGTACCGCTGTTATCTGGATCATGAAACGCCCTGGCAGCTCCTGATCGCCGTGATCTTAAGCGCCCAGTGTACCGACGCCCGGGTCAACATCGTCACAAAGGAGCTGTTTAAAAAATACAGGAGCCTGGAGGATTTTGCGGCGGCAGAGCTTTCGGAGCTGGAGCAGGACATCCACTCCACGGGCTTTTATCACATGAAGGCAAAAAATATCATTTCCTGCTGTAAGGATCTGGTGGAAAAGCACGGAGGCACCGTTCCCAGGGAGCTTTCGGAGCTGACGGCTCTGGCGGGGGTGGGAAGAAAGACGGCCAACGTGATCCGGGGCAATGTATATGACGATCCCAGCATCGTGGTGGACACCCATGTGAAACGGATCTCAAAAAAGCTGGGGCTCACAAAGGCCGACGATCCGGAGAAGGTGGAATATGAGCTGATGGAAGTGCTGCCAAAGGACCACTGGATTCTCTGGAATATCCATATCATCACCCTGGGCCGCACCATCTGTACTGCCAGAAATCCCAAATGCAGCCAGTGCTTCCTCCGGGAGCTGTGCCCGTCGGCAGGAGGTATGAAGGGATGATGGCAGAGCGGGAGAGGAATATGGTGAATGCGGCAGACTCCTATGTGGCCATTGATCTGGAGACCACAGGGATCGGGGCAAAGCGGGAAAAGATCACGGAGATCGGCATGGTAAAGGTGGAAAACGGAGCGGTGACGGATACGTACCATACCCTGGTGAACCCGGGCCGTCCCATACCGGCGCACATTACGGAGCTGACCGGGATCGACGACGATATGGTAAAGGACGCCCCCATGATCCAGGATGTGATCGGGGAGGTCATCGCCTTCTGCGGAACGCTTCCGGTCCTGGGCCACCAGATCATGTTTGACTATGGCTTTCTGGTCCAGGCGGCGGTCAACGGGAAGCTGCGGTTTGAGCGGTCCGGCATCGACACCTTAAAGCTCTGCCGGAAATTCATGCCGCCGGAGGAAAAGAAGAACCTGGCGGCGGCCTGCGCCTATTTCCATGCGGCCCAGGACACGGCCCACCGGGCCCTTTCAGACGCCATGGCGGCCCATGAGCTGTACCAGGCCATGAAGCGGCAGTACCTGTCCGGCAATGAAGACGCCTTTGCGCCCAAGGTCCTCCAGTACAAGGCAAAAAAGGAAAGGCAGGCTACCCAGAGGCAAAAACAACACTTGCATGATCTGCTAAAATATCATAAAATAGAGCTGATTGTCCCCATAGATTCCATGTCGGGAAATGAGATCTCCAGAGTGACCGACCGAATCATCTTTACCCATGGAAGGATTCCGGAAAATGAGAGGGGCAGGGATAAGAAGCCGGAATAAAGATAAAATGAAATAAAAGAGGTGAAAGTCATGATAAATATGAATAATAAAAAAACAAAGAAGATCATCTCCACCATCGTTGTGGTCCTGGTGGTTGCGGCTATGGTGATTCCCATGATCCTGGGCTCCTTAATGTCTATGATGTAAAAGGAGAGGGATATGAGAAAATATGTATGGAGTACAGGTACGGCTGCGGTGATGGCAGCCGGCCTGGTTTTTGCAGCGCCATTTTCTTCCCAGGCTGCGGAGCCCATGCCGGCGGGAGTCGCTGTGGACGGCGAGAGCCTGGAGGGGCTCACTGAGGCCGAGGCGGAGGAGCAGGTGCAGAGCCGGGTGGACGAGAAGCTGGCCCGGGAGGTCGCGCTGACCATAGGGGAAATGACCTTTGCGGCCAGCTCCGGCGATCTGGGCATCGCCTGGAAAAATGAGGACCAGGTGAGGCAGGCCTTAAAGGATGCAGAGGTCAAAGGCAATCTGATCCAGAGATATATGAAGAAAAAGGATCTGGAAGCGGAGCCGGTGGATCTGGAGCTGGAATTTTCCGCAGATCCGGAGAAGATATCAGCGTTTGTGGATGCGGAATGTAAGGACGTGGTCCGGGAGGCCTCTGACGCTTCCATTACCAGGGCCAACGGTGAATTTGTGCTTACCCCGTCGGTGGTGGGGACTACCGTGGATCTGGAGGCCACAGGGGCAGCCATCGGAGAGGCCTTCAGCCAGGCAGACGGCGCTTCGGGAACGGTCTCTGCGGCGGCAGTGGTGACAGAAAAGCAGCCGGAGATCACCACAGAGGAGTTGTCCTCTATTAAGGACGTGCTGGGGACCTTTTCCACCAGCTTTAAGACCAGCGGTGCTTCCCGTTCCACCAATCTCCAGGTGGGAGCGGCCAAGATCAACGGCCGGGTGCTGATGCCGGGAGAGGTGCTGTCAGGGTATGAGTGCATGCAGCCCTTTACTGTCGCCAATGGCTACCGGGCGGCCACGGCCTATGAGAACGGCCGATCTGTGGACAGCATCGGCGGCGGCGTATGCCAGATCTCCACGACCCTTTATAACGCTTCGCTGCTGGCGGAGCTGGAGATCGTCCAGAGGCAGAATCATTCCATGACCGTGGGATATGTGAAGCCGTCCATGGACGCGGCCATTGCCGGAACGTATAAGGACATCAAGATCCGGAATCCATACGATACGCCCATCTATGTGGAAGGGGTCACCTCCGGAAAGACGCTGACCTTTACCATTTACGGAAAAGAAACAAGACCGGCCAACCGGACCCTGAAATTTGAGTCTGTGACGCTCCAGGTCATGGGAGCCGGAGCACCCATTGAGCAGGTGGACAATTCCCTGGCTCCGGGAGCCAGGGTCAAGGTGGACTCCGGCCATACGGGTCTTAAGTCAGAGCTTTATAAGTGCGTATATGTGGACGGAGAGCTGAAAGAGCGTACCCTTTTAAATAAGGATACGTACAATGCCTCCAGGCCCATTTACCGGGTGGGACCGGCGGCTCCGGCGGTAACGGATCCGGGGGCAGCGGTACCTGGAGCAGATCCGGCGGCTCCGTCCGGCGGGACTCCGGAAACGCCTGCGGGAACCACGCCTCCGGCAGTACCGGAGACCCCGGCGGCGGAAAATACGCCTCCGGCGGAGGTTCCGCAGGGGCCAGGCTATACGCCTGGTCCGGGGATGCCCGGAGACCCGGCTGGAAACAGCAGTCCGGGAGGAAATGAAGGCCCCGGCCAGAATGCGGGTCCTGGCGGCCCCGGAGCGCCTGGCCCCGGCGGTGAGCCGGGACCTGGGAATCCAGCCGGACCGGGAGCATAGGAGAGTCGGAATGAGAAAGATCGAGCGGGAACCCCATGGCAGGGGACGCTTTGTGCCGGGCCAGGATCTAGTGGTGGCCGGGTGCATCGGCAAGGCGGGAGCTCTGGCTGCCATGGAAAAGAGAAAAGAAGCACTGGAGGCCAGATTCCATGGCGTATTTCTGGACCGTCTTAAAATGGCGGCGGAGAGATCTCTGGATCTGCCCCAGGAATTTTTTGAGGATCCTGGCGTAACTGAATGGGAATATGTGGAGGAGGGCGGCATTCTGGCCGCCCTCTGGAATATATCGGGGGCCTATGAGCAGGGGATCTCATTCTCCCTTCTGAAGATCCCGGTGAGCCAGGAGATCATAGAGGTATGTGAACTATTTGATTTAAACCCCTACCGTCTCCGGTCAGGCCAGTGTGTGCTTATGGTCTCAGACCATGGGTGGGATCTGGCGGAACGGCTCAGGGAAATGGGAGCCGAGGCCGCGGTCATCGGAAAGGTGGAGCGAGGGATCGCCAGAAAAATGACGGGTCTTGGCAGCACCGGGTTTCTGGAGCGGCCTCAGCCGGACGAGGTATTAAAACTGGGATAAAAAAGCTGTCCGGAGGAAGATACGGGGAAGGCCTTCGGAAAATATGTGATGGATCGGGGACGGGGAAACCTGAGGACATAAGGAGGCGCGTTATGCGTGAAAAGATTCTGACCATTATGGAAAAAAACAGCCGGATCGATCTGGCGGACCTGGCCGCTCTCCTAGGAGAGAGCGAGATCGCGGTGGCCAATGAGATCGCCGATATGGAGAAGGAAAATATCATCTGCGGCTACCATACGATGATCAACTGGGACAAGACCGGGGAGGAGCTGGTGACTGCCCTGATCGAGGTAAAGGTGACGCCCCAGAGGAATATGGGATTTGAAAAGATCGCGGAGCGGATCTACCAGTACAGTGAGGTGAATTCCGTTTATCTCATGTCCGGAGCGTATGATTTTACGGTGATCGTAGAGGGAAAGACCATGCGCCAGATCGCCCAGTTCGTTTCGGAAAAGCTGTCCACCATGAATTCTGTCTTGAGCACAGCAACCCATTTCATCCTGAAAAAATATAAGGACCATGGAACCGTCATGTGCGAAAGACCGGAAGATGAAAGGATGATGATCACCCCGTGAGAAACCCGTTATCAGAAACCATCACAGCCATCCCCCCGTCGGGGATCCGTAAATTTTTTGACATCGTAAGCGAGATGAAGGACGCCATATCCCTGGGCGTAGGTGAACCGGATTTTGACACGCCCTGGCACATCCGGGATGAAGGGATCTATTCCCTGGAGAAGGGGCGGACCTTTTATACGTCCAACGCAGGACTGAAGGAGCTGAAGCTGGAGATCAGCCGGTATTTAGAGCGGCGGTTTGACGTGGGCTATGACCCGGACCGTGAGATCATGGTCACTGTGGGAGGAAGCGAGGCCATCGATATTGCTCTCCGGGCCATGCTGGATCCGGGAGACGAGGTGCTGATCCCTCAGCCAAGCTACGTTTCCTATGTGCCGTGTACCATTCTGGCCGGAGGCGTTCCGGTGACGGTTGAGCTGGAAGAAAAGGACCGGTTCCGCCTCACAAAGGAAAAGGTGCTGGAAAAGCTCACACCTAAAACAAAGATCCTGGTGCTTCCATTTCCCAACAATCCCACCGGCTCTATCCTGGAGAAGGAGGATCTGGAGGCGATCGCCGACGTGGTCCGCGAGAAGGACCTGTTCGTGATCTCAGATGAGATCTATTCGGAGCTGACCTATGGGAGACATCACTGTACCATCGCGGCTCTTCCTGGGATGAAAGAGAGGACTGTACTGATCAATGGCTTTTCCAAATCCTATGCCATGACTGGCTGGCGGCTGGGCTACGCCTGCGCGCCGGAGGCGATCCTGAGGCAGATGCTGAAGATCCACCAGTATGCCATCATGTGCGCGCCCACCACCAGCCAGTATGCGGCGGTGGAGGCCTTAAGAAACGGAGACCGGGATGTGGAGGAGATGCGGGAGGCCTATGACCAGAGACGGAGGTTCCTGGTCAAGGCTCTAAGAGACATGGGCCTTGACTGCTATGAGCCCCAGGGGGCTTTTTACGTATTCCCCTGCATTAAAAAGTTTGGTATGAGCTCCGATACGTTTGCGTTGCGGCTTTTGGAGCAGGAGAAGGTGGCTGTGGTGCCTGGGACTGCCTTTGGAGACTGCGGAGAGGGATATCTGAGGATCTCTTACGCGTATTCGCTCCAGGACCTTAAGCGGGCACTGGAGCGCATGGGCCGGTTTGTGACCAGCCTGGAGGAAATGTAGAATGAATATTGTATTATACGAGCCGGAGATGCCGGCCAACACGGGAAACATTGGGAGGACCTGCGTGGCGACCAACACCAGGCTCCATCTGATCGAGCCCCTGGGCTTTAAGCTGAGTGAAAAGCATCTGGTACGGGCCGGTCTGGATTACTGGGACAAGCTGGATGTGACGGTATACAGTGATTTTGCGGATTTTTTAAAGAGAAATCCCGGTGCAAAGCTTTATATGGCCACCACCAAAGCGCCGGCGGTCTATACAGATGTGGAGTATGAGCCGGACTGTTATCTGATGTTCGGACCGGAAAGCCGCGGTATTCCGGAGGAGATCCTGGTGGAGTATCAGGAAACGTGTGTCCGGATCCCCATGTGGGGGGATATCCGGTCCCTGAACCTGTCCAATTCCGTGGCTGTCCTCCTTTACGAGGCGCTGCGGCAGAACGGGTTTGAGAAGATGACCATGGAGGGCCATCTCCACCGGCTGGAATGGAAGGAATAGGATTCTATATTTTAGGGGAGGTGCCGTATGCGTTACAGAAGACTGGGAAAGACGGAGCTGATGGTCAGCGAGATCGGCCTGGGAGCCGAATGGCTGGAGCGTCACAACGCGGAGGAATGCCGGGCGGTCATTGACCGGTGCGGGGAGCAGGGGATCAATATCCTGGACTGCTGGATGCCGGAGCCCAACGTGCGGAGCAACATCGGGGCAGCCATCCGGGGAAAGAGGGAGCGCTGGTTCATCCAGGGCCACCTGGGCTCCACCTGGCAGAACGGCCAGTATGTGCGGACCCGGGACATGGAACAGGTGAAGGAGGCTTTTGCGGATCTCCTGGAGCGTCTGGGAACGGACTACATCGACCTGGGCATGATCCACTACGTGGACCGGGAGGACGAGCTGGATTCTATCGTAAACGGCCCGTTTTACGCTTACGCAAAGGAATTGAAGGAAAAGGGCGTGATCCGTCATATCGGTCTCAGTACCCATAACCCCAGGGTGGCGAAAAAGGCGGTGGAGCTGGGGATCGTGGAAATGATGCTGTTCAGCATCAATCCGGCCTTTGATCTGCTTCCGGCGTCTGAGGATATGAATACATACTTTGCCGAGGAGTACGATCAGGCCCTGGGCGGCATTGATAAAGAGCGGGCAGAGCTTTACCGGCTCTGTGAGAAGAACGATGTGGGCCTTACGGTCATGAAGGGCTTTGCGGGAGGCCGGCTGTTTGATGCAAAGCGTTCGCCCTTTGGCGTGGCGCTGACTCCGGTTCAGTGTATCCATTACGCCCTTACAAGGCCGGCAGTGGCCTCCATCCTGGCGGGATATGATACGCCGGAGCATGTGGATGAGGCTGTTTCTTATGAAACAGCCACGGAGGCGGAAAAGGATTATGCCAGCGTTCTGGCCTCTGCCCCCCGCCACGCCTACGACGGCCAGTGTACCTACTGCGGCCACTGTAAGCCGTGTCCTGCGGGCATCGATATCGCCATGGTCAATAAGCTCTATGATCTGGCCTCCATGCAGCCGGAGGTCCCGGCTTCGGTCCGCGCCCATTATGAGGCGCTGGAACGGACGGCTTCTGACTGTATCGGCTGCCGCGGCTGCGAGACCCGCTGTCCCTTCCATGTTCCCGTGGCAGAGCGGATGGAGAAGGCCAGGGCGCTGTTTGCGGAAGGGAAATAAAGCGGTATCCCTTTTAGACACAAAAAGAAAGCTCCGGAAATGGGAACTCCGGGGCTTTTTTTGTACAGCCATGATATTAAAATTTCATGCCAGCCTGCTGTACTTTTCTATGATCCAATGCAAGTCCCATCAGTCCCTCTGGCTGATCGGCCATAAACAGAGGGATGTTCAGTACATCACCGTCCAGCTATTGCAGGGCATCCCCGCTGTCAATCAGGAATTCTGGGAACGCCATTGGACCGTTCTGCATGAAACTGACGACCTTAGGACATACTCATGCAACTATTTTTGTCCTTTATTGACGGGCATTTGTCCTAAATTTCCGATATACTCCCATATTTTTTGCACTATAAACATAAAAAATCATCACAAACAGGCTGAAAGGATGGTCAAGCATAGTTTTGGTGTCAAATTCATGTAAGCGGATAGACTCTAACTAAAATCATGAAAATAGATTTATAAGAGCAAAATATTTGTTAGCATGAATATCAAAATAGCAGAACAAGGACAACGCGGTGCAGATCGGACAGTGTACATCGCCTCAACGCGGCCCGTGCTCTGGAAAACCATGCCAAAATAATGGCTCATCAGCAATGACCATTCGCGGATTGGGCGTCAGGAAAATGGAAATCTTTCCTTTTTGATGGAGACCATCAGTGATTTGATGATAAAAAAAGAATGTGGCAGAATAAAGACGATTATTTCATACTATTATTAATAATTCGTTATAATAAATCATATTAAGTTTTTTAAAACATATAAAACATCATACACACAAACAAAAATAAATATTTAGCAATTTTGTTGAAAAATATCGATCATGTATGATAGTATATGTACATATTTAAGTAGAAATCAGGAGGCAAAACCATATGGACAAAGCAAAACAGCAGATCGTGGAAACTGTCGATGCGGCCCGGGAGGACCTGCTTGCCCTCTCAAAGAATATCCATGACAACCCGGAGCTGGGCTTCCAGGAGTTTAAGGCCATGGGCTTTATCGGCGATACTCTGGAAAAGCATGGCTTTACGGTTCAGAGAGACTACGGCGGTCTGGAAACGTCCTTCCGCGCAGATCTTTGCGGCACTGGCGAGGGTCCGACTGTGGCGTTCCTGGCGGAGTATGATGCCTTAAACGGAATCGGTCACGGGTGCGGACACAACCTGATCGCCACCTGCTCCGTAGGTGCATTTCTGGGACTGGCGCCTTTAATGAAGGAGCTGCCGGGACGGATCTCCATCATCGGCACACCTGCGGAAGAAGGCGGGGCCGGAAAGGTAAAGCTCCTGGCCAATGGTGCGTTTGACGATGTGGATTATGCTCTGATGATGCATCCTTCGGGCGGAGGCTCCAACCTGGTGGGCCGGGGAGGCCGGGCGGCATGTACCGTAAGAGTGGACTTTACGGGAAAAGGAGCCCATTCCTCTGCTCCGCAGAATGGGATCAATGCGCTTAGCGCGGTGATCAGTGTGTTTAACCAGATCGATATGATGCGCCCCACGTTTGATCCCCAGGACAATATCAATGGGATCGTTACCAACGGCGGTGCGGCGGCCAACATTATCCCGGCCAGCGCTGGCTGCGCGTTCTGTCTCCGGGCAGATACCATGAAGAGGATCGAGGTTCTGATCGATCTGATCAAAACGTGTGTGGCCAACGCAGAAAGACTGACAGGAGCCAAAGGACAGGTGGCCTGGGATGATATTTCTGCTGAACGGTATCCCAGCCGGCCCATGTGCCAGGCGTTTAAGGACAATATGCATGAGTTGGGGATCGAAATGACCTGGCCAGACCCGAAAAAACAGTACGGCTCTTCGGATATTGGAAATGTCTCTATTAAGATCCCGGCGATCCATGATTATCTGTCCATCACGGATGATAAGACCATTCAGGCCCATACGGTGGAGTATACGGCTGCATCTGGTACGCCGGAGGCCAACGAGGTATGTCTGAAGGGTGCTAAGGGACTGGCTATGACCGGATATGATATCCTGTCAAATCCGGAATTCCAGAAGGAGATTAAGGAATATCACGACAAACAGATCCCGGATTTTTATAAAAACTAGAAGAGGTAAGACAGGCTAAGGGCGGCAGCCTATGAGAACATATCCATGGCGGTCCAGGATCTTCATGTGGCTTAGACATCCATCAGCAAGGCGGTGAAGGCATTGGAAAAGGAGCTCCAGGTGGAGCTGATGCGGAGAAACGGGAAATACTGTGTGCTGACCCCTGAGGGATGCCGGTTTCAGGCCCGGATCCTGGATCGCAGGGAAGCCTCCGAAAGATTTCAGATAAAGGGTTCCGGGAAATAGGATTGAAGAGGATGGTGGATGAGGGCCCTGGAGTCGCCAAATAGCCGGAGTGTTCATGGAGAAAGCGATTGGAAGAGTGGAAGATTGGTCCGACGCATGTCTCATACCGATGGATATTCGAGATTTCATCAAATCTCTATATTTGATAAGACAAAAAGACATCGAAATTACAAATGAGATGGGGGATTTTCTGAAATTTGCGGAGCATTATTTTTCGGTGATTGATAGATATTTCAAATATCCCTAAATGTCTTACGATATTTAAGAAATGAATGGATCTTATTCTCAAAAATTATTGGACATACAGGAAGTTAAAATCTATAATGGAGATAGTTAGAAGCGCTTTTTTAAGGATAGGACCAGCAGGATGGCCGGGGTGTTTTTGGACGCCCCCTTAAAAAGGGCGCTTTTTTGTTTTAGAAAGTCTTTATGGGAAAAATATTTATAGGAGGGCTTACACCATGTATCAGGTATCAGACCATACCAGATCCCAGTTTGAAAAAATGCTGGGGCTTGCCAGTGTGAAGGAAGCGCTGGCTTTCATCGAGGCCAACCAGCCGGAGGCCATTGAGGAGCAGAAGGAGCTGGTGCTCATCGAGGCTCCCACCGGTCATGAGGAAAACCGCGCCAAGGTATTTGCTGAGAAATTCAAGGCGCTGGGGCTGGAGGACGTTCATACAGACCGGGGCGGCAATGTGATCGGCATCCGCCGCGGAACAGGAAAGGGGCCGAAGGTGCTGATCGAGGGCCATATGGATACCGTATTCCCCTTTGGGACTGTGAAAGGCGTGGAGGAAAAGGACGGCTTTCTGTATGCTCCCGGGATCGGCGATGATACAAGAGCGCTGGCTATGCTCCTGTGCCTGATTCGTACCCTCAATAAAACGGGGATCCAGACTGCCGGAGATATCGTATTTGTGGGAACCACCCGGGAAGAGGGAATGGGCGGTCTTGGCGGAATGAAGGATTTCCTTGCAGATAATGATGACATCGACATTTCCCTCAGCCTGGACAACAACGACATGAGCCTTCTGGTGTTCGAGGCCACCGGCGGCGAGACGTATGAGGTGAATTTCTACGGAATCGGCGGCCATGCCTTTGGCTGCTTCGGAAAGATGGCCCAGCCGGTCCATGCGGCGGCCAGGGCTGTGGCAAAGATCGCTGACTTTGTGGTTCCGTCGGATCCCAAGACCAGCTTCTGTGTGTCAAACTTCCATGGCGGAAACGACGCAGGCGTCCATGCGATCGCGCCCAAGGCCACAATCAAATTCAACTTCCGGTCCAATTCCCAGGAGGAGCTGGCGAAATTAAGGACCAATATCTTCAACGCCATTGAAGAGGCCTGCCAGGAGGAGACCGCAAAATGGGGTCAGGATACGATCACCTGGGATAAAAAGCTCATCAGCAGCGTACCGGGAGGAACCCAGGACATGCATGCTCCTCTGGTAGAAACTGCATACATGGGCCTGAGCCATCTGGACGTAGAGCCGGTGATCCACAGAGGCGGCTGCACCAACGCCAACGTGGCCGTTGCCAAGGGACTTCCGGCGCTCTGTATGGGCCGTGCCTATGCCCCGGATGAAAATTCCAAGAATATCATGAACCACAGCATCCATGAAAAGTTCCCCATCAACGGCGCTTATAAGGCCATCCAGCAGGCATTTTTAGTGCTGATGATGGCAGTCGGGATCGAGGGGGAATTTGATTCCATCACAGGCATCGGAGCAGAAAAATAGTCGGAAAAGAGGACATGGATCTTATGAAAAAGACAAGCTTTATTGCCACTGGAGACGCATTTATCACGCGCCGGTTCCCGGAGGGCGGATATGAGGGGTTCGAGGCCGTCCGGGACTGCATCATGCAGCACGATGTGAAATTTTCCAATCTGGAGATGACCTTCCATGACCATGAGGGGTATCCGGCCGCCTTTTCCGGCGGCACCTGGGCCATGGCGGATCCCAGGACCCTGGACGATATGAGGTCCTTTGGGTTTAACCTTTACAATACAGCCAACAACCACTCCCATGATTACAGCCATGGCGGCGTTCTGGCCACCATCGAGCATTTACGGGAACGGGATATGATCTTTGCCGGAACGGGAAAGAACCTGGGAGATGCGTCCAGACCGTGCTATCTGGAAACAAAGAAGGCCAGAGTGGCCATGATCGGCGTCACCTCGTCCTTCCATGAATCCGGTATGGCAGGCGGCCAGAGCGCAGATATGTGCGGCCGTCCGGGACTGAATCCTCTGCGCTTCGAGACCGTTTACCATGTGACCCAGGAGTATTATGACCAGGTTGCAGGGCTGGCGGCTCTTACAAAGGTCAACGCTTCCATGGAAAACTCCGTGAAGAATGGATATAAGAATCCGCCGCCGGAGGGGACCTTCCTGTTTGGAAAGTATAAATTCAAGCTGGATGAAACCAACTGGATCGAGAGCATCCCCAACGAAACGGATATGGCCCGGATCGAGGGAGAGATCCGGGAGGCCGGAAAGCAGGCGGACGTGGTGCTGGTGAGCATCCATGCCCATGAGACCGATGCGGGCGATACAAAGGTGCCGGCCATGTTCCTGGAGACCTTTGCCAGACGCTGTGTGGATGCTGGTGCAGATGTTATCATCGGCCATGGTCCTCATGAGCTTCGGGGGATCGAGATCTATAAGGGGAAACCCATTTTTTACAGCCTGGGGAATTTCCTGTTTGAAACGGAGACCGTGGATCTCCAGCCTTATGATGCGTATTTAAATAAGAAGCTTCCCCTGGATACAAAGGTGGGGGCATATATGGATGACCGGAGCAAGATGGGAACCGTGGGGTACGGAGTCCTGCCGGAAATCTGGTTTTCTGTTATGGCTGCCTGGGACATGGAAGATGGGAAGACCACGGAGATCCGCCTGTACCCCATTTCCCTGGGTATGGAGCGGGTACGCTCCCAGAAGGGCGTGCCGGTAATGACTGGAGACGAAAAGGTCCTGGAGTATCTGGCGGAGCTTTCGGCTCCCTACGGAACCGCCATGGAGATCCGGGATGGCGTAGGTTATATCCGACTGAAATAATGCATTGACAGATTCTGGAGACGGCTGCAAAAACTCTCTCACTCCACTTGGCGCCGTCTCCTTTTTGCTTTTTATTTTGTACAAAATCTTTATACGTTTCTTTTTTCAGGTATATTTTTGTTAGAAAAAATATGTTATAATAAGGGAATCAAGCGACATCATTGGGAGGGATTACACATGAATCGAATCAATGCGGCCAACCGGGCCCTGTTTGAAGAGCTGGTAAAGCAGGTCCAGGTGCAGGGGAATGCGGCGGGGATCGCCGTTGCCATTGTGGATGAAGAGGGAAAGACCCAGTATGAACAGTACTTCGGGTACAGGGATACGGAGCAGAAGCTGCCTATGGATGAAAATACGATCTTCGGTCTGGCATCTGTGACAAAGTCCTTTGTGGCCTTGTCCATCATGCAGCTGGCAGAAAAAGGCCTTCTGGACCTGGACGATCCTGTGAGCCGGTACATACCGGAGTTTACCAATAAGAACCAGGAGCCGGTACGGATCCATCATTTCCTGAGCCACAGCGGCGGCTTTTATCCGGTACACCGGACTGTGGTAAAGGAGATCGCAGAGAAGCTGGGGATCTCCGAGGAGACAGAGGGTGACCTGGGTTACAGCGTGAAGTTAGCGGAGGCAGGAGCAAAGGCAGTGGCAGAGCAGCTGGATGCCCAGACTCCGGGCCACGGTCTCATTGGAAGACCGGGCGAATACATGAGCTACTGCAACGACGGCTATGGACTTCTTTCCGAGATCGTCCGCCGGGTCGGAGGAGAGGCTTCCTTTGCAGACTATGTGAAAAAGAATATTCTGGATCCTCTGGGAATGGAGCGCAGCGGCTGCGATTACCTGCGGCCCAGACTGGATGAAAACAGCGCCGTATTATATAAGAAAGAGAACGGCGTCATGACCGGCTGTAAGGACTATTACGACAATGCCTTTGTTCTGGGCGGGGCCGGATCCATGAAGTCCACCATTTCCGACATGAAGAAGATCCTGTATATGTATCTGAACCATGGAAAGACCCCGGACGGCGGCCGTATCCTTTCAATGGAAGGTATCCGGTCCATGTGCCGTCCGCGGATGGAGTACCGACCGGAGAGCTGGTACTGCTTCGGACTGGCTACAAAGAAGATCGACGATGTGACCGTGGTGGAGCACGGGGGAAGCCTTACAGGCGTTTCCTCCAACATGTCCTGGTCCTACGACGCCGGCTGCGGAGTCATCGTTCTCTGCAACACCTCCGACGTACCGGTGAGCGCCATTGCCGACGCAGCCATGCGTATGTACCATGGCCGGAATCCGCTGGAGGACCGGGGACTTTACCAGGAAAATCCATGGTCAGAAAAGACCAGAAAGGCCGCAGTGGGCTGCTACCTTTCCAGCGAGGACTCCGAGGTGGAGATCCGGGAGAACGGAGACGGAGTTCTGGCAGTGGTAGAGGGCAGAGAGAAAAATCTGGTCATGGTCCAGGAAAACCTGGGGATCATCCGCGGCTATGCAAAGGACGCGTATCTGAAGCTCTTTAAGGATGAAAACGGCGGAGTGTTCGCCATCGGTTTTGGCGGACGGATGCTGCCGAGAAAATAAAATGGAGGTATTCAGCATGGACATTTATGAACAGATCACCAAAATGGCAGATGAGATCGCACCGGAGCTGGTAGCCCAGCGCCGCGATTTCCACAAGTTCGCAGAAAAAGGCTGGTTCGAGATGAGGACCTCCTCCATCATTGCCAGAAAGCTGACAGAGATGGGGTATGAGGTTTTAGTGGGCGACCAGGTCTGCAAAAAAGACGCCAGAATGGGCGTTCCGTCGGATGAGGAGCTGGAGGAGCAGTACGAGAGAGCTGTGGCCCAGGGGGCAGATCCGGAGTTTGTGAAATATACAAAGGGCGGTATGACCGGAGTGATCGGTATCCTGCGCTGCGGAGAGGGCCCCACAGTAGCCATGCGTTTCGACATCGACGCACTGGGCGTATTTGAGGAAAAGGACAAATCCCACCGGCCTGCCTGCGAGGGCTTTGGCTCCGTCAACGAGGGCTTTATGCATGCCTGCGGCCATGACGGCCATGCCACCATCGGCCTGGGCGTGGCGAAGGTGCTGATGTCCATTAAGGATTCCCTTCACGGGACCATGAAGCTGATCTTCCAGCCGGCGGAGGAAGGCGTCCGCGGTGCGAAATCCATCGTGGAGAACGGCCATCTGGACGGCGTGGATTATCTCATCGGCTCCCACGTTTCCGATAAGGCCGACGACGATCCGGCAGTGGTGATCCCGGGAAGCCACGGCTCCCTGGCTACCACCAAGTACGATGTTTTCTTCCACGGCGTTTCTGCCCATGCAGGCGGATCTCCGGAGAAGGGGAAAAACGTAATGCCGGCTGTGGCTACGGCTATCTTAAACCTGTACGGGATCCCGAGGAACTCCGCTGGAATGAGCCGGATCAATGTGGGGACTGTTGTGGCCGGAAGCGGCCGGAACGTGATCGCAGATGTGGCAAAGATGGAGATCGAGGTCCGCGGAGAGACCACAGAGATCAACCAGTATATGGAAGAATATGCAAAGAACATCATCGAGGGAGCGGCGAAGATGCACGGCTGCACCAGCGAAATGAAGGTCATGGGTTCTGCGTATTCCCTGACCAGCGACCAGGCCCTTATGGACCGGGTAAGACGTGTCTGCGAGGAAAACCTGCATCTTCCGGTTTCCGGGACCACCAGCAGCCGCAACGGCGGAAGCGAGGACGTTTCTTATATGATGCGCCGGGTACAGGAGCAGGGCGGCCAGGCTACCTTCATGCGGATCCTCACAAAGGAATCTGCGCCGGGCCATAACAGGAGATTCGATTTTGACGAGCAGGCGCTTCCCAATGCGGTGAAGGTATTCTGCGGAACTGTATATGATATCCTTGGATAAAGGATGAGGAGAGGACCCGGACGGGTCCTCTTTTTTCGCGGGCAGCGGGGCCAAAGACCGTGCCTGCATGAGACCCTGGTACTTGCCGCGGGAACCATGAGAAATTCGCGCGGAGTGTTTCTTATGGCTGACTGGGAACGGCCGGTCCGGCTCTGGAATGGGCTGGGAATGGGGAGGGAACTGTCGGTTATCGGAAGAAACCTGTGGAAATGTTATAATATGTCATAATATGTACAAAAATGACGTTTAACTCGAGAAAATTTTGTTCACATTTTCTAAAAAATATGGTATAATAAAAGAACCATTTAATTAACCCAAAGATGGACAAAATGAAACAGCAAGAGGTGATATCGTGGTAAGAAAAGAAATGATAGCAATGCTGTTGGCAGGAGGACAGGGCAGCCGCCTTGGAGTTTTAACGCAAAAAGTGGCAAAGCCGGCAGTATCATTCGGCGGCAAGTACAGGATCATCGACTTCCCGCTCAGCAACTGCATTAATTCTGGCGTCGATACAGTCGGCGTCCTGACCCAGTACCAGCCATTGCGTTTAAATACGCATATCGGAATCGGTATTCCGTGGGATCTGGACCGGAACGTGGGCGGCGTGACCGTTCTTCCGCCCTATGAAAGAAGCAAGGGCAGCGACTGGTATACAGGAACTGCCAACGCCATTTACCAGAACCTGGAGTATATGGAATCCTATAATCCGGAATACGTTCTGATCCTGTCCGGCGACCACATTTACAAAATGGACTATGAGGTGATGTTGGAGTACCACAAGGCCAACAACGCCGACGTGACCATCGCCGCCATGCCGGTGCCCATGGAGGAGGCCAGCCGTTTCGGCATCCTGATCACCGACGATGCCAACCGCATCACGGAGTTCGAGGAAAAGCCGGCAAACCCCAGGAGCAACCTGGCTTCCATGGGAATCTATATCTTCAGCTGGAAGGTATTAAAAGAGGCGCTCATTAAATTAAAGGATGAGCCGGGCTGTGACTTCGGAAAGCACATTATCCCCTACTGCCACAACGACGGCAGGAGGATCTTCGCATACGAGTATAACGGCTACTGGAAGGATGTGGGGACTCTGGGCTCCTACTGGGAAGCCAATATGGAGCTGATCGACATTATTCCGGAATTCAATCTGTATGAGGAGTACTGGAAGATCTATACCAAGAGTGAGAAGATCCCGCCCCAGTTCATTTCCGCAGAAGCGAAGGTAGGAAAGAGCATCATCGGAGAGGGAACGGAGATCTATGGAGAGGTCACCAATTCTGTTATTGGTTCCGGCGTTGTGATCGAAAAGGGCGCTGTGGTCCGGGATTCCATCATTATGCAGGACTCTGTCATCGAGGCAGATGCAGTTGTGGATAAAGCCATTGTGGCCGAGGACGTGCGGATCAGCGCAGGCGCCCGTCTTGGCGTTGGAGAATACGCGCCCAGCAAATACGATCCCAAGGTATACCAGTTCGACCTGGTGACCGTCGGAGAGCATTCAGTGATCCCGGCGGGCGTGGAGATCGGAAAGAACACGGCGATCTCCGGTGTGACAGAAGCTTCGGACTATCCGGACGGCAAACTTGAAAGCGGCGGCTACATAGTAAAGGCAGGTGGAAACGTATGAGAGCAATCGGTATTGTTTTAGCGGGAGGCAACAGCAAGCGGATGCGGGAGCTTTCCAGAAAAAGGGCGATCGCGGCAATGCCCATCGCCGGAAGCTTCCGGAGCGTTGACTTTGCTCTTAGCAATATGAGCAACTCTCATATCCAGAGTGTTGCAGTTCTGACCCAGTATAATTCCAGATCCTTAAATGAGCATTTAAGCTCTTCCAAATGGTGGGATTTCGGAAGAAAGCAGGGGGGCATGTATGTATTTACCCCCACCATCACCGCAGAGCACAGCGACTGGTACCGGGGCACCGCAGACGCCCTTTACCAGAACCTGGATTTTCTGAAGAGAAGCCACGAGCCCTATGTGGTACTGGCCTCCGGCGACGGGATCTATAAGCTGGATTACAATAAGGTGCTGGAATACCACATCGAAAAGAAGGCCGATATCACAGTGGTCTGCAAGGATATGCCGGCGGATGTGGATGTGACCCGGTTCGGTATGGTAAAGACCAACGCCGACGGGCGCATCACAGAATTTGAGGAGAAGCCCATGGTCAACGATTCCACGACCATCTCCTGCGGGATCTATGTGATCCGCCGCCGCCAGCTTATCGAGCTCATTGAGCGCTGCGCCAACGAGGATCGGTATGACTTCGTCCAGGACATCCTGGTACGCTATAAGAACTTGAAACGGATCTATGCCTACAAGCTGGATACCTATTGGAGCAACATCGCTTCCGTGGAGGCCTATTACCAGACCAATATGGACTTCTTAAAGCCAGAGGTCCGCAGCTACTTCTTTAAGGAATATCCGGATGTTTATTCCAAGATCGACGATCTGCCTCCGGCAAAATATAATCCGGGTGCAGTTGTAAAGAACAGCCTGGTTTCCAGCGGCTGTATCTTAAACGGATCAGTGGAAAATTCCGTTCTGTTTAAAAAGGTATATATCGGAAATAACTGTGTGATCAAAAACTCGATCATCATGAATGACGTTTATATTGGAGACAATACGGTCATTGAGAACTGCATTGTGGAGAGCCGCGATACGATCCGTGCCAATACCACATACATTGGGCAGCCTGATGACGTGAAGATCGTCATCGAAAAGAACGAAAGATATACATTATAATGGCCCATATGGAAGGCTGATATGGACCGGGGAGGTTATTATGCAGGTAACAGATGTACGTGTGAGAAAGATTGAAAAAGAAGGCAAAATGAAAGCGATCGTATCCATTACACTGGACAACGAGTTCGTGATCCACGATATCAAAGTGATCGAAGGGGAAAAGGGGCTTTTCATTGCAATGCCCAGCAGAAAAGCCGCAGATGGTGAATACAGGGACATTGCCCATCCCATAAATTCAGAGACCAGGGACATGATCCAGAACGTGATCCTCCATAAATATGAGATGACCACGCTGGAGGCGGCCCAGGAGGCGTTGGAGGGCTGATAACTGCATAGAAAGGGAGTGGGGATGGACCGGGAGCTAATCCTGGCCCATGACCCACTCTTTTTTTATGCACCACAGCCCGGCCTGGACACCGGAAAGGGGCTGGTTTTCAGAAATGGCTTTACGGATGGTCTGGTCATGGGAGAAGAGCCGATTCCAGCTTTCCATGACCTGGCGTTTCAGCTCCGGATAGAAATTGGTGAGAATGAGATCACTTTCCCTCCGGATCCCGTATTCCAGAAGCGTCTGGCGGAACTCTTTCTCTTCTTTTTCCGTTTTTCCCATATAGGAGAGACATAAGATCTTGTTCCAGTCGTAGAGACTGAAAAAGACCGCCTCCCCCAGGGGAACACGCAGCATCAGGACCCGGCCTCCGGCAGACAGATCCACATTTTCCGGGCTTCCAAAGGCCCAGTAGGGGTATTCCGCACCCTGGGGCTTTGGAACATGGGCTTCCGCAGCCTTTACGAACCAGTCGTAGGCGGAAAGAAACACCGGAGCGCTTTCTTCATATTTTTTCTGGACATATTCCCGCCTGGAAAAGCAGATCCCATCCCGGTCTAAGACGTCCAGGACGATCTGGGCCTGGGGGGAATATAAGGTTACCGAAGTACGTCTGTGATCCATTCTCTTTTTATCTCCCATATATTTCCATAGCAGTCCGGGTTCCCCATATCCACCCGGGCGTCAAAGAGCCGGTCCCAGCTTTTTATGATCTCCCGTTTGATCTCCGGGTAGAACTGGGACATATATGCTTTGCTGTCGCTGACCCGGTATTCCTCCAGGAGCTTTCTGTGGCGGGCGGCGTCCTCCCGGTCAGCCGGAATATACGAATAGTCCAGGACCGCTCCCCATTTCATGATATTCACCGGCACGATCCAGTCCGGATCCAGGGTCAGCTCCAGGATCACGGTTCCCGGGCTCTTCAGCATGGTGGCCTCTGATTTTAAGGACACCCATACGGGATAATCGGCGTCTGCGGGCCGGTCCGCCGCCGCAGGCGTGTGCTTCACCAGCCAGTCATAGGCCTCCAGCACCAGAGGGGCGTGCTCTCCCAGGTCTGCCAGGATGTATTCCTGTCTGGCCACGTAGCGGCCCTTGGTCTCCAGATCCCGGAGGACGTTTTCATGCTGCTTGGTCCAGACGCGGACGGCGTTTCCGTTCATTCTATTTTCCATGGGACCACCTGTCCTTTCTTTGTTTCTGGCTTGTATTGTAAGCCAGTCTGGCGGAGGAAGTCAAGAGAAGAGCAGACAGAAACAGAGCTTTTTCTGTAAGGTTTTGTTTGGGCTGACGATCTGGAAACAAAGCGCATCTTTTTGACTTTGAGACAAAGATAAGGTAGAATGGAGTTGTGAAAAATATAGTGCCTGGCAGCCCGGAGGAAAAGACGGAGCAGTGGGCAGAAAGGGGTATAGACATGGAAACATGGGGATTTTACGTATCGGGAGTCCGGTACGGAACATGCAGAAAAGAGGGAGAACGGGTTTTCCACAGCCCGCTGGACGTGACATCTGGAGAATTTCTTCCGGAAAGGGAGCTGGCTCCAGAGGATGACCGGTATGTGGTCCTGGGAAAAATGAACGTGCGGGAGGCACTCCTGCATCTGGAACCGTGCCAGGAAGGGATCCGCCGGGGAGAAGACAGGTTCACGGCCTCTTCTGGGGAGATCTATGAGAAAAAGGATAAGGGAGCGTATGTGCAGAGGCACATCAAATTCCCCAGAGACCTGGTGGTGAAGGATGGTCAGATCGTGGCGTTCATTACCCCGGCCAGGGAGCTTTGCAGCGTTCTGGTGAAGGATGGGTACGAGGATGAGACGGTCTTACGCCAGTGGAAGGAGATGGGCTTTGGCCTTCCTTACCTGGTCCATGGTCCCGAGACCTTCATGGTCCCCATGCGGGATGGCGTGAAGCTGGCTGCGGACGTGTATCTGCCAGTGAAAAGAGAGGGAGCCGTTGCAGGGCCAGAAGGAAGGGTCCCCACTGTGCTGGTGCGGACGCCCTACGGAAAACGGGTCGGAGCAGAGACGTATTACCGGTATGTGCAGAGGGGCTACGCTGTGGTGATCCAGGATGTGCGGGGACGGGAGGACAGCGAAGGCGAGTGGCTTCCCATGCACTATGAGGTGGAGGACGGCGACGATACCCTCAACTGGATCGCAGATCAGAAGTGGAGTGACGGGAAGGTGGCCATGACCGGAGGCTCTTACCTGGGCTACGTCCAGTGGGCGGCTGCGGCCAGCGAAAATCCCCATCTGACAGCCATGTTAAGCAGTGTGTGCGCTGGAAGTCCCTTTGTAGATCTGCCCAGGAGAGGGGGCTGCTTCAACTCCGGGTCCATGTCCTGGGCCTTTATGGTATCCGGACAGAGATCGGACGCATCCCTCATGGACCGGGACGACTGGGACGAGCTTCTGGATATCCGTCCCCTGGAGGACATCGCGCCCAGAGCCCTGGGCCATCAGGTGCCGTTCTTAAAGAAATGGTTGGATCATCCCGATTACGACGATTTCTGGAAAATGGGAAACTGGAAGGAGCGGACGGGGGCCCATCGGGTTCCGGCGCTGATCATGTCCGGGTGGTTCGACGATAACGGCATGGGAACAACAGAGGCCCTGGATCTGTATGAGGATTACACAGAGAAAAAGGTGATCCTGGGGCCGTGGAAGCACAGCGGAAATGCCGATTACGATATCCACGGCTTTGCCCTGGCGCCCAATGCCCTGCGGTACGACATCGACCTGGTGTGCTTCCAGTGGATCGAGCATTATTTAAAGGGCGTGGAAAACGGGATCGAAAAGACTCCCGTGGTGGAATACTATACCATGGGAAGCGGCCAGTGGAAGACGGCTGAGAATTGGCCTCTGCCCGATGGAGAGAAGGTGACCTTCTACCTGGACGGCAAAGCCGCGGATATGGCAGTTGGAAGCGGCAGCGAGGCAGGCCATGGAACCCTCAGCCTCGCGGCTCCGGAAAATGAATGTGGGGATCATTTTACATACGATCCGGAAAATCCGTCCACCCATATCATCGATATGTCTGAAAATGAACTGGAGGTACCGGAAAACTACACAGATGAGGAGAAGCGGACCGATATGCTCAGCTACTCCACCGGTGTTCTGGAGAAGGAATTTACCATCACCGGAGACGCCCAGGCGGTGATCTATCTCTCCTCCGACTGCGAAGATACGGATCTGATGGTGCGGATCACCGATGTGGATGAAAACGGACGTTCCATGAAGCTGGCAGACGGAGTCATGAGCGTGCGCTACCGGAACCAGTTCGAGCATCCGGAATTCATGGAGCCGGGCAAGGTATATCCGGTGACGATCCGGACCACAAAGCTGTCCCATACGTTCCGGAAAGGACATCAGATGCGTGTGACCGTGACGTCCAGTGCGAAAAACTTCATCTTCCCCAACAGCAACACCCGTGACGGCTTCAACAGCCAGGAGATCCGCCTGGCCCACAACTGCGTTCATCACGGCGGCCGGTATCGGTCGGCGGTGACGGTGATGCAGGAGAAATAGTATAAAAGTGGTATAGAAGTGATAGGATAGAAGTAATAGAAAGAATGGAGTCTGGATTCCCAGAAGCTGCCGGGAATCCGGGGGCCAGCGATAGAATGGAATAAAATAAGAACAAGCGGCCGCGGTCCATGATGTTTTTTGATATCATGGGCCGCGTTTTTTGTTTACGCGGGCAGAATGCCAAAGTCCGTGCTTACATGAAACCTTGGTGGCTGTCGCAATAACCATGAGAAATTCGCGCAGCAAGTTTCGTATGGATATAGGAAAATATGTTCTACGACAAAAAACGCTGCGGGAATTGTTTGAGGTGGAAGGGACTTTCGTCACTAAAGCGGCTTGCTGCAGGCGGGAAAGCGCGCCAATGGGTTTCTTTCATATGTTATAGAAAGAATGTTTTATGTCAAAAAGCGCTCCGCGGGGATCGCTATCGAGTGAAAAGAAGTTTGCCACTGAAGCGGACCGCCACAGGCGGGTAGGTGGAGGGGGAGGCAGAGAGAGGCAGATGAATATATTTGCAGTTTGGAGGAGGGTTCAATGAAGACAGGAGTGGGAGGAAAATGTGGAGAGAATATTTTGAAAATATAAAATATACATACTATACAGTATTTATACTATAAGAATTTGGAATAGTTTCAAGACAAAAAATAGGGACTTCCGACAAGGACGATTATGGGAAGTAAAACGGGTGTATCCCGTGAAAAAACGAATCCGAGGAAGATCTGATGTACGAATTTCTGGAAAAATATCTGCCCAGGGACAAGCGCGTCCGCATGGGCATCTTAATGGCCGCAGACGTCCTTGCGCTCTGCCTGGCCTCTTTTTTAGGCCTTTTTGTCCGGTTTGATTTAAATATTTCTAAGATTCCGCCGGAATACGCCCGGGCGGCCCTGGAGTTCCTTCCCTATTATATCCTGGCCTCCCTGGTGATCTTCTTCCTGGCCCGGATGTACTCCACCATGTGGAGCGTGGCCGGGGTCCGGGAAGCCCTCCATGTGGTGGCGGCCTGCGGCCTGGCTTCCCTGGTACAGATCGCCGGGATGATGCTCTTACAGCTTTCCGTACCCAGGAGCTTCTTTTTAGTGTCCTTTGCGGCCCTCTGTGCCGAAGAGCTGGGGATCCGTCTCTCCTATCGGGTGGTGATCTCCTTATTCGGGAACCACAGTAAAAAGGCGGCAAAGCGGATCATGATCATGGGCGCCGGGACCTCCGGCTCTGTGATCCTAAAGGAGATGACTACCAGCTCCTTGGTCAACGGCTGCGTGGTCTGCTTTGTGGACGATGATAAGAACAAGGCCGGGAAGTTCTTAAACGGCGTTCCCGTGGCCGGGAACCGGAACGACATCCCGCGGCTTGCCGAAGAATACAGGATCGACGAGATCTACATCGCCATCCCTTCTGCCTCTGCCAAGGAGCGTAAGGCCATCATCGAGATCTGCCGGGAGACGGGCTGCCAGGTGAAGATCCTGCCGGGCATCTACCAGCTGATCAACGGCGAGGTGAGCATCGCAAAGCTCCGGAACGTGGAGATCGAGGACCTTTTAGGCCGGGATCCCATCCGGGTGAACTTAGACGAGATCATGGGCTACGTCAGCGGAAAGGTGGTCTTAGTGACCGGGGGAGGCGGCTCCATCGGAAGCGAACTGTGCCGCCAGGTGGCAAGCCATAACCCGAAGCAGTTGATTATCTTTGACATTTACGAAAACAACGCCTACGACATCCAGCTGGAGCTTAAGGAGAAGTATCCGGACCTGGACCTGGTGGTGCTCATTGGCTCCGTCCGGAACACCCACCGGATCGAGACGGTGTTTGAAAAATACCGTCCCGACATCGTGTACCATGCGGCGGCCCACAAGCATGTGCCCCTCATGGAGGACAGCCCCAACGAGGCCATCAAGAACAACGTGTTCGGTACATATAAGACGGCAAAGGCGGCGGATAAGTATGGTACTAAGCGCTTTGTGCTGATCTCCACGGACAAGGCCGTGAACCCCACCAACATCATGGGGGCGTCCAAGCGGATGTGCGAGATGGTGGTGCAGATGATGAACGCAAGGTCAAAAACAGACTTTGTGGCCGTGCGGTTCGGGAACGTACTGGGGAGCAACGGGTCCGTGATCCCGCTCTTTAAAAAGCAGATCGAGCAAGGCGGTCCGGTGACGGTGACCCACCCGGATATCATCCGGTATTTCATGACGATCCCGGAGGCAGTGTCTCTGGTCCTCCAGGCCGGGGCTTATGCAAAGGGCGGGGAGATCTTCGTCCTGGACATGGGGGAGCCCATGAAGATCCTGGACCTGGCGAAGAACCTGATCCGGCTGTCGGGGTACACGCCGGATGTGGATATTCCCATCGTGTTCACGGGGCTGCGGCCCGGGGAGAAGTTATATGAGGAGCTTCTCATGAACGAGGAAGGGATGCAGGATACGCCCAATAAGTTAATTCATATCGGAAAGCCCATCGAGTTCGATATGGAGCGGTTTGAGGAACAGCTGGAGGAGTTGTATGTGACCGCCAATGAGGACGGGGACAGGATCCGGGAGGATGTGATGCGGATTGTGGGGACGTATCATCCGGCGGGTGTAAAGGCCTAATATCCGGCCCATCGGGAGGGGGAAGGATATTGGAGCTTTCTCCAAAAGGTCGGGAAGCACTGTGGAAAATACAGTTTTCCGCCAGAAACAGGCCCTGGAGCTTTGAAAGTATGACTGGGATAAAAGTACCGGATGGATCCGGAGCTTCATTCCCGGAGTAAAAGTGCAGGGAATCAAACAGTAAAAGAAAAACAGAAAGGCCCTGTTTCGAGGGCCTTAACCAGAAGAAAACATCCTGTGGAAATAGGATGTTTTTCTAATTAGAAACAAGGGGGATGATCACATGTTCCATGCAGAAGAACGGTTCGTGCCATTTGAAAAAAAGATCTGGCTCAGCTCGCCTACCATGCACGGGCCGGAGCTGGAATATATAAAGGACGCCTATGAAAAGAACTGGATGTCCACCGTCGGGGAAAACATCAACGAGGTGGAGCGCCTGGCCTGCGAGACCGTGGGGTGTAAGTATGCCGTGGCCCTGGCCACCGGCACCTCTGCCCTCCACCTGGCCGTGAAGCTGGCCGGGGTAAAGCCTGGAGAGAAGGTGTTCTGCTCGGACATGACCTTTTCTGCCACCGTAAATCCGGTGGTATATGAGGGCGGAGTTCCGGTGTTCATTGACACTGAATACGATACCTGGAACATGGATCCAGTGGCTCTGGAAAAGGCTTTTGAGCTATATCCGGAGGTCCGGGTCGTTGTTATGGCCCATTTATACGGGACGCCGGGAAAAATCGATGAGCTGCGGGCCGTCTGTGAACGCCATGGGGCCATGATCATCGAGGATGCGGCGGAATCCCTGGGGGCTTCCTATAAGGGACAGCAGACCGGGACCTTCGGCACCTATAACGCCATCTCCTTCAACGGAAACAAAATCATCACCGGCTCTGCCGGGGGGATGCTCCTGACCGATGATAAGGACGCGGCGGACCGGGCCCGGAAATGGTCCACCCAGTCCCGGGAGAACGCGGCCTGGTACCAGCATGAGGAAGTGGGCTACAACTACCGGATGAGCAACGTGATCGCCGGGGTGGTGCGGGGGCAGTTCCCGTACTTAAAGGAACATATCGCACAGAAGAAGGCCATTTACGAGCGGTACAGGGAGGGCTTTAAGGACCTTCCGGTACAGATGAATCCGTTTGACGCGGAAAGCTCCGAGCCCAACTACTGGCTGTCGTGCCTGGTCATCGATCCGGAAGCCATGTGCAGACAGGTGCGCGGGGAGCAGGAATCCCTGTACATCCCGGAACCGGGAAAGAGCTGCCCCATGGAGATCCTGGAGACGCTGGCAAGGCATAACGCCGAGGGCCGTCCCATCTGGAAGCCCATGCATATGCAGCCGATCTTCCGGATGAACGGGTTTGTGACCCGGGAAGGGAACGGACGGGCAAGGACTAACGCTTATATTGCCGGTGGTGCAGTAGGATCCGATGGGAAGCCACTGGATGTGGGCATGGATATATTCCAGAGGGGACTGTGCCTACCAAGTGATAATAAAATGACTTCGGAGCAGCAGGATAGGATCATTGCAGTGTTCCGTGCATGTTTCGAATAAAGGTAGGAATTAATGAATAACGTACTTGCAACTTGCTTTAAGATTGCCGGGGGAATGGTAACGGTAAGTGCTGCAGCCGGCGTGACAGCATTTGTAAAAGAAAGAATAGATGAGAAGAAAGAGTCTGAGACGCTTCAAAAGCATCCGCAGGGGTTCTATGAAAGATATGTGAAGAGACCGCTTGATTGTACTCTAGCTACAGGGGCACTGGTTGTCCTAAGCCCGGTACTGGCAGTGACAGCCTTAGTTGTACGCACCAAGCTTGGATCGCCAGTTGTATTCACTCAGGATCGTCCAGGCAAAGATGAGAAGATATTTAAGCTGTATAAGTTCCGTACGATGACTGATGCACGGGATGAAAATGGAGAATTGCTTCCGGATAAGGTGCGTCTTACCAGGGTAGGCCGAGCTATAAGGGAGTCCAGTTGTGACGAGCTTTTGGAGCTCGTAAATATCATTAAAGGTGATATGGCAGTTGTAGGACCAAGACCACTGCTAGTCAGATACCTGGATCGTTACAGTGAGCATCAACATCGCAGACATGAGGTGAGGCCAGGTTTGACCGGGCTTGCTCAGATACATGGAAGGAATACTGTTTCTTGGCAGGATAAGTTCAACTACGATGTAGAGTATGTAGATCACATTACTTTTGCAGGCGATGTGAAGATTATTTTAGATACAGTGGGCAAGGTAATCCACAGAGATGGTATATCAAGCGAAACTTCAGCGACAATGGAAGAGTTTATGGGAAATGAAGAATAACAGACTTATAATAATCGGCGCTTCCGGTCATGGAAAGGTTGTCGCTGACATAGCTAAATTGAACGGTTATACGAATATAGCCTTCCTTGATGATGATTCCACCAAGAAAGAGTGCGCAGGATATCCGGTCATTGGAGCTGAGAAAGATGCATACGGATGTAATAATGAACTGAAATCTGATTTCTTTGTAGCAATAGGAAATAGCAAGATAAGAGAACGTATTCAGCAAGCGTTGGAAGAAGCAGGACTGAATGTAATTACTTTGATTCACCCAAGTGCAGTTGTGGCAGAGGATATATCAATAGGATCTGGTACTGTTCTTATGGCGGGAACAGTAGTTAATCCGGGGACTTCCATCGATAAAGGTTGCATCATAAACACCGGTGCTACCGTGGATCATGATAATGTGATCAATGACTATGTTCATGTTTCAGTGGGTGCGCATTTAGCTGGTACTGTTGAGTTAGGAAAACATGTATGGGTTGGAGCCGGTACTGTTATAAGTAACAATATTGCAGTGATTTCAGACACAGTTATTGGGGCTGGAGCAGTAGTGATAGATAACATTAAATTGGCTGGTACATATATTGGTGTTCCGGCAAAAAGAATGGACAGAGGATAATTAACCAGAGAACGCTAGATAGAATAATAGTGGCGTTGTGTGGTCGGAAAGAGGAATAAGCATGAGTGATCAGCAGTTCACACCATATGAAATTGACGACGAAACATTTAAGAAAATGCAGGCAAAAATGTTAGAAATGCTTTTGTATTTCAAGGATTTTTGCGGAAAACATAATTTGATGTTTTATTTGTGTGGTGGAGGCGCAATAGGCGCAATAAGAGAAAAAGGATTTGTTCCGTGGGATGATGACATAGATTGTTTTATGCCTCGGAGTGATTATGAAAAGTTTCCCGCATTGTGGGAAAAGTATGGCGATAAGGATAGATTTGTCTTTTGCAGATCAAATGAAGAAGTGAATTTTCATCACTCCTGTTCTTCGCTAAGGGATCCATCGACTACATTTATATGCTCATATAATCAAAATTTGGATATTTGTCACGGTGTGGCGTTAGAGTTTGCACCTATAGACGGGTGTCCAAATTCAAAGATTAAACAGTATATTCAATTGTTTCATGCTTTTAATTATGCACTTTTTAATACACAGAGACTTCCCAACAATAAAGGCGGATTCTTTAGAATTGCGGCAAAAGTTATTTATAAATTAGTACCTTCACCACATGTGAGATATTTATTGTGGAAGCATGCTGAAAAGCAAATGTCAAAATACAAATGGGAAGATTGTGATAATGTACGAGAATGCATTGGAAGCATCAAAGGGATGATGTGGGTACATCCGAAAGAATGGTTTTCATCTCAAGTATGGGTGGATTTTGAAGGATATAAGGTTCCACTAATGGCGGGGTATCATCAATATTTGACAAGAATTTTTGGTGACTATATGCAGCGTCCACCTGTCGACCAACGAAAGCCTAAGCATGAATTAGAGTATGTCGATATGAATCATCCATATACTTATTATAAGGGAACAAAGTATTTTCCGGAAAAAGATCCTCGATATAAGAAAAGAATAAGGAGGATATAAAAATGTCAACCATAGCTGTTATTTTTGCTGGCGGTGTCGGTAAGAGAATGCATAGCAAGGATTTACCAAAGCAATTTCTCAAAATACATGAAAAACCAATAATAGTTCATACTGTGGAGTTGTTTAATGATCATCCAGAAATTGATTCAATTGTAATTGCCTGCGTTACTGAGTGGATTGATTATTTAAATAGCCTCATTACAAAATATAATCTAGGCAAGGTAAGAATGGTTGTGCCAGGTGGAAATACTGCACAACAGTCTATTTTTAAAGGGCTAGAGGCGGCTGAATCGATAAGTGAAAAAAATGATGATATTGTTTTGATCCATGATGGGGTTCGCCCACTGATTACAAGTAAAACAATATCTGACAATATTAGATCAGTAAAAGAACATGGGTCAGCAATTACATCTGTTAAAGTAAAGGAAACAGTTTTGCTTGTTGATCAAGATGAATCAATCAGAGAAGTACCAAGCAGATCAGATTCGAGATTAGCTAGAGCACCTCAAAGTTTTTTTTTAAAAGATATTATAGGCGCACATCGTCAGGCGCTAGAGGATAATAAAATAGAATTTATAGATTGTTGTTCAATGATGCAATATTACGGAAACAAATTGTATTTAATTGAAGGGCCGCAGGAAAATATAAAAATCACTACTCCCGACGATTTTTATTCAATGAGGGCAATTCTCGATGCTAGGGAAAATGCGCAGATATATGGCTTTGAGGGGTGAATATGAGTATATTAGAAATTGAGCTAGAAGGATTAACAAATCGAGGGTTACCATTTGACAAATATAGAAATAGGAACTTTTTAATTACAGGTGGAACGGGATTGATAGGTTCCTTACTTGTAAAGTCGCTGTTGTATTTGAATGATGCTATGAATCTTAATATAATAGTAATAGCTGGGATTCGAAATAAGGAAAAAGCAAGAGCTGTTTTTGGGGATTATTTCAATAATAAAGCGTTGGTATTATTTGAAAACAATTTAGGAAAAGGAAGGATAGAATATCCTGGGGGAGTTGACTTTATAATTCACACAGCAGCCATTACAACCTCTAAATATATGATTTCAAATCCAGTAGAGACGATTAGAACGGCGGTTAATGGAACTGAAGAAATCCTTCAACTTGCTCAAGAGAAACATATAGAGGGTATGGTTTATGTTTCATCAATGGAAGTGTATGGTCAGCCGAATATTGATAGAAAAGTAACGGAACATGATCTAGGATATATCGATTTGACAAGCCCTCGTTCTTGTTATCCTGAAGGAAAGAGAATGTGTGAGATGTTGTGCACAGCATATGCTAGTGAATATGGGATTCCAGTTAGGATTGCTCGTCTTGCACAGACTTTTGGAGTTGGGGTTTTACCGACTGAGAATAGAGTTTTTATGCAGTTTGCAAGAAGCGTAATGAATAATCAGGATATTGTGTTGCACACGAAAGGGAAGTCAGAGGGTAATTATGTTTATACATTTGATGCAATAGCAGGAATCCTACTATTACTGACAAATGGTGGACTAGGAGAGGCGTATAACATTTCAAATGAAAAAAGTCATGTAACCATAAAAGAAATGGCTGAAATGGTTTGTAATACTTTTGGAAGAGGAATTTCAAAAGTTGTTATTGATATTCCAGAGGATAGTAAAGGATATGCTCCCGACGTAAAGATGTGGCTGGATAATAGTAAGATAAAAAATATAGGTTGGGAGCCTAAAGTTGAACTGGAAGAGAGCTATAGGCGTATGATTCAATGGCTTAAAGAGAATTGAAGTGCTATACTAATGTTGTAACAGGAGTGGCTAATAAGATATAATCAATCT
>Kit_p2__coassemble_300_pt1 | contig 114471 bp, 100 predicted proteins | sample Kit_p2__metabat2_high_PE_005 | metagenome-assembled genome bin Kit_p2 | reverse complement strand
GCTGCCTTAGCACCGCCGATTTCTCTGGCAAGTTTGACAGCCTGGACCTTATATTGGAGCAGGGTGTTTTCAGTTTACAATCCTTCAAACTGGAATCAAAGCTTCGTTGAAATTATCACGAGTTCGTGATATACTTAATAAACACCTATAAGCCAGTAAAAGACCGGAGGATGTTTATGGCAGTTCAGTATAATAAGCTATTTAAGATGATGATCGACCGGAAAATGACCAATAATCAGTTGGCTAAACAAGCAGGAATCAGTTTGAACATCATTACCCGTCTGAAGCGGGATGAATATATTGCTATGCAGACCATTGAGAAAATCTGTATTGCTCTGGACTGCGGTGTAGATGATATTCTTGAGTTTATCCCGGAGTCCCAACAATGAGTTGCCATAATGATAGAGAGGAGGCGTATCATGCAATTTGAAGAAAAACTGGATGTGATCGAAGAAGATATTGCTCAATACAACCGTGAACTGCTTGATATCCTTCTAAAAGACAGAACGACAAATGAGAACATTATCTGGGCAACCAGTGACTATATCTCCCATGGGGAGCTTTATGCAGCGACAGAGCAAATCTACGCAAGCCTGATTACTGGCGTTCATTCTAAGCTGATTCAGCCTCGTGTAGCAAAGGCACATGAGCAAAAAAACAGCCGCACCAGAGATAAAGCGGAAGTGTTTACCCCTTCCTGGATCTGCAATGCTCAAAACAACTTGGTGGACGAGCATTGGTTTGGTCGGCCTAATGTGTTTAATATCCCGCAAGACAGCACCTGGACGGCAACGGAACGGATTGTGTTTCCTGATGATAAACAACACACATGGAAGCAGTATGTGGATGCACGAAGAATTGAAATTTCCTGCGGTGAGGCCCCCTATCTGGTGAGCCGCTATGATACTGTAACCGGTGAGCCTATCGAACTTCTCTCCCGGATCGGCTTACTGGATCGCAAGCTGCGTGTTGTGACCGAAAATGCCTCCGACGAAAGCGAATGGCTGAAATGGGCGTATCGAGCTTATGAAAGTGTGTACGGTTTTGAGTTCCAAGGTGACAACTTATTGCTTGCACGAGAAAACCTGCTGTATACTTTTATTGACTATATGCGGTATGCACTGAAGCGCACACCTACGCTCAATGAGCTTAAAAAAGTGGCTACCATCATTTCCTGGAATCTGTGGCAGATGGATGGGCTCACCTATGGGCCACCGCTCTGTGATATTCAGGAAGAGATGAACCAGCTTTCTCTGTTTGACTTTATAGAAACCGAAACACTGATTGTGCAAAAGCCTGCACAGTCACGGTGCAAAATCAAAGATTGGCGATCTAAAGTGATCGTGGAATACTACTCTTTGGTGAAGGGGGAACGATAATGGAAACCGTATTTGGAACTGCTTTTGAGTACAAATTGATTTATGTTTTTGCCATCAATGACGAGGCTCATAAAGGGCTTTTGAAAATTGGTGATACCACGATTCAGTCAGACGCTTCCATTGATGCCCTGTTCCCCAACTGTAAGGCGCTGAATCAGGCGGCGCTGAGCCGGATTAAGCAGTACACGAACACAGCGGGTATTTCTGCCCAGCTGCTACATACCCAGTTGGCTGTCCGTCTTGTTAGAGACAAGGATGGACAGCAGATGCTGAAAGCATTCCGTGACCATGATGTACACCGGGTGTTGGAGAACTCCGGCATCCCCAAGAAAAAGCTGAAAAACTCCACCAGCAGAGAATGGTTTGAGGTCGATCTGTCCACCGTCCTGAAAGCAATCGAAGCGGTAAAGAAATGCCAGCCTAACCTGTCCGGCATGGGGGCAGGTACAGGGTTTACTCCCATCGTGTTCCGCCCGGAGCAGGAAGAAGCCATCGAGAAAACGCTGAAGCAGTTCAAAACGGGAAGCCGAATGCTCTGGAACGCAAAGATGCGTTTCGGCAAAACCCTTTCTGCCCTTCAGGTGGTTAAGAAGTCTGGCTTTGCCAAGAACATTATTGTGACGCACCGCCCTGTGGTGGACGATGGCTGGTATGAGGATTTTCAGAAAATCTTCTATGACACCGATGATTACACCTACGGCTCCAAGGGCCACGGGGCTGCCATCGAAGATCTGCTGAACAGCGGCAAAAAGTTTGTCTATTTTGCATCTATTCAGGATCTGCGTGGTTCTTCCACTGTTGGCGGCAAGTTCAACAAAAACGATGCTGTCTTCTCTCTGGACTGGGATCTGGTTATCGTGGATGAGGCCCATGAAGGAACCACCACCGCCCTGGGCGATGATGTCATCAAAAATCTGGTCAAGGAAGGAACCGGCTACGATACCAAGTTCCTTGCCCTGTCCGGTACGCCGTTCAATATCCTCAAGGAATTTGATGATAATATTTATACCTGGGACTATGTGATGGAGCAGCAGCGCAAAGCGGAATGGGATGAGCTACACTTTGGCGATTCCAACCCCTATGACGAGCTGCCAGAGCTGAAGATCTATACCTACGACCTGGGTAAAATTCTCACCGATAAAAGCTATGTGGAGCTGGAGGACAAGGCGTTCAATTTCCGGGAGTTTTTCCGTGTCTGGACTGGTGATATCAAACACGACCACAAGGCCATGCCTGCTACTGCACAGGTGGGCGATTTTGTCCATGAAAGCGATGTTTGGAGCTTTTTGAACCTGATTACAAAAGACGACCCGGACAGCCACTATCCTTATGCCAACGAGGAATACCGCAACCTGTTTCGCCATGCCCTCTGGATGGTTCCAGGTGTCAAAGAAGCTAAGGCCCTGAGCAAGCTGATGAAGAAACATCCGGTCTTTGGCTGCGGTGCATTTGATATTGTCAATGTGGCCGGTGACGGCGACGAGGAGGAACGCTCTGAAGATGCGCTCCAGAAGGTGCGGCAGGCTATCAACGGCGCCGTACCCGATGGCTACACCATCACCCTTTCCTGCGGCAAGCTGACCACCGGCGTCACAGTGCCGGAGTGGACGGCTGTGTTTATGCTGGCCGGATCGTTCTCCACTTCTGCCGCCAACTATCTGCAAACCATCTTCCGGGTACAGTCGCCCTGCAACAAAGACGGCAAGATTAAACGCTGCTGCTATGTGTTTGACTTTGCCCCCGACCGCACTTTGAAAATGGTAGCGGAATCTGCGGCCCTGTCTACCAAAGCGGGCAAGGCGAATGAATCCGACCGTCGAATCATGGGAGAGTTTTTGAACTATTGCCCGGTGATTGCGGTGGATGGCACGGTGATGAAAGCCTATGACACCAATCGTCTGCTCCAGCAGCTGAAGCGGGCCTATGCGGAACGGGCCGTACAGAACGGTTTTGATGACACCAATCTATATAACGATGAATTACTGCGCCTGGAAGAACTTGATATCGAGAAGTTCAATAACCTAAAGAAGATTGTCGGTACATCCAAAGCGGCTCCCAAAGCCAAGGAGATCGACATCAACGCCCAGGGCTTTACCGACGAAGAATACGAAGAACTGGGTCGGATCGAGAAAAAGCCCAAGCGGGAGCGCACACCGGAGGAAGAAAAGCGTTTGCAGGAGATGAAGGAAAAGCAGAAGCTCAAAAATAATGCGATTTCCATCCTGCGGGGCATTTCCATCCGTATGCCGCTGCTGATTTACGGCGCTGATATTCCCATTGACGAGGATATCACCATGGAAAAGTTGGTGGACATTGTGGACGATTCCTCCTGGGAGGAATTTATGCCCTCCGGTGTCACCAAAGAGTTGTTTAAGGATTTTATCAAATACTATGACCCGGAAATCTTTGTGGCTGCTGGTCGCCGGATTCGCACCACGGTTCTCAGCGCCGATGAGCTTTCCCCCACGGAGCGGGTCAAGAAAATTGCACAGCTGTTTGCTTGCTTCAAAAACCCGGACAAAGAAACCGTTCTGACCCCGTGGCGGGTAGTGAATATGCACATGAGCGACTGTCTGGGCGGCTATGACTTTTACGACGAAGCTCACGAGCAGATGGTAGATGAACCACGCTTTGTGGATCGTGGCAAAGTGACCGCCGATACCTTTGCAAACGCAGGTGCCCGTGTGCTGGAAATCAACTCTAAAACCGGCCTGTATCCCTTGTATGTAACATACAGCATTTTCCGCAGCCGGTGCGCCACCTGTTCCGAAGAAGAACTGGATGATGCAAAATTACAACAGCTTTGGGATGCAGCTGTGCGGGAAAATGTGTTTGTGATTTGCAAAACGCCTATGGCGAAGCAGATCACCCGGCGCACACTGGCCGGATATCGAGATATTCCGGTGAACGCCCACTATTTTGATGACCTGATTAACATGATGAAGAATAAGCCCAGGCAGTTTGTTGACCGGGTTTTGAAGCCCAGCTATTGGAAGCAGGAAGGGGTGAAAACCATGAAATTTGATGCCGTAGTAGGTAATCCGCCTTATCAATCCATGACAAATGGAGGCTCTGACTCTGGCAGAGCTGCACGGCAGGCAGCTCCTATCTTTAACTACTTTGTAGAACAGGCAAAGATGTTAGAGCCTGGATATGTCTCTATGATCATTCCAGCTCGTTGGTATAACGGCGGTATTGGATTGAATGCCTTCAGAGCTGATATGCTGAACGACAAACACCTTACCAAACTTGTTGACTTTGCAAACTCCAAAGATTGCTTTACAACGGTTGATATTGGCGGAGGCTTGTGCTATTTCCTTTGGGAAAGAGACCATGAAGATGAATGCCTTGTTATTAACATGAATTCAGGCGAACAGGATGCACTCCGGCGCTCTCTGAACCAATACGGAAATTTGTTCATACGCTCCAACAAGGCAATTTCAATCATTGAAAAAATCAGAGCAAAAGCTGATTCCTTTGTTGATGAAATGGTTTCTGCAATCGACACATTTGGTATTCCCTCAAAAGTGCGGGGGCATGAAGAGTATGTGGAAGGAGATATTTTGCTCGTCCATAGTGATGGAGCCAACAGTTCCAAAACAAGCTATATTTCCAGGGATGTTGTCACCAAGAACGCTCATTTGATTGACAAATATAAGGTTCGCATATCTATTTTGGTTCCGCAGAATGGCGAAGCAGGAGTAAAGCCTGAAAAAGGCTACCGATCAATGTCTACTCCTCATCTTGTCTATCCTGGGCAAGTGGATTCGTTCTCTTACCTGAATATTGGATTTTTTGACAATGAAAATGAGGCGGAAAACTTCAGAAAGTATATGATGTGTAAGTTGCCACGCTTTATGATGCGGACGACTTATTCCTCGGCACACATTTCGCAGAGTAATTTCATTTTTGTTCCTAAAATGGATTATACTCGTTCTTGGACTGACCCAGAGCTTTACGAGTATTTTGGCCTTTCAGATGAAGAAATACAGTTAGTTGAATCCACAATGCGGCCTATGTCAGACTGTTAATCACACTAACGAAACAGCGAAAGAGAAATAGAAAGAGGTGTTTAAAATTACTGAACTGCAATCATTAGGACCGGACTGGTGGACTTTTGGGGCTACGATATTTTCTGGTGTTATTACTGCTTTGGCAACAATGGGAGCTGTAATTTACACTAATCAAAAAAGCAATGCCCAACTAAAGAAGCAAGAAGAAAAATATGCGTTGGAGAGGAAAGAGCAGTTTCAGCAAAGCAAGTATGTTGTACTGAAGCCAACACTATTACTAATGCCCTTGTTTGGTTTGTTAGACAGATTGATTGTACAGAATGACTACAATCGTGTTTTACTATACTCTGGAGAAGATGGTTTTGAATTTTTCGATGATGATCAAAAGCGTTCTGGGCAAAAATGCAGACTGTTATTAATTGAAAACAAAACGGACCTCGATGTAAAAGATGTTTCCATTTTTACAAAAACTATTTTAAGAAACATGAGTACCGATGAGCAAATCACATATACGACAAAGAATTGTGCCAGTTTTTTGCGTGGACATGAGAGCATTGTGTTTAGGCTTGCCAATCAGCAACAATATGAGATGATTCTCTCTATGAATGAAAAAAATCTGCCGAGTTTGCTCACATTCGAATGTGTGATTGAGTACTTAACACTTGCAAATCAACGAATTAAGTATATTTATCGGATTAACATCAATAATGATCGTCGTATAGAAGTCGAAAGCGATGGTATTGAATCAGTTCAGGACGATTCCGAACCACTTAATCAAGCAACAACCATTTTTAGAAATCTCCAAGATTATATTTCCGGGGTTGATCGGAATTCTTATGCTTGGGAGAAGATGGGACAAGCTCAGATGAGAGGCATACTGTCGCAATATAATCCTCAAAACGAGAGACAATCAACTGCCGCTAACGAGGAGGAGCAATAAGTTCTGTTGTCAAGCTGGACAATTTGATGTGTGTTCCAAAGTAAATTTAATCATTTCAGAAAAGACCGCTGCCCCCAAACGGCAACGGTCTTTTCTACTATCTACGCTTTTTCTTTTTTGCGCCATGGTAAGGCTGTGTCCGAGCCTTCCCCCTCATGTTGTTGGGATTTTTCAGCAGCTTGGATAGGCTCAGTATTCGCATAAACGCCGAGAAATCCTCGGACGCAATCTTGTCAAACGGAATCTGCATTTGGTCGCAAAACTCGTGGATTACCCGTTCCTCATTACTACCCAGCTGCATGGCACGGTCAAACTTTTCCTTGACCTCCGTGAAAGTCGGCTGTGGATCGGCGGTAGTGCGGTCGGTAACATGGGCCTGACGAATATCCTGAACGATACTGTCCAGATCATCATGGATCGTGTGGCTAAAAAAGTCACTTTCCTGTACCTGTCCCAACTCCAGCGTGCGGACATAAAGGTCGTTCTCCCCCGGCGCATGGCTGCGGATCACTTCCTGTCGGGTGGCCTCCAGCACCAGATTCATCTGGGCAATCCGCATATCGGCGATCCGGTCAACAAAAATCTCAATATCCGTCATCAGCCGCTGGAAGTTCTCGTGTGTGGCGATCTCACACAGCAGCCGGTTGTTGATTTTTCCGCTGCTCAATAATGTAACCATATCATCACTCAAATGCAGGGCCTGAAGCTCTGTGTTTGGGTGATTTTTATTTTCCGATAGCCCCATCAGATAATCGGTGGACACCCCATAAAATTCCGCCAGCGTAGCGATGGCAAAGGGGCTGATGTCCTTATAATCGTCGCTCTCATATTTACTGAGAGCAGATTTGGAAAGCCCTGTCTGCTCGGCCAGCTGTTCCAGGGTCAGGTGCTTATCCACCACCCGCAAATCCTTTAATCGTTCCGGGATAGACAGCTTTGTGTGCATCTACAATCCCCCTCTCGTCAAGAAAATCCTGCCGTTTTCAACCATTATACCATGATTCCATAAGCGTGGAAATATGCTGATTTCAAGCCGTTTTCCATCGTTTTGGACATACGGGAGAGGGCCTGTTTTTTCGGTAAAATGAGTTTTGTCAGGAGACACAGAACCTTGAAAACTGAATGACCGGCTGCAAGGGGTATGACCTTTGGGGAAGTGACGCCAAGACAGGAGCGCACCAAGAAGGACAATACGCCGGGGGGAATCCGGGCAGGAGCGATTGCAGACAAACCGGCAACTGACACATGAAAAAAACTTTTAGGAGGTTGATTTTATGAAGTTAAGTATGAAGGAAAAGAAAGTGCTGTATGCCTTTGCCTGTCCCAATCACCACAACACGGTGACACGGTTGAAATGGCTGACTGCCCTGACCGTTGACCCGCAGGCCAAGCACCGGATGCTGGAGCTGGCCCGGAAGATGGAAACGGAGATGGAAGAAAGCTGGTACACCGGCTTTTATCATCAGCTCCGTGCGGAGATGGACGAGTATTACAGCGCCAAGCGCCGCCTGCGTTTGGTAAAGGAAAACACCGACTATGAGGAGGATCTGTATGACGAAGCTGTCTAAGTATGAGAAAGAAACCATCATCAACTGGAACGAGGCGGAGGACACCGCCAGTATCTACACCTTCAACGCCGATCTGAAGCGCAGGTTGGTCGAGTTTAGCCGCAAGTATCCCCAGCTGTGCCGGTTGGAGCGCAGCACCACTGAGGGCAGCGTGACCTATGTGATGGACAAATCCCGCCTGTCCATCCGTCTGGTACCGCCGTACAGTGAGGAACGGCTGGCTGCTGCCAGAGAGTACGCCAAACAGCACGGATTTCAGGTCTTGAGAACGGATAAGAAGAGCGCCTGAAATCGGGTCAATTCACAGGAAAATAACGGGTCTGCACCCGGTATTTTGCAGTGAATTGGTATCGTGATACCCCAGTATCCCCCATGCCGGGAAATGCGACAAAAGGAGCATTCAGAGCCGGAGGAGCTGACAGAAACCGCACAAGCGGTGGAAGCCGGCTTCTCCGGGCAGGAGTACAGAGGGCGGCAAGCCCTTTGTGCTGGGTACAGGGGTGCAGCACCCTGTTGGGGTCAAGGGGCAAGGCCCATTGGCAGGTTGAGGGCAGCCGCCCCATCGGGTCAAGGGTGAAACGCCTTGCCCAGGGTGAGTTGATGCCTTGCGTCAATTCGTACTGGGTATTACCTGACGCAGAAATCCGCAGGTTTGGCGGCTTCGCCGCTGCTCCCCTTCGGGAAAAATCAACGGAGAATGGAGGGATGAAAATTGAAACTGACACGGCATAACGGACGATCCGGCAAGCATGGCACCTATAATCCCCGGCACAATGACCGCCGGTTTGATGTGGAGAACAGCGAACACATTGATGCTCAGCGAGCCAGAAAAAATGTGTACTGGGACTGCTACCGTGGCTTCACTACCCCGGAACTTCGGGAAAAACCGGAACAGCCAGATTTTAGCTTTGAAGAAATTGAGCGGATGTATTACTACGAACATTATTCCGACCATGTGGATGCCCAGAATGCCCGGAATGAGAAAACACGACACACCGAGCGCAACCGCACGGTGGAAGATCTTTTGAAAAACAATAAGACCTGCCCGGAGGAAAGTATCTACCAGATTGGCACCATGGAAGAATCCGTTCCACCGGATACTCTGGCACTCATTGTCAGCGAATTTTACGAGGAGTTTGAACGGCGCTTTGGTTCTCATATCCACATTCTGGACTGGGCGCTGCATCTGGATGAGGGTACGCCCCACATCCATGAGCGCCATGTGTTTGACTGCAAAAACCGGTATGGGGAGCTGTGTCCCCAACAGGAAAAGGCGCTGGAAGAACTGGGATTTGAATTGCCTGATCCGAGTAAGCCCAAGGGCAAACATAACAACCGCAAGCAGACCTTTGATGCAGTATGCCGGACAATACTCTTTGACATCAGCCGCAAACATGGGGTGCATCTGGAGCAGGAGCCTTCTTATGGAGGGCGGGCGTATCTGGAGAAACAGGACTACATTCTGATGAAGCAAAAGGAGCAGCTGGCGGCGCAGGAACAAAAGCTGGAGGAACTAACTCTGAAAATAGAAGATGTGGAAACGCTGGTAGCGGAAGTTTCGGATATTGCCTATGACAAGGCGGTGGAGGTTGTCACCGACACTGTCCGGCAGGAGACCCACAAGGAGGATCTTCGGTTGGTGGAAGAAACGAAAAACTGGGTTCTCTCGCCGGAACGGAAAGCGCCGCAAAAAGAGCGTGAGTATGCCGCTGCCCGGTTGGATGGGGTGATCTCCAAAATCAAAAGCGCCATGCAGTCTGCGCTGACAAAAATCCAGAAGAAGCTGATGCAGCCGGAGGTCAAGCAGGCTGGCAAACAGCAGATTCAGGAAAAGGCCAAGGAATCTATTCTTGCTCTTCTGAAAAAAGCCAAGCAAGATAGCGCACAGAGAGAATCCAACCGGAAAAAGCGCAGGAAAAACAGGATATGGAGCTTTAAGGCATCTGATTTTGCAAAGAAATCAGATGCTTTTCTCTTGAGGAGGTGAGAAACATTGAACAGCGAATTGCAGAGTTTAGTGCCTGCAACCCATCAGGCCGAAAGTGAGGAATTGACCGTTGAGCAGGTGCGGGAAAATCTCTCCGTCACTGAGAAAGGACAACCGGCCAACACCATTGGAAATTGCCGCACGGTGTTCTGCCAAGATCCGCTTTTGCGGGACGCAATCCGGCTGAATCTGCTGACCGAGCGTGTGGATATTGTGCAGGATCTGGGCTGGCGCAGAAGCACCAGTGCTTTGACCGATACCGATGTCAAATATCTGCTCCTTTACTTTGAGCAGAACTACAGCCTAACCAGTGAAAAGAAGATGTTAGCAGCACTCTCCATTGTGGCAAACGAAAACTGCTATCACCCCATTCGGGATGTGCTGAACAGTTTGGTGTGGGACGGAAAGCCTCGGATACGCTCCTGCCTGCATCACTTTCTGGGAGCAGACGAGAGCGACTATGTGGAAGAAATGCTCAAGCACTTCCTGCTGGGAGCCATCCGCCGGGTGTTCCATCCAGGTTCCAAGTATGAGGAGCTGCTCTGTCTGGTGGGCGGCCAGGGAGCCGGAAAGTCTACCTTCTTTCGCTTCCTGGCTATAGAGGATGAGTGGTTCTCTGATGACCTAAAAAAGCTGGATGATGACAAGGTGTTTGCTAAGCTGCAAGGCCACTGGATCATCGAGATGTCGGAGATGCTTGCCACCAGCAACGCCAAGAGCATCGAGGAGATCCGCTCCTTTATCAGCTGTCAAAAGGAAACCTACCGCACGCCCTATGAATCCCAGCCCAAAGACCGGCTGAGGCAGTGTGTGTTCGGCGGTTCCTCCAACACGCTGGATTTCCTACCCCTTGACCGGGCTGGAAACCGCCGGTTCCTTCCAGTGATGATTTACCCGGAGAAAGCGGAGGTTCACATTTTGGAGGACGAAGCTGCTTCCAGAAAATATCTGTTGCAGGTGTGGGCAGAGGCTATGACCATTTACCGCAGCGGTGAGTATTCCATGAAATTTTCAAAGGAGATTCAAAAGCAGTTGGTGGAAGTCCAGAAGGACTTTATGCCGGAGGACACCGAGGCCGGGCAGATTCAGGGCTTCCTGGAACACTACACCGGAAATATGGTCTGCTCCAAGCAGCTGTTCAAGGAAGCGTTAGGACACGCCTTTGAGGAGCCGAAGCGTTGGCAGCTGCACAACATCAACGAGATCATGAACACGGTGGTGACGGGTTGGAAGCCTTTCTCTAACCCCCGGATGTTTGCTGGATATGGGCGGCAGCGTGGCTGGGAACGAGAGAGTTCCGGCAACGAACTGCCCGACAACGAAGATAGATTTGTGGAGCTGAGCGAGGAAGAAGTCCGTCAGCTGGAGTTGCCAAAGGAGTGGATTGCCTGATTTACGGGGCTTGTTGCCCAGTAGGTTGTCGCCTGGTTGCTGACTTTGTTGCCGCAAAAGTGGGGGTGTAGCTACGATAAATGCCCGTAAAGCAAGACTCTTTTGGGGGGCATTTGTTCTCTGACAACGAAAGCAACGAGATTTCACAAGAAAATTTGAAAAGTAAGAAACGATGGCCAGACGATAGGTTACAGGTTTTTCGGAGTCTGTTGCCGGACTTCGTTGCCGGATACTCTTTGTCTGGCCTTTCTGATCTATGGAGGTAGCCTATGGGAAATGAAAAGACAATGACTTGCAGTAAGAAGTGTTTGGATATTCCGGTCTGGCGGCGCTATACCCTGACCATTGAGGAAGCCGCCGGATATTATCATATCGGAGAGGGAAAGCTGCGGATGCTGATTGATGAGCATCCCAACGAGGATTTTTATGTGATGAATGGAAACCGTGCTTTGATCAAACGGGAGAAATTTGAGAGGTATCTGGATCAGGCCACTGCTGTATAATAGTCTTTCAAAAAGTCGATGGCAGATTGCCATTCTTTCATGGCAAAGCTATACGGAGAGCCAAACTTGTGCTATGATAAGAGTGCAAGTCTGGCTCTCCTTTCTTTTAGAGGAGAGATTTCAATGAGTGAAAAAAGACGAGACAATCGCAATCGGATTTTGAGAGAAGGCGAGTATCAGCGCAAGGATGGGAGGTATCGGTTCCGCTATCTCGACGAGGATGGCAAAGAGCAAAATGTGTACAGCTGGCGGTTGGATAAAAATGATCCTATGCCCAAGGGAAAAAAGCGAGAGCCTTCCCTGCGAGAAAAGGAAAAGCAGATTGAAGCGGATCTGTTCGATCACATCGTAACCAACGGTGGAAAGCTCACGGTTTTGGAACTGGTGGAAAAGTATGTGTCCTTGAAAACCGGCGTTCGCCATAATACGGTCGCAGGCTACAAGACGGTGATCAACATCTTGAAAAAAGAGTCATTCGGCAGGCAGCGCATTGACAAGGTGCGCTTGTCGGATGCCAAAGCATGGCTCATCAAGCTTCAGAAGGTGGATGGCCGAGGGTATAGTTCGATTCATTCGATTCGAGGCGTTCTCAGACCGGCATTCCAGATGGCGGTGGATGATGACCTGATCCGCAAGAATCCGTTCGGATTTGAGCTGGCATCGGTAGTCGTCAATGACTCAGTGACGAGAGAAGCCATCAGCCGGAAACAGGAAAGGGATCTTCTGAAGTTTATCAAAGAGGACAAGCATTTCAGCAGATACTACGACGGGATCTATATCCTCTTTCACACAGGGCTTCGTATCTCGGAATTCTGTGGACTTACGATCCAAGATGTTGAGTTTGAGGAAATGCGTATCAAAGTAGATCATCAGTTGCAGAGAACATCACAGATGGAGTATGTGATCCAGCAGCCGAAGACAGAAAGTGGCATCCGCTATGTTCCGATGACCGAGGAGGTAGCATCCTGTTTCCGCCGGATCATCGCCAACCGTGCGGTTCCCAAAGCGGAGCCAATGGTAGATGGATACGTTGGTTTTCTGTTTCTGGGCAAGAACGATATGCCCATGGTAGCGCTTCATTGGGAGAAGTACATGGAGCATATTGTCCAGAAGTATAACAAGATTTACCGCATCCAGATGCCGAAAGTAACCCCTCATGTGTGCAGACACACCTTCTGTTCCAATATGGCAAAATCCGGGATGAACCCCAAGACATTGCAGTACATCATGGGTCATGCAGACATCAGCGTAACGCTGAATACCTACACCCATGTGAAGTTCGATGACGCCAAAGATGAACTGCTGCGTGTGGCGAACGCTTAAAATTGCCCGTTGGTAAAGCGGCTTTCTTTACCAACGCCTTTACCAATATTGCAGGAAAAAACATGAGAAATCCTGAGAAGATTCGAGAAGATATCTTCAAAACAGATGGAAGCTCAGGCTGCACGAAAAGTGCGAAAAATCCTGTAATATCAAGCATTTGAGAAGAAATACAGGACTTATGAGGAGTTATAAAAAGATGATAAAAATACTTTTTGTGTGCCACGGCAACATCTGCCGCTCCCCTATGGCAGAGTTCGTTTTAAAGGATATGGTATCCAGGCGGGGGATGGCCGATCAATTTGAGATCACGTCGGCGGCCACCAGCACAGAAGAAATATGGAATGGGGTAGGGAATCCGGTTTATCCGCCGGCAAGAGAGGAACTGGCAAAGCACGGGATCCGCTGTGACGGCAAGCGGGCCGTTCAACTAAAGACCTCGGATTATGAGCATTATGATTATCTCATCGGCATGGATTCCATGAACATCAGAAATATAGAACGCATGACCGGGCACCGCAGCGGGGATAAGATCAGAAAGCTGCTTGAGTTTGCGGGCTCTACGGCAGATTGCCGGGATCCCTGGTATTCCGGGGCGTTTGATGAAACATACAGGGATGTGGTCACTGGATGTACGGCATTCCTGGAATATCTGGAAAAGGAGGGCAGGATCTGATGGAAGATTCTGCTTTTGATCAGCGGAAGGCCTGCTTTCCTGATCGGAAAGAAAACGGCTGAGGAGGTTTGCGCGTATGAAATTACTGCACCTTTCTGATCTCCATATTGGAAAACGGGTATATGAGTTTTCCATGCTGGAGGATCAGAGATATATTTTAGATGAGATCCTGGGGATCGTGGACCAGGAGAAGCCGGACGGCGTTCTCCTGGCCGGGGATATTTATGATAAGACCGTGCCGTCTGGGGAGGCAGTGCAGGTGCTGGACGGATTTCTGACGTCTCTGGCGGACCGGGAGATCCCGGTTTTTCTGATCAGCGGAAATCATGACTCTCCGGAACGGATCGCTTTTGGGGCAGAGATCATGAGCGGCCGCCGGGTGTATGTATCTCCGGTGTACGACGGAACAGGAAGGAGCATTGTTATGGAGGACCAGTACGGTCCGGTGACCATATGGCTCCTTCCTTTTCTGAAGCCGGCGGCAGTCCGCCATATGTTTCCGGACCAGGAGATTGGGACGAATGAGGAGGCGGTCCGGACGGCGGTGGATCATCTGGATGTGGATACGGGAACGCGGAACGTACTGGTGGCCCATCAGTTTGTGACGGGAGCCGTCCGGTGTGAGTCGGAAGAGGTTTCGGTGGGCGGCCTGGACCAGGTGGGCGTATCGGTGTTCGATCCCTTCGACTATGTGGCCCTGGGCCATATCCATGGTCCCCAGCATGTGGGACGGGAGACGGTGCGCTACTGCGGAACGCCGCTGAAATATTCATTCTCAGAGGCATCACAGGAGAAGTCAGTGACCGTGGTGGAGCTTTTTGAGAAAGGAAATATAAAGATCTCCCAGATCCCTTTAAAGCCGCTGCGGGACATGAGTAAGCTCCGGGGGACATATATGGAGGTGGCCAGCCGGGAATTTTACAGGGAGATCAACACAGAGGACTACGTCCAGATCACGCTCACGGACGAGGAGGACATTCCCGAAGGGATCCAGAAGCTGCGGGCGGTTTATCCGAACCTGATGCGGCTGGAGTACGACAACCGGAGGACCAGGGAGGACCGGGAGGTGGAAGCTGGGGACCGTGAGAAGGAGAAGACTCCCATGGAGCTTTTTGAAGAGTTTTATGAGCTTCAGAATAACCAGCCCATGAACCATGAGCAGAAGGAGCTGGCAGAATATATGATACAAAAAATACTCAGTGGGGAGGCGGGCACATGAAGCCGGAAAAATTGATCATCAGTGCCTTTGGCCCTTACGCAGCGGAAACAGAGGTGGATTTCACAAAGCTGGGGGACGGCGGCCTGTATCTGATCACCGGGGACACCGGCGCAGGAAAGACGACGATCTTTGACGCCATCACCTTTGCGCTCTTTGGAGAGGCCAGCGGGGCGGTCCGGGAGGCCGGTATGTTCCAGAGTAAGTATGCAAAGGCCGGGACACCGACTTTTGTGGAGCTGACGTTTTTAAGCCATGGAAAGCGCTACCGGGTCCGCCGGAATCCCGAATACGTGCGTCCCAAGGAACGGGGCCAGGGCGTTACGACCCAGGCGGCCAGGGCGGAGCTGTATTTTTATGACGGCAGGCAGCCTGTGACAAAGACGGGTGAGGTGACCCGGGCTGTGGAGCAGATCCTGGGCTTTAATTATGGGCAGTTCACCCAGATCGCCATGATCGCCCAGGGGGACTTTCAGAAGCTCCTTCTGGCAGATACGGCAGAGCGGGGAAAGATTTTCCGCCAGCTGTTCCATACGGAGCTTTTTTCTGACCTGCAGAACCGTCTCCGGGAGGAAAAAAATGCCTGTGATGCGGAATACAGGGAGATCCGCCGGAGTATTGCCCAGTCCCTGGATGGGGCGGACTGCTCGGGGGAGCCAGACCTGGAGGAACGGCTGTCGGAACTGAGGAAGGTGAAGTTTGAGGGCCAGGTGGAGGCAGGGCTGGAGCTTTTAAAGGCACTGACAGAGCGGGGAAATGGGCGTCTGAAAAATCTGGATGCCCGTCTGGAGGAGCTGGACGGCCAGATACGGGAGCAGGCCGCATACCTGGAGAAGGTGCGCCAGAATGGAAAAAGAAAGAAGGAGCTGGAGGAGAGAAAAAAGGAAAGAGAACAGTTCCTTCCGGTACTCCGGGCAGCGGCCGGCGCCTGGGAGGAGGCGAAAAGATCCGGGGATGCAGTACCGGAGCTGGACCGGGTGATCCAGGAATGTACGGAATGGGAAAGGCAGTATGGGAGCCTGGAACAGGACCAGTCCCGCCTGGCCGAAATGGACCGGAGCCGGGAGGAGGAAGCCGGGGGATTGGAGTGCCTTCTGAAGAGGCAGGCGGAGCTGGACCAGGAGCTTCTGGCTGAAAAAAGGGAGATCCGTTCACTCTCTGAAGCAGATGGAGAACGGGAACGTCTGCTGGGACGTCAGACAGGACTCCAGAATAGAAGGAACGGACTGGAGGGAAAATTTTCCCAGTGGAAGGAGGTCCGGGAGCGGCTGGCCGGGAACCGGGAGCGGCTTTCAAGGCTTTTGGAGCAGGAGGCCGGAGAACGGGAAAGAAAGGATGTCCTGGAGCAGAGCCTCCTGGAAATGGAGGGAGCAGAGGCCATGGAGCAGGCCATGGTCCATGAGGCAGAACGCTGCACAGAGCAGAGGCGGAAGCTGGACCTTCTGGACCGGGGGATCCGGGACGGGAAGGAAAGGCTGCGCCGGGCAGAGGATTCCTGGAAGCAGGCTGGGGGGCAGTGGAAGGCTGCCCAGGCGGATCAATCTGCCCTAAAGGAGACGGGAAGAAGGCTCCATGAAACGGAGCTTTCACTGGCAGCCTGGAAGCAGGAGGAGCTGAGGCTGACGGAGCGGCTGGCTTCGGTGAAGCAGTTTTATGGAAGGATGGAAAGGCTGGATGCCATGTTCCAGGAGCTGGAGCAGGCCCAGAAGGAGTATGAGCAGGCGGCTGCCGTCCATGGAAGAGTCCAGGCGGAGCTCGGGATCATGGAGCAGCTTTTTTATGATGCCCAGGCAGGGCTTCTGGCCAGAAACCTGACAGAGGGAGAGAAGTGTCCGGTCTGCGGTTCTGTCCACCATCCGGAACCAGCCAGGCTTTTAACGGGAGCGCCTGAAAAGCCAGAACTGGACAGGAAAAAGAAGGAGGCGGACCGGGTCAGACAGGCCATGATCGAGGCCAGCGCGGCGGCCATGCAGGGCGGCCTGCGGCTTCGGGAAGAGGAGGAGAGCCTGAGGGCAGAGGCAGGGGAGCTGTTTGGCATGGCCATGTCCTGCGAAGACCGGGAATGGAGGACGTTTTTCCAGAGCCGGGCAGCCGCAGAGATCAAGGCCGCAGAGACAGCGCTGGATGCAGGGAAGGAGCAGGCGGGAGCCATGATACAGCTCCTGGAGCAGAAATCCAGGGTGGAACAGGAGAATGCCAGGCTGGAGATCACGCTTCCAGAGCTCCAGAAGGCAGAGGAAAAGGCCAGGGAGGCTGTGACGGCAGCGGAAACTGCACTTTCGGGTCTTTGTGACCAGCGAAAGAGCTTCCTGGAGGAGCTGGGGCTTCCAGACGACGGGGAGGCTTTTGAGGAATTGTCCCGGCGGTGCAGGGAGAAAACGGATGTGCTTTTAAAGGCCCGGGAGGAAACCGCCTGTTACCGGAGGCTTCGGGAGGAGCGCCTGGAACTCCAGAAGCGACTGGAGGCTGTCCAGAGGGAGCTGGCAGAAAAACAGCAGGAGGAGTCTGCCGGCATGGGTCGGATGGAGGCACTGGAGGATCAGATCCTGGCGGAGCTGGCGCTTTCGGGGGCCGGAGCCGGTCTGAAGCCTGGGAAAGCGATAGAAAACGGCTGGGCCGCAGAAGAAACGGACCAGGGGGGCGGCTGGACCAAGGGGGAACTGGCTCCGGAGGATGGACGAACAGGAGGAGAGGAAGCCGGGGAAAAGAAAAACATGGACTGGATCCGAAGGCTGGAAAACGAGCTGGAGGATCTGGATGCGGCGCTTTCAAAGATCCGGGCGGAGCTGGAGGAGAACCGGAAAAAGCTGCTGCGGAGAGAGCAGCTGGAAAAGGCTGCAGAGGAAACGGAACGGCTGTCCGGAGACTGTCAGAAACAGGCCGGGGATAAGAGGCTCCTTCTGGTCCGGATGGATGCGGAGCGGGCTGGTCTTCTGGGCTCCATAGAGGAGAAAAAGTCGGTCCTGGGAGCTTTTACCAGGGAGGAAAACCGGAGAAAGGGAGAGGAGGCCCGGGAAAAGAAGCGGGCTGTATCGGAACAGACCGCAGAGGCAGAACGGGCATATCTGGAATGTATGCAGAAGGATGCCGGCCTCCGGGAAGCAATAACAGCCCTGGAGGGACAGACGGATCCCATGGTCACGGAGAGCGAGGCAGACGCCGCAGAGGCACTGGGACAGAAGGAGAGGGAAAGAGACACAGCCCGGGAAGAAAGGACCAGGAGGTACGCGGAATATGAGAACAACCGCCGGATCTACGACGCCGTTTTAAAAAGCCGGGACGCCATGGTGAAGGCAGAGAGACGCTACATCTGGGTGAAAGCCCTTTCGGATACGGCCAATGGGAATCTGGCCCAGAAGCATAAGATCGAGCTGGAGACGTACGTGCAGATGGCGTACTTTGACAGGATCCTCCGGAAGGCCAATGTGCGGCTCATGACCATGACCGGCGGCCAGTATGAACTGGTGCGGAAAAAGGACCAGGACACCAGGCAGGGAAAGGTGGGGCTGGATCTGAATGTGATTGATCATTATAACGGAAGCCAGCGCAGTGTGAAGACGCTTTCTGGTGGAGAGTCGTTTATGGCGTCCCTTTCCCTGGCCCTGGGGCTTTCTGATGAGATCCAGGCCAGGGCAGGGGGGATCCAGCTGGACGCCATGTTCGTGGACGAAGGTTTTGGTTCCCTGGATGAGGAGGCCTTAAACCAGGCGGTGAAGGTGTTAAACGGTCTGGCCGGAGGAAGCCGTATGGTGGGGATCATTTCCCATGTGGCGGAGTTAAAGGAACGGATCGACAGGAAGATCGTTGTGAAAAAGGACAGGACCGGAGGCGGGGGTGGAAGCAGGATTGAGGTGGGGTGAAGGCCATGCGGGGGTGCAGGTCCCGGAACGGGCCAGGAAATCCGGGCTGGTTTCGGGGCCGGGTACATCCAGGGCCTCCGGAAATCTGCTAAGGGCATGATCCGGCATGGACAACTCGCTCCGCTCAGACAGGTCCATGCCGGATCATAACGCAGCTTCCCGCAGGTCGGGATGTGCCAGGGCCCCTGCAAATGCCCGGCTTTCCTGGCCCGTTCCGGGCAGCGGAGGCGCTGGCCGTGTGAGGGTGGAAAGGAAAAAGGGGTGGAAAAGGGATAGAGAGAAGCCGCAGAAGGGGCCAGTGTGGCGGGTCTTTCTGCGGCTTTCTTTGTGTGTCTGGAGTGCTTCCGGTGCCCTCAGTTTTTGGGGACTTCCGGGAGGTTTATGGTTTACATGAAGATGTATTTCAGGATGAAGAGCAGCGCCAGGACGTACATGATGGGGCTGATCTTTTTGGCCTTGCCGGTGACGGCATTGACAGCCACATAGGAGATGACTCCCATGGAGATGCCTTCGGAGATGCTGTAAAAGAACGGCATGGCAGCGATGCAGACGAAGGCGGGGATGCCCTGGCCGGGATCCTTAAAGTCGATGTCGCTGACCGCGCCCACCATGTAGAAGCCTACGACGATGAGGGCCGGGGCTGTGGCGAAGGACGGGATCGCCAGGAAGACCGGGGACAGCAGCAGGGACAGGAGGAACAGCACGGCGGTGGTCAGGGAGGTAAGTCCGGTGCGGCCGCCCTCGGATACGCCGGAGGCGCTTTCTACGAAGGTGGTGACTGTGGAGGTACCTAACATGGCTCCGGCCGTGGTGCCGATGGCGTCTGCCATGAGCGCGCCCTTGATCCGGGGGAGCTTTCCGTCTTTGTCCAGCATATCGGCCTTGGAGGCCACGCCGATCAGTGTTCCTATCGTATCAAAAATATCTACAAACAGGAATGCAAAGATAATTACGGCAAATTCCAGGAGCGGCACCCCGTCCAGGCTGAACTTACAGAAGATCGGAGCCAGGCTGGGGATGGAGATCCCGTTGGAGAAATCCGGCAGCAGGCTGTAAAAGCCCAGGTCCGGATTGGGTACATAAAGTCCGGCAAACTGGCAGATCACGCCAAGTCCCCAGGTGATAAGGATCCCCCAGAGGATGTTGCCCTTGATGTTTTTCACCACCAGGACAGCGGTGATGATCACGCCGATGACGGCCAGAAGGACGGTGATCCCGGCGTCGCTCATGGAGGCGGTCAGTCCCTCTGCCAGGGTCTCGTTATAGCCCTTCAGGGAGAACAGGCCCACCAGGGTGGAGCCGCCGATGACGATCTTCGCGTTCTGTAAGCCGATGAAGGCGATGAACAGGCCGATGCCCACGCTGACAGCCTTTTTCAGGTTGAAGGGGATGGCGTTGAAGATGGCCTCCCGGACATTGAACAGGGACAGAAGGATGAAGATCAGTCCTTCTGCCAGGACGGCCGCCAGGGCCACCTGCCAGGAATAGCCCATGCCCAGGACCACCGTATAGGCAAAATAGGCGTTTAAGCCCATGCCGGGAGCCAGGGCAAAGGGGTAGTTGGCAAACAGGGCCATACACAGAGTTCCCAGGAAGGAAGCGATTGCGGTGGCGGAGAAAACAGCTCCATGGTCCATTCCGGCGGCGGAAAGGATGTTAGGGTTTACAGCAAGGATGTAGGCCATGGTCATAAAGGAGGTGACTCCGGCCATGATCTCCGTTTTTACGTCGGTGTGATTTTCTTTTAAGTGAAAGATTTTGTCAAGATTCATGATATCCTCCGGTCATTAATTCATATATGTCATCATAAAGGCAGCCACGATCTCCATTCCCATATGGAGATCCTTCACGTTCAGGAATTCCTCACGGGTGTGGGCACCGGTACCCATGTGTCCGCCAAAGCAGAGGGAGGGAACACCGGAGGAAAGCGGGATGTTGCAGTCTGTGGAGCCGGATTCGCATTCCACACGCTTTCCGGTGAAGGCTTCAATGATGTCTAAAGTTTTGTTCACCAGGGCATCCTGTTTTTCCTGGTCCACGTCTCCGGTGCAGGGACGCTCTCCAAGGAGCTCCAGATCCACGGAAACCTTATCCATGTTCCGGTAAGCGTCTACAACGGACAGGAAGTATTGGTTCATGGCCGCCAGGCTTTCGCGTACGTCGGAACGGTATTCAAACCGCATCTCTGCGTACTGGGCGATGGTGTTGATGGAGGTGCCTCCGGTGATGGTGCCCACGTTGTAGGTGCTCTTTCCAGGAGCCGGAACCTTATAGGAATAAAGGGTATCGATCATGGAGGACAGTACCTGGATGGCGTTCAGGTTGCCGAATTTTCCATAGGAGTGGCCGCCCTCGGTATGTACGCCCACACGGTAGCGCAGAGAGCCCACAGCGCCGGTGACCACGGAATCGTAGGAGCCGTCCAGAGCCACATGGACCGCGATCTTTCCCTCATAGTCCTTCATTAACTGGCGCACACCCTTTAAGTTTCCAAGACCCTCTTCTCCGGAACTGGCAACGAAAAGGATTCCGCATTTGGGAATATAATTGTTTTTGGTGAACCATGCGGCTAAAAGCATCATAATGGCCAGATTGGATGTATTGTCGCCTACGCCAGGACAGCGCATAATGTCGCCGTCATAGACCACATCAAAAGGTTCCATATCCGGGAAGACCGTATCGGAATGTGCGGTGAAGGCCAGAAGGTCCCTCTGGGACTCGCAGTGGAATGGATAGATCACATTTAAAGCACTGTCGATGTAAGCACCCTTGCAGCCCTCATTTTCAAACCAGTCCCGGATAAACTCCGCCCGAAGCTCCTCATGGTTGGACGGCGCCGGGATACGGCACAGGGTGTCCAGAAGCTTCACCAGAGTATCCTGGTTTTGGCCAATGTAGTCCTTCAGTTCCTTTGGCAGAAATTCGTTCATGTTGTAACCCTCCTGATAGTATTTGTTTCTGGGGAACATATCCCCGATGCCGTTGGTCGGCTCTGCACTGGCCGTCCGGCGGCATGAGATTTATAAGACTGTCCGGCGGGATCTGGGACCTGCCGGGCAGCCATAAGAAAACGCAGAAAACTGCTATTTCTTATCTTCCTGGACTGGTTCACACGTCAGTTCGATCCCCAGCTTTTTAAAGATATTGGTATCCACATCCGATAAGAGGACCGAGGTGTGGACCTGGCAGCCTCTGAGTTTGGGAAGCTGTTCCAGGGCCTTCCTGGCGTTCTGGTCTGTGGCGGCACAGGTGGACAAGGCAATGAGGACCTCGTCGGTGTGAAGCCTGGGATTAGTGCTGCCAAGATATCGGACCTTCAGTTCCTGGATAGGCGCGATGGATTCGGGAGAGATGAGATCCAGGTCATGGTCGATGCCTCCCAGTTCCTTTATGGCGTTTAAAAGTACAGCAGCGGAGGCTCCAAGAAGCTCCTTTGTTTTTCCCAGGACGATCGTTCCATCGGGCAGCTCCAGGGCTGCAGCCGGGGCTCCTATGGTCTGGGCCAGGGAAAGGGCAGCCGGGACCACTGGACGGTCATTGGGGGTGATCTTTGCCTGCTTCATGATCAGTTCGATCTTATATGCCTCGCTTCTGGCGGATTCATCGTCCACGATCTTTCCCAGGGCCTGGTAATAGCGTCGGATGATCTCCTGGCGGGATGCCTCCCGGCAGGCCTCGTCGTCCATGATGCAGAAGCCGTTCATGTTGACGCCCATATCCGTGGGGGATTTATAGGGACACTCTCCGAAGATCCCCTCAAAGATGGCGCTTAAGACCGGGAAGATCTCCACATCCCGGTTGTAGTTGACCGTGGTGGTGCCATAGGCCTCCAGGTGGAAGGGATCGATCATGTTCACGTCGTTGAGGTCGGCCGTGGCCGCCTCATAGGCCAGGTTCACCGGATGCTTTAATGGCAGGTTCCAGACGGGGAAGGTCTCAAATTTGGCGTAGCCGGCCTTGATGCCCCGTTTATTTTCATGGTAGAGCTGGGAGAGGCAGGTGGCCATCTTTCCGCTTCCGGGTCCGGGAGCTGTGACTACCACCAGAGGCCGTTCTGTTTCGATATAGTCGTTTTTTCCAAAGCCTTCGTCACTGACGATCAGGGGGATATTGCTGGGGTAGCCGTCGATGGTGTAGTGGCGGTATACCCGGATCCCCATTTTTTCCAGCTTTGTCTTAAACTGGAGGATGGCCGGCTGGTCGGAGTAGTGGGTGATGACTACGCTTCCCACATAGAGCCCCCGGTCTGTAAAGGCGTGGATGAGCCGCAGAACGTCCACATCGTAGGTGATGCCCAGATCGTAGCGGATCTTATTTTTCGTGATATCGGCGGCGCTGACGGCAATGATGATCTCTGCCTGGTCAGCAAGCTGCATCAGCATCCGCAGCTTACTGTCGGGCTCAAAGCCCGGGAGTACCCTGGAGGCATGGTAGTCGTCAAAAAGCTTTCCGCCGAATTCCAGATACAGTTTATCTCCAAACTGGCTGATCCGCTCACGGATGTGATCGGACTGCATGGCCAGATATTTGTTGTTGTCAAATCCTTGTTTTCTCATGTTTCTTTATGCTCCTCCTCCTGTGGTCTGCCATAGATTTTCACATACATTCCTATTATCGTACAAAAACAGGGTTTTGAACAGAGGTTTTTTGAATTTTTTTCTTTCCTAAATGCCCATACTTATGTTAGTATAGAGATAACGGAAAAAAATACGCAGAAATCTGCTTGTAAAGAGGAACGATACGATGAAAAAATGGTTATTTGCATTTTCCATGGCCGGTCTTCTGGCCCTGACCGGCTGCTCCAGGCCTGCGCCGGAGGAGGAGACCAGTCCGGCAGAGACGGAAACCGTGGCGGAAACTCCGGTCGTGGAGGAGACCAGCGGGATCAAGGTCATTGAAAATGTGGGACCTGATAAAAACAGGACCGTATCCCTGCGGATCGTGGATGAGAACAATCCGGCCCTTCCCGGAAGAGAGGCCGTAAAGGTACGTGGGATCTATATTTCCGGTCCCATGGCTGGAAGCACAGAGCTGTTCCAGAATATTTTAGACAGCGCCGCCGGGACGGAGATCAATACGGTGGTCATCGACTTCAAGGATGATCAGGGCCGGATCACCTGTCCGGTGGATTCGCCGGTGGCATCAGAGATCGGCGCCTGCCGTCCCTATGTCCAGGATATGAAGGGGCTCGTCGCATCTTTGAAGGAACGGGGCCTGTATGTGATCGCCCGGGTGGTGGCCTTCAGGGATCCTTGGCTGGCGGAGAAAAAGCCGGAGTGGAGCCTGCATCTGGCTGACGGGAGCCTTTACAGGGACCGGCAGGGGATGGCCTGGGTGGATCCCTACCGGAAGGAGGTCTGGGACTACCTGGTGGAGGTGGGAACGGAAGCAAAGGAGGCCGGCTTCGACGAGGTCCAGTTCGATTACATCCGTTTTTCCACCGAGGGGACCATGAGGGATGTGGTCTTTGACGAGGCGGTGACCGGAGGCCGCAGCAAGACCGACGTGATCACGGAATTTGTCAAGTACGCCTATGAAAACCTGGCTTCCCAGGGGCTTTTTGTGTCCGCCGATGTATTCGGCACGATCATCGGCAGCGACATCGATGCCCAGGCTGTGGGCCAGGTCTATACGGAGATGGCCAAGCATCTGGATTATATCTGTCCCATGATCTACCCGTCCCATTACGGACCGGGAAATTTTGGCCTGGAACATCCGGATACCATGCCTTATGAGGCGGTGCTGGAGGCACTGAAAAAGTCCCAGATGGTCATGGACCAGGCGGCGGAGGCTGACGGTCATGTGAGCAGCCAGGCCATTGTCCGGCCCTGGCTCCAGGATTTCACAGCCTCGTATCTGGGGGAAGGAAACTATATCCCCTATGGATATAATGAGGTCCAGTGGCAGATCCAGGCCGTAAAGGACGCCGGCTACGATGAGTGGATGCTGTGGAGCGCCGCCAACCGGTATCATTTTAAGGAAGAGGCCCAGTAGGGAGGAGCAGATGGAGCAGAGAAAATTACCGGCGCCGGGAGAGTTTTACCGGCACTTTAAAAATAAGATGTATCAGATCGTGGCCGTGGCCTCCCACTCCGAAACGGGAGAGGCCATGGTGGTCTACCAGGCCCTTTACGGGGACTTTAAGATCTGGGTCCGGCCCCTGTCCATGTTCATGGAAGAGGTGGATCGGGAAAAATATCCGAATGCGGACCAGAGATACCGGTTTGAGCGGGTGATGGAGCCGGGATGCCGTATGGGGGAAGGATCTGGGATCCAGACCGGGGAAGGACCTGAGGAGGAGAAGCCCATGAATCCCCATCTCCTGGAGTTTTTTGACGCCATGGATGTGAGGGATTACGATAAGATGCTGGAGGCTCTGGCCAGGCTTTCCCAGAAGGCGGGGCAGAAGGAAGTGGACGATATCTGTATGGTCCTGGATATCCGCCCCCAGGGGGATTCGGCGGCAGAGCAGATCTCCGGGATCCGCCAGCATGTGCGGATGCTGAAAAAATTTGATGGGGAGCGGCTGCGTTGACAGAGAAAGACGAGAATGGTTTTAATATAGAAGAGGAACTGAAAAAACTCCCAGCTTCGCCGGGAGTTTATATCATGCACGACAGGCATGACGAGATCATTTATGTGGGAAAGGCCATAAGCCTGAAAAACCGGGTGCGCCAGTATTTCCAGGAAAGCCGGAGCAAGACGGCCAAGATCGAAAAAATGGTGTCCCGGATCGCCCGGTTCGAGTATATCATTACGGATTCAGAGCTGGAGGCCCTGGTCCTGGAGTGCAATCTGATCAAGGAGCACCGCCCCAGGTACAACACCATGTTAAAGGATGACAAAACGTATCCTTATATCAAGGTGACCATGGACGAGGCCTTCCCCAGGGTCCTGTTTTCCCGGACCATGAAGAAGGATAAGTGCCGGTATTTCGGCCCCTATACCAGCGCCGGGGCGGTGAAGGATACCATCGACCTGATCCATAAGCTGTGGAAGCTCCGTACCTGCACCAGGCGGCTCCCGCAGGATATAGGGAAGGAGAGGCCCTGCCTCAATTACCACATTAAGCAGTGCCAGGCTCCCTGCCAGGGGTATATTTCCCAGGAGGAATATGGAAAGGCTGTGGCCCAGACCCTGGATTTTTTAAACGGAAAATACGAGCCGGTCCTCTCTATGCTGGAGGAAAAGATGATGCAGGCCTCGGATGAGATGGATTTTGAAACGGCCATCGAATACAGGGAGCTTTTAAACAGCGTAAAGCAGGTGGCCCAGAAGCAGAAGATCACCAGCCAGAGCATGGAGGATCGGGACATCATTGCCATGGCCAGGGACAGTGAGGACGCGGTGGTCCAGGTGTTTTTTGTCCGGGACGGAAAGCTCATTGGCCGGGAGCATTTCCACGTTTCGGCCTCCACTGCCGGAGACGACAGCCAGATCATCGGCAGCTTCATAAAGCAGTTTTACGCCGGAACGCCGTTTATCCCCAGGGAGGTCTGGGTCCAGCAGGAATTTGAGGAGATGGGGCTGGTGGGCCAGTGGCTCACAAAGCGCCGGGGCCAGAACGTAAAATTCGTGATCCCCAAAAAGGGGCAGAAGGAACGGTTAGTGGAGTTGGCGGCCAAGAACGCCCTCCTAGTCCTGTCTCAGGATAAGGAAAAGATCAAAAGGGAAGAGCTTAAGACCATCGGAGCCATGAACCAGGTGGGCGAATGGCTGGGGCTTTCTGGAGTGAAGCGGATCGAGGCCTTCGATATTTCCAATATCAGCGGCTTCGAGTCGGTGGGCTCCATGGTAGTCTATGAGGACGGAAGGCCCAGGCGCAACGATTACCGCAAATTTAAGATCAAAACGGTCCAGGGGCCCAACGACTATGCCTCCATGGAGGAGGTGCTCACCAGACGGTTTGAGCACGGTCTTTCGGAGCGGGAAGAGCTTATGGCCATGGAGACGGCGGACGGGGAGCCGGGAAACATGGAACGGTTCGGGAGCTTCACCCGCTTCCCGGATCTGATCATGATGGACGGCGGAAGGGGCCAGGTAAACGTGGCCCTGAAGGTCCTGGAGCGTCTGGGGCTCTCTATCCCGGTCTGCGGCATGGTCAAGGATGATAATCACAGGACCCGGGGCCTTTATTACCAGAATGTGGAGATCCCCATTGACCGGTACAGCGAGGGCTTTAAGCTGATCACCAGGATCCAGGACGAGGCCCACCGGTTTGCCATCGAATACCACAGGAGCCTCCGGAGCCAGGGACAGGTCCGCTCGGTCCTGGATGATATCGAGGGCATCGGGCCAGCCAGGAGAAAGGCGCTGATGCGCCGGTTTAAATCCCTGGAGGCCATCCGGGACGCCAGCCTGGAGGAGCTTTCCTCCACCGAGGGGATGAACCGGCGGGCAGCAGAAAGTGTATATGGATTTTTCCACGGGGATCCGGAAGGAAAACGCCAATGAAGCGGCGGACCCGGGAATGAATCGCCAGGAAGGAGAATAATATGTACGGGGTTACTATTACGGAACTGATAAAAAAAATGGATTTCAGGAATCTTACGCCGGAGATCGATGCCGACAAGATCGTTTTATCCCATCCGGACGTGAACCGCCCGGCCCTACAGCTGACAGGCTTTTACGATCATTTCGATAACGAGAGGGTCCAGATGCTGGGAAACGTGGAGCTGGCTTATCTTTCCGGCCTTACCACAGAGCGGCGCAAGGCCATGTATGACAAGCTTTTGTCCAGCAAGATCCCATGTATCGTATTCTGCCGCGGCCAGGAGCCGGGTGAGGACGTGCTGGCGCTCTGCTGCCATTACGGCGTTCCCTGCCTGTCCTCTGCAAAGCCCACCTCGGACGTGATGGCGGAGGTGACCCGCTGGTTAAAGGCCAAGCTGGCTCCCTGCATCAGCATCCACGGCGTTCTGGTGGACGTGTTCGGCGAGGGCGTTCTCATTACGGGGGAAAGCGGTATCGGAAAGAGCGAGGCGGCCCTGGAGCTCATCAAAAGGGGCCACCGGCTGGTGAGCGACGACGTGGTGGAGATCCGGAAGGTGAGCGACGAGACCCTGGTGGGCTCCGCTCCTGATATCACCAAATATTTCATTGAGCTCCGCGGCATCGGGATCATTGACGTGAAGACCCTCTTCGGCGTGGAGAGCGTCAAGGATACCCAGTCCATCAACATGGTGATCCGTCTGGAGGAGTGGGATAAGAGCAAGGAATACGACCGCCTGGGCATGGAAGACCAGTATACGGAGTTCCTGGGCAATAAGGTGATCTGCCACGACATCCCCATCCGTCCGGGAAGAAACCTGGCGGTGATCGTGGAGTCGGCGGCCGTCAACTACCGCCAGAAAAAAATGGGCTACAATGCGGCCAAAGAGCTTTATAACCGGGTCCAGGCGAACCTGGCCAGAAAGAGCTGACAGGAGGTTTCATGGAAATAAGGATCAATGAACCAATGAAGATGCATACCTCGTTCCGGGCCGGGGGACCGGCCGCCTGGTATGCGGAGCCGGAAACGGCAGAGGAGCTGGGGGCCCTGGTCTCCCTCTTCCAAAAGGCCGGCCTGCCCTGGTACATCATAGGAAACGGGAGCAACCTTCTGGTCAGCGACCAGGGGTATCCGGGCCTCATCATCAGCACCAGCCGGTTTGACCGGCTGGAGACCGAGGGAGAGATCCTGCGGGCCGGCTCCGGCGTGCTGCTCTCAAGAGCCGCCAGCCTGGCCTTAAAATGCGGCCTTACAGGGTTAGAATTTGCTGCCGGGATCCCGGGGACCGTGGGAGGAGCCTGCGTCATGAACGCCGGGGCCTATGGATCGGAAACAAAGGATGTGCTTCTGTCCGCCACGGTGCTGACGCCGGAGGGCCAGGTAAAGAGGATGCCGGCAGAGGAGCTGGAGCTGGGCTACCGCACCAGCTGCGTCCCGGGAAAAGGCTATGTGGTGCTGGAGGCAGAATATGCCTTAAAGCGAGGAGAGCCAGAGGCCATAAAGGCCCGGATGGACGAGCTTTCCGCAAAGCGCAGGGAAAAGCAGCCGCTGGAATATCCCAGCGCAGGAAGCACCTTTAAAAGACCCCAGGGCCATTTTGCAGGCCAGCTGATCCAGGAAGCCGGTCTTAAGGGCTTTACGCTGGGGGGAGCCGCCGTGTCAGAAAAGCACGCGGGCTTTGTCATCAATCAGAACGGGGCCACGGCGTCGGAGATCTACGGACTCTGCATGGAGGTAAAAAGACGGGTGCAGGAGCAGTCCGGAGTGGAGCTGGAGCTGGAGGTAAAACTCCTGGGCGGATTTTAGGAGGAAACGGCCGTGAGACTGATCATTGTTACAGGCATGTCGGGCGCGGGCAAATCGACGGCGCTGAAATTTTTTGAGGATATGGGGTTCTACTGTGTGGATAACCTGCCCATCCTGCTCATAGAAAAATTTGCAGAGCTGACCTTAAGGGACGAGAACAATGCCAGCGATATCGCCCTGGGCATCGACATACGCAGCGGGCGGGAACTGCCCCAGCTGCAGACCATCATCAATAAATGGCGGGAGAATTCTTATCCCTTTGAGATTCTGTTTTTAGAGTCCAGCGACCAGGTGCTCATAAAACGGTATAAGGAGACCAGGAGGAGCCATCCCCTGTCTCGGTCCGGCCGGGTGGAAAAGGGCATCAGCCTGGAGCGGGAGAAGCTGGCCTTTTTAAAGGACGAGGCCGACTATGTGCTGGATACCAGCAAGTTCCTTACAAAGGAGCTGAAAAAGGAGATCCGGGCGCTTTTTTCCAGTGACCGGGAAAAGAGCAGCCTGTTCATCACAGTCCTGAGTTTTGGCTTTAAATACGGGATCCCGTCGGATGCGGACCTGGTATTTGACGTGCGGTTTCTGCCAAACCCCTATTATGTGGAGGAGCTGCGGTTCCATACGGGGATGGAGGAGCCGGTGCGGGACTACGTGATGCAGGGCGGTACGGCTGCGGAATTTTTAGAAAAGCTCACGGACCTTCTCCGCTTCCTGATCCCCAGGTATGAGCAGGAGGGGAAGAACCAGCTGGTGATCGCCGTGGGCTGCACCGGAGGGAAGCACCGGTCTGTGGCCATTGCCCATGAGGTATTTAAGCGCCTGAAAGAGGCGGAACGGTATGAGGTGCGCATGGAGCACCGGGATGCAGATGTGGATGGAGTGAGATAGATGTCATTTTCTGCCAGAATCAAGGAGGAGCTGTCCCGGCAGATGAGTCCTGCCAGGCACTGCCAGATCGCAGAGATCGCAGCGATCCTGAGCCTTTGCGGAGGGATCCAGATATCGGGGGACGACCGGTATACCATCAAGATCCATACGGAAAATGTAACAGTTGCAAGAAAGTGCTTTACTTTATTGAAAAAAACATTTAATATAGAAGCTGACATATCGATACGCCGGAATGCGCACCTGGGAAAGAACCGGGTCTATTCCGTCTGTGTAAAACAGCACGAGGATGCGCTCCGGGTATTGAAGGCCACAAAGCTGCTTTCCGAAGACGGGGAGATCGGAGAAAACCTGTCGGTGGTCGGAAACGTGGTGGTACAGAATCCATGCTGCCGCCGCGCGTTTTTAAGAGGCGCCTTCCTGGCGTCCGGCTCCATCAGCGATCCGGAAAAGTTTTATCACTTTGAGATCGTCTGTGCCACGGAGCCCAAGGCCAGGCAGATCCAGTCCATTATGGCGACTTTTGACATAGAGGCAAAAATTGTCATGCGGAAACGGTACTATGTGGCATATATTAAAGAGGGAAGTCAGATCGTCGACATGCTGAATGTGATGGAAGCCCACCTGTCACTTATGGAGCTGGAAAATATCCGGATCCTGAAGGAGATGAGAGGAAACGTCAACCGCCAGGTAAACTGTGAGACGGCCAACATCAATAAAACGGTGTCCGCTGCGGTGAAGCAGATCAACGATATTGTTTTCATTCGGGATACGGCCGGGTTCGAGAGCCTGCCTCCGGGGCTGGCGCAGATCGCCAGGGCGCGGCTTGAAAAACCAGAAGCGACGCTGAAAGAACTGGGTGAAGACCTGGAACCGCCTGTTGGAAAGTCGGGGGTCAACCACCGGCTGAGAAAGCTCTGCGAACTGGCAGAACGCCTGAGGGAGGAGCAGGGAGCTGGACAGTGAGGTTTGCTGTCCATGTGTTATGAGGAGGATTGTTATGACAAAACGGACCGTTACTATTGAATTGGCTTCCGGTCTGGAGGCACGTCCGATTGCAATGCTGGTTCAGCTTGCGAGCAGCTATGAAAGCAGGATTTATGTTCAGAGCGACAATAAAAAAGTCAATGCCAAAAGCATCATGGGGATGATGACACTGGACCTTCCGGTTGGTGAACAGGTGGTCGTTACGGCTGACGGAGCAGATGAAGAAAAGGCGATCAACGATATTGAGAAATATCTGAGCAATAATTAAGTCCAGGAGGCTGTTTTCCCATAGGAAACAGCCTCTTTTTAACGGAGGAGGCAGCAGATGGCTTTTACACACTTACACGTCCATACGGAGTACAGTCTCCTGGACGGTTCCAGTAAAATAAAAGAGCTGGCGGTCAGGGCAAAGGAGCTGGGGATGGACAGCATGGCCATCACCGACCACGGGGCCATGTACGGCGTCATTGATTTTTACCGGGCAGCCAGGGAGGCGGGGATCAAGCCCATTTTAGGCTGTGAGGTCTACGTGGCCCCTGGTTCCCGGTTTGACCGGGAAAATGTCCATGGCGAGGACCGGTACTACCATCTGGTGCTTCTGGCGGAAAACAATGAGGGCTACCAGAACCTGATGAAGATCGTTTCCAAGGGCTATGTGGACGGCTTTTATTATAAGCCCCGGGTGGATATGGAGGTACTTAAGACGTACCATAAGGGGATCATCGCCTTAAGCGCATGTCTGGCCGGAGAGGTGCCCAGGTTCCTGGCGCGGGGGCTTTACGAGGAGGCGAAGGAGGCCGTCTTAAAATACCAGGAGATCTTTGGACGGGGAAATTATTTCCTGGAGCTCCAGGATCACGGGATCCCCATGCAGCGCCAGGTGAACCAGGGGATCATCCGCCTTTCCAGAGAGCTGGATATCCCTCTGGCAGCCACCAACGACTGCCACTATATCAATGCCGAGGACTGGGAGGCCCACGATATCCTGTTATGTATCCAGACGGGAAAAAAGGTGGCCGATGAAAACCGGATGCGGTATGAGGGCGGCCAGTATTATGTGAAATCCGAGGAGGAGATGCGGGAGCTGTTTTCCTACATCCCCGAGGCCATTGACAATACGGCAAAGATCGCAGAGCGGTGCAACGTGGAGATCGAGTTCGGCGTCACAAAGCTGCCGCGCTATGAGGTGCCGGAGGGCTATGATTCCTGGGGCTATTTAAACCATCTGTGCAGCGAAGGCTTTAAGGAGCGGTATCCGGAGGACGACGGGACCTTAAAGGAGCGGCTGGAGTATGAGCTGGGCGTCATAAAAAGCATGGGCTATGTGGATTACTTCCTTATTGTATGGGATTTCATAAACTTTGCCAGATCCCATGGGATCGCCGTGGGCCCTGGCCGCGGCTCCGCAGCCGGCAGCATCGTTTCCTACTGCTTAAAGATCACCAACATCGATCCCATCCGCTACCAGCTTCTGTTCGAGCGGTTCCTGAACCCGGAGCGGGTGTCCATGCCGGATATCGATGTGGATTTCTGCTATGAACGCCGCCAGGAGGTCATCGACTATGTGGTGGAAAAATACGGAAAAGACCAGGTGGCCCAGATCGTCACCTTTGGTACCCTGGCGGCCCGGGGCGTGATCCGGGACGTGGGAAGGGTCATGGACCTGCCGTACAGTCTCTGCGACCAGGTCTCCAAAATGGTCCCGGCGGAGTTAAACATCACCCTGGACCTGGCCTTAAAGAAAAATCCGGAGCTCAAGGCCCTTTACGATACCGACGAGCAGGTCCATAAGCTCATCGACATGTCCAGACGGCTGGAGGGGCTTCCCAGGCATACGTCCATGCATGCGGCCGGAGTGGTCATCAGCCGGACGAACATCGATGAATACGTGCCCCTGTCCCGGGGCTCCGACGGCACCATCACCACCCAGTTTACAATGACCACACTGGAGGAGCTGGGACTTTTGAAAATGGACTTCCTGGGGCTCAGGACCCTGACCGTGCTCCAGGACGCCGTGGCCATGATCCAGAAGGACCACGGCGTAAAGCTGGATCTGGACCACATTGATTTCAACGATAAAAAGGTCATGGAGTCCATCGGAACAGGAAAGGACGACGGCGTGTTCCAGCTGGAGAGCGGCGGAATGAAGAGCTTCATGAAGGAGCTGAAGCCGGAGAGCCTGGAGGACATCATCGCCGGGATCTCTCTGTACCGTCCGGGCCCCATGGATTTCATCCCCAAATATTTAAAGGGAAAGAACGATCCGGCGGCCATCACCTATACCTGCCCCCAGCTGGAGCATATCTTAAAGCCCACCTACGGCTGTATCGTGTACCAGGAGCAGGTCATGCAGATCGTCCGGGACCTGGCCGGGTATACCCTGGGAAGGAGCGACCTGGTGCGCCGGGCCATGTCCAAGAAAAAGGCGGACGTCATGGCCAGGGAGCGGAAGAATTTCGTCTACGGCAATGAGGAAGAGGGAGTAAAGGGCTGTGCGGCCAACGGCATCGACGAAAAGACGGCCAACCAGATCTTTGATGACATGACGGATTTCGCCAAATACGCCTTCAATAAGTCCCATGCGGCGGCCTACGCCGTGGTGGCCTATCAGACGGCCTATTTAAAATACTACTATCCCAGGGAATTCATGGCCGCCCTTATGACCTCCATCATGGATAATGTCACAAAGGTGTCAGAATATATCCTGGCCTGCCGGAACATGGGGATCGGGATCCTGCCTCCGGATATCAACGAGGGCGTGAGTGGCTTTTCCGTTTCCGGGAACAGCATCCGCTACGGGCTTTCGGCCATTAAGAGCGTGGGCCGGGCTGTGGTGGACGTGATCATCTCCGAGCGGGAGGCGGGCGGGCCGTTTTCCACCCTGGAGGATTTTGTATCCAGGATGTCCAACCGGGAGGTCAATAAGAGGACCCTGGAGAGCTTCATAAAATCCGGTTCCCTGGATTCCCTTCCAGGCACCAGGAAGCAGAAGCTGTACGTTTCATCGGAGCTCCTGGAAAACAAGGCACGGGAGAAAAAGACAGTGATGGAGGGGCAGATGAGCTTCTTCGACATTGCGCCGGAGGAAGACAAAGGCAATTTCCAGGTGTCCTTCCCGGATGTGGGGGAATTTGATAAGGAGACGCTTCTGGCCTTTGAAAAGGAGACCCTGGGGATCTACGTCAGCGGCCATCCCATGGAGGCATACCAGGAGCTGTGGCAGAAGAACGTGACGGCCCGGACCTCAGATTTCATCGTGGATGAGGACGGCCATACGGTGGTGGAGGACAATTCCATTGTGGTGGTGGGAGGCATGATCACGGCCAAAAAGGTAAAGACCACCCGCACCAGCCAGCTGATGGCCTTTGTGTCCCTGGAGGACATGGTGGGGACCGTGGAGGCCCTGGTCTTTCCGAAGATCTATGAGAAAAATAAGCAATATCTGACGGAGGATTCCAAGGTCTTTTTACGGGGCCGGGCTTCCATTGGAGACGATCCGGTGGGAAAGCTGGTGTGTGAGGAAGTGATCCCGTTTTCCGCCATTCCCAACGAGCTGTGGCTTCAGTTTGAGGACCAGGAGTTTTATGAAAGGACCGTGGACAGCGTCATGGCGGTCCTTCGGGAATCCGAGGGGAAGGACCGGGTGGTCATGTATCTGAAGAAGGAGAGAAAGCTCAGACGGCTGTCCCCCAGCTGGGCCATCGACGCCCAGGGAAGGCTTTTGGAGGAACTGTACACTTTACTTGGTGAAAAAAATGTCAAAGTTGTGCAAAAAACCATTGAAAAGCGGGATAAAATAGATTAAACTAAGGATTAGGCATCAATGAGCATGCAGGTAATTTGGAGGAATGAACATATGGCAAAAAAAGAGGTTAAGACCATCGGCGTACTGACAAGCGGCGGCGACGCGCCCGGAATGAACGCGGCGATCCGTGCAGTCGTAAGGACGGCCATCAATAAAGGCCTCAAGGTAAAGGGCATCATGAGAGGATATGCGGGACTTCTCCAGGAAGAGATCGTGGATATGGACAGCGTCAGCGTTGCCGATACCATCAACCGGGGAGGCACGATCCTTTATACAGCACGTTGTGAAGAGTTCCAGACGGAGGAAGGCCAGAAGATGGGTGCAGAGATCTGCAGAAAGCACGGCATCGACGGAGTCGTTGTCATCGGCGGCGACGGTTCCTTCCGGGGAGCGGGAAAGCTTTCTGCCCTGGGGATCAATACCATCGGACTTCCGGGAACCATTGACCTTGACATCGCATGTACCGATTATACCATCGGTTTTGATACAGCCGTCAACACGGCCATGGAGGCTATTGATAAGGTAAGGGATACGTCCACCTCCCACGAGCGGTGCAGCATCATCGAGGTAATGGGCCGCCGTGCGGGATACATTGCCCTGTGGTGCGGGATCGCCAACGGAGCCGAGGATATCCTGCTGCCGGAGCGGTATGACGGAAATGAGCAGAATCTGATCAACCGTATCATTGAAAACAGAAAGCGCGGCAAAAAACACCACATCATCATCAACGCCGAGGGGATCGGCCACTCCACTTCCATGGCAAGACGGATCGAGGCGGCCACAGGGATCGAGACCCGGGCCACCATCATCGGCCACATCCAGCGGGGCGGCACCCCCACCTGTAAGGACCGTGTCTACGCCTCCATCATGGGAGCCAAGGCGGCGGAGCTTTTATGGGAAGGAAAGAGCAACCGGATCGTAGCGTACAGAGGCGGCCAGTTTGTGGATTACGATATCCAGGAAGCGCTGAACATGACGAAGGATATCTCAGAGGAGCAGTTCGAGATCAGTAAGCTTCTGGTCCGCTAAAAGAGGGAAGAGAATGGGAAGAAAAGAGGACGAAAAAATAGCCCCCCACTGTGATTTTATCCACGTCCACGAGCAGGTGGTAAAGCAGGTCATGGACGTGATGCCCCAGGGAGACGAGCTTCAGCAGCTGGCGGAATTTTTCCGTGTGTTCGGGGATTCCACCAGGATCCGGATCCTTTATGCCTTAAGCCAATCGGAGCTGTGCGTCTGCGACATCGCCAGCCTTTTAAATATGGGCCAGTCGGCGATCTCCCACCAGCTCCGGATCCTGAAGCAGATGCGTCTGGTAAAATTCCGCAGGGATGGCCGGAGCGTTCTTTATTCCCTGGCAGACAGCCACATAGAAACAATCCTCGCCCAGGGGATGGAGCATATCGGAGAGTAGAAAAATGAAATTTACAAAAATGCAGGGACTGGGAAACGACTATGTCTATGTAAACTGCTTTGAGGAGACGGTGGAACATCCGGAGGAGACGGCCAGGTTCGTCAGCAGCCGGAATTTCGGGATCGGCTCTGATGGGCTGATCCTCATAAAGCCGTCAGAGAAGGCAGACTGCCAGATGGATATGTATAATCTGGACGGTTCCCAGGGGACTATGTGCGGCAACGGTATCCGCTGTGTGGGAAAGTACGTTTACGATCATGGCATTGTGGATAAAACAGAGATCGACGTGGAAACTCTGGCGGGGATCCGCCATTTAAGCCTTCATGTCAGAGACGGAAAAGTGGAGACGGTGACCGTGGATATGGGCCGTCCGGAGCAGACCTCAGAGATCGGGGAGGCCATCACGGTCCTGGGAAAGGAATATGCGTTTACAGGAGTTTCCATGGGAAATCCCCACGCAGTGGTGTTCATGGACGGAGTGAAGGAGATGGATCTGAAGGAGATCGGACCGGCCTTTGAGTCCCATGAGCGCTTTCCGGGAAGGACCAACACAGAGTTCGTCCAGGTAGTGGATGAGAGCCATGTGATCATGCGGGTCTGGGAGCGGGGCTCGGGAGAGACCCTGGCCTGCGGCACCGGAGCCTGCGCCGTGGCTGTGGCCTGCGCCTTAAACGGAAAGACCGGAAGCCAGGTGGATGTGGAGCTTCTGGGAGGCGTTTTAAATATCCGCTGGGACCGGGAGAACGACCGGGTCTATATGACTGGTCCGGCCGTGGAGGTGTACCATGGCGAGATCGGTTTAAAGGAGAATAACGTATGATCGACCGTGTAGATAAGGAGATCCTGAAGCTTCTGCAGCAGAATGGACGGCTTTCCTTAAAGACCATTGCAGAAAAAACATTTTTATCCTCTCCGGCAGTATCCGCCAGGATCGAGCGGATGGAGAACGACGGGATCATCCTGGGCTATGAGGCAAAGGTGAGCCCCATCCGGATGGGATACCATATCCTGGCGTACATCAATCTGAACGTCCAGCCGGAGGACAAGAATAAATTTTACAAATATGCAGAGTCTATACCGAATATACTGGAATGCAGCAGCGTGACCGGTGAATATTCGGTGATCATGAAAGCAGCCTTTGAAAGTACCATGAAGCTGGATACCTTTCTGGGACAGCTTCAGAAATTTGGAAAGACCAGTACCCAGATCGTATTTGCTACTCATGTGGGCCCCAGAGGGATCCAGATCCAGGAATAATTCGTATATTTTAAGCCCCGGAACAGTCAGTCATGCAGGGAAATGCAGAAAAGACTGTTCCGGGGCTATTATATTTATAAAATGTGCTTGCATTTTTATTCATATAGTCGTATAATAGCATGCATAAACATTCAGACAGTGACATAAGGAGGAGAGCAGATATGAAAAAGAAGGTTCTTTCAGCCGTTCTTGCGGCTTCCATGTGTATGAGTTTTCTGGCCGGATGCGGAAACAGCGGCTCCGGTGATTCCGGAAGCTCCCAGTCCGGAGAGACATCAAAAGAAACATCGAAAGAAACATCCAAAGAGGCAGATACCTCTGCGGCAGAAAAGGGAGACGGCGAGCCGGTTTCCATTACCGTCGGCGTTGGCCAGCAGTTTACGACTCTGGATCCGGGGCTTTCCACAGAAACAGTCAATCGGTATGCCCTGGCTCATATGTATGCCGGTCTGTACAAAAAATTAGAGGACGGCAGCGTGGTGCCGGATCTGGCAGCCGGAGAGCCGGAGGTCAGCGAGGACGGCCTTACCTATACAATCAAATTAAAGGACGGCCTGGTATGGAGCGATGGTGAGCCCATTACAGCCCACGATTTTGTTTTTGGGATCAACAGGAACCTGACCTACGGTGCAGAAAACGGCTTCGTTACAGATAAGATGGTCCGCTATCTGGAAGGCGCAGAAGAGTATCTGGCAGATACAGAGGTGGATCTGGAGACCTTCTCCTTTGCCGGTGTGGAGGCTCTGGATGATACAACAGTGGTGTATCATTTAAAAACACCCTGTGCATTCTTTACAGGCCTTTTATGCGGCGGCGGCTTCCTTCCTTTAAGAGAGGATGTGGCAGAGGCCGGATTTTCTGAGTGGGCTGTGGAGCCGGGATACCCGGTGACTGGCGCCTATGTGCTGGACTACTGCAATGAGAATGAGAAGGTGGTCCTTACAAAAAATGAAAGCTTCTACGATGCAGAGAATGTAACGGTGGATGAGATCACCTTCCAGGTAATGCCCGATATGGATGCCCAGGCGGCAGCCTTCAAGACCGGCGATCTGGATGCGGCCCTGGCCATCAGCGCCTCCATCGTTTCCACCTATGAAAATCAGAATGAGCTGTGGAACCGTCCCCAGCAGTCGGTATACTCCATCGACTTAAACTCCGGGGAAAAGGGACCGGAGGCATTAAAGGATGTGAATGTGCGCCGTGCCCTGGCTATTTCCATTAACCGGGACGAGATCGTGAAGGCCATCAATGCCGGTAACTTCTATACCCCCCTTTACGGATACGTTCCTTTTGGAATGAAGGGAGCAGAGGACGATTTCCGTAAAGAAGGAGATGCAAAACAGCTTTACCAGGCATACGATCCGGAAAAGGCCAAGGAGCTCTTAAAGGAAGCCGGCTATGACGAATCCAATCCTCTGACTTTAAAGTATAAATATTCCAACAACTCCATCCACGCCGATGTGGCCCAGATGTTAGAGCAGATGTGGAAGGCCGTGGGCGTCAACGTGGAGCTGGAAGTGGTTGAGTCCGGCGTGTTCTACGACCAGATCGACCAGGGCGACTTTGAGATGGCCCGTTATGCGCTTATGTGCACCAACGATCCGTCCGAGTTCTTAAACCAGTGGACCCAGGCCATGCAGCCGGTGGCAGCCGTGGCGGACGATACCTACGACCAGATGATGACAGACGTGACAAAGATCGTTGACAGGACGGAATATATGAACAAGCTCCATGAGATCGAAACGTATCTGGTGGAGGAGCAGGTATATGTGATCCCGTTATTTGATTTCAACGAGCCAGCATTAAAGAAAGAGAACCTGAAGGGCGTTTACATGACGCCGGGCGATGTTCCGATCTACTCTTACGGATATTTTGAATAGGAGGACTAAAAAACGGTCATGGAAAAGTTAAAAATCAGCGATTTACTGGATTATAAGTTTCTGTCGGGGATCGTGGCATCCCCGTCGGGGAAAAAGGCGGCTTTCCTGGCAAAGCAGGCCAATAAGGAAAAGAACAGCTATGATTCATGGGCATATATCGCGGATTTTTGCACAGGGGAAGTCAGGAAACTGACTTCCTTTGGCGCGGAATCCCATCTTTTATTTGACAGCGAGGATACGCTTTTGTTCTCCTCAGTGAGAAAACACGAGGACAAGGCAAAGGACGGAAAGGAAAAGACGGTGTTCTACCGCCTTTCCTTAAAGGGAGGAGAGGCAGAACGGGCCTTTGAGATCCCATATTCCGTCAATGACATGAAAAAAAAGGCCGACGGCTCCTACGTATTTTCCGCCACAGTGGATCTCAATAAGCCGGAGGACGAGGACGGCCTGAAGGAATACCAGGACTACCACATCATCGAGGAGCTTCCCTACTGGGAGAACGGCGCATATTTTGTGTCCAGGTTCAGAAATACCCTGTTTACTTACCAGGAAGCAGAAGGAGTCTGTGAGCGGGTGACAGCTCCCCTGTTTGCCGTAAGCGGCTTTGAGCTTTCCGGGGAGATCATTGTGTACACCGGCGTATCCTACGACCAGGTGCTGCCCATGAAGAACGGCATGTACGGCTACGACTGCCGGACAAAGACCACCACGGAATACGTGAAGGACGGAGACATGCACATCGGTCTTTTCGGCTGCTGCGGAGAGGGCCGGGACTTGAAGGTGTTCTTTGCCGGAAGCACCATGGACAAATACGGCAGCGGCCAGTATCCGGATCTTTACGTATGGGAAAATGGAAAAGCAGCGCTTTTTGCAAAGCACGGAAATTCTGTGGGCTCTGTTCCCACTGGGGATATCTCCCTGGGAGGAGGAAAAAAATTCCTGGTGAAGGAAGGTATCCCGTACTTTACATCCTGCGCCCGCACCAGGGGACCGGTGCTTTCCGCAAAGGACGGCTGTGTTTCCACGGCAGTGGACTTTGACGGCTCTGTGGACTGCTTCTGCCAGGTGGAGGGCGGCTTCGCCATGGTGGGAAGAACGCCCGGAAAGCTCCAGGAGATCTACCTCTATGATTCTGTCTCCCATACATACCGCCAGATCTCTGATCTTAACGGTGCGGCCTTAAGGGACCGGTATGTGGGTGAGCTCCATCCGGCGGGCTTTACGGATTCCGACGGCGTGGACATCGACGGCTGGGTGATCCTTCCCAAGGATTACGATCCCTCAAAGAAGTACCCGGCGATCCTGGATATGCACGGCGGCCCCAGAGTGGCCTTTGGAAATACCATGTTCCATGAGATGCAGGTATTCGCCAACAATGGATATTTCGTCATGCTCTGCAACCCCAGGGGCGGCGACGGCCGCGGCGACGAGTTCGCGGATCTGAGAGAAAAATACGGCACCATCGACTTTAAAGATTTCATGGAGTTTGTGGATCGCGTATGTGAACAGTATCCGGCCATCGATACGGCCCGGATCGGTGTCACCGGCGGCAGCTACGGCGGCTGGATGACCAACTGGATCATCGGCCACACGGACCGGTTCGCGGCTGCCGTAAGCCAGAGGAGCTTCTCCAACTGGCTCAGTGATTTTGGCTGCAGCGAGATCGGATTTTCCTTTGACGTCAACGAAAACGGAGGAAAGACGCCGTGGACGGCTCCCAAGGAGCTGTGGGAGCGTTCTCCGGTGGCTTACGCAGACCGGGTAAAGACTCCGACCATGTTCATCCATTCCTTAAAGGATTATAACTGCCCTCTGTCAGAGGGAATGCAGATGTTCGCGGCCATCAAATACCACGGAGTACCCTCTAAGGCCGTGCTGTTCGAGGGAGAGAACCATGAGCTCTCCAGAAGCGGAAAGCCCCTGCACCGGATGCGCCGCTTACAGGAGATGAACGGCTGGTTTGATCTGTATCTTAAAGGAGAAAAAAGCGAATGTTAAAGTATATTGCAAAGCGCCTGGCAGTGGGCGCTTTCACCCTGTTCCTTCTGGCCACTGTCACCTTTTTCCTGATGCATGTGATCCCCGGCTCGCCCTTTGCCGGAGAGACCAGCAAGCTTCCGGCCAAGGTGAAGGAGCGGCTTTATGAAAAATACGGCCTGGATAAGCCTGTGTCTGAGCAGTATGTGATGTATTTAAAAAATGCTGTCAAGGGCGATTTCGGCGTATCCATTTACAGAAAGGGAAAGAGCATCGATAAGATCATTAAAAACGGCCTTCCCTATACCATGCGCCTGGGCGCGGTCAGCATCACCTTTGCCCTGGTGACGGGGATCTTTCTGGGGACCGTGGCGGCGTTTACGAAGAAAAAATGGCTGGCGAACCTGGTGCTGGTCATCGCCACGGCGGGGGTCAGTATGCCCGGCTTCCTGCTGTCGGTACTGCTGCTCCTTCTGTTCGGCGTGGTGCTCCAGTGGCTTCCCTTTGTGGGCCTGGACAGCCCCCTCCACTATATCCTTCCGGCCGTGGGTATGTCCTTTGCCCCCATCTCCATGATCGCCAGGCTGGTGCGCTCCAGCCTGCGTGAAGTTATGAAGCAGGACTACATGGTTCTGGCCCGGTCCAAGGGCACGCCGGAAAAGCTGGTGATCCTGCGCCATGGCCTGAAAAATGCCATGCTCCCGGTGATCACCTATGCGGGCCCCATGATCGCCACCCTGCTTACGGGCAGCTTCGTTATTGAGAGCCTGTATTCCATTCCCGGCATCGGTGCGGAGTTCGTCACCAGCATCACCAACCGTGACTATACCATGATCATGGCCCTGACGATCCTTTACGGGGCGTTCATTATTATTGCAAACATCATCACAGACATAGCCAACGCGATGATCGACCCGCGGATCAAGCTTGGCAGATAGGAGGCGGTAAAATGGAAGAGACAAAGGTACTCCTGGACGATTCCATGTTTGAAAAACTGGACGACAGCGAGAAGAATACGGAATTTATCGCCATGGAGAGCAAGACCTATCTGCAGGACGCCTGGCGGTGCTTTAAAAAGAATAAGCTGGCCCTGGGAGGTCTGGTATTCTTATCCATCATGATCCTTCTGGCCATTTTTGTACCCATGGTATCCCCTTATACGTATGACGCCCAGGATCTGGACCTGCGCAACGCCCTTCCTTCGGCGTCTCACCTTCTGGGGACCGATAAGCTGGGCCGGGATATCCTGGTACGTCTGATGTTCGGAGCCAGGATCAGCCTGGCTGTGGGCTTTGTGGCTGCATTTTTAAATCTGATCATCGGCGTGGTATACGGCGGCATCTCCGGTTTTGTGGGAGGAAAGGTGGACATGGTCATGATGCGGATCATCGATTGTATTTATTCCATCCCGTCCATGCTCTACGTGATCCTTATTATGATGGTATTCGGCTCCAACATCGGCTCTGTGCTTTTAGGCATCTGCGTATCCTCCTGGATCGGAATGGCCAGGCAGGTGCGTACCCAGGTGCAGACCTTAAAGCAGCAGGAGTTTGCCCTGGCGGCCTATGTCATCGGCGCTGGAAAGCTCCGGATCCTGTTTAAGCATCTGATCATCAACTGTATGGGCCCCATCATCGTTTCCACCACCTTAATGGTGCCGGAGGCCATTTTCACCGAGTCCTTCCTGGCCTTCATCGGAATCGGCATCTCCCTGCCCCAGGCCAGCTGGGGAACCCTGGCCAGCGAGGCCAGATCGGTGATCCAGAGCTATCCCTTACAGATCGTGTGGCCGGTGCTTGCCATCTGCCTCACAGTGCTTTCCTTAAACTTTATCGGCGACGGCGTGGGAGAAGCGCTGGATCCCAAGAACCGTTAGGAGGTGTACCATGGCATTATTGGACGTAAAAAATTTGTGTGTGGACTTTCATACCGACCAGGGTACGGTCCATGCGGTGCGGGACATCAGCTTCTCTGTGGGAGAATCGGAGGCCGTGGGCATCGTAGGTGAATCCGGAAGCGGAAAGAGCGTGACCATGTATTCCGTCATGGGCCTTCTGGCCGGAAACGGCTCCATCACCGGCGGCAGCGTTTCCTTAAATGGACAGGAGATCACAGAAAGCGCCTTCCCGGACCATAAGGCCTATGAGGAGGCCATGAGCAGGATCCGCGGCAACCAGATGGCCATGATCTTCCAGGATCCCATGACCTTTTTAAATCCTGTGGTGAAGATCGGAAAACAGATCACGGAGGTCATTAAAAATCACCAGAAGGTGACGGATGCCGAAGCCCGTGCCCGTGCCATTGAGCTTATGGGGCAGGTGGGGATCCCGTCTCCGGAAAAGCGGCTGAACCAGTATCCCCATGAATTTTCCGGCGGCATGCGCCAGAGGATCATCATTGCCATCGCCCTGGCCAACAATCCTAAGCTCATCATTGCCGATGAGCCCACCACGGCCCTGGACGTGACCATCCAGGCCCAGGTGCTGGATCTGATCCGGGAAATGAAGGAAAAGATGAATTCCTCGGTGATCATGATCACCCACGATCTGGGCGTGGTGGCCAGCCTCTGTGACCGGATCCTTATTATGTACGGAGGAAAGATCGTGGAATCCGGCAGCGATCGGGAGATCTTCTACGATCCGAAGCACCCCTATACCAGGGGGCTTTTACAGTGTGTCCACAATCCGGAAAAGAAGGAGAAGCTGAAGCCCATTGCAGGCTCTCCGCCGGATCTTTTAAAGCCGCCGGCCGGATGTCCCTTTGTGGACCGGTGCCCGGAGGCCATGAAGGTATGTAAGCTCTACATGCCGGAGGTGACCACATATTCCGCCACCCACCAGTGCGCCTGCTGGCTGGAGGAGGCCAACAGGAGAAAGGGGGAGAAACATGGCTGATGCAGAGATCAGAAAGGAAGCGGCAGGAGAGAAGGCCCCGCTTCTCCAGGTTGACCATTTAAAGACGCATTTTGATGTGACCAAGGGCCTGTTTTCCCCGAAGCAGATCGTAAAGGCTGTGGACGACGTGAGCTTTTATGTGGGCGAGGGAGAGACCTACGGCCTGGTGGGAGAATCGGGCTGCGGAAAGTCCACCCTGGGCCGCACCCTGGTAAAGATCTACCCGGCTACCGGAGGGAAGGTTCTTTATAAGGGCCGGGATATCGCAAGGCTGGGGAAGGAAGAGGAAAAGCACTTCCGGAAAGAGGTGCAGATGATCTTCCAGGATCCCTACGCGTCCTTAAATCCCAGAATGACCGTGGGCGAGATCATTAAAGAGCCCATGGAGATCCACGGGATCTTAGATTCTTCCAAGGACCGGGAGGACCGGGCTGCGGAGCTTTTAAAGACCGTGGGATTAAAGCCGGACCATATCCGCCGGTATCCCCACGAGTTTTCCGGAGGCCAGAGGCAGAGGATCTCCATTGCCAGGACCCTGGCCCTGAATCCCAGATTCATCATCTGTGACGAGCCCATTTCGGCTCTGGACGTTTCCATCCAGGCCCAGATCATCAATCTCTTAAAGGAGATACAGAACGAGCTGGGGATCTCCTACCTGTTCGTGGCCCATGATCTGAGCATGGTCAACTATATTTCCCATCGGATCGGCGTCATGTATCTGGGCCATCTGGTGGAGGAGGGGCCGGCAGACCAGGTATACGAGCATCCGATCCATCCGTATACAAAGGCCCTTCTGTCGGCAATTCCCATCCCGGATCCCGACGTGGCCAAGTCCCGGTCCCGGATCAAGCTGGAGGGCGAGCTGCCCACGCCCATCAATCCCCCGGCGGGCTGTCCCTTCAAGGGGCGCTGTCCCATGGCCACAGAGGAGTGCGGAAAGTCCCGGCCGGAAATGCGGGACTTTGGCGGACATAAGGCGGCATGCTTTTATGCGGAGGCTGGGAAGTAGAGAAAGATAGTTAAAAATGCCTGCCATCGTCTATATAGATGATGGCAGGCATAATTTTTGCGGATGGCGAGATCCATGAAAATGCAGTTATTCGAAAATTTTTAATAACTGCTGCTTATGTCTACGCCAGCTCCTTCACCACCCGGGCCGCCAGGGTCCGTGGGAGAAGTACGGATTTTCCGGTGAGGGCCTGGACCCGTTCCTTCATTTCTACGGTGTAGCCGATGCAGTCCAGGATGATGAGATCGGCGTCGGAGGGAATGCTGCGGGCAGCCGCAGCCACGGTCTCTGCGCCATCATAGGGAGATGCGGCCAGGCCATAGACAGAATCGGCGCAGCCTGCCCATTTGGTCTGCATCTGGGGCAGCTGCTCTTTTACTGGAGCAATGACGGCCAGACGGTGCGGATGGATAGCAGAAACGATGGATGTCAGGATCTTACTGGGGAAGATTAGCGGCACGTCTGCCTGGAATGTATCGGGAAACTCCCCGGTGCAGAGGAAGAGGATCAGGGAGACCTGGTCCTTTTCCAGCTGATCCATACAGGCCTCAAGCCTCGGCAGGATATGGGACTCTCCAAAGGAAACAGAGCTTCCATCCTTTAAGCGGGATACGAGCACATGATCGCCGGGAGCCGGAGTCATGGCCTGGATCTCCTCCTTTGTCAGTCCGTCCAGTCCGCCCATCTGGATGATCTCGATGGAGTCACCGAGGATGGGAGCGATTTCAGGGATCAGATCCGTGCGCGGCGTCTGGCCAACGGTGATGGCGCCTATTTTTTTCATGGGATACCTCCTTGTGGTTCTTTATTTATGATCTTTGATTCTGGCCTTTTGGCCTGCCAGCATCATTATATCACAGACAGCTGCGGAGTGACATACATACAGACAGATTTTTTTGCTTTTTGGGTCTGTCGGATCCACTTTTCCTCTTTTATCATAGAATAATCTTACAGAAACGAAAAAGGGGAGATTTTATGAATGAGAACAGAAAAGTCATCATCGACGCTGGTCATGGAGGACCGGAGCCGGGAGCCGTATATAATGGAAGGAAGGAAAAAAACGATACCTTAAGATTGGCCTTTGACCTGGGAAGCGCCCTGGAGCGCCGGGGGATCCAGGTATCCTACACCCGAGTGGAGGATGTATACGATACCCCCTATGAGAAGGCCGCCATGGGAAACCAGTCGGGCGCGGACTTTTTTGTGTCCATCCACAGGAATGCCATGCCCGTGCCGGGAACCGGCTCGGGGATCGAAAATCTGGTGTTTTCTTCCTCCGGCACAGCCGGACTGCTGGGAAAAAACATCGGCCGGCAGCTGGCGGCTGTGGGCTGGACGGATCTGGGCGTCAAGGAGAGACCGGGCCTGGTGGTCCTCCGCCGGACGAAAATGCCGGCGGTGCTGGTGGAAGCCGGATTCCTTGACAATGAAAAGGACAACGCCTTTTTTGACACCAATCTGGCGGCCACGGCCGATGCCATCGCCGACGGCATCCTTGAGACCTTTGAGGAGCTGGAGGCCCGGGAGGACCAGACGGCCAGCGGGGAGATACCTGGATTTTATATGGTGCAGACCGGGGTCTTCCGGCTGCGCTCCAATGCCGAGGCCCAGCTTCAGGAGCTGAAGGACCAGGGCTTTCCAGCCTTTATGACCGTAAAGGACGGTCTTTTCTATGTACGGGCCGGGGCGTTCCGGGAGATGGACAACGCGGTGCAGATGGAGCGCCGTCTGAGGCGGCTGGGCTACGGGACTCTGATCACAAGATCCTGAAAAAGGGCTTAAAATCCAGTGGGGAATGTGGTATGATGAAGCTGTCAGAAACAGATGTAAACACATTGGAATTTTCATGAAAAACAACAGAAGGGGGCGCCTTTATGGAAAAACAGAATCTGATCATCACCATCGGCCGCCAGTACGGCAGCGGCGGAGCGGAAGTCGGGAAGAAGCTGGGCCAGAGGATGGGCCTGGACGTTTATGACAAAGAGATACTGAAGATGACTTCCGATGAGAGCGGGATCCGGGAAAGCTATTTTCACCTGGCCGACGAGCGGGCGGGAAAAAAGCTGCTTTATAAGATCGTCCAGTCCCTGATCCCGGAAAATACGTCCCCTTCCACAGGCTCCGACCTGGTATCCGCCGACAATCTGTTCCGGTTCCAGTCCGCGGTCATCCGGCGTCTGGCCCAGGAGGAATCCTGTATTTTCATTGGCCGCTGCGCCGACCATGTGCTGGCGGGAACCGAGCGGCTGGTGAGGATCTTCATCTACGCGGACATAGAGGCCAGGGTCCAGAGGATCCGGGAAAAGGGCTATTATGAGGAACATGAGATCGCCAGGAATATCCGGCGCATGGACCGGGAACGGCGGGATTACCACCGGTATTACACAGGAAAAGAATGGGAGAACGTGGAAAACTATGATATGATGCTGAATTCCGGGGTCCTGGGTACGGACGGCTGCGTGGAATGCATTTTGTCCTACCTTAAGATCCGCGGTCTGTATCCGGCATAGACCGGGAAGGGCGGGGTTTTTGGAGGCCGGGCTCCGGGAAACCTGCTCTTGCAGTTTGGCCTTCCAGTTGCTATAATATCGGAAGCCATCATAGTTGGAAACAAGGAGATAGAAAACAATGGAGCATAAGAAGATAAGTGCCGTGATCTTTGACATGGACGGCGTGATCGTGGACAGCGAGTTTGTATATATGGATTACCTTCTGGAGTTTGCCAGGAAAAAGAATCCGGAGGTGACCATGGACCAGTTAAACCCCATGGTGGGCCTCAGCCGGAAGGACAGCTGGACGGTGATGAAAAACGCAGTGGACAACGGCCAGACCTGGGAGGAGCTGCGGGATGAATTTGCGGTCCTGGATATTTACAGCCAGGTGGATTATAAAAAGATCTTCCGGCCCGAAGCCTACACGACGGCCATGGAATTAAAAAAACGCGGATACAAGGTGGCCCTGGCCTCCTCCACAGGTCCGAAGCTGATCGCCCGGATCATGGAGGAGACAGGGATGCGTCCCGTATTTGATCTGATCGTCAGCGGCAGCCAGTTTAAGCAGAGCAAGCCCAATCCGGAGATCTACCATTATACGGCTAAGACCCTGGGGATCCCGGAAGAGGAGTGTTTTGTGGTGGAGGATTCCACGGTGGGGATCCAGGCGGGAAAGGCGGCCGGGATGACCGTGGCGGCCCTGGAGGATGACCGGTTCGGCTTTGACCAGAGCCAGGCGGATATCCATATCCGGCAGATCTCTGAGATCTTAAAATTTCTTCCGGGGACAGAAAATATAGTCCTCTGCGGAGCCAGCTCCTATGAGCAGAAGTATTATTTCAACCAGGATTTTAAGGCGCTGCCGGATCATATAAAAAAAGAGCTGCAGATCATGTGCGTGCTGTTCACCGAGGACATCGGCGGCGTCCTGACCATGGAGTTTACGCCGGAGGGGGAGCTGGAGTTTAAGGTCCAGGCCGACGATAAGGACTATTTATTTGATGAGATCGGCAGCGGCTTAAAGATCCGCCAGTACCAGAGGGAGAAAAAGGAGCTTCTGGAGTCCCTGGAGCTGTATTACCGGGTGGTATTCCTGGGGGACAGCCTGGCGGACCTGGAAACAGAGGAGGAGACGGATGCGTGATCGGAAGAATGGAATAGGAAGGCAGGCGGTCCTGGCTGCGGTCCTTGCGGGGGTCCTGTCCATGGGGACCGTATCCGCCGATGCCCTTGCCTTTAATTTTGGTCCCGGCATGGAGGACCATGAGGCGATCATATATAACGGCCAGGCGGCCAACAATCCGGCCTATGACAACGGCTGGAGCGGCGGGGCCGGTCCTGGGGAGGTGGGAAATAATCCCATGGGGAACCAGGGACAGACAGAGGAAGAGGCCCTGTCCGGCGGCCCCAACTCCGAGGCGGCGAAAAAATACCTGGAGGATCAGGAATGTTCCCTCTACATATTCAGCACCTACTGGGGAGGGACCTGGGAAAAGCTGGAGGATGGGAAATGGAGGCTGCTGGCGTCTGACGGGCAGCCTGTTTCCAGCCAGTGGGGCTATGTGGACGGGAAAACGTATCTGCTGGACATGTACGGGATCATGCAGACGGGCTGGCAGATGGTCAATGAAAAATGGTATTATTTAAACAGCGTGGGAGCCATGCAGACGGGCTGGCTTCTGAAGGAGGGAAAAAGTTATTTCCTCAATGCCGACGGCAGTATGGCCACCGGCTGGGTCAATTCCCAGGGGATCTGGTATTATTTTGACCAGCAGACCGGTGTCATGCAGACCAATACATATGTGGACGACGGCCGCTATGTGAACGCGGAAGGAGCCCTGGTACCATGAAGCTGACGATCGGAAATGTGACCCTGGACAACAATGTGATCCTGGCTCCCATGGCCGGAGTGACAGACCTTCCCTACCGGGTGCTGTGCCGGGAGCAGGGCTGCGGTCTGGTATGTATGGAGATGGTCAGCGCCAAGGCGGTGCTGTATAAAAACAGGAATACAAAGGAGCTTCTGGAGGTGGATCCCAGGGAACGGCCCGTGTCCCTTCAGCTATTCGGGTCAGATCCGGAGATCCTGTCAAAGATCGCAGGAGAGCTGGAAGAGGGGCCCTACGATATTTTCGACATCAACATGGGCTGCCCGGTCCCAAAGATCGTAAAAAATGGAGAGGGCTCGGCGTTAATGAGGAACCCGAAGCTGGTGGGGGAGATCCTTTCCGCCATGGTGCGCACCCTTAAAAAACCGGTGACGGTGAAGATCCGAAAGGGCTTTGACGATTCATCGGTCAACGCTGTGGAGATCGCGAAGATCGCTGAGGGCTGCGGTGTTTCGGCCATTGCCGTCCACGGCCGTACCAGGGAGCAGTATTATTCGGGAAAGGCGGACTGGGACATCATCCGCCAGGTCAAGGAGGCGGTATCCATTCCAGTCATTGGAAACGGAGACGTGTTCACGCCGGAGGATGCGAAGCGGATGGTGGAGGAGACTGGCTGCGACGGGATCATGGTGGCTCGGGGAGCCAAAGGGAATCCCTGGATCTTCCGGGAGATCGCAGAATACCTGGAAACAGGGAGAAAGCCTCCCAGGCCGTCGGCAGATGAGCTTAAGGACATGATCCTGCGCCACGGGCAGATGATGCTGGAATTCAAAGGCGAGACAGCGGGAATGCGGGAAATGAGAAAGCATGTGGCCTGGTATACAGCCGGGTATCCCAATTCTGCGGCGTTGAGAAACGATATCAATACGGTGTCCACCATGGATGAGCTGACGGCTCTGATCGGAGAACGCCTTTAAGAACAAAAAAGAAAGAACGGGAAAGGCCGCAGGCCGGTCCGGGACAGCGAAAGCTGCCGGAGCGGTCTGCGGCCTTTTTGCGGCTGCGGGGCCGGAGGCGTCAGAATTTAATGGTGCCGTTGTCCATGCCGTCGAAGATCAGCTGGAAGGTGGATTTTTTCGATTCCTCCAGGTGATACAGCATTTTTTCTGCGGCCTCGTCCCAGTTTTTCTGAAGGCAGGGGCGGATGATATCCAGATGCTCTTTAAAGGTGTCCTCCAGACGGTTGTTGGAAACGTTGCCCGTCATGTAGCGGAACCGGGCGTTCTGGGTGAGGATCAGGCTGTAATTGTTCTGGATGTAAACGTTGGGACAGGATCGGACGATCATCAAATGGAAATCAGAATCCAGTTCATAAAAATAGTCGTTGTTTTTAAAGCATTCGCTGTTGGAATCGGTGTGGAGGAAAATATCGTAAAATCCATGAAGCCGTTCCACAGGGAGAAGGGAGCCATAATTTTTCAGGATATAGGGTTCGTACATATTTCGTACTTCAAAGATCATGTTGATGTCACTGACGGTTAAAGATTTAACGATAATTCCGCGTTTGGGACGGATCTCGATCAGCCCCTCCTGCTCCAGACGGCTTAAAGCGTCCCGGATGGGTGTGCGGCTTAAGCCCAGGGCTTCCGTCAGGATCTCTTCATTTAAAAAGGTGCCGGGAGCGTATTCGCAGGTGACGATCTTCTGGCGTATCTTATTGTATGCTAAGGTTTTCAGATTTGTTTTCGGCATATGGGACTCCTTATGATGAAAAATGACACGTAAATAAGCATTGATGTATATAACAGAAGTTTACCATAGAATCGGAGAATTTTCAAGGTGCTGAAATGTTAAAAGAATAACAAAATAAAACACAGCGGAATGCACAAAACACAGAAGAATGCTTTGTTAAAATATACAGAATAGAAGAAAATAGTCGGTTTCATATTGACATATTGGCAGAAGGTGTCTATAATCTGATGTATACAACAAGGAATACAAAAAGAAACCAAAGAGGTATCAATATATCATTCACAGGAGGAATGAACCATGAAAGCAATGTATATCAACGCTCCCGGCCAGGTGGAGATCAGAGATGTGGAAATGCCAGTGAGAAAAGAAGGCGAAGTTTTACTGAAGCTTCTTTACGGCGGGATCTGCGGAAGTGATCTGGGCTCCTACCGCGGGACCTTCGCATACTTCGACTATCCCAGGATTCCGGGCCATGAGTTCTCCGCAGAGGTCATCGAGGCCGATGAGAACAATGCCTATGGGATCAGGAAGGGAATGATCGTGACCTGCAATCCGTATTTCAACTGCGGCCACTGCTATTCCTGCCAGCACGGCACTGTAAACGCCTGCATGGACAACCAGACCATGGGCTGCCAGAGAGACGGCGCCTTCCAGGAGTACATAACAATGCCCATCGAGCGGGTATATGACGGCAAGGGCATGGATGCAAAGACCCTGGCAGCCATCGAGCCCTTCTGCATCAGCTACCACGGTGTGAGCCGGGCCAACGTAAAAGAGGGAGATAAGGTCCTGGTAGTGGGAGCCGGAACCATCGGCGTTCTGGCGGCCATCGCAGCCAAGGCCAAGGGCGCGGCTGTTTACATTTCCGACGTATCCGCCGGAAAGCTGGAGATGGCCAAGGACTTTGGCGTAGATGGAACACTTTTAAATGATTCTCCGGAAAACTTCGAGAAGAGAGTGAACGAGATCACAGACGGCAATGGCTTTGACGTTACCATCGAGGCGGTGGGCCTCCCGTCCACCTTCCAGAACTGCATCGATGCCTGCTGCTTTGGCGGCCGCATGGTTCTGATCGGCGTTGGAAAGAAGAATCTGGACTTCAACTTTACACTGATCCAGAAAAAGGAGCTGAACGTTTACGGTTCCAGAAACGCATTAAAGAAGGATTTCCTGGAGCTGATCGACATTGTGAACGCTGGAAAGGCTCCTCTGGAAAAGATCATCACCAACGTATACCCCTTTGAAGAGGCTGCAAAGGCCTTTGAGGATTTTGCCAACAATCCGGGAGATATGTTAAAGGTCGTATTTGATTTCTCCACCATCGGGAAATAAATACAGCCGGGCGGGACGGATCCCGCAAAGAAAAGGAACGTGAAGGCCCTGGAGGGCTTTACACATAAACCAAAAACATGCAGCGGCCCAGGCGGCCGGCGCAGAGGGCGCAAAGAACAGCCGGACCGCTGCAAAAAGCTAAAAACGGAGGGAAAACATTATGAAACTGAGAAAGGTTATGGCCCTGACACTGGCAGGAGCAATGGCAGCAACAACTCTTACAGCCTGCGGCGGCGGAGCAGACGAGACGACTGCAGCAGCAGCCGGAGCTGACAAGGAAACAACAGCAGCAGCTGAAGAGAAGGAGACGACCGCAGCAGCAGCCGATTCCGGCAGCGCAGACGCAGAGGTAGTTCTCCAGGTCGCATTTGAGAACTCCATCACTGAGCCCGTTGGCGAGGGCTGGACAAAGGCACAGGAGATCATCAAAGAGAAATCCGGCGGAAAGATGGCCATTGAGGTTTATCCGGACTCTCAGTTAGGAGACAAGTCCTCCCTGATCGACTCCATGCTCTTAGGAGAGAATGTCTGCACACTGGCAGACGGCGCTTTCTACGCAGACTACGGCGTACCGGATTTCGGTATCGTGTTCGGACCGTTCCTGTTTGATAACTGGGAGCAGTGCTGGACTCTGATCGAATCTGACTGGTATAAAGAGCAGTGCGGCAAGCTGGAGGAGAAAGGTCTTAAGATCATCGCTTCCAACTGGATCTACGGCGAGAGACATACATTAACAAACGTTCCGGTGAACACAGTTGAGGACTTAAAGGGCTTAAAGATCCGCGTTCCTTCCAATGAGATCCAGTCCAAGGGCTTCGACGTTTTAGGCGCAACCTCCACAGGTATGGCTTTAGGCGACGTTTACCAGGCTCTTCAGACCAAGACCATCGACGGTGCTGAGAACCCGTTAGCAACTCTTTATGGAAGAAAGCTCCATGAGGTTGCCAAGTACCTGATCCTTGACGGACACGTAAAGAACTTCACCACATGGGTGGTTTCTGCTGACTGGTTCAACAGCTTAACAGAAGAGCAGCAGACCTGGCTCTTAGAGACCGCTTCTGAGGCTGGTGAGTACAACAACGAAGTACAGCAGGCAGCTGAGGCCGATTACCTCCAGAAGATGAAGGACGAGGGCGTTACCGTTGTGGAGCCGTCCGAAGAGGTTCTTGCAGGCTTCAAGGAGAAGGCACAGCCCTTCTATGAGATGGACTTTGGCTGGACAGACGGTCTTTACGACACTGTAAGAGCAGCCATGGGCGCAAACTAATAAGACTGACGTGAAATGATCTTCTGCGGCGGACCGTTGCGGTCTGGCCGCAGAAGCCAATATTAGGAGCAAAGGTATGGAAAAGAAACAAAATAAAATTGCTTCTGTCCTGATGAACCTGGATATCGCAGTTGCATCTGCGATCCTGGCGATCCTGATCGTCCTTACCTTCCTGGGCGTGATCTGGCGTTATATTTTCGACGCTCCCTTCACATGGCTCGAGGAGGTGCAGACTTCCTGTTTAGTATGGATCGTATTTGCAGCGGCCGGCGCCGCTTTCAGGACTGGAAACCATGTGGCTATTGAAATGATCGTGGATATGATGCCTGCAAAGGTGCAGAAGATCATGGAATGGTTTATTTCTATCGTGGTGGTGGCAGTTGTAGGCTATCTGTTCTTTCAGAGTATCGGCTTCATCCAGGTATTCATAAAGAGCGGCCGTTCCACCAGCATGTTAAAGATTCCTTATACAGCCGTATACGGGATTGCGATCTTCTCTTACATTGATATGATCTTCAGCTATTTTTACAGCATCATTAAAGGTGTAAAATCGGAAGCAAAGGAGGCGGCAAGCAGCAATGAGTGATGTTCTTATGTTATCAGCCATCGTAATGCTGGTTCTGTTATTCCTTAAGATCCCGGTTTATATTGCCGTTCTTGGCGGCTCCATGGTATATTTCGTATTGAATCCCGATATCAATGCCGTGGTATTTGCCCAGCAGGCCATCATCGGTACGGAGAAGATCTCCCTTATGGCCATCCCGTTCTTTATCTGTGCGGGTATCTTCATGAACTATACGGGCGTTACAAAGCGGATCATGGACTTCTGTGAGGTCGTTACCGGCCGTCTCCCCGGCGGTCTTGCCCAGGTAAACGTTCTCCTTTCCACCGTTATGGGCGGTCTGTCCGGCTCCAACATCGCCGACGCGGCCATGGAGTCCAAAATGATGGTTCCGGAGATGACAAAGAAAGGCTTCTCCCTGGAGTTTTCCAGCGTGGTTACGGCAGCTTCCTCTATGATCACTCCGCTGATCCCGCCGGGAATCGCCATGATCCTTTACGGATGTATTGCCAACGTATCCATCGGTAAGCTGTTTATTTCCGGCTTTGGCGTAGGCGGCCTCCTCTGCATCACCATGATGATCTTAGTGGGCTTTATTTCAAAAAAACGCGGATACGGAAACCTGACCACAGAAAAGCTCACCTGGCCCCGGTTCTGGAAGGCCTTTAAGCCGGCAGTCCTGCCCTTATTGCTTCCGATCATCATCATCGGAGGTATCCGTATCGGTATCTTCACCGCAACGGAGGCCGGAGCTGTGGCGATTCTTTACGCTGCCCTTTTAGGTATCATTTACCGTGAAATGCATGTGAAGGATATGGTGCAGGGCTTAAAGGAGACCGTGTGCTCCACAGCATCCATCATGCTCATCGTATCTGCGGCATCTGTATTCTCCTGGATCCTTACCAAGGAGCGTATCCCGCAGACGCTGACCGCATGGATGTTAGCCAATATCCACAGTAAATTCGTATTCCTGATCGTTGTAAACATCTTCCTTCTCCTTGTGGGCATGTTCATTGAAGGAAACGCTTCCATGATCATCCTGGTTCCGTTACTGGCTCCCATTGCTGCCGAGTACGGGATCAACGAGATCCAGTTTGCAATGATCTACATCTTCAACAACGCCATCGGCGCATTATCTCCGCCAATGGGCACGCTGATGTTCGTTACCTGTTCCATTACCAAGTGTAAGACGGCGGCCTTCATTAAAGAGGCAGTTCCGTTCTACATCCTGCTGGTGGTCAACCTGATGCTCCTGACATGGTTCGAGCCGTTCACCACCTTCCTGGTAAATCTGTTCTATTAATAAAGAGCCCTGCTTCCAAATGGAGGTGGCTTCACCTGCCGGATGGATGGTCATACATTCATCCGGCAGATTTTTTAAGAAAGTCGAGGGAATTTTCATGGAACGTTTAAATTATGAAGTGTTAAAAAAATCCGGCTATGACGGATATGTATTAAAGGATGCGCCGGAGAAGGTGCTGCAGTTCGGTGAAGGAAACTTTTTACGGGCATTCGTGGATTACTGGTTCGATCTGGCCAACGAGAAGGCCGGCTGGAACGGAAAGTGCTGCCTGGTACAGCCCATTGCTCCGGGCCTTGCCAATATGATCAATGACCAGGAGGGTCTTTACACCCTGTATCTGCGCGGCAGCGAAAACGGCCAGAAGGTGGATGCAAAGCGCGTGATCTCCAGCGTGAGCCGCTGCTTAAACCCCTATGAAGCCGATGACTACAAAAAAATGATGGAGGTGGCTGCCAGCGACGACCTGGAGATCATCGTCTCCAATACCACAGAGGCAGGCATCCAGTATGATCCTTCCTGCAAAAAGGACGACTGCCCGCCGTCCAGCTTCCCGGCAAAGCTGACCCAGGTCTTATATCACCGCTATAAAGCCGGAAAGCCGGGAATCGTGATGTTAGCCTGCGAGCTCATCGACAACAACGGAAAAGAACTGTTAAAGTGCGTGAACCAGTACATTGACCAGTGGGAGCTGGAGGACAGCTTCAGAAAATATGTGAATGAGGACTGCACCTTCTGCGGTTCCCTGGTGGACCGGATCGTACCGGGCCGTATCCGGGATGAGAAGGAAGTGGCTGAATTAGAAGAAAAGCACGGCTATGCAGATCCCCTGCTGGACGTGGGAGAGGTGTTCGGCGTATGGGTCATCGAAGGCGACGAGAAGTTAAACGATGTGCTTCCCTTTAAGAAGGCCGGACTTCTGGATAAGGTATTTGTAACACCGGATATGAGCCCCTACAAAAAGAGAAAGGTGCGTATCTTAAACGGCGCCCACACAGGCTTTGTTCTCGGCGCATACCTGGCAGGTGAAAATATCGTCCGGGACTGCATGAACGATGAGACCATCAAGGGCTTCATGAACAAGATGCTCTACGATGAGGTGATCCCGACCCTTCCGCTGGATAAGGACGATCTGATGCAGTTTGCTGCCGCCGTGGAGGACCGGTTCAATAATCCCTTTGTAAACCATGAGCTCATGAGCATTTCCTTAAATTCCACCTCCAAGTGGAAAGCCCGGAATATGCCGTCCTTCTTAGGCTACATTGAGGAAAAGGGCTGCCTGCCCCAGTGCCTGACCATGTCCCTGGCTGCTTATATCGCATTTTACAGCAATGAGATCCAGTCCCTTACCGATGCCGGACTGGTATGCAGACGCCCGGCTGGAAATGAGTATACCGTAAGCGACGATCGCTGGGCCCTGGAATTTTACTATGCCCACAGAAACGACACTCCAGAGGCTCTGGTCCATGCCGTTCTTACCAACGAGCAGATGTGGGATCAGGATCTTACAAAGATCGCCGGACTGGAAGAAACCGTTACTGCCGACTTAAAGATGATCCGCACGGAAGGAGCAAAGGCTGCGTTTGCAAGCTGCCTGTAATTGAAATATGAAGACAATAAGGATTTCTGATCTGGACAATGTGGCAGTGGCTCTCCACCCCATCGCAGAAGGCGAGGAGATCACTGCCGGGGGGATCACCGTTAAAGCTCTTATGGATATCCCCCAGGGCCATAAGATCGCCCTTCTTCCCATCAAAAAGGGTGAAAACGTGGTAAAATATGGCTTCCCCATCGGCCATGCCACAGAGGATGCTGCTCCGGGAACCTGGATGCATACCCATAACGTAAAGACCAACCTGGAAGGCGAGATGGAATACACCTATACCCCAAGCCTCACATTCCCCGAAAAGGTGGAGCCCGAGACCTTCCAGGGCTTCCGCAGAAAGGATGGCCGCGCCGCCATCCGCAATGAGATCTGGATCATTCCCACCGTGGGCTGCGTCAACGATGTGGCCAAGAAGATGGTGCGGGACAATCAGGATCTTGTGACAGGGACCATCGACGGTCTTTACACCTTCCCCCATCCCTTCGGATGCAGCCAGACCGGCGAGGACCATGCCCAGACAAGGAAGCTTCTGGCGGCCCTGGTGCGCCATCCCAACGCGGCGGCTGTGCTGGTGCTGGGACTGGGATGTGAAAATCTGACCCATGAGCAGTTCTTAGAGGAACTGGGCGATTACGATAAGGACCGGGTAAAATTCCTGATCTGCCAGGAAGCCGGGGATGAGTTTTCTGAGGGCCGGGAGCTGTTAAAGCAGTGCGCGGAATATGCGTCCCAGTTTAAGAGAGAGCCCATTCCTGTAAGCGAGCTGGTCATCGGCATGAAGTGCGGCGGCTCCGACGGCTTATCCGGGATCACGGCCAATCCGGCTGTGGGCCGCTTCAGCGACATGATGGCGGCCAGAGGCGGCTCCACCGTGCTCACAGAGGTGCCGGAGATGTTTGGCGCAGAGGGCTTCTTAATGAACCGCTGCGTCAATGAAGCAGTGTTTGAAAAGGCCGTGGATATGATCAATGGCTTTAAGAATTATTTTATCAGCCATAATGAGGTGGTTTATGACAACCCCAGCCCAGGAAACCGTCAGGGCGGGATCACCACCCTGGAGGACAAGTCCTGCGGCTGTGTCCAGAAAGGCGGTACGGCTCCCATCATGGACGTGATCGGCTACGGAGATCCGGTGACAGCCAAGGGCCTCAATATGCTGTACGGACCTGGAAACGATCTGGTCTCCGCCACAGCCATGACAGCGGCGGGAGCCCATATGATCCTGTTCACCACAGGGCGGGGAACCCCCTTCGGAGCTCCGGCCCCGACTCTTAAGCTGGCCACCAACAGCCAGCTTGCGGAAAAGAAGAAGGGGTGGATCGACTTTGACGCCGGCCCCATCGCCGATGGAGAATCCATCGACGACGCTGCAAAGAGACTGCTGCAGCTGGTGATCGAAACGGCAGACGGAAAGCAGACAAAGGCCGAGGAGAAGGGATTCAGAGAGATCTCCATCTTCAAGGACGGCGTTGTGCTGTAAAACGTATGGGCGGCCCCAGAAGGAGCCGTCCATACGTTCTTTTTTTAATTCACACAGTCTTTACAATCCCTTCCTAATCACAGGGAAACTTCCGTCAGTTTCTGGGTGATGCGCTCAGTGACCTCCAGATAATACAGAAGCTCTGAGTTATTTAATTCCTGGTTATCCAGTCGGTTAAGGCTATCCATGGCTTCCTGGTACTTTGAGAGGAAGGCGAGATAGTCTCCCATCATTTCGGGGCTGTAACCGGAATTGGAGTACCTGTTCATGAAGGCGCAGTACTCGTCGAAAAACTGCTCATATGTATCCAGCGCCTTTTTAAATTCGGACCGGATCCCATCTGTGGCTCCGGATTCCCTGGGGAAAGCCTTCACCTGGACCGTGCCATTTATGGTCCAGGCTCCATACTCGTTCACCGTGCTGCCGTCGGGGGTTACAGTATTCGTCATACAGTATCCCTGGCTGTCGAAGAAGTAACATTCGGCTGCTCCATCACTGTTTCCGTCGATCCACTGCCAGGCGTCTGCTGGATAGCTTCCATCCTCGTTTTGGTACCACCAGCCGTTGGCATCAGATCTCCACTGTCCTCCAAAGGCGGTGAGCCCCATGGAAATTGTCATGGCCGCAGCACAGACTCCTGCGAGCACTGTTTTCTTCATGTTCATTATGATTCCTCCTAGTATAATGGTTTTTGGTAATTCTTGGGAACGTTCCTGCCGGCAGCGTATCATGAGAGCGAGTCCAGCAGCTTCAACGCTTTTTCTATCAGACGTTTCAACTCATCCTGCTCCCTTTTTAACGCCTTGATCCTGTTTTTTAGGGCTTTGCGCTTCACTGGGATGGAAGCGTCAATAATCCCGGATATTTCGCGGACCGGAAACCCGATCTGCTGATAGAAACGGATGTTCCGGATCCGTTCCTCTGCCGCTTGGTCATAGAGCAGGTGGCCATATTTATTTTTACCAGAGGCAGAAACCAGCCCGGCTTTTTCATATCCCTGGATGGTACGCCTGGATACTCCGGTACCGGCGCATATTTCTCGCAACGTTTTCGCTTCCACATCATTACCTCATCTTCCTTTTCAGCGTAAGACTGCACGCCGCGTGCAGTCAATGATTTGTTTTTATGAGGCAGGACCGCTTCCCGCAAAAGACTTTGTGATTTTCGCGGATAGCGGACTGGAAGATGAGAAAAACAAAAATACGCCCTGCATCAGAGCATGTATGCTCTTACAGGACGTATTTGATATGATTTTCCAGTTGAAGCTTCTATTTTATATACGCTGGGGCGGACTATCCCTTTAATGGATCTCCCCGCCCACAGCCCGGATATCGCATGTGTTGCGGATGGCGGCCTCAATGGCGGCCTCCAGGGCTGCGGTGATGTCTGCGATGGCCATGGACGGCGTATTGGGCTTATTGACTGCCTGGGATGCGGCGTAGGGCACATGGATAAAGCCGCCGCGGACATCCGGGAATTCCTTATGGATATAATAGAGGATCCCGTACATCACATGGTTGCAGATATAGGTTCCGGCGGAGTTGGACAGACTGGACGGATATCCGGCGTCCTTGATGGCCTGGACCATGGCCTTCACGGGAAGATTGCTGAAGTACGCGGCATCCCCATCCGCAAAGACTGGCTCGTCAATGGGCTGGTTTCCTTCGTTATCGGGGATCCTGGCGTCGGTGATGTTGATGGCTACCCGCTCCGGCGTTACGCCGAACCTGCCGCCTGCCTGGCCGACGCTTATGACCATATCCGGCTGGAGCTCCTTCATCTTTTCATGGATCCTTTCGATGGATCTGCCGACTACGGTCGGGATCTGCATGGTGACGATCTCTGCCCCAGCGATCTCATTTCTGATGCATTTTATGGCCTCCCAGGCCGGATTTATGGATTCGCCGCCAAACGGATCGAACCCTGTGACTAATACCTTCATGACGTTTCCCCTTTCCTGCTGTACACCCCTGCGCAGAATGGTTTGACAAACCCATTCTGTGAATGTATGATAAGTGGCGGGGACCCGGGCCGGAGCCGGAAATATCCAGTGCCGGAGCCAGAGCCCCGGGCCGCAGAGCGCGGCCCTCTGATATCCTCATTATACCGAAGGCTGGAAAAATATGCAAGGAGCGAAAACATCCGATGAAGATCATTATTTCCCCCGCAAAGAAAATGGAAGAATGCAGCGATCTGTTTGAACCCGGCGGTTTTCCGGTGTTTCTGGACCGGACAAAACGGCTGCATGAACGGCTCTGCTCCATGTCAGAAGAGGAGCTTAAGGAGCTGTTTAAGGCCAACGACCGGATCACACGGGAAAATTTTGAACGGTACCAGGCCATGGATCTGGACCGGGCGCTGACGCCGGCCCTTCTTTCCTATGTGGGGATCCAGTACCAGTATATGGCTCCCCACCTGTTTTCCCATGACCAGTGGGAATACGTAAAAAACCATCTGCGGATCCTGAGCGGCTTTTACGGGATCCTGCGGCCCGACGACCGGGTAACTCCCTACCGCCTGGAAATGCAGGCCAGGCTGGCAGTGGATGGAAAGAAGGACCTGTACGATTTCTGGGGGAGCAGTCTGTTTGAGGAGCTGACCGGAAAGACAGAAGAGGAGACGGAGCCGGGCAGCGGCGGGAAGGCAGAAAATACGCCGGTGATCTTAAACCTGGCCTCCAGGGAATACAGCAAAGCCATCGAGCCGTTCCTGACGCCGGATATCCGGTTTGTTACCTGCGTCTTTGGCGTGCTGAAGGACGGAAAAGTAAAGATAAAGGCCACGGAGGCCAAAATGGCCAGAGGAGAGATGGTCCGTTTTCTTGCAGAAAACAACGTTACAGATGTGGAAGCGGTCAAAGGGTTTTCCGTATCCGGCTACGGGTATTCCCCGGAGCATTCGGAGGAAAACAGCTTTGTGTTCATAAAAAATCATGGAAAAGAGGAAAAATAAATGTTAAAGAGAATCGGAAGCGGAGACCCATGCTGGTGCGGGAGCAGAAAGCCCTACGGCCAGTGCCACCAGGAATTCGACAGGAAGGTGAGCAGGGCCCGGTTCATGGGACATGAGGTGCCGTCCCACAAGATCATAAAAACGCCGGAGCAGATCCAGGGGATCCGGGAGAGCGGAAAGCTCAATGTGGCGGTGCTGGACTACGTGGCAGAGCGGATCAGGGCCGGGATCACAACGGCGGAGATCGACCAGTGGGTGTATGATTATACAACAAAGCACGGAGGGATCCCGGCTCCTCTGGGCTATGAGGGCTTCCCCAAAAGCGTATGCACCTCCATCGACGCCCAGGTGTGCCACGGGATCCCATCGGAGGACGTGGTCTTAAAGGAGGGCGATATCATCAACGTGGATGTGTCCACCATCCTCCACGGCTATTATTCCGATTCCTCCCGTATGTTCATGATCGGGGACGTGGGACCGGAAAAGGAGAAGCTGGTGCGCGTCACCAGGGAAGCAGTGGAAAAGGGACTCCAGGAGGTGAAGCCATGGGGATATCTGGGAGATATGGGCCAGGCCGTCCACGACCATGTGAAAAAGCACGGCTATACAGTGGTGGAGGATGTGGGAGGCCACGGCGTGGGACTGGAATTCCATGAGGATCCCTTCGTCAGCTATGTGACCCGCAGGGGAACGGAAATGCTTATGGCTCCGGGCATGATCTTTACCATTGAACCCATGGTCAATATGGGCGGCGACGAGATCTTTGTGGACGATGGAAACGGCTGGACCATTTATACGGAGGATGGGAAGCCGTCGGCCCAGTGGGAGATCATGGTGCTGGTGACCGAGGACGGTCATGAGGTGCTGGCCTGGTAAAGAAAATGGGAAAATAGTAACTCTATTTCAAAAAAATAGATAAAATGTGTAAATTTTTCTTGTGATACCTCAGAAGGTTTAGTATAATAGAGTCAGATATCTGAACGGCTATGTGCGTGAAACCCATAAAAAGGAGGCAGATCTATGGAGCTGAAGTACGAGAAAATTTATGCACCCGGAACGGACGTTGGCTTAAAGGTCACGAAAGGCCATTTTGCTACCAACCATGCCCACACCAATTATTATATCGATCTGACGACCATCAAGAGCCGCGTCAGTGAGGCCCAGGAGATCGCCAGGGCACTGGTACATATGTACCTGTACGACATGGTCGTGGATACCATCGTATGCATGGAAGGAACAGAGGTCATCGGAACGCTTCTGGCAGAGGAGCTGACAAAGGGCGGCTTCCTGTCCCTGAACGCCCACAAGACCATTTATATCATCAAGCCCGAATTCAACAGCAACAGCCAGATCATGTTCAAGGATAATTTCCGTCCCATGTTAAACGGGAAGAATGTGATCCTTCTGACTGCCACCGTGACCACGGGTCTTACCATCAACAAGGGCATCGAGGGAATCCAGTATTACGGCGGCATCATCCAGAGCGTATCGGCAGTGTTCAGCGCCCTGGACGAGATGAACGGGATCCCCATCAAATCCGTATTTGGAAAGCGGGAGCTGCCGGATTATATGTTCAGCGATTACCGCAACTGTCCGATCTGTAAGGAAGGAAAGAAGCTGGATGCGCTGATCAATCCATACGGATATTCAAAACTGTAAACGGGAAACGAAAAACGGCGTCCTGCGGCTGTCCCTGGACGCCATTTTTATGCCATAGGAAAGAGCGGCCGGCAGCCGGTCCTTCCGGGATCCCCATTCCGTGAGAGAAAGCCGTACCATAAGAGAAAGGATAACAGAACATGGAATTAAATAAAAATATGATGCAGAAGACGGTCCTGGCCCTGGTGCTGCTTGCAGTGGCGGCGCTTTCGGCTTTTGTAGTATCGGAAAGAGTATCTGCGCCGGAATACCACAAGGCCTCCATGGAGGCCCTGGAGGAAAAGAAGATCACGGTCATGGAGATGACGGCGGCTGTGGCGGCCAGCTCCATCGCTGTGGCAGCCATTCCGGGGGACGCCACGACTCCCCTGGCGGACCAGATCGCAGAGCTTGGGAGCTATCTGATGATCGCCGCGGGGGCTGTGATGCTGGAGAAGTTCCTTTTGGCCATTACGGGCCACGCGGCCTTTTCGCTTCTGATCCCGGCCTCCTGTGTCCTGGGGATCCTGGGAATTTTTTTGTCCTCCGGTGTTTTAAAGCGTTTAGCCGTGCGTCTTGCTGTGACCGGCCTCGCCATATTTATGGTGATCCCCGCGAGCTTAAAGGTCAGCAGTCTGATCGAGGAGGCCTTTGAGGTCAGCCAGACCATTGAGGAGGCGGAAAAAGCCGCAGGAGCGGTGGAAGAGGAAGCGGCGGAGGCATCCGGAGAGGAAAAGGGACTGTCCGGGTGGATCTTAGGGGTAGGAGAGAAGCTTAATGGAGCAGTGGATCAGGCCAAAAAGGCGCTGGGCCGCTTTGTGGATGCAGTGGCGGTCCTGATCATCATTAACTGTGTGATCCCGGTGCTGGTGCTGTGGTTCTTCCTCTGGCTTATAAAAACGGCGTTCAGCGTGGACATCCATGTGCCGGCAGACCGGTTCCTGCCGGGAAGATGACCGAAGGCCGGAGCACTGTGACTCTGCCGGGAAGACGACCGGCCGCCTGGCCCCGCAGCGGGGCGCACGGTTTCGTCGTACTATAACCAAGATTTATGGAAAATATGAAAATAAAGCACTTGCAATTTCAGATGAAATTTGTATAATATAAACTAACATTAAGGGAAGGAGACGCAGATACAATGATGATGGAACTGGTACTAATCGCAGTCGTGATCCGAATTATTGGCAGCATTATCGTCGTGGACGGGAATGCTTATTTGCGTTATGCTGAAACTTAAGGGATCTGACGGCAGTATACTCAAAGAAATTTGGGATAGAGAGAAACCTTACAGCACGACGCTGTAAGGTTTTTTTGTATCATGGGAAAGTACATCCTATGATATAAAAAACGCTTTCTGCGGGGACCGCCGTGCGGCGGAAGGGAAATTTTCTGCGGAGGCGGCCCGGAAGATCTGTTTCCATCAACCAGACAAGGGGAAGACTTTATGAAAATGAACGGTGCACGGATCCTGGTGGAGGAGCTGATCCATCAGGGAGTGGAAGTGATATTTGGATATCCGGGCGGCGCGGTCTTAAATATTTATGATGAGCTCTACCTGGCATCAGACCGGATCCGCCATGTATTATCGGCCCATGAACAGGGAGCGGCCCATGCGGCCGACGGCTATGCCAGGGCCAGCGGGAAAACAGGAGTGGTCCTGGCCACCAGCGGGCCCGGAGCCACCAACCTGGTGACCGGCATTGCCAACGCATACCTGGATTCAGTGCCTATGGTGGCGATCACAGGAAACGTGGCGGTCAGCAGCCTGGGGAAGGACTCCTTCCAGGAGGTGGATATCGTGGGGATCACCCAGCCCATCGTGAAGCACAATTTCATGGTGCGGGATATTAAGGATCTCCAGCGGACGATCCAGGAGGCATTTGAGATCGCCAATGACGGGAGGAAGGGGCCGGTGCTCATCGATATCCCCAAAAACGTCCAGGCGGCGGAGTGGGAATACGATCCGGATATGAAGGCGCCTTCTGTGAAGAAAGCGAGAAAGACCAGCATCAGCAGCCTGGACGAGCTGCTGGAAATGGTTAGGAAAGCAAAGCGGCCGTTTATTTATGCAGGCGGCGGCGTGATCGCCTCGGGTGCTGAAAAGGAGGTCCTGGAGCTGTCAAGACGGTTAGATGCAGCCGTGGGACTCAGCATGATGGGCCTCACCTCAGTGCCGGCTTCCTATCCGCTGAACCTGGGCATGTGCGGTATGCACGGACAGTACGCCTCCATCATGGCCCAGTCCCAGTGCGATCTTCTGTTTGCCGTGGGCGTGCGGTTTTCGGACCGGGCCACCGGCGACCTGAATGAATATACCAGTAAATGCATGACGGTCCACATCGATATCGACCGGGCGGAGATCGGAAAGAATGTGAGTCCCGATATCAGCATGTGGGGGGACATGAAGATGATCCTTCAAAGGATCCTGGATGTACTCCCCCAGTGTGAGCATCCGGACTGGATCCGCCAGATCGAAGAGTATAAGAGCGCGGAGGTCCTGCCGCCTGCAAAGGGCTTTAGTCCCAGGGCGATCATTGAAGAGGTGAACCGCCGCGGGGACACGGATACGGTGGTGGCCACCGACGTGGGACAGCACCAGATGTGGACCATGCAGTTTTATAAATTTGAAAAGCCTCAGAAACTTCTGACCTCCGGCGGCCTGGGGACCATGGGCTACGGCCTGGGAGCTGCCATCGGAGGCTGCATCGCCAACGGAAGAAAGCGGACGGTGCTTTTTACCGGGGATGGAAGCTTTGGGATGAATTTAAACGAAATGGCCACGGCGGTGAGCCAGAACCTGCCTCTGACCATTGTGGTGATGAACAACGATGTTTTAGGAATGGTGAGACAGTGGCAGACGATCTTTTACGACTGCCATTACTCCCATACCACCCTGGACCGGAGGACGGATTTCCCGGCCCTGGCAGCGGCCTTCGGGGCAAAAGGTGTTTCTGCCCATACCATGGAGGAGCTGAAGAAAGCCCTGGACGAGGCGGATCAGAGCGACGGACCGGTGCTCATCGACTGCCATATCGGTATGGACGAAAAGGTGCTCCCCATGATCCCGCCGGGCCGGTCGGCCAGAGACATGATAGTGAAAGGATAAGCCTATGGAAGAGAGATTTGCCGTTGGCCTGATCGTCAACAACCGCTTCGGTGTCCTGGACCGGATCGCCGGACTTTACGCCAAGCGCTGCTATAACATCGACGCCATCTCCGCCGGACCCACAGAGAACCCGGAATACACCCGGCTCACCATCGTGTCCACGGGAGATGAGTATATGAAGGACCAGGTGGTACGCCAGCTTTATAAGCTTTATGACGTGAAGACTGTGGCCCTTCTGGAACAGGAGCATACATTATTTGCCCAGCATATGTTTGTAAAGATGCATCTGACCGGAACGGAGCGCGGCTCCTCCAAGCACCAGGTGCTGGAGCTGATCAATGAATACGGAGGGAAGGTGGTGGACTTTGGAGAAGAGCACCTGACCGCCGAGATCACAGGGACCAAGGAAAAGGTGGATTCCTTCGTGGAGAAGATCCGCAAGTTTGGGATCCTGGAGTTAAGCAGCTCCGGAGATATCGCCATTGGGATCGGCTGGGACAAGACCTTAAGCGTCGCTCCCATGGAGACGGAGGAAGAGCCGGATCTGTAAGCTCGGATGAAAAAGGTTTTAACCAAATTTTATATATAAAAAAGGAGAAAAAACTATGGCTACAATGTATTATGAGAGAGACTGCAATTTATCACTTCTGGACGGAAAGAAGATCGCTGTGATCGGATACGGTTCCCAGGGCCATGCCCATGCGCTGAATTTAAGGGATTCCGGCTGTGATGTGGTGGTGGGCCTGTATGAGGGCTCTAAATCTGCCGTACAGGCAAAAGAGGACGGCTTTACTGTAATGAATACTGCTGACGCCGTAAAGGCCTCCGACATCATCATGATCCTGGTAAACGATGAAAAGCAGGCTGTTCTTTATAAAAACGATATCAGGGAAAATCTGACCGACGGAAAGACCCTGTGCTTTGCCCATGGTTTTAATATCCACTTTAAACAGATCATCCCGCCGGCCGGCGTGAACGTGATCATGATCGCTCCCAAGGGTCCGGGCCATACCGTCCGTTCCCAGTATGTGGCCGGAAAGGGCGTGCCGTGTCTGGTGGCCGTGGAGCAGGATCCCTCCGGAAATTCCATGGAGGTGGCAAAGGCCTATGCAGCAGGCATCGGCGGAGCCAGAGGCGGGATCTTAGAGACTACATTTAAAGAAGAGACAGAAACCGACCTGTTCGGCGAGCAGGCAGTCCTCTGCGGCGGCGTGTGCGCCCTGATGGAGGCTGGCTTCAATACGCTGGTGGAGGCCGGATATAAGCCGGAGAACGCATATTTTGAGTGTATCCATGAGATGAAGCTGATCGTAGATCTGATCTTTAACGCCGGATTTGAGGGAATGCGTTATTCCATCTCTGATACGGCTGAGTACGGCGACTACATGACTGGAAAGCGGATCATCACCGACTCTGTAAAGGCAGAGATGAAGCAGGTGCTCACAGAGATCCAGGACGGCACTTTCGCCAAGAACTGGATCCTGGAAAACCAGGTGGGCCGCACCATGTTCAACGCAGCCAGAGCCGCCCATGCAGATACACTGGCAGCAAAGACCGGCCGCGAGTTAAGGGCCAAGATGGGCTGGAAGCAGGCCCAGAACTTAGACGAGGCAAAATAATCTTAAGGAAGGACAGGAGTGCAGCATATGAATTCTGATCAGGTAAAATCCGGCGTGGAGCGTGCTCCCCACCGTTCCCTTTTAAAAGCCGACGGATACAGCGACGAGCAGATCCGCCGCCCCTTCGTGGGCGTGGTCAACTCATTCAATGAGATCGCCCCGGGCCACGTACACTTACAGACCATTGCCAGGGCCGTCAAGGACGGCGTTCTGGCGGCCGGCGGGACTCCCATGGAGTTTAATACCATCGGCGTCTGTGACGGCATCGCCATGGGCCACAAGGGCATGCATTTTTCCTTAAGTTCCAGGGAGCTGATCGCGGATACCATCGAATGCATGGTAAGCGGCCACTGTTTTGACGCCCTGGTGTTCATTCCCAACTGCGACAAGATTGTGCCGGGAATGCTCATGGCGGCCCTGCGCCTGAACCTCCCCTGTATCTTCGTGTCCGGAGGCCCCATGCTCTCCATTGGACAGAGAGACTTAAACTCCGTGTTTGAGGCAGTGGGAGCCAGAAAGGCCGGTCTCATCGGCGACGGTGAGCTGGCTGAGATCGAGGGGAGCTCCTGTCCCGGCTGCGGCTCCTGCTCCGGAATGTTCACGGCCAACTCCATGAACTGCCTTACAGAGGTCCTGGGACTGGGCCTTCCCGGAAACGGAACCATCCCGGCGGTTTACGGCGAGCGGATCCGCCTGGCAAAGACGGCGGGGATGCAGGTCATGAAGCTTCTGGAGGACAACATCCGTCCCAGGGACATCGTGACGGAAAAGTCCTTTGAGAATGCCTTGACCGCGGACATGGCCCTGGGCTGCTCCACCAACTCAGCCCTCCATCTTCCGGCCATTGCCCATGAGGCGGGGATCTCCATCAATCTCCATATGATCAACGAGATCAGCGAGAAGACGCCCAACCTCTGCCATCTGGCTCCGGCGGGCCATCACCACATGCAGGATCTGATGCAGGCCGGAGGGATCTCCGCCGTGTTAAAGGAGCTGCTGGACGGTGGGATGATCGACGGAAGCTGTATGACCGTCACAGGAAAGACCCTGGGTGAGAACGTGGCCCATGCAGAGAACCGCGATCCGGAGGTGATCCGGCCCCTGGACCGTCCGTATACAAAGACAGGAGGGCTGGCGGTGCTCTTTGGAAACCTGGCGCCCAACGGAGCCATTGTAAAGCGCTCTGCCGTAAAGCCGGAAATGCTGGTGAACACGGGGACAGCCCGGTGCTTCGACTCTGAGGAGGAGGCCATTGCAGCCATTTATGCCGGAAAGATCGTGCCTGGAGACGTGGTGGTGATCCGCTACGAGGGCCCGTCCGGCGGACCTGGAATGCGGGAAATGCTTTCCCCCACCTCCGCCATCGTGGGAATGAAGCTGGATACCACCGTGGCCCTTCTGACAGACGGAAGATTTTCCGGCGCGTCCTGTGGAGCCGCCATCGGCCATATTTCTCCAGAGGCGGCGGCCGGAGGCCCCATCGCCTATGTGAAGGACGGGGATCAGATCGCCATCGACATTCCCAATTACAGCATAAAGCTTCTGGTTTCCGATGAGGAGATGGAGGAGCGCAGAAGGACCATGAAGTTAAAGGAGCCGAAGCAGGTGACCGGATATCTGAAACGGTATGCCAGAATGGTATCCTCAGCAGACAGAGGAGCAATCGTAGAATAATGAACCAGATCGTATCCAACCTGCTGGTATACGGAAAACTGCCTGAGGACTCGATCCTCTGGCAGCTTTCTGATATCTGCATGAGATTAAAAGACGGGAGCCAGGACAGGGACGTGCTGCGCACCCGGGTATTCGGCCAGGTGAAAAACCTCCTTTCTGTATCCACCGATTATGCCTTTGATAAAAACCTCTGGCAGAACTACCTGACCTTTCTCCTGATCACCAGTGAGAATCCCTTCAGCCTGGTATGTGAAAAGGTGGGAGCCCAGGACGGAACGGTCAATATCTTCGTAAAACATGATCTTGAAATGTTCCGGCAGCTGTTCCATTACGATTTTTCCTGGATGGAGGAGGCGCTTTCCATTGACTGCTTTTATCATCTGACCCATTATAAGGCCATCCGGAAAAAGGAACTGATGTATAACAGGAACGTCAGTGAGAAGGTGCGGGCCCTGAGTGAAAAGCTGGCGGCGGCAGAGGATGCAGAGGCCTTTTTTTTCCATGTGACCGGGTTTTACCGGGATTACGGCGTGGGTATGTTCGGACTGAATAAGGCCTTCCGCATTGCCGGGAATGAGGATGGGACCGTCCGCTTCCTTCCCATCAACAATATGGACGCAGTGATGCTGGACGATCTCATTGGCTATGAGCTCCAGAAAAAGAAGCTGGTGGATAATACCCGGGCCTTCGTGGAGGGAAAGGCCGCCAACAATGTCCTTTTATTTGGAGATTCCGGTACAGGAAAATCCACCAGCATCAAGGCCATCGTGAACCAGTTTTACCCCGACGGCCTCAGGATGATCGAGATCTACAAGCACCAGTTCAAGGATCTTTCCGCTATCATTGCCCAGGTGAAGAACCGGAATTACCGGTTCATCATCTACATGGATGATCTGTCCTTCGAGGAATTTGAGATCGAGTATAAGTTCTTAAAGGCCGTCATCGAGGGAGGCGTGGAGACAAAGCCGGATAATGTGCTGATCTATGCCACCTCCAACCGCCGTCATCTTATAAAAGAAACCAGCCGCGACCGGGATGACATGGAGCACGGAGAGGACATGCACCGGTCCGACACCATGGAGGAAAAGCTGTCCCTGGTGAACCGGTTCGGCCTTACCATCTATTACGCCAAGCCGGATAAGAGCGGCTTCAATGCGATGGCTGTGGAGCTGGCACGCCGGGCCGGGATCACGCCGGAGGAGATGAGTGATGAGGAGATCGGTTATGAAGCCAACCGGTTTGAGATGCGGGGCGGCGGTCTTTCCGGCCGGACGGCCCAGCAGTTCGTCAACCATCTTGTGGCAGTGAAGCGGTAGCCTGGGGACATGGGATCCAGAGGATACAAGGAAAAACCGATAAAAGACATATTGTTGCATTATGTTCAGAAAAAAGCGTCGATCATGAAAAATGATGATGCTTTTTTTGCGTTCCATGCAAATTGTCAAATGTTGTCGAAAGTTGCGGACGAATTTCATTGCTTCTTTCTCGGTTAAAAGCCTATAATAAAACCGCTTGTTCCCCGTTTTTTAAACGAAAATGGAAAATGCAGGGGGATAGACATTGATTATGACAGTTCAGGAGGGAATGCTATGGCAGAGGTTTCGGTTGCAATCGCGGATGATAACAGACAGACGTTAAATCTGTTGGGAGAGATACTTGAGAAGGAAGACGGGATCCATGTGGTGGGAAAGGCGGACAACGGTGAGGATGCGTACAACATGATCGTGGAGACGAACCCGGATATCGTTCTGATGGATGTGATCATGCCGAGACTGGATGGGATTTCTGTGATGGAGCGGGTCAGGAACAACAGCCAGATGAAGGGAACGCCTTCCTTCATTATGGTAACGGCTGCCAGCAGCCAGGATGTGACCGAGGACGCGTTCCGTCTGGGAGCCAATTACTACATAATGAAGCCGTTCAGCCGGGACGTGGTGTTGGATAAGATCCGCCGGGTCAGCCGGGGAAGGGTACGGGCTGCTGCGGCCGGTGACCACGGAGGTGTGCGGCGGGTACAGCCATATCTGGATAAGGCGGCGTACATGGAGCAGAACCTGGAGACCGACGTGACACAGATGCTCCATGAGATCGGGATCCCCGCCCATATTAAGGGGTATCAGTATCTGAGAGACGCCATCATCATGTCGGTGCAGGACGCGGAGATGCTGTCATCGGTGACAAAGATCTTATATCCCACCATTGCCAAGCGTCATCAGACCACGCCCAGCCGCGTGGAGCGGGCCATCCGCCACGCCATTGAGGTGGCCTGGAGCCGGGGGAAGATGGATACCTTGAATGAACTTTTTGGCTATACGGTCAACGGGGGAAAGGGAAAACCGACAAATTCAGAATTTGTGGCGCTGATCGCAGATAAGATCCGCCTGGACTATAAGAGAATGTAACCGTTCAGCCATATATAAGAGAATCTAAAAAGTTCATGGACCCACTTTCTAAATCCCTGGGAATGTGGTATACTGAACCTAATGAAAGTGAGCGAAAGCTGTATTAGCGGAAGGATGGGTTCAGTATGAAAAACATATTATTTATCGCTTCGGAGGCTGTGCCTTTTATTAAGACCGGAGGCCTGGCGGACGTTGTGGGTTCTCTTCCAAAATGTTTTGACAAAAAATACTTTGATGTACGTGTGATGATCCCCAAATATCTCTGTATAAATGAAGTGCTCCGCAATGAAATGACTTATATAGACCATTTCTATATGGACTATCTGGGCCAGAGCCGTTATGTGGGGATCCTCCAGTATGTATATGAAGGGATCACATTTTATTTCATCGATAATGAAAGCTACTTCTGGGGGGAAAAGCCCTACGGCGACTGGTATTATGATCTGGAAAAATTCTCCTTCTTCTCCCAGGCAGCCCTTTCGGCCCTTCCGGTGATCGGATGGAAGCCGGATATCGTCCACTGCCACGACTGGCAGACGGGACTGATCCCAGTCTATTTAAAGGACCGGTTCCGCAGCGGAGAATTCTTCCGCGATATGAAGACGGTCATGACGATCCACAATCTGAAATTCCAGGGTGTGTGGGATGTGAAGACCATCCAGAGATTTTCCGGCCTTCCGGATTACTATTTTACGCCGGATAAGCTGGAGGCCTACAAGGACGGCAATATGTTAAAGGGCGGCCTGGTATATGCGGACGCCATCACCACCGTGAGCAGCACCTACGCAGAGGAGATCAAGACCCCATTTTACGGAGAGGGCCTGGACGGCCTCATGAGAGCCCGGGCCAACGACCTGCGGGGGATCGTCAACGGCATCGATTACGATGATTTCAACCCGGAGACAGATCCCTATATCGCCCAGCAGTATAACGCGAAAAATTTCCGGAAGGAAAAGGCAAAGAATAAGCTGGCGCTCCAGGAGGAACTGGGACTGGCAAGAGATGATAAGAAATTCATGATCGGAATCGTTTCCCGTCTTACGGATCAGAAGGGCCTGGATCTGATCCAGTGCGTGATGGACGAGATCTGTACCGACGATGTGCAGCTGGTGGTCCTGGGAACGGGAGACGACAAATACGAGAACATGTTCCGTCATTATGACTGGAAATACCATGACCGGGTATCTGCTCAGATCTATTATTCTGAACCCATGTCTCATAAGATCTACGCGGCCTGCGATGCCTTCCTGATGCCGTCCCTGTTTGAGCCCTGCGGCTTAAGCCAGCTGATGGCTCTCCGGTACGGCACCGTGCCCATTGTCAGGGAGACCGGCGGCTTAAAGGATACCGTATGGCCGTATAATGAATATGAAGGGACCGGAACCGGCTTCTCCTTTGCCAATTACAATGCCCATGAGATGTTAAACATCATCCGCTACGCAAAATATATCTACTACAATAAAAAGCGTGAATGGAACAAGATCGTGGACCGGGATATGGCAGTGGATTTTTCCTGGAATACTTCCGCAGGAAAATACCAGGAACTTTACGACTGGCTGTTAGGCTACTAGGGAATGCAGTTTGGAGGAAACCATGGAGATTTGGAATGAGATACTAGGGAACCAGGTGCTGGTGTGTTCCGTGGCGGGCTGGACGGTGGCCCAGGTCTTAAAGACTATCATTGACGTGGTCTTAAACCGGTCGTTCAACCCGGAGCGGCTGTTCGGCTCTGGCGGGATGCCCAGTTCCCATTCGGCCACGGTATGCGCACTGACCACGGCATCGGGGCTTAAATACGGCGTGGGCAGCTTTGAATTTGCCATCAGCTTTGTGGTGGCCATGGTCGTCATGTACGACGCCATGGGCGTCCGCCGGGAGACGGGAAAACAGGCACAGCTTTTAAACAGTGTGTTTTTTGAAAATATACTGAACCTGGACGGAGTCCTGCTCCAGGAGAAGCTTAAGGAGTATGTGGGCCATACGCCTCTCCAGGTGGTGGCCGGCGCAGTCCTGGGGAGCGGGATGACCCTGGTCATCAGCAGTTTTTACTAGGATCTGCAAAAAAACAGATCAGAAAAATCAATAAGCCATATATTTTGGCGAAAAAATCATTTGGGGATATTGCAATATCTGGCAATATCCCTTATAATGTCAGCAGACCGTTTTCCGGCCTGCTGTTTTTGTGCGCAAATTTCCAAACGATACGTCCTGGCAGCGGACATGGGAGAACGTAGGGCAGGAAGCGGAAAATGGAGAAACTAGTCACGTAGAAGATTTTCTACAAGTTTGATAGGAGGAAGAAAAACTTATGGCAAAGTGGGTTTATAAGTTTGAAGAAGGTAATGCTTCAATGAGAAACCTTCTCGGCGGTAAAGGCTGCAACCTGGCTGAGATGACGATCCTCGGCATGCCGATCCCGCAGGGCTTTACTGTTACGACAGAGGCCTGCACCGATTACTACAACAGCGGCAAGCAGATCACAGAGGAGATCCAGAACCAGATCTTCGAGGCTATTACATGGTTAGAGGGCGTAAACGGAAAGAAATTCGGTGATATCGAAGATCCGTTACTGGTTTCTGTTCGTTCCGGTGCAAGAGCATCCATGCCGGGTATGATGGATACCATCTTAAACCTTGGTTTAAATGACGTGGCTGTTGAGGGCTTCGCAAAGAAGACCGGCAATCCGCGTTTCGCATATGATTCTTACAGAAGATTCATCCAGATGTACTCTGACGTTGTTATGGAAGTTCCCAAGTCCTACTTCGAGAAGATCATCGACGAGATGAAAGAGGCAAAGGGCGTTCATTTCGATACAGAGCTGACCGCTGACGACTTAAAGGAATTAGCAAACAAGTTTAAAGCCGTTTACAAAGAGGCTATGAACGGGGAAGAGTTCCCGCAGGATCCCAAGGAGCAGTTAATGGGCGCCGTTAAGGCCGTATTCCGTTCCTGGGACAACCCGCGTGCCATCGTATACCGTCGTATGAACGATATTCCGGGCGACTGGGGTACCGCTGTAAACGTACAGACCATGGTATTCGGAAACAAGGGTGAGACATCCGGTACAGGCGTTGCCTTCACACGTAACCCCTCCACTGGCGAAAAGGGTATCTTCGGTGAGTACCTGATCAACGCCCAGGGTGAGGACGTGGTTGCCGGCGTTCGTACACCGCAGCCCATCACCCAGCTTGAAAAAGACCTTCCGGACTGCTACAAGCAGTTTATCGATCTTGCAATGAAGCTGGAGAACCATTTCCACGACATGCAGGATATGGAGTTCACCATCGAGGAAGGCAAATTATACTTCTTACAGACACGTAACGGTAAGAGAACTGCTCCGGCTGCAATCCAGATCGCCTGCGATCTCGTAGACGAGGGACAGATCACTCCCGAGGAGGCTGTATGCAGAATCGAGGCTAAGTCTCTTGACCAGTTATTACATCCCACCTTCGATCCGGCTGCATTAAAGGCTGGCGAGGTGATCGGACAGGCTCTTCCGGCTTCCCCGGGTGCAGCAGCAGGTAAGGTATGCTTCGACGCAGAGACTGCCAAGGCTGCAGGCATCGGCGGCAAGGGCGAGAGAGTGATCCTGGTTCGTCTGGAGACATCTCCGGAGGACATCGAGGGTATGCACGCTGCACAGGGTATCCTGACTGTACGCGGCGGTATGACCTCCCACGCAGCAGTAGTTGCCCGTGGTATGGGTACCTGCTGTGTATCCGGCTGCGGCGAGATCAAGATCGACGAAGAGAAGAAGGAATTCTCCCTTGGCGGATATACCTTCCACGAAGGCGATTACATCTCCTTAGACGGAACCACAGGTAAGATCTACAAAGGCGATATCCAGACTCAGGAGGCTTCCGTTGGCGGAAACTTCAAGAGAATCATGGACTGGGCTGACAGCTTCCGTAAGCTGGGCGTTCGTACCAACGCAGATACACCGGCTGATACTGAAAACGCAGTGAAGCTTGGCGCTGAGGGTATCGGCCTCTGCCGTACCGAGCATATGTTCTTCGAGCCCGAGAGAATCCACAGCTTAAGAAAGATGATCCTTTCTGATACCGTTGAGGCAAGAGAGGCTGCATTAAACGAGCTGATCCCGTTCCAGAAGGGCGACTTCAAGGGCATGTACAAGGCTCTGGAAGGAAGACCGATGACCGTTCGTTACTTAGATCCGCCGCTGCATGAGTTCACTCCGAAGACAACTGAGGAGATGACTGACCTTGCAAAGGATATGGGTCTGACTGTTGAAGTTGTTAAAGCAAAATGTGATGAGCTCCATGAGTTCAACCCGATGATGGGTCACCGTGGATGCCGTCTGGCTGTTACTTATCCGGAGATCGCAAAGATGCAGACCCGTGCCGTTATGGAGGCTGCCATCGAGGTTAAGGAAGAGTGCGGCTACGACATCGTTCCGGAGATCATGATCCCGCTGATCGGTGAGAAGAAAGAGCTGAAGTTCGTTAAGGACATCGTTGTTGAAGTTGCTGAGCAGGTTAAGAAAGAGAAAGGCTCCGACATCCAGTACCATATCGGTACCATGATCGAGATCCCGCGTGCGGCTCTGACAGCCGGACAGGTAGCTGAAGAGGCAGAGTTCTTCTCCTTCGGTACCAACGACCTGACACAGATGACCTTCGGCTTCTCCCGTGACGACGCCGGCAAGTTCTTAGATTCCTACTACAAGGCTAAGATCTATGAGTCCGATCCGTTTGCAAGACTTGACCAGACAGGTGTTGGCCGTCTTGTGGAAATGGCTGTAAAAGAAGGACGCGCAACCCGTCCGGAGCTTAAGTGCGGTATCTGCGGCGAGCACGGCGGAGATCCGTCTTCCGTAGAGTTCTGCCATAAGGTAGGCTTAAACTATGTATCCTGTTCTCCGTTCCGTGTGCCGATCGCAAGACTGGCTGCTGCCCAGGCTGCTCTGCACGAGAAAGGATATAAATAAGATTGGGATCACCGTAAGGTGAAAAAATAGAGGGGGTTCTGGCTGTTGGGCCAGAGCCCCTTTTTTCAAAGCAGATATCGCATCCGGCGGATGGATCATAAAAAAGGCAGAGGAGGGTCCGCCGCCCTTATGCACTCTGATTTTCTGCATTGCCGGTATAGCGCACTTTTTCCGGTTTCTCGATCATATCATTCTACTTTTCCTGTCTGCGCTGGTAAAACGTCGTTTTTATCGGTCTGTTTCCCCATAGCTTTTTCCCTGTACTTTAACTTCGTAATGACCACCAGGACCAAATTTTTTGCACAATAGAAGATTTGTCACAAAACTACGGCTTTCAGATCTGAGAACATTGTCTTTAGCTGATTTTACAGAAGATTTATATCAATATTTTTTGTTGACAACCTCGATTATCGAGTATACAATAAAATTACAGACACTCGATGATCGAGGTTATGAACGGAGACAAGATCCACATATAAAGGAGGGATGGCATGGCGAGAGAAAAATTTCACACGCTGACAGAGCAGATGTTTTACGTCCTTCTCTGCCTGGATGAGGAGTGCTGCGGGACGGATATCCTGGACCGGGTGCCATCCATGACTGGAGGCCGGGTGACCGTGGGATCCGGAACGCTTTATAACCTGTTGGAGCAGTTTTCAGAGGCCGGGATGATCCGGGAGACAAAGGTGGAGGGGAGACGGAGAAGCTATCTCCTCACTGACGCGGGAAGGGATCGTCTGGGCCGGGAATATGAAAGGATCTGTGCTCAGGCCCGGGATTACCAGGAGATATTCGGGAACAGAAAGGCGGAACGGGAGGTTCTGGACACAGGCTGGGAGGACCCCATGACGGGAAAAGAGGCGCTGGCATGAAGGACAGAAAGAGACAGCTGGAAAACCTTGCTTTTTATGATAAGGCGGCCATTGAAGACCGGGCGGCCCATATGGCGGAAAAGGGATGGCTGGTGGAACAGCCGGGGCCGTACTTCTGGAAATACCGGCGGATCGAACCAAAGAGGCTGGCAGTGAATGTGGTTTATTTTCCCAAGGCCTCAGAGTTCGATCCCAGCCCTACGGAGGGCCAGATACAGTTGGAGGAGCTGTGTAAAAGAGACGGCTGGATCCTGGCGGCCCGCTGGGGCCAGATGCAGATCTTTTATAATGAGCAGAAAGATCCGGTGCCCATTGAAACCGATCCGGTGATCCAGGTGGAGACCGTCCGGGCGGCCATGAAAAAGGGGATGCTTCCAGGCCAGCTTCTGCTGGCGGGACTGAGCGTGATGCAGCTTATGATGCTGGGCTGGCAGTTTTGGGAATCCCCGGTGCGCTTCCTTTCAAGACCGGCCACCGCGTATATGATCCCGGTCTGGTTCCTGGTCCTCTGCGCTGTTTTATGCGAGCTCTGGGGGGTCCTGGCCTGGACAAGGCGGGCGGAGAAAGAGGCGGAAAATGGCAGATTTTACGGACTCCGGGGGAACCGGAGACTGTCCCTGGCTCTGGCTCTCCTGGCTCTTTTCCTCAGCGGGCTGATCCTCTGCCAGATGAGCGGCGGTCCATGGGGGACAGCGTGGCTGGCGGTGGTCCTGGGCGGGATCCTGGCCATGACGGGTGCTGTCATATATATCCGGGAGCGTATGAAGAAACGTGGGGCCTCCCGAAAAAAGAATCTGCTTTTTACCATTGGTCTGACAGTGATCATGTCCTTCTGCTTTGTGGTGGCCCTGACGGCCATGGTATCTTCTGTAGGGATCACGAAGCGGAGCAGGCCTGTGGGGACCTATGATAAGGGCGGCTGGGAGATGGACGTGTATGACGATCCCATCCCCCTGGAAATGAAGGATCTGAGAGATGCGGGCTGCGATCAATGGTCCACCGCAGCGGACCGGGCGGAGACGATATTCCTGGCCCATACGGAATACAGCCAGCAGCCCCTGACAACGGACCAGTCTGTCCCAGATCTCCGCTATGAGGTGACGGAGGTAAAGGCTGGCTTTTTATACGGCTTTTTAAAGAAACGGCTGCTCTGGGAGCAGCAGGACGTGGTGACCGACCAGAAGGTGGTCATGGCATATCACTACAAACCGGTGGATCCGGCTCCCTGGAAGGCCCTGGACGCATACCGGGTATACTGGAGAGACAGCTATCTGAACGTATATCTGGTATTTTATGAAGACAGGATCCTGGAGATCCGGTTTGGCTGGGAGCCGTCAAAATGGCAGATGGCCGCGGCGGCGGAAAAGCTGGCGGGGAAAGTGGAAGAAGGTAAAAAATAATATAAAATAAAAAGGAGAAAAAGGTATGTATGATCTTTTAATCAAAAATGGAACCGTAGTGGATGGAACGGGAGCGCCCCGTTTCCAGGCGGATGTGGCTGTGAAGGACGGGAAGATCGCCAGGATCGCTCCGGAAATTGCAGAAGAGGCGGAGACGGTGATCGATGCCAGGGGGCTGGTGGTGGCTCCCGGCTTCATTGATACCCATACCCATTCTGACGGTACGGTCTTCAGCCCAGAGACCACAGGCTACAACCATCTGGAGGACGGGGCCACCACGGAGCTGGCAGGCCAGTGCGGCTCCATGGCGGCTCCGTATTACGGGGAATTTGATCCGTCCCATGGGATCTCCAAGGAAGAATATGAGAGGATCTGTGAAAGCTATACTTCTTACTTTGCCTATGTGGACAGCATTCCCCACGGTGCAAACCTGGCGTTTTTTGCAGGCCAGGGCCCTATCCGCGGCAAGGTCATGGGCTTTGGAGACGGAACTCCGGATGAGGAACAGCTGGAACAGATGCGCGGTCTGATGCGGGAGGCCATGGAATGCGGCTGTCTGGGCTTTTCCACGGGCCTTGTATACACACCGTCGGTGTTTGCAGGCACCCATGAGCTGGTGGAGATCGCCAAGGTGGCCCATGAGTACGGCGGCGTATACACCACCCATATCCGCGGGGAAGGAAACCAGCTGAAGGAATCCATCGAGGAGGCCCTGGTCATCGGCCGGGAAAGCGGGATCCCTGTAAATATCTCCCATATCAAGGTCATCGGCCGCCAGAACGAAGGAAACAGCCGGGACATTATCCGGTATATTGAAGAAAACCAGAAGGCCGGAATGACCATCACCGCCGACCAGTATCCGTTCACCGGAGGCTCCGCACCACTGATCTCCCAGATCCCGCCCAAATATCTGACCGCGGGAAAGGCCGAGGGACTGCGCTGCCTGGCAGAGAGCGCAGAACTGAGAAAACAGGCAGAGTGGTCCATCTTCCATGAGGCCCATGAGTTTGAGAGCAACATCTACTCCGCGGGCTATGAGGGCTGTCTGATCGCCGGCGCATATAAAACAAAGGAACATATTGGAAAGACTCTGGCGCAGCTGGCAGAGGAACAGGGAAAGACTCCCTTCGACGCCTGCACCGACCTGCTGGCGGCCAACGACGGCATTGTCCAGGGCATTTATTTTTCCCAGAACGACAGCGACCTCTTAAACTTCATGAGCCAGCCTTGGGTGATGTGTGGCAGCGATTGGAGCGATTATGGAGCGGTGGTGGATCGTGAGAAGAAGTATGGAAGCCATCCGAGAGCCATGGGTACCATGGTCCGCCGCCTGGAGCTGATCCGGGACAACGGCCTCTGGACGCTGGAGGATGCCGTTTACCGTCTGACCGGCATGCCGTCAGAGGTCTACGGACTTCCCATGATCGGTAAGCTGAAAGAGGGGCTCAACGCAGACATTACGGTCTTTGATTATAAGAATGTCCGGGCCAACGCCGATTACGACCATCCGTTCCGCAAAAACAACGGGATCGAATACGTCATCGTAAACGGAAAGACTGCGGTAAAGAATGGCGAGTTTACGGGAGTTAAGAATGGAAAGGTCCTTCGGATGAAGAGGGAGAGATAGGAGAAAGCTGCAAAAAGATCTTTAAAGAGAAATCGCTGAGGCCGTAAGGCTTCAGCGGTTTTTTCGTGGGTCTTACCTAAAATGTGTTTATGGGATCCCAATGGATCCCATTTCCTGCCCTGCTCTTTATACGGACGTCTGCTTTAAATGGTCCTTAATGGCGGCAAAGCTCTCCTCGCTGATGACATGCTCGATCCGGCAGGCGTCCTCAGAGGCAGTCTCTTTACTGACGCCCAGGGATTCCAGCCACTGGGACAGGAGCCTGTGGCGCTCATAGATCATTTCCGCGATCTTTTTTCCAGGGGGAGCCAAGGTAATGTGACCGTTTTCGTCCACGCGGATATGGCCGCTGTTGCGGAGATTCTTCATGGCCACGCTGACGCTGGGCTTGGAAAATCCCAGCTCATTGGCGATATCGATGGAACGGACGTATGGCTTATCCAGACTGAGGACCAGTATGGTCTCCAGATAGTTTTCTGCTGATTCCTGTATTTTCAAACGAGCACCCCCAAAAACATTTTGCAGTGATACCGGAGACCAAAAGCCGTCCGCCCGGCATCTTTTATGACCAGTATAGCATAGGAAGATCCGTGGGTCAAATTGAAAAAGCTTGACAAAAGAGTTAGCATATGCTAACTTATAAACATGAGTTAGAATTAACTAACTAAAATAGAAATCACAGACTGGGAAGGAGAATGGATATGAGCGTTGTGATCGTTGGAGGCCATGACCGGATGGTCAGGCAGTATAAGGAGATCTGTGAGGATCATCAATGGAAGGCGAAGGTATTTACCCAGATGCGGACCGGACTGGATAAACAGATCGGATGTCCCGATCTTCTGATCCTGTTTACCAGCACTGTGTCCCATAAAATGATCCGCAGCGTACTGGATGGGATCGACGAGGCCAGGACCAGCGTCGTCCGCTGCCACACCAGCAGTAAGAGGGCCCTTACAGAGATCCTGGAGAATCACAGCGTTTAAGGAAGGAGGAGAGACTCATGAGCGAGGAAGCTTTTCATATTATGACGCAAATGGATCTGGAGGGAGCTGAGACCCAGGCAGTGCTCCAGTGCGCACCGCTCCTTACGGGGATCAAAATGTCCAACCTCCTCCATGTCCGGGAAGGGCAGCAGAGGGAGGTGGCTTCCATGTTTGAAGCGACGCCGGTTTCCAGCCGGATCCTCTATAAAAAGAATGGCCGGATCTCTGTTTTCCTATACAGGGAGCAGCGGCTGAAGCGTTTCCTTTCGGTGGGAAAGGTGCGGAGGCTTTTGGATTCCTTTGGATACAGGGGCATGGAGCTTCCGGAGATCCTGTCCAGGCTTTCGGAACGGTATCAGCGCCATATGGACGGAAGGGGAGAATTCCCCCACGAGATCGGCCTCCTTCTGGGATATCCGCCCGAGGATGTGTCCGGCTTCATCGAAAACAGAGGAAAAAATTTCCTCTGTTCCGGCTACTGGAAGGTCTATAAGGATCCCGCCAGGGCCAGAAGGATCTTTGACGGATACGACAGGGCCAGGGAGGCAGCCATCCGTATGGCGGGAAATGGGACCGGGATCCGGGACATTATAAAATATACATCATAAATCACAGGAGGAAGAATCAATGGATACGATCATCATCGCGTACTGGACACAGACAGGAAATACAAAGGCCATGGCAGAGGCTGTGGGAGAAGGCGTGGAAATAGCCGGGAAAAAGGCGGACGTGCGTCATATTTCGGAGGTATCCATGGACAGCCTGAGGGAGGCGCAGGTATTTGCCATGGGCTGCCCGGCCATGGGGGCCGAGGTGCTGGAGGAGGGGGAGATGGAGCCCTTTGTGATGGAAGTGGAGGGCTTTGCCCAGGGAAAAAGGATCGGCCTGTTCGGTTCCTACGGCTGGGGAGACGGCCAGTGGATGCGGGACTGGGAGGACAGGATGAAAGCGGCTGGAGCCGTCCTTGTGGGAAGAGAGGGCGTCATCGCCAGCGAAGCGCCGGACGGGGACGCCCTGGAGCAGTGCAGGGCCCTGGGACGGGAGCTGGCCTCTCTTTAGAAAGCGCCGTCTTCCGGGACAGCCTGTGCTTTAGAAAAAGGTATCAATGAACTGCTCTTTTAAGAAGCGGTACTGCCTTGTGGGCCGCCCCTTTCCTTCCTGGCGGAGGGGCTCGATCTCCTCAATGAGACCGGAATCCAGGAGCTGCTGCAGGATCCGGTTGCAGCTGCGGCTGGTAATATTTAAGAGCTGGGACAGGGAGGAGGCGGTGACCACGGCGTCATTGTCCATCTGGAACAGGCCCACGATCCTCAGAAGATTGCTCTCGTTGATGCCGTTTTCCTGGGAGTAGGCCAGAGCCCTGGTGTTGGAGTAGCTGTAATTTAAGTTCCTGGTAAGGGAGAGCGGTCCGGTGAGGACGTTTTCATCCCCATGGATGATGAAGCCGTCGTTCTTTCCGTAGCGGATGGCTTCCTGGAGGGCCTTTTCTGCCTGGTAATGGCTCTCTCCCAGGGAGTTTCCGAAGCCGGCGCCCAGACGGAACTCCAGGTCCCCCTTCTGATCCAGATAAGAGATCAGATCCTGGATCCGGTCAAAGCTCTTCTTATAAAGATCCGTGTCCATGTCCAGCTCGAACCGGTTGGATACGGAGCGGATGGCAAAGTCATAATGATATTCCCGGCGGAAGTCCAGGAGATATTTGTGGAGGGTGATCTCCAGATACTCCCGGTCATGGGAGGTGATGTGCTCCGGGTAGATCAGCTTCACCAGGACGATGAGCTTTGTGTCCTGGCTCTGCTGCTTCAGGCGGATGGCGTTGACCGCGCTCTTTATGGAGTCTCGGATCATCTCCTCTGTGGGCAGGATATGGATGTAGGGAATCTTCAGCTTATTGAGCACGTTGAGCTGGTTGGTGGTCCGGGTCAGCATGATATCGATCTTCCCGCCCTTCCACAGCTCCTCGGCCCGTTCCTTTAAGGTTTCGTAATTGTATACGGGATTTTCAAACAGGTAAGGCATGTGGTTGGGGGCCAGATACTGCTTCAGGTTCATATAATCGTTCACAGGCGTCAGGAAATCGATGTAGACCCGGGTCAGCGGGATATGGGGATACCGCACCACAAAGTTTAAAAGGATGGACAGGATGTGCTTATCCTCATAGGAGATCAGGGTACAGGGGACCTTGATATCCGGGACATGGGTCAGCATGTAGGAATAGCCCAGCTCCCCGGAGAAGAACATAACGTCGCAGGAATCCTTGCATTGATCGTAAATATCCTCGATCTCCTCCAGGCGGTCGTACACATATTTATGGAAGAGACAGCCGAAATCCTTCATTGCAATGGCCCGGTCGATGAGATCCATGGATTTCTGTGGGCTTACAATGCTGATGGTGATCATGGAAACGCTCCTTTCTGAGGCGCAAAAAGTCTTTTAATGACAGTTGTGTCGATAAATCGCTTTGCAGTAAAATCGTATCACAGATTCTTGACAATGTCAAAAGCGTATGTTAAAATGGAAACAAATAAAAGACGTGAAATGCATAAGTCCGAAATAAAAGAGTTTTCTGCTGTTTACTTTCCGCCGAGGGAAACGGATGAAACGGAGGGGAAACGGAATGGACAAGGGTAGATATACCCTCGAAACTCCGCAGAACTGCTGGATATTACATATTCTTTTTGAACAGTAAGCACAAAAGATGAAAATATCCTCCCGGAGTGGCTCTTTTATAACCTTAATTGGGACGCAAGCGTCCTATAAAACATTATGTGTTCCGAGTCTCTTATTTTGTGCAGAGCACAGGGGTTAAGTAATCCAAATTTTAAGGAGGTATTTGCGAAATGAGCAAGTATATTGACAGAGTATTGGCGGAAGTTAAAGAGAAAAACGCAAACGAGCCGGAATTCCTTCAGACTGTTGAGGAAGTTTTAGAGTCCTTAGCACCGATCGTTGACGCTCATCCGGAATATGAAAAAGCTGCCCTTCTTGAGAGAATGGTAGAGCCGGAGAGAGCCATCGAATTCCGTGTTCCGTGGGTTGATGATAATGGTCAGACACACGTTAACCGCGGTTACCGCGTACAGTTCAACGGCGCTATTGGACCGTACAAGGGAGGCTTACGTTTCGCTCCGTCCGTAAATCTGTCTATCATGAAATTCTTAGGTTTCGAGCAGACATTCAAAAACAGCCTTACAACACTTCCCATGGGCGGTGCAAAGGGTGGTTCTGACTTTGACCCCAATGGTAAGAGCGATGCAGAGGTTATGAGATTCTGTCAGTCCTTCATGACTGAGTTATACCGTCACATTGGTCCGGACGTAGATATTCCGGCTGGTGACCTTGGTGTAGGCGCTCGTGAGATCGGTTATATGTATGGCCAGTACCGTAAGATCCGCGGTGCATTCGAGAACGGCACAATCACAGGTAAGGGACGTTCCTTCGGTGGTTCCGTGATTCGTCCGGAAGCTACTGGTTACGGCGCTGTTTACTATGTAGAAGCTGTTATGAAACACGAGAACGATACACTGGCTGGCAAGACAGTTGCAGTATCCGGCTTCGGTAACGTTGCATGGGGTATCTGTAAGAAACTTGCTGAGTTAGGCGCAAAGGCAGTTACACTGTCTGGCCCGGACGGATACATCTACGATCCCGATGGAGTTGTAACAGAAGAGAAGATCAACTACATGCTTGAAATGAGAGCATCCGGACGTAACCGCGTTCAGGACTACGCTGACAAGTTTGGCGTACAGTTCTTCCCGGGTGAGAAGCCGTTCGGTCAGAAGGTTGATATCGTTATGCCGGCAGCTATGCAGAACGACGTTCACATGGCAGAGGCTGAGAAGATGGTTGCCAACGGTCTTAAGTACTACATCGAAGTTGCCAACATGCCGACAACAAACGATGCTCTTAAGTACTTAATGAGCCAGCCGAACATGGTTGTTGCTCCGTCCAAGGCTGTAAACGCAGGCGGCGTTCTCGTATCTGGTCTTGAGATGAGCCAGAACTCCGAGAGATACTCCTGGACAGCTGAGGAAGTTGACTCCAAGTTACATCAGATCATGACTGGTATCCATGATGGATCTGCAGAAGTAGCTGAGAGATATGGCTTAGGCTACAACCTGGTTGCAGGTGCTAACCTGGTTGGCTTCCAGAAGGTAGCTGACGCTATGATGGCTCAGGGTATTGCCTGGTAATTTACTGGCAGTCCGTTGAGTGTCTTAACTGAATCCAACTGAAATATTGGGGGCTGTTACGGGTAAATGTGCCCGCAGCGGCCCCTTATATATTCCCGGCGCCGGAGCTGAAAAGGATCCGGTACCGGCTGGGGAGACCAGATCCCCGAATCACGTTAATATCAATACTATGTACAATAAGGAAGGAAGTATTGGAAATGGCATTTACAGTTTTTTACACCGTTAGGATCAGCGATGTTGCAACAAAGATCTTTGAAGCAGCAGGCGGAAAAACCGTTGTAACAAACCACTTTTTCGACGAAGCTGGCTACATTGAGGAATTAAAGGAATTAAAACCCGAAGCGATCATGTGCCGTACAGAGCCCATTACCGCAGCTATGATGGACGCCGCCGGCCCCAATTTAAAGGTTATCGGCAAACAGGGCGCAGGCCTCGATAATATCGACATTGCAGCAGCCACAGAGAGAAAGATCCGCGTGGTATACGCACCGGGCCAGAACGCCCAGTCCGTTGCCGAGCAGGCCGCATTCTTAATGCTGGCATGCGCACGCCGCTACAACTATGTGGACAGACAGTTCCGTTCCGGAAACTACAAGGTACGTTTCGGCCTGACCAACACCTATGAGCTTCAGGGAAAGACCCTGGGTCTTGTGGGCTGCGGCCGCATCGGACGTATGTTAGCCACCATCGCAAAATGCGGTTTTGGCATGAATGTGATCGGTTATGACCCATTCTTAAATCAGGAGCAGCTGGGCGATCTGATCACACTGGTAGAGAGCCAGGATGAAGTATTTAAGCAGGCAGATTTTGTCAGCCTTCATACTCCGCTGACTCCGGAGACAGAGCACAGCATCGGTATGAGAGAATTCAAGCTGATGAAACCGACAGCTTCCTTCATCAACGCCAGCCGCGGCGAGGTCGTAAACGAGGCAGAGCTGATCCAGGCTATGCAGGAGAACGTGATCACCTGTGCCGGTCTTGACGTAACAGAAAAAGAGCCGCTGCCGTTGGACAGCCCGTTATACAGCCTTGACAATGTGATCCTGACACCGCATACTGCAGCTACCACAGAGCAGTCTGTGATCCGATGCTGCGAGACCGTTGCCAACGACATCTGCGCCGTTGTTGACGGAAAAGATGCAAAGTTTGCAGCGAACAAGTTCTAAAAACAGAAAATCATAAATGGGAGGGAACTCCAGCGGCCGGGCCACTGGGGCCCTCCCTTTTTAATAAGGAGGGGATGGCATGGGTACAATGACAGAGTCTGCAAAAGCGCTGCTGCCGGAGCTCATAAAGATCCGCAGGGATTTCCATGAATATCCGGAGCTTTCCGGAAAAGAGGAGGAAACGGCTAAAAAGGTGGCTGCTTATTTAAAGGAAATGGGCTGTGACCAGGTGATCGAGCATGTGGGAGGCCATGGCGTCATCGGCGTGATCAAGGGCGCTTCGGAAGGCGGCGTGGTGGCTCTCCGGGCAGATATGGACGCTTTGCAGATCCAGGAGATGAATGAGACGGAGTACAAATCCAGAAACGACGGTGTCATGCACGCCTGCGGCCATGATAACCATATGACCGGGCTTTTGGGAGCGGCGAAGATCCTTCTTGAGCGGCGGGACCAGATCCGTGGTACCGTAAAGCTGGTGTTCCAGCCGGCAGAGGAGCTGTCTCCTGTGGGCGGCTCCAGAGGGATGCTGGAGTCCGGATATCTGGATGACGTGAAGGCGGTCTACGGACTTCATGTATGGCCGGACCTTCCCCATGGAAAGGTGGGAGTAAAGGCAGGTCCCTTAATGGCTGCCACCGACCACTTTACCATTACGATCCACGGAAAAACGGCCCATGGAGCAAAGCCGGACCAGGGCATTGACGCGGTGGTCCTGGGAGCCCAGTTTGTTATGGCGGCCCAGTCCATCGTCAGCCGGAAGGTGGATCCTCTGGATAATGCGGTGATCACCTTCGGGATCTTCAATGCGGGAACCAGGTATAACATTATTGCCGGAGAGTGTGTTCTGGACGGGACCGTAAGGACCCTCAACGAGAACACCAGGGATATGATCGAGGATTCCATGAGAAAGCTCCTGGATGCCATCTGCCTCCAGTCCGGGGCCACGGCGGATATCGTATACGGACGCGGGTATCCGGCCCTGGTCAATCACGAAAGGGATGCGGCCCTGATCAAAAAGACGGCTGTGTCCTTATTTGGAGAAGAGGATGTGGTGGAGGTTAAGAATCCCGCCATGCCCGCCGAGGACTTTTCCTTCTATCTGAAGGAGAAGGAGGGAGCGTTCGTATGGCTGGGAACCGCCCAGGAGGGAAGGACTCCCTGGCCGCTCCACAACAGCCGGTTTGATGTGGACGAGGATGTTTTATGGAGAGGGGCCGCGCTCTTAGCCCAGACGGCCATCGATTATCTGAACGCATAAGCGGAGAATTTTATGGGAAGCCGGGGGAGACTCCGGTTTCCTTTTTCTGTTTTATATTTTTTTGAACCTTTTGACGGCTTCAGTCCTCTATATAGCAGGTGCACCAAATAAGAGGGAAGGAGGAGCAGGCGGATGGAAGAAGCAGAGCTGGTAAGAAAAATGATATCCGGCGATAAAGACGCGTTTGCCGGTTTAATGGAAATATATCAGAAACAGGCTCTGAGAGCTGCGTACCTGATCTCTGGAGACTATGCTGACAGCGAGGATATCGTACAGGAGACCTTTACATCCTGCTATATCAACCGGAAGCAGATCCGGGACCCGGAGGCCTTTAAGGGCTGGTTCTATAAGACCCTGTCCCGGACGGCCTGGAGGGTCTGCCGGAAGGCCAGACGGGAACAGCCTGCAGAGGAAGTGTATCCGGAGGAAAAAGAGGCTCCGGGCGGGCTTTTAAGCCGTGTGATACTGAAGGAGGAGGAGCAAGCCCTTTACCGGGAGATCCTAAGGCTGCCGGTGAAGCAGCGGACCGTGATCATCCTTTATTATTATAATGAGATGACCATAAAGGAGATCGCCGCAGCCTGCGGATGTCTGGAGGGGACCGTCAAATCGCGTCTTTTTCACGGAAAGGCCAGACTAAAGGAAGCCCTGACGAAACAGGATCAAAAAGGAGGCGCCACATGGACGATCTTATCTTAGAAAAAAAGTTAAAGGAGACCTTAAATAAGAAGTCAGAGGAAATCGGCGGCTCCCTGGCAGACCAGAGGATCCGTACAAGAGTTTTTGAAGCCATTGAGGAGGAAAAAAATATGAAACATAGGAATTTGAAAAAAACAGCAGTGGCAGCAGCCGCCATCTGTATCCTTGGGACCATGACTGCCGTTGCCGTGGGGCGTCCGGCGTTTATCCTGTCTGGAAGCAGCCGCAATGAGATCGTAAGGGATTATGATCAGGCGGTACAGATGCAGGAGGGCTATGACGGCCGGGTGAAATCTGTGGAGGGCTTTTCCAACGGATATACCTTTAAGGAGGCAGTCCCCAAGCATGAGGAGACCCAGGATGAAGGGAAAAACCGTCTGGACCAGGGCGTGTCTATGGCATTTACCTATGAAAAAGAGGGGATGGAGGACGTGGAGCTTTCCGGAAGCCGCCTCTTTGTGGGGATGCAGGACAAAGGCTCTGCGGACCAGGTCATGACCCTGGAGGACGGCACCGTGCTTTCCTATTCCAGTACGGTCAATAAGTTTGTGCCGCCGGATTATGAGATCACAGAGGAGGAGAAGAAGCTCCAGGAGGAGGGAAAGCTGAACGTGGCCTACGGAAGCGATGAAGTCGAGGTCATGACCTCTGCCGCGGTGACATGGGAACAGGAGGACATCAGCTACTGCCTGTTTACGTTTGAAGAGAGTATGAGTGCGGAGGAGCTGCTTTCCATGGCAAAAGAGGTGGCAGAGCAGGAATAGAAATACTTTGCCTGGAACGCCATGGGACGGAAGGAGATCCTGCAGCAGATAAAGGGGCCGCTGCAAAATAGATGGGGAGTCATCTATGGAGCAGCGGCTCCGCTGCTGTTTAAGAGAAAAACATATTTTTGATCAGGGCCACAGGCATTTCTTTTCCGGTCCAGAGACGGAAGGCCTCGGCTCCCTGGTAGAGGAGCATATAGGAACCGTTGAAGGCGGGGAGGCCTTTCTCCCGGGCCATGGAAAGGAGCCGGGTCTCCTTTGGGTTATAGATGATGTCGGAGACGATGAGGCCGTCCGGAAGGAAGGATGCGTCGGGAATGGGACAGGTATCCTCGTTGGGGGCCATTCCCAGGGAGGTGGCGTTGGTCAGGATCCGGCTCTGGGACAGCTCAGAGCGCAGCCGGTCATGGTCAGAAAAATCGCAGAGGGTGATGATACAGCCTGTCTTTCTTTCCAGAGCCTCTGCCGTCTCCCTGGCCCGGTCATAGAAGCGGCTGGAGGGCCTTAAAAAGACGGAGATCTCCCGTACCCCGTCCAGGGCCGCCTGGACCAGAATGGCTGTTGCGGCTCCTCCGGCTCCCAGGAGGGTCATTTTTTCTCCGGAAATATGAAACCCCGCATCCTTTACAGACTGCATATAGCCTGCGCCGTCGGTGTTGTGTCCGGTGAGGACGCCGTTGTCGTTTACGACGGTATTTACAGCCCCTATGAGCCGGGCTGCGGGGGAAAGGCGGTCGCAGAGGGATACCATCCTGTTTTTGTCGGGCATGGTCAGATTAAAGCCGCGGGCATTCATGGCCTTCAGACCGTCCACGGCGGCGGGAAGGGTCTCTTCGTTTACGTCAAAGGCCAGGTAGCGGTAGTCCAGGTCCAGGGCCTCAAAGGCCGCATTGTGCATCATGGGGGAAATACTGTGGGCACAGGGACTGCCAAGGAGGCAGATGAGGCCTGTATGCCCGGTGATGGTATGTTTCATAGAAGCCTCCAGATAGATTTTAATGAAGCTATTATATCAGCGGAGGGAGAAGATTGCAACGGCGGCTTATCTCTGGTATACTCATGGAAAGGGTCCGCCAGGACGGCGGAAAATCATAGTGAAGGAAGAGCAGAAACAGATGAAATTGGACCAGCATATTTTTTTGATCGGCTTCATGGGCTGCGGGAAGAGCACCTGCGCGGCCTGTCTGTGCCGGATGACCGGCGCAGAGCAGATGGAGATGGACCAGGAGATCGTAAAACGCCAGGGTATGGAGATAGCGGAGATCTTCCGGGTCCATGGGGAAGAGTATTTCCGGGATCTGGAGACAGAGCTCATAAAGGAGATCGGGAATATGGAGCCCATGGTGGTCTCCTGCGGCGGAGGGACTGTCCTGCGGGAGGAAAACGTGAACCTTATGAAGGCGGCCGGAAGGATCGTCCTTTTAACGGCGGAGCCGGAGACAGTCTTTGACCGGGTGAAGGGGAGTACAGACCGGCCGGTGCTCAATGGAAATATGAACCTTTCCTATATTAAAGAGCTGATGGAAGCACGCAGGCCCAGGTATGAGGCGGCAGCGGACGCGGCTGTGGCCACAGACGGCCGGACTGCGGAGGAGATCTGTGAAGAGATCCTGGAACGGAGAAACGAGGAAACGTATGGAGCCCGTTGAATTCCGGGATATGGAATATGTGATGGCGGTCCATGAGGAGCAGAGCTTTTCCGGAGCCGCCAGAAAGCATTTTATATCCCAGCCGGTCTTAAGCCGGGTGGTGCGGAAGGTGGAAAGAAACCTGGGGGTGACGCTCTTTGACCGCAGCTCCATCCCTTTAAAGCCCACGCCCCAGGGGCAGAAGGTGTTGGAATATTTTGAGCAGATGCAGAAGCTCCGTATGGAGCTGGAGCAGTATTGTGAGACCGCCGGACAGCAGGGCGGGCCTGGTCTGACAGTGGCGGCTCCGTCGTTTTTCTGTACCTACGGGCTGCCGCCGGTGATCGCTGCCTTTAAGGAGCGGTATCCGGACTGGGAGATCCGCCTGGTGGAGGCCAATGACCGGGACCTGGTGGATTTCCTCCGGGCCGGGGTGGCGGAGCTGGGGATCTCTGCCAATGGAGATACTGCGCCGGATATGGAGTCGGAGGTGCTGAGAACGGAGACCATCATCCTGGCGGTCCCGGCAGGCTTTGCGGTGAACCGGGGACTGGAGGCGTATGCCCTGGATCCGGCCCGCGGGAACGATGTTCCGGGACTTCCTTTGGAGCGGTTTGCCGGAGAGCGGTTTTTATTCATGAAGCCGGGAAACGATATGCGGGAGCGGGGCATGAGGCTCTGCCGGGAGGCGGGATTTTCCCCCAGGATCGTCATGGAGCTGGACCATGTGGCCGCCAGTCTTTCCGGCTTTACAGGGGCTAAGATCGATCCGGAGGAAAACCTGATCCTGACGCCAGGAACCCAGGGAGCCCTGTTCCTGGCCATGGGGGCCAATATCATGCCGGGAGACAAGGTGGCCATCGTGGAGCCGGATTATTTTGCCAACCGGAAGATGGTGGAGTTTTTCGGCGGGCAGATGGTGCCGGTGGTCCTGGAGTATGAGAATGAGGGCGGACGTGCCGGGATCAGCCTGGGATCCCTGGAGGAGGCGTTTAAGGACGGCGTGAAGCTGTTCTTATTCTCCAATCCCAACAATCCGGTGGGCTGTGTCTATTCCTATGAGGAGATCACAGGGATCGCGGCTCTGGCAAAGAAATATGGAGTGACGCTGATCGTGGATGAGCTGTACTCCCGCCAGGTGTATCCAGGCATTCCCTATACCCATCTGTGCGCCCAGAAGGAGATCCCGGAGAACCTGATCACGATCCAGGGGCCGTCCAAAACAGAATCCTTAAGCGGCTTCCGCCTGGGAGCGGCCTTTGGAACGGCGGAGATCATTGAACGGATGGAAAAGCTCCAGGCCATCATGGCCCTGCGGTGCAGCGGCTATAACCAGGCAGTATTCTTAACCTGGTTCAATGAGCCGGAGGGATGGCTGGAGGCCAGGATCAGGGCCCATAAAGAGATCCGGGACGCGGTCATGGAGGTGATTCGGGACGTGCCGGGCGTTTCGGCAAAGCCCACAGAGGGAGGAAGCTATCTGTTTGTGACAATCCCGGAGCTGGATGTGTCCCTCCACCAGTTCATCCGTATCGCCCGGGAGCTGGCGGATGTGATCGTGACGCCGGGAACCGAGTTCGGCCCCCAGTATGTCCACCAGTTCCGCATCAATTTCTCCCAGGATAAGGAGAATGCAGCAGCGGCCATGAAGCGGCTGTTTGCAGTCATGGAGCGGTACAGAAAACAGTAAATAGGGAGGAAAAGACAATGGGAAAAGAAGCAAATCCGATCCCCCAGGGGAAATACGTTTCGGCCGTCCGGTTCGGAGATCTGGTATTTACGGCGGGGATGACCCCGAGAAATAATGGAGTCCTCATAAAAGAGGGGAAGGTCCTCTGTGCAGACGCCATTGAGGATTATAGGGATGCGGTGCGGCAGGCGGCAAGGAATGCTCTGACAGCGGCAAAGAACCGGCTGGAGGAGGGCGAGGAGATCGCCGGGATCCTGTCAGTCACCGTGTATGTGAATGCAGAGGAGGGCTTTACAAAGCAGTCGAAGATCGCAGACCTGGCTTCAGAGTATTTCTGCGAGGAGCTGGGAGAGGCCGGAGTAGGAAGCCGCGCCGCCGTGGGGGTGGCGTCTCTGCCTGGAAATGCGCCGGTGGAGATCTCCATTGTGGCGGGGGTGAAAAAGAACCATTAGAAAAGAAAAATCATGGATGCAAACGGAACCGCCTGGGAAGATCGTCCAGGCGGTTTTGCCCAATGCGGATCCGTGAAAATGCTTGTGCTTTTGCTCTCTGCCAGTTACAATAAACGGGAGGAGGCAGATATGGAAAAAGGAAAAAGAATTCTTCTGGTACTCCTGTTTGTGATCCTGGCAGCTATGGGGATCATGGCCGGGACCTTTTTGGCAGGCGGAGGCTTAAATCCGCGGCCGGGATTGGACAAAGGAGAGAGAGAAACAGCCCAGGCGTACCCAGAGCCATCAGAGGGGCAGACAGCCAGGGCGGAGGCTGGCCAGGAAATAAAGGACAGCCAGGAAATGAAGAACGGACAGGAAACAAAGACCAGCATCCGGCTGGAAACGGCGGCAGAAGAAACGGAGATGGAAACGGATGCGGATATGCCGGAGGAAGCCGGAGGGGAGAGCGGGGAGCCGTGTACTCTTTTATTTGCCGGGGACGTCTACCTGTCGGAGCATGTGCTGGGCGCATATAGCCGGGCCGGGAATATCACCGGAGTCCTGGACCAGGGGATCCTTAAGGAGACTCTGGGAGCAGATATTTTTATGGTAAACCAGGAGTTCCCGTTTACAGACCGGGGAACGAAGGCAGCAGATAAGCAGTTTACCTTCCGTCTGCCGCCGGAAAAGGTGTCCATACTCACGGAGATGGGCGTGGATCTTGTGACCCTGGCCAATAACCACATCCTGGATTTTGGTCCGGAGGGGATCACCGACAGTATAAAAGCCCTGGACGGGGCGGGGATCTGCCATGTGGGAGCAGGAGAAAACAGAGAACAGGCGGAGCGCCTGGAGATCCTGGAGGTCAATGGAAAACGGATCGGGTTCCTGGGGACTTCCCGGGTCTATATGTCCGCTGACTGGGCGGCGGGACCGGAGCATCCCGGCGTGTTTTCCACCTATGATCCGGCCCGGGCCGTGGAGGCCATAAAGACGGCCAGAGGCCAGTGTGATTACCTGGTGGTCTACGTCCACTGGGGCGTGGAACGGGAGACAGAACCAAAGGATTACCAGAGGGCCATGGGCCGCCAGTATATCGACGCCGGGGCCGACCTGGTCATCGGAAGCCACCCCCATGTGCTGCAGCCGGTGGAATACTACAATGGAAAGCCCATTGTGTACAGCCTGGGGAATTTCGTGTTTGGCAGCAGTATTCCCAGCACCATTCTGTTTAAGGTGGTGCTGGACGGGGAGGAGATCCAGGTGACGGAGATCCCATGTACCTCTTCCGGCGGATACACACGGCTGAAATAAAAAGCATGCAGATGAAAACGGCTGGAAGGCAGCGGAAGGAAAGGAGAACGGAACATGGAACGGAACATGGAACGGAAGACCATGGGAACACAGGCAGGAGTCCTGATCACGATCCTGGGCGGAGCGCTCTGGGGGTTATCGGGGGCCTGCGGACAGTATCTGTTTGAGTATAAGGGCGTGACCTCGGGCTGGCTGGTGCCGATCCGGCTCACCATGGCCGGCCTGACCATGCTGCTCTATTATATTTTTAAGGAAAAGGGAGGGGCCTTCCGGATCTGGAAAAAGGGCAGGGACGCGGCGGAGGTGCTGATCTATGGGATCGCCGGTCTCATGCTCTGCCAGTATACGTATTTTGCCACCATCGAGCTTTCCAACGCCGGGACGGCTACTGTGATCCAGTACCTGTCTCCGGTGCTTATCATGGTGCTGGTGTGCTTTATGGAAAGGCGGCTTCCCAGGACGGTGGAGATCCTTTCCCTTGTCCTGGCCATATCGGGGATCTTTCTGATCGCCACCCATGGAAAGATCCATCAGATGGTGATCTCCAGGGAGGCCCTGGTCATGGGGCTTTTGTCGGCGGCCACGGTGGTCCTTTACAATATGCAGCCCCGGCGGCTCATGGCCCATTATCCCACAGCCTATCTTCTGGCCTGGGGAATGACCATCGGCGGGATCGTCCTGGCCCTGGTCTTTCAGCCATGGAGATACCACTATACCCTGGATCTCTCCTTTCTTCTGGCTCTGGGGGTCATTATCTTTCTGGGGTCCATGGCGGCCTTTACCCTGTATATGCAGGGGGTAAAGCTCATCGGCCCGGCCCGGGCCAGCCTGTATGCCTGTGTGGAGCCCATTGCGGCCACGCTCCTATCGGCTGTGTGGCTGAAGGCGCCGTTTAAACCCATTGATTTTCTTGGGTTTTCCATGATCATTGCCACGATCCTGATACTGGGATATGGAGATCTGAAGAAGGGGAACGGAGCTTCTGTGCAAAAACGTTAGACAGGCGGCAGGAATGCTGATATAATAAAAATTATGAACGAAACAAAGACAGGGGATTTACATGGATGAAGAAATACCGGACAATCCATGAGCAGAGCAGAATAACCCTGCCCTTTTTAGGGGAGAGCTTTATTAAAAAGCCATCACAGTTTACGCTGCGGGTATGCGCAGTGTAACTGTGGTGGCTTTTTGCGATGAAAAATAACGATAAGGAGGAAGAGGAATATGAAAACAAGAAAACGGCGGGGACGGCGCTCCTTAATGGCGGCAGTCCTGTGCCTCAGCCTGGTGGCCGCCCAGGCGGCGCCGACGGTATATGCGGCCAGGACGGAGGCAGGGCAGAGGCAGACACTTTGTGAGCATCATCCGGCCCATGACGAGGACTGCGGATATACAGGGGGAAGCCAGGGACAGCCTGCAATCACCGGCACACGGAAGACTGTTATAGGCTGGCGGAACACTGCATTCATGTGCATACGGAGGACTGCTGCCCGCAGGATGGCACTTCTGACAATACGGCCACTCTGGCTGGCGCAGAGAGGCGGGAACCGACGGAATGCACCCACCGGTGCAGCGAGGACAGCGGCTGTGTGAAGCAGGTGCTGGACTGCCGCCACGAACACGACAGTGAGTGCGGCTATACCCCTGCCACAGAGGGAACTCCCTGCACCTATGTCTGTGAAATCTGTCATTCTCAGGAGAAGCCCCAGATCGGTCAGGATCAATGTCTCTGCACAGAACCCTGTACCGGGGATAAGATCAACGGGGAATGTCCGGTATGCGGTGAAGATTTCGCCGCCTGCAAAGGCGTCCTTCCCGCTGCACCGCCAGACGCTTTGGAGGTCACTCCGGAGCAGGTGCAGGAAATGATCGACGACCTGCCCAGGGCGGAAGAATTGCAGGCCATGACAAAGGAGGAACAGCAGGAAGTTTACGCCGATTTGCAGGCAGTCTATGACGCTTATGAGGCTCTCACGGACGGGCAGAAGGCGGAAGTCACAGGGGCAGGGATTTTTGAAAGCCTGTTTGGTGTGTTCAATGGAATGATGAATGCGGAGGCTGCTGCCGGTGACTTTGAAGTGACTGGCGGCACATCGGGGAACGACTACTCTTACGCCGACGGCGTCCTGACCATCAATGACGGTGCAGAGCTGACGATCTCCACCAACGGACAGACGTCTGACCGTATTGTGATTGCCAGTGGTGCAAAGGCCACGGTCATCCTCAACGGTGTGAATATTGGCGGAACATTTGATAATGAAGAAAGCGCTATTGATGTAAGCAGCGGCGCAGCTTTAAACATTATACTTCAAGCAGGATCCACCAATACAATAGGCGTTGATTATTCTAAAGTGAGTGAAACTAGTCCGGGGATTCATGTTCCAAAGGACGCTGTGCTTGTTATCCAGGGAAATGGTTTTTTGTCTGTAAAGGGAGGCACAGGAACGACCGGCATAGGTAGCGTAGGGATAGGCGGGAAAAATGGAAAACATCCCCCGGGAGACCCTATGCGTAAACCAGGTGAAGATTGCGGCACGGTCGTGATTCTTGGGAAAAACGTAAAGGTAGAGGGCGGTAAAGACGAAAAGCCCATTGGCGGAGGGTTTGGACATAACAACGGAGGACCTGGCAATGGTACTTTAACTGGGGACGGTGTTGTTACTGTTGCATATAATGAGTTTCAGAGCGAATCTGATTTAACGCTCACCATCGAGGGCGGTACAGGCGGAGGGAGTGACCCATACACTGCCGCCTACGGCAGCGCCATCACCCTCAAGGCAGAGGCAAAAAGTAAATACGCACGCGCCCTGTCCGCAGGCGCTTACAATACGGTGACCCTCTATGTGGGTGAGGATGATAGTGGGAAGGCAGAGCTGGGAACGGTGAAGGTCAAAGACAACAAGGCCAGTCTCCTGGTCACCCTGTCTGGAGACACCTGGGATAAAGGGTTCAAGATGAACAGCAACAACACCATCACCGCAGCATTCAGCGGCCACAGCCATCTGGAGTCGTCCCAGAAGGCCGTGACGCTCAGGATTGAGAGAGCCGGCCAAATGAGTGCGCCTTCAACCCCGGCTGTGAGCAAAACAGATCCTGTTACGGACACCAGCGTCACGCTGGAAACCATGGGCGGCGGCACAGCCGGAGTGGAATACGGCTACGAAACCGACGCAAGCGGCCAGATTTCATACAGCTGGCAGGACTCTCCGGCTTTTGAGGGGCTGACCCCGGGCACGGTCTATACCTTCCACACCCGTTATGCGGGGAATGACTTTTATCTGCCGTCCGCCCCCAGCGGCGGGCTGAAAGTCGTGACCATCGATTACGCGAAGGAGACCATTCAATTTGACGAGCATCTACTGGAGGTTAATGGAAGCAGGGAGTTTAGCAATGCGCCTGTTTCCAATAACGGAAGTCAAGCCCTTGTGGGGAATCCCGGCGCATTTTGGCCTCCGTCTGTGTAATGCGGAACAGGTTTGCGCCTGATTCCTCACTATCCATGTGATCCAGTATCTTCTGGTCTTTAGAAAGTTTTTCCGGGCATGAATATCGGAAACACGCAGGCCATCCTCTGGTCCACTGCTGGAACGCAGGATTTTCTATAAAATCAAAATGCAGAACAGGCCTATCATTCTATTCGCCAATCTATTGTATCAGCACAGCATAAGTTAAGTGCTGCGGTGAACTATGCAATGGTAACCTACTGGGAAATTGGGGAACAGATTTATAAAGCGTGTGGAGAAAATGACAGAGCAGCATATGGAAAAAATTTGTTGGACTATCTTTCAGCTCAATTGACTGTTGAGTTTGGAAAAGGTTTTGACAAATCAAATCTTCGTAAGATGAGGCAGTTCTACTGTACATTCCCAATTCGAGACACACTGTGTCTTGAATTGAGTTGGTCACATTACCGCCTTTTGATGCGTGTATCAGATGAACAGGCACGAACCTTTTATATGGAGGAATGTGTAAAGTCTGCGTGGAGCGTCCGACAGTTAGAACGGCAGATCAACACGATGTACTATCAGAGAATTTTAGCAAGCCAAGACAAAGCAGCTGTTTCAAAAGAAATTCAAACAACAGAACCGAAACCTGAATACGAAAAAATAATCAAAGATCCTTATGTGATGGAATTTTTGCAGATTCAGCCAGATACCCATGTATATGAGGGTGAGCTGGAACAGGCATTGATTGACCACCTCCAGCATTTTCTTCTGGAACTGGGACGAGGATTTTCTTTTGTAGCACGGCAAAAGCGGTTTACACTGGATGGACAGGATTTTTTCATCGACTTAGTATTTTACAATTACATTTTGAAATGCTTTGTTCTGATTGATTTGAAGATGGGAAAACTGACCCATCAGGATCTGGGACAAATGCAGATGTATGTGAACTATTATACCCGTGAAATGATGAATGAGGGAGATTCACAGCCTATCGGTATTGTCCTTTGTGCAGACAAGGGCGACTCTATTGTAAAGTACACGCTGCCGGAAGATAATCACCAGATATTTGCATCAAAATATTTTACTTATCTGCCGACAGAAGAAGAATTGAAGCATGAATTAAATTTGGACGATTTTTATAAGCTGGAAGAATGATATGGGTGCTAACAACAAAATCTGTCCGAATTGTGGTAGGAAAATGAAACAGCAGTTTATTGGTTTGGCCGCACAGAAAGTCGAGCGATCAGGCAAAGCCTTCTCACCGGGAGCTGCTTTGTGTGGCGATCGACAACGCATTATCACAAAGTCCTGTTGACTTTGAGGAACTGCTGAAAGAGTCTGTGAGGTATCAAAGCGCGGAAAATCGTATCGCCTGAAGCTGTCCAGGCTGGGAGAAAGCCGCCCGCCTGGACAGCCTGGGCGAAGGATATGGATTGGAGGATTTGCAGGCAGTTCTTTCCGGGAAGAAAGTGCATACCCCACGAAAGAAAACTGTTACACAGGCAGAGCCGCCGAAGGTCAATCTGCTGGTGGACATTCAGGCAAAATTGCAGGCAGGAAAAGGTGCTGGAGTATGCGGTTTTGGAAGAAAAGGCTGCAGCTGCCACGGTACATTACAATGAGCTTTATCCTAAACTTCCTATGAGATAAAGTTTATATGAACCGAGAGCAACAGCATCTCGACCAACGCCTCCTTTTATGGTATAATTTAGTATTATGCAATCATGAATGGAGGCGCTTTTCATGGGCAGACAGAAGCCTGAAGGAATGAAAAAACATATTTGTACGGGTCTGCTGGCTCATGTGGATGCGGGAAAGACCACCCTTTCAGAGGCCATCTTGTATACCACTGGGACCATACGGAAGCTGGGGAGAGTGGATAATAAGGACGCTTTTCTGGATACATATCAGCTGGAACGGGCCAGGGGGATCACGATCTTTTCCAAACAGGCAGAGCTTACACTGGGAAATACGGCGGTGACTCTCCTGGATACGCCGGGCCATGTGGATTTCTCGGCAGAGATGGAACGGACGCTGCAGGTGCTGGACTATGCGGTCCTGGTGATCAATGGGGCGGACGGCGTCCAGGGCCATACGGAGACCCTTTGGCGTCTTCTGAAGCGGTACAGGATCCCGGTGTTCCTGTTCGTCAATAAAATGGATCAGCCGGGAACGGACCGGGAGGCACTGCTTTCCGGATTAAAGCGCTGTTTGGACAGCGCGGTAACAGATTTTACGGGAGTGACGGCTGGAACGGACGGGATTCTTTCGTACAGCGGAGACAGAGAGAAGGGAGAGGAGATTTTTGAGGAGATCTCCATGGCCGGGGAGGAACTTCTGGAGGAGTATCTGGAGCGGGGGATCCTGTCTGTGGATCCGGTCCGCCGGGCTGTGAAGGAGCGGCGGCTGTTTCCGTGTTATTTCGGGTCGGCCTTGAAGCTTACGGGCGTGGAGGAGTTTTTAAAGGGATTTGAGGCCTTCACTGCCGGGACCGGATATTCCCGGGAATTCGGCGCGCGGGTCTTTAAGATCTCCCGGGACAGCCAGGGAAACCGGCTGACCCATTTGAAGATCACCGGAGGAAGCCTGAAGGTAAAGAGCTTTCTGGATCAGGAGCAGACGGAAAAGGTCAACCAGATCCGGATCTACTCCGGAGCGAAATTCGAGCCGGTCAATGAGGCGGAGGCTGGGTGTATCTGTGCGGTCACAGGCCCCTCGTCCACCCGTCCGGGCCAGAGCTTCGGGGTGGAGGAATCGGGGAAAAGACCGCTCCTGGAGCCAGTGCTCACCTACCAGGTGATCCTCCCCGACGGGATGGACGTCCATGTCATGCTGAAAAATCTCCGGCTTCTGGAGGAGGAGGATCCCCTGCTCCATATCGTGTGGGATGAGACCCTGGGAGAGATCCGGGCCCAGGTCATGGGTCAGGTGCAGATGGAGATACTGAAAAGCCAGATCCTGGAACGGTTCGGCGTGGAGGTGGATTTCGGGACCGGAAATATCGTATATAAGGAAACCATCCAGCGGCCGGTGGAGGGCGTAGGTCACTTTGAGCCTCTGCGCCATTATGCGGAGGTCCATCTTCTGATGGAGCCTCTGGAGCCGGGAAGCGGCCTGGTCCTGGGATGCGACTGCAGCGAGGATCTTCTGGACCGGAACTGGCAGAGGCTGGTGCTGACCCATCTGGAGGAGAAAAAATACCGGGGAACGCTGACGGGCTCGGAGATCACGGACATGAGGATCACCCTGACGGCAGGCCGGGCCCATATAAAGCATACGGAGGGCGGCGATTTCCGGCAGGCCACCTATCGGGCCGTGCGGCAGGGGCTTAAGGAGGCCGGCTGCTGTTTGCTGGAGCCATATTATGCGTTTATCCTGGAGGTGCCGGAGGAGTCGGTGGGCCGGGCCATGGCAGATATCGACCGGATGTACGGGAAGTTCCAGGCCCCGGAAACAAGGAACGGAATGGCAGTAATGACCGGGAGCGCTCCGGCTGCCTGTATGCGGGATTACCAGCGGGAGGTGACCAATTATACCAGGGGAAGGGGACGGCTGTCCTTAAGCCTCAAGGGGTATGAGCCCTGCCATAACCAGGACGAGGTGGTAGAGGCCATGGGCTATGACTTCGACGGGGATCTGGCAGATCCGGCAGGATCTGTATTCTGCTCCCACGGAGCCGGAGTGGTGGTGCCCTGGGATCAGGTGAAAAAGCATATGCATGTGCAGACGCCTCTGGATAAACGGAGGGCTGCCGGTGTGGATCTGCCAGACCGGAAAGAACGGGAGGACGGAAGATCCGGAGCCGGAGTCCCGGAGGGACGGTCAGGTGCCGGGGCAGGCGGAGGCCGGAGCAGCGCGGCAGGCGCTGGCGGAAGTGCCGGGAGGCTTTCGGCGTCGTATTATGAGGACAGGGAGCTGGAGGAGATCTTTAAGCGTACCTACGGGGAACCGAAGCGCAGCTATCCGCCGGGAAATGCCCTGGGCCAGAGAACGGCCGGAGACCGGAGTACAGGCGGCCCGGGCCATAGGGCAGGCAGCGGGCAGAGTACAGACGGCCCAGGCCAGAAAACGGGCGGAGGCCGCCCCAGACCATCTGGAGCTGACCGCGCAGACCGGAAAAGCGGCCGGGGAACTGGAGCGGCAGACACCGGCTCCGGCACAGAGGAAGAGTATCTTTTAGTGGATGGCTACAACATTATTTTCGCCTGGGAGGAGTTAAGCGAGCTGGCAAAGGTGAACATCGACGGCGCCAGATACCGGCTCATGGACATTCTGTGTAATTACCAGGGATATAAAAAATGTACGCTGATCGTGGTCTTTGACGCATATAAGGTGGAAGGAAACACCGGAGAGGCCATAAAATATCACAATATCCATGTGGTATACACAAAGGAAGCAGAAACGGCAGACCAGTATATTGAAAAGCTGGCCCATAAGATCGGCCCCCGGTACCGGGTCACAGTGGCCACCTCAGACGGCCTGGAGCAGCTGATCATCCGGGGCCAGGGCTGTCTTCTCCTTTCAGCCAGGGATCTGAAGGAAGAGGTGGACTATGTGGAAAGCCTGATCGCAGATGAGCAGGGGCGGTTAAAATCCCAGCAGAGGAACGGGAAAAATTATCTGCTGTCCCATGCGGACGGCGAGCTGAGGGAATACCTGGAAACGGTACGGCTGGGAAATGCCGGAACGTCTGGCCGGATTGACAAAGAAAAACCGTAATGCTGTACTGGAAACAGTTCATCGGAGGGCTTGTAAACGCATTTACAAAGCTGGATAAGATGCCAGGGGACCGCCTGGTATTTTATCCGGCTTTTTATGTTATAGGAAGGTTCTTGTTTGGGGGCCTCTAGTGGGTTGCAGAAGATCAAGGAGGAAGATACAATGGAAAAAACAGCAGATTTTACAGAGGGGAGGATCCTTTCCAGGCTTTTGAGATTTGCCCTGCCGGTGCTGGCAGCTCTGTTTCTCCAGGCCATGTACGGCGCGGTGGATCTGATGGTGGTGGGGCAGTTCGGAGCGCCCACAGACGTATCGGCGGTCTCCACCGGCAGCCAGATCATGCAGACGGTAACGTCACTGATCACGGGACTGGCCATGGGGATCACGATCCTGGTGGGCCAGAAGATCGGGGAAAAGCGGCCGGAGCAGGCTTTCTGGCAGGGCTTATGCATGCGCCGGATGAGGCCTTTTCCCAGACCGTGGATTATATCCGGATCTGCTCCGCCGGGGCCGTGTTCATCATCGCCTACAATGTCCTAGGCAGCATTTTCCGCGGCATAGGGGATTCCAGGATGCCTTTATTTACTGTGGCCGCCTGTGTCTTTAACATCGGAGGAGACCTTTTCCTGGTGGCCGGCTTTCATATGGGGGCAGCCGGAGCGGCCCTGGCCACGGTGGCAACCCAGGCGGCCAGCGTCCTTTTGTCCCTGGCAGTCATCCGAAAAAGGCAGCTTCCCTTTACGCTTGGAAAAAGGAACCTGCGGCCTACATGCAGTCTATGTCAGCCTTTGTGGCCCAGAATATGGGGGCGGGGAAGCCGGAGCGGGCGAAACGTGCCCTGCTTTACGGGATCGGAACCTCCCTTATGGCCGGGGTGACCCTCTTTTATTTTTCGTTTTTCCACGGAGATGCCATGGCGGGGATCTTTGCCAGGGACCCGCAGGTGGTGGCTGCGGCTGCCGATTATCTAAAGGCATACGCCATCGACTGTATCCTTACGTCGTTCCTGTTCTGCTTTGTGGGATATTTCAATGGATGCGGTAAGACCTTTTTCGTTATGGTCCAGGGGATCGTGGGAGCCTTCTGTGTGAGGATCCCTGTGTCCTGGTTCATGAGCCGCATGGCCGGAGTGACGCTTTTTAAGATCGGTCTGGCAACGCCCTGCTCTTCGGCGGTCCAGATCCTGCTCTGCGCGGCCTATTTTATCTGGCTGTCGGGACGGAGCAGGAAACACAGGACATCCGCGTAAGAACTTGGGGCAGAATGCATAAAAACGGAAAGAGAAAATGGACGGAAATGAATGAAAACGCCTATAAACGTCCATAAAAAAGAACGTATTGTAAAATATGCGCAAAATGCGAAAAATATATTGATATTTTTTGTGCGATATGATATGATGAATTTAAGTTAAAAAGGTGCTGAGAGATGAGAGCATAGTGCAAACGGTAAGAAAACCGGGTTGGTTGCTATGCTCTTTTTTTATCACCTGCCGGAAGCGGCAGACAGCGGGGGGAATCCAATGGAAATGAAATTTTATGATTATCTGGATGCGAATCCAGTGATCGCCGCCGTAAAGGATATGGACGGCGTAAAGAAATGCTGTGAACGGGAAGAGATAAAGATCGTATTTATCCTGTTTGGAGACGTCTGCAGCATCTGCCGGATCGTGGAGGAGTTAAAGGCCCACGGAAAGGTCGCCATGGTCCATATGGATCTTGTAAGCGGTCTCAGCGGAAAGGAAGTGGCCGTGGACTTTATTAAAAAGAATACCAGGGCCGACGGGATCATTTCCACAAAACCTGCCCTCATCAAGCGGGCCAGGGAGCTGGATCTCTATACGACCCTCCGGGTGTTCGTCCTGGATTCCATGGCCTTTGAAAATATTGAAAAGCAGATGGGACTTGCAAGGCCCGACAGCATCGAGATCCTTCCGGGGCTGATGCCCAAGGTGATCCGCCGGGTGGCAAGGCTCGTAAAGCTTCCGGTGATCGCCGGGGGGCTGATCTCGGAAAAGGAGGACGTGATGGCCGCTCTGTCAGCCGGGGCGATCTCAGTGTCCAGCACAAACCAGTCTGTCTGGTCCGTATAGGGGTGAAAGAGTCCGCCGGAGGCGGATACAGGAAAGGGTATTGATAACGGGTAGATACGGGGAGTATGTATCCAGGGTATATAAGGAGGAATTTTTATGGCAAAGTATGTAATGGCATTTGACGCGGGGACCACCAGCAACCGGTGTATCCTTTTCAATGAAAAGGGCGAGATCTGCAGTGTGGCCCAGAAGGAATTTACCCAGTATTTCCCGAAGCCGGGATGGGTCGAGCACGATGCAAATGAGATCTGGTCCACCCAGCTGGGCGTGGCCGTGGAGGCAATGTCCAAGATCGGTGCATCCTCAGAGGACATCGCGGCCATCGGTATCACCAACCAGCGCGAGACCACCATCGTATGGGATAAAAATACGGGAGAGCCGGTCTACCACGCCATCGTATGGCAGTGCCGCAGGACCTCAGAATACTGCGATACCTTAAAGGAAAAGGGTCTGGTGGACACCTTCCGTGCCAAAACGGGACTGGTGATCGACGCATATTTCTCTGGAACCAAATTAAAATGGATCCTGGACAATGTGGAGGGCGTCAGAGAACGGGCAGAAAAAGGTGAGCTGTTATTCGGAACCGTGGAAACATGGCTGATCTGGAAGCTGACCAAGGGAAGAGTCCATGTGACCGACTATTCCAACGCATCCCGTACCATGCTGTTCAATATCAACACATTACAGTGGGATGACGAGATCTTACAGGAATTAAACATCCCGAAATGTATGCTCCCGGAGGCAAAGCCGTCCAGCTGCATTTACGGGGAATCCGATTCCCAGTATTTCGGTGGTCCGATCCCCATCGGCGGCGCAGCAGGAGATCAGCAGGCGGCTCTGTTCGGCCAGACCTGTTTTAATCCCGGCGAAGTGAAGAATACATACGGCACCGGCTGCTTCATGCTGATGAACACCGGAGAAAAGCCGGTATTTTCTAAGAACGGACTGGTAACGACCATTGCCTGGGGACTGGATGGAAAGGTGAATTACGCCCTTGAGGGCTCCATCTTCGTGGCGGGCGCAGCCATCCAGTGGCTCCGCGATGAGATGCGCCTCATCGATTCCTCACCGGATTCTGAGTATATGGCCAATAAGGTAAAGGATACCAACGGCTGCTATGTGGTCCCTGCCTTCACAGGCCTGGGCGCTCCTCACTGGGACCAGTACGCCAGAGGCACCATCGTGGGCATCACCCGCGGCGTCAATAAATACCATATCATCCGTGCTACACTGGATTCCCTGTGCTACCAGACCAACGATGTATTAAAGGCCATGGAGGCCGATTCCGGGATCCGTCTGGCAGCCCTTAAGGTGGACGGCGGAGCCAGCGCCAACAATTATCTGATGCAGACCCAGTCAGATATCATCAACGCGCCGGTACAGCGTCCCCAGTGCATTGAGACCACAGCCATGGGCGCCGCATACCTGGCGGGCCTGGCAGTGGGCTACTGGAAGAGCAAGGAGGACGTGATCAAGAACTGGGCCATCGACCGTACCTTTGAGCCTGCGATCTGTGACGAAAAGCGGAAGGAAATGGTGGGCGGCTGGGATAAGGCAGTGAAGTATTCCTTTGGCTGGGCCAAATAAACGAATGGAGGCGGAAGAATATGATGGCATATATTGCAGAATTTATCGGGACCATGCTCCTGATCCTTTTGGGCGACGGCGTTGTCGCCAATGTGACCTTGAATAAATCCGGAATGAAGGGCGCTGGCTCCATCCAGATCACCTTTGCCTGGGGCCTTGCGGTCATGATCCCGGCCTTTATCTTCGGCGCTGCCTCCGGCGCGCACTTCAACCCGGCCCTGACCCTTGCCCTAGCAGTGGACGGCAGTCTCTCCTGGGGACTGGTACCCGGCTACATCATCGCCCAGTTTGCCGGCGCCTTCGTGGGTGCCTGCCTGGTATACGCCCTGTTTAAGGACCAGTTCGACGCCACAGAATCTGCGGCCACGAAGCTCGGCGTATTCTCCACAAGCCCGTCGGTCCCCAATATGGGCCGCAACATCTTAAGCGAAGCCATCGGAACCTTCGTTCTGGTATTTGCCATCAAGGGGATCGCACAGGTTCCCGGCCTGGCAGCCGGACTTGACAAGTTCCTGGTATTCGGGATCATCGTATCCATCGGTATGTCCTTAGGCGGACTTACAGGCTATGCCATCAACCCGGCCCGTGACCTGGGACCCCGTCTGGCCCACGCCGTTCTTCCTATTAAGGGAAAAGGCGATTCCAACTGGGGCTACGCGCCGGTGGTCATCCTCGGGCCGGTGATCGGAGCGGTGGCAGCCGTCCTGTTATACGGAACCATTCCGTGGGCATAAAAGTCCAGCAAGTTCTCCCGCTGTGCGGATGGGGCTGCTGCAGGAGACCATCTCCGGCAGCCCCCGGAAGCCGGCTTACAAAAATAGAAGATAGATTTGCAGAGATAAGAGCAGAGCAAATAAAGCATGGAGACATGTTTTGTTTGCTCTGCTCCTTTAGGAGATGAGAAGTCATGTATGATGTGATCATTATCGGCGCAGGCGTATCCGGAGCGGCGGCAGCCAGGGAGCTGTCCCGGTATAAGGGAAGGATCTGCGTCCTTGAAAAAGAAGAGGATGTGTGCTGCGGCACCTCCAAGGCCAACAGCGCCATCGTCCACGCGGGGTATGACGCTCCGGAGGGCTCCCTGATGGCGAAGCTCAACGTGGAGGGAAACCGCATGATGGCGGAGCTTTCCAGAGAGCTGGATTTTCCGTTCCGTCCCTGCGGCTCCTTTGTGGTATGCCTGGACCGGGAGATGCTCCCGGATCTTCAGGCCCTGTATGAGAGAGGCGTAAGAAACGGCGTTCCGGGGCTGGAGATCATTACCGATAAGGAACGGATCCGGGAGATGGAGCCAAACCTTTCGGACCAGACCGAGGCGGTGCTTTATGCTCCCACAGCCGGGATCGTCTGTCCCTTCTTATTAAATATCGCCATGGCGGAGAACGCATGTACCAATGGCGTGGAATTCCGGTTCAATACAAAGGTCACCGGCTTTACCAGGACAGAAGAGGGATGGCTGGTCCACACGGATAAAGGCGATGTGGAAACCAGGACCGTGGTCAATGCGGCGGGAGTTTATGCAGATGAGCTGCATAATATGGTCTGTGAGGAGAAGATCCATATCATTCCGCGCCGGGGAGATTACTGTCTCCTGGATAAGAGTGCCGGAACCCATGTGAACCGCACGATCTTCGCCCTGCCGGGGAAATACGGAAAAGGCGTTCTGGTGTCGCCCACGGTCCATGGAAACCTCATCGTCGGCCCCACAGCTATTGACATCGAGGATAAGGAAGCCACCGCCACCACCAGAGAGGGGCTGGATCAGGTGATCGAAAAGGCGGGGATGAATGTGAAGGATCTTCCCATGCGGCAGGTGATCACCTCCTTTGCCGGTCTCCGGGCCCATGAGGACGGCCACGAATTCATCATCCGGGAGCTTCCCGGAGCGCCGGGCTTTGTGGACTGCGCCGGGATCGAATCCCCAGGCCTTACCAGCTCCCCGGCCATTGGGAAAATGGTGGCGGAGATCGTAGAGGGGATCTTACACCTTCCGGAAAATCCGGACTTTAACGGTGTCAGAAAGGGGATCCTGGACCCGGATACACTTTCAAAGGAAGAGCGGGCAGCGCTCATTAAAGAAAATCCGGCTTACGGAAACATCATCTGCCGGTGCGAGATGGTCACGGAGGGCGAGATCCTGGACGCCATCCACAGACCCCTGGGAGCCAGATCCCTGGACGGGGTCAAGAGAAGGACCAGGGCCGGCATGGGACGGTGCCAGGCGGGCTTCTGTACGCCCAGGACCATGGAGCTGCTCCACAGAGAGCTTGGCATTCCCATGACGGAGATCTCAAAATCCGGCGGGGAGTCCAGACTCCTTGTGGGAACCAGTAAAGATACCCTTGGAAAGGAGGATGCTTAAGATGAGAGAATACGATCTGGTCATCGTCGGCGGCGGCCCCGCGGGGCTTGCGGCAGCAGCGGCGGCAAAGGACAGCGGCATCGACAGCATCCTGATCCTGGAACGGGACCGGGAGCTGGGCGGGATCCTGAACCAGTGCATCCATAACGGCTTCGGACTCCATACCTTCAAGGAGGAGCTGACAGGACCGGAATATGCGGCCAGGTTCATTGAAAGGGTCCGGGAACGGAAGATCGAATATAAGCTGAACACCATGGTCATGGAGATCAGTCCCCAGAAGGCAGTGACGGCCATGAACCGGGAGGAAGGTCTGTTTGAGATCAAGGCCAGGGCTGTGATCCTGGCCATGGGCTGCCGGGAAAGATCCAGAGGCGCACTCAATATCCCCGGCTATCGTCCGGCTGGTATCTACTCTGCGGGAACGGCCCAGCGGCTGGTCAATATGGAAGGCTTCATGCCTGGCCGGGAGGTGGTGATCTTAGGATCCGGCGATATCGGACTCATCATGGCCCGGCGTATGACCCTGGAGGGCGCAAAGGTGAAGGTGGTGGCAGAGCTGATGCCTTATTCCGGCGGCCTTAAAAGGAACATCGTCCAGTGCCTGAACGATTACGGGATCCCATTGAAGCTGAGCCACACGGTGGTGGAGATCCGGGGAAAGGAACGGCTGACGGGGATCACCCTGGCAGAGGTGGACAAAAACGGAAAGCCCATTCCCGGCACAGAGGAGGACTATTCCTGCGATACTCTGCTCCTTTCTGTGGGACTGATCCCGGAAAATGAGCTGTCTGGCGGCATGGGCGTGGCCATGAACCGGGTCACCTCCGGCCCCAGGGTCAACGAGAGCCTGGAGACCAGCGTGGAAGGCGTGTTCGCCTGCGGAAATGTGCTCCATGTCCACGATCTGGTGGACTTTGTGTCAGAGGAGGCGGCGGCGGCCGGAAGACATGCGGCTTCCTATATAAAAGAGGGCCGGAAGGAAAATGCCAGGGAGATCGCCATAAACGCTGTGGAAGGCGTCCGGTATACGGTTCCCTGTACGATCTCGCCTGAACGGATGGAGGGCACCCAGGTGGTGCGGTTCCGTGTGGGGAATGTTTATAAAAACTGCTGCATCGGCGTATACTTTGACGGGGAGCAGGTGATCCGGCGGAAACGGCCGGTGATGGCTCCCGGAGAGATGGAAGAGATCCGGCTGGAAAAGGAAAAGCTTCTCTTGCATCCGGAACTGAAAACCATTACAATTAAGGTGGAGGAGGCATAGAAAATGGAGAGACGGGAACTGATCTGTATCGGCTGTCCCCTGGGATGCGCCCTTACGGTGTCCATGGAAGGGGCAGAGGTGGTCTCGGTCACAGGAAATACCTGCAAGCGGGGCGACGTGTACGCCAGAAAAGAAGTGACCAACCCAACCAGGATCGTGACCTCCACCGTGAAGGTCTCCAACGGAACGGCAGATATGGTGTCTGTAAAGACGAAGGAGGACGTGCCAAAGGAGAAGATCTTTGACTGTATGAGAGCGTTAAAGGATGTGACGGTCCAGGCGCCGGTCCATATCGGAGACGTGGTCCTTAAAAACGTGGCAGGAACCGGCGTGGACATGGTGGCCACAAAAAATGTGGACTGAAGAGAGCCGGGACAGAAGAAAGGAGAGGCTTATGACCATGGAGAAAAAGAACCTGGGGCTGGGAAACATGAACGGGATGACCGATCAGGATCACAGGACCTGCGGGATCAACGACATGAACTGCCTGGGAGGAGAGGAGAAGGAGCAGACTCTGAACGACATGAACGGGGTGAGCCGGGAGGACGAGACGAGCTGCAGTCTCAACGATATGAACTGTTCGAAAAAAAAATAAAACTATTGCAATTGCTTCTTGAGTGTGATATGATGTAAACGATAACATAAGTAACTGGCTGAAAAGAGTGGACGAAACAAAGTCCACTCTTTCGTTTTGTATCTTCTTTCCGGTCCGGAAAAGACACGCACGGACGCGGGGGAACAGCCGGTGCTGATAAAAAGAAAGGTGGTGGGATCGTGTCAAAACGGGAAGACTATGAGGCAAGGGTGGAAGCATTCTTACTGCCTGTCATGGAAGAAAATCATTTTGAACTGGTGGATGTGGAATATGTAAAGGAAGCCGGAACCTGGTATCTCAGGGCCTATATTGATAAAGAGGGCGGCTTTACGGTGGATGACTGCGAGATGGTGTCCAGACGTCTGGGCGACTGGCTGGATAAGGAGGACTTCATCGACGAAAGCTATATTTTAGAGGTCAGCTCTCCGGGACTTGGAAGACCCTTAAAAAAGGAAAAGGATTTTAAGAGGAGCATGGGCGAGCAGGTGGAGATCAAGCTCTACCGGGCCGTGGACCGTCAGAAGGACTTTACAGGGGCTCTTGCGGCCTATGATGAAAATACGGTCACCATCCGCTATGAGGATGGGTCAGAAAGTACATTCGACAGAAAAGATATTGCCTTAATCCGTCTGGCATTTGATTTTTAAAAGGAGGATAAAAGATGAACAAGGAACTGATGGAAGCAATGACGGTGCTGGAAAAGGAATATAACATCAGCAAAGACACATTGCTGGAGGCCATCGAGAATTCCCTTCTTACGGCATGTAAGAACCATTTCGGGAAAGCGGACAATGTGAAGGTGATCATTGACCGCGAGGGCTGCGACTATTCTGTTTATGCAGAAAAAGAGGTTGTGGAAAATGTGGAAGACCCGGTGACCCAGATTAGCCTTGCAGACGCGAGAATGAAGGGCGCGAAGTTCGACCTGGGCGATATTGTCCAGATTCCCATCGATTCCCATGATTTCGGCCGGATCGCCACCCAGAACGCCAAAAACGTGATCCTCCAGAAGATCCGTGAGGAGAGCCGGAAATCCCAGTTAAACGAGTGGCAGTGCCGGGAGAAGGAGGTAGTGACCGGTATCGTGCAGCGTTATATTGGACGGAACGTCAGCGTGGATCTTGGAAAGATCGACGCCATCCTGCCGGAATCCGAACAGGTAAAAGGCGAGGTATTCCAGCGCACGGAGAGGATCAAGGTCTATATCCTGGAGGTAAAGGATAATCCCAAGGGCCCCAGGATCTCCGTATCCCGTACCCATCCGGATCTGGTGAGGCGCCTGTTTGAGGCGGAGATCGCTGAGGTGCGGGACGGAACGGTCGAGATCCGCGCCATTGCCAGAGAGGCCGGTTCCAGAACGAAGATCGCAGTGAGCACCACAGATCCCAACGTGGATCCGGTGGGCGCATGCGTCGGCTTAAACGGAGCCAGAGTCAACGCCATTGTCAATGAATTAAGGGGCGAGAAGATCGACATCATCAACTGGGACGACAACCCGGCCTTCCTGATCGAGAATGCTCTGAGTCCCGCCAAGGTGATCTCCGTTGTGGCCGATGAGGACGCGAAGGAAGCCCAGGTCATCGTTCCCGATTACCAGTTATCCCTGGCCATCGGCAAGGAGGGACAGAACGCAAGACTGGCAGCGAGACTGACCACCTATAAGATCGATATCAAGAGCGAGACCCAGGCAAGGGAAATGGGCCTGTTTGACGCCCTGGAGTCCGGCGAATATGAAGACGGATTTGAAGGCGAGTTTGAAACTGAAGGCAGCTATGAAGTTCCCGCAGAGGAAGACTACCAGGAGGAATCCGAAGAATAGGAGAGAAGTGATCTTACAGTGAGTACAGAAAAGAAGCTTCCGCAGAGACAGTGCATCGGCTGCGGAGAAATGAAGAACAAACGGGATCTGATCCGGGTTCTGAAGACTTCAGACGGGCAGATCACCATCGACGCCACTGGAAGGAAGAATGGGCGCGGCGCATATCTCTGCCCGTCCATGGACTGCTTTAAAAAGGCCGTGAAGGGAAAAGGGCTGGAGCGCTCCTTTAAGATGGCGATCCCTAAAGAGGTATATGAGAGTCTGGAAAAGGAGATGGAGCAGCTTGATCAATAAAAGCAGGGTTTTTGGCCTTCTGGGCCTGGCTGCCAAGGCAGGAAAGGTACAGAGCGGAGAATTTTCCACGGAAAAATCCGTGAAATCCGGGAGAGCATACCTGGTCCTGGTCTCGGAAGAGGCGTCGGAAAATACGAAGAAGAAGTTCCGGAATATGTGTACTTACTATGAGGTCCCCTATTTTGAATTCGGAAGCAAGGAGGAGCTGGGCCACGCCACCGGCAGGGAGATGCGTGCTTCCCTGGCTGTGCAGGATGCAGGCTTTTCCGAGGCCATGAAGAAACAGCTTTGTATGAACGGAGGTAGTGAGTGTGAGGGATAACGATTTAGCTAAGAACTTAGGAAAGACGAATAAAGAGGTTACAGATACGTTGCAGAAGAATAATATGGAAGAAAACAGCAGTATGACAAACGGAGCCGGAACCCAGCCCGCCGGCGAGAATAAGGAAGGGGCAGCTCCGGCCAAGAAGCGGATCGCAGCCGTATACCGTCCCCAGAACAGCACCCAGAAGGGCCGCGGCGGCAGAAGCCAGGGACAGGGAGCCAGAAACCAGAGATCCACAGGACCAGGCATGCAGGTGCGTCCCACCACCTCTGCTCCGGCCCAGAAGCCCAAGGCAGCTCCGGCAGAAGAGGTGAAGGAGCAGACCACAGCTCCCGTCCAGGAGGCAGCAGCTCCGGAAGAGGTAAGGACCCAGGCTCCGGTGCAGGCCGCTTCCCAGACAGAGGCAAGGCCCCAGGGAAGCCGCCAGGGAGGATATAACCGCGACGGCCAGAGAGACGGAAACCGTCAGGGAGGCTACAACCGTGACGGCCAGAGAGACGGAAACCGCCAGGGAGGATATAACCGCGACGGCCAGAGAGATGGAAACCGCCAGGGAGGCTATAACCGTGACGGTCAGAGAGACGGAAACCGTCAGGGAGGCTACAACCACGACGGCCAGAGAGACGGAAATCGTCAGGGAGGCTACAATCGTGACGGCCAGAGAGACGGAAATCGCCAGGGAGGATATAACCGCGACGGCCAGAGAGACGGAAACCGCCAGGGAGGCT